>Ga0315275_10001127_pt1 | contig 23153 bp, 14 predicted proteins | sample YL17G03_0_MG_FD_205557 | JGI IMG/M metagenome (GOLD analysis project Ga0315275, IMG submission 205557) | Sediment microbial communities from Yellowstone Lake, YNP, Wyoming, USA - YL17G03_0 | ecosystem: Environmental > Aquatic > Freshwater > Lake > Sediment | place: USA: Wyoming | collected...
GTTATTTACAGTTAGATTAACCATCTGGGAATCCTGTGCCTGGCCATCAGTTGCGGTAAATGTTACCTGATAGGTTCCGGACTGACTATAGCCGGGTGTCCAGTTGAAGGTCTGGCCGGCGAATGTGGCTCCGCTCGGCAGGTTTGCTGCTGAGTATGTGATTGAATCGCTATCGGCATCAGTTGCGCTTACCGTAAAGCTCAAGAGGCTGTTTTCATTCACTGATTTATTGCCGATTGCCGCGAGCACAGGTGCTCGGTTAACGTTATTTACGTTGATGTCAATGGTCTCAGAATCTTCAAACAGGGCGTTTTGAGCGACAAAGGTAGCTTCGTAATTTCCGGCATCATTATATGTAGGTGTCCAGCTAAAAGTATTGCTGGTGAAGTTTGGTTCACTCGGCAGGTTATTGTCTTCTATGAAGGTTCTCACATTGGGGTCATTGACATCAACGGTAAAGATTAGGGTGGAGCCTTCGTTGACTTCCTTATTGCCTATAGGGGCAAAAGACAAATCATCAGCTTGATTGTCGGGGGACAAAATTGTTATCAGTCCTCTTGTCGAAGCACCAAGTTGCATCTGCGAGTAAGTATAATTTATTGGCAGTGGATTGGCAGGATGTGGATTTGGGTTATTAGCCTTATACCAAAAAACCCCATTTACATCTGTTTCATACCCTACAATTACCATATAATGACCTTGTGAGCCACTGACATAAGTTCGTGCGATTAAAGGTCTGCCGGCATCAATTTCCGCCTGTGTTAGCGTTTTGGCCGCAGCTTCAGTTGGCGTGCCATAAAAAGTAACTGTGAAATTATGACGCCTAAGATACTCTTGAAGGTTGGTTATCACGCCGTTGCCGCTATTTCCATCCTTCCAGATGTATCCCCAAGCACCTTTTCCGGTTATACCCGAATAACTTGCTATTGTTGAATAAGTGTAACCATTGTAGGTGTATTCACTGGAAATATACCAGCCGTAATCGCTATTGTGGTCAACAGCAGTTTTTGTAATCCACGTAACACAAGGGTCTAATATGTCATAATAGGCCAAAACCATTACTGCGCTGGTCGGAGCGCAAGCCCCAGAGCCATCAAAACTATCCAATGTATCTTCCATTTGGTTAATATACGGCACTTCTAATGTAGCAAAATCAGTAACGGGTTCTTCATTACTGTCCGGAGGGATTGGGACCGAATTGGAGTCATATTCGTTACTGTCCGGAGGGGTTGGGGCCAAATTGGAGTCATATTCATAACAACCGGCACTATGGTTGGTTGCGTCTCGTGCCGGACCATCGTCTGTTATAAAACCGTCAGAATCTATTGAGCCGAGGCTGTCGGCAGATTGATTGGTGGGGTCTGCGGCATTTATGCCCGGTGAGCCGTCAGCTAACCGGAAATCGAGCAGGCCTTGTCTGTCGCGATTTCGGTCGGCATAACTGCCTGCAGGCCCGAAGTACATTCCGCCGGCCACAAAAAATTGCGTTACGCCATCACGGCTGTAGTCATATTCCGCAGTGTCGGGTGTGCTGTTCCCCAAATTCTCAAAATAACATGGATAGCCGTGATATGCACCCCCTGTATACCAAAATGCAATGGTGTTATCAAGATAACTGCCTCCGACAGCAGGAGTACGGTACCAGGCAATATTATACCCCTCTGTCATATTGGGATATTTATCTGGGTGCGGCAAACCGTTGCCAGTAGATGACCATGGCCCAACCAGTATGTTATTAACTACCGTAAGGCCTGTCCCGTCATAACCACTGGCCGGGTTATAGCTGTATACCGTATTACCATAGTACCTGGATGGAAGCGACCCTGAAGAAATGCTGCTGGTTTCTACGCGTCCGACAAAAGTATTATTGCGTATCACAATTGGATGGTCTGCAGACGGCGCTAATTTGTAAAACGCAACCCGACCTGTGAAATACGTACCACTTACCCCATCGTTAAAACCGCCGCTGTAAAAAAGATTATTTTCCATCAAGATATCGCTGTAAGGCCCGGAGTCATCATAAAACATAAGCAGTTGAGAGCCCCCATCATGAATTATATTGTGGCTAATCGTTATCGGGCTTGACCGAATCGACATAAGCGAACCGGGATGATAGGATGCAGTCCCGACAAGGCTGTGCGGAAAATAAGCATCATCTACATGAGTATACATACCAAAAACGTGGTTGTATGAAACGATGGCGTTAGAACAGCCGGTGTAAATACTTATGCCGGAACCATCTGCCATTTCACTAATGTAGTTATAAGTAATGGATAGATTAAGCGAACTCAACACCAGGATACCATTACGGGTTTTTTGCTGTTTATTGTGATAGTAGGTGAAATTATCGCAGTATCTTACATCCTGACCAGTAGTCAAATATTTGTTATAGCCGACAAAGTCGCAGTTACTTATATTGACATAATTGGCATTGTAAAGGGTCAGCATCCTGTCGCCGCTCTTCCAACTGAGGCCGTCATCAACAGGTGCTGAACTGGGTGCCTGCACTTTAAACCCGTCGAATTTCAGATACGTGTTTTGCTTGGTGCTGTTTGAAATGCTGATTTTTTCCAGCACAGGCGTTTTGCCGGCAGCCACCTTATAAATGAGCCAGCCGGTACGTGTTTTATCCGCTTCGATATAACTGCCGTAATCACCGCTATTGACCTCGACGATGTTTCCTGAACCTCTATTTGGCAGAGCATTCATGGCGGCTTGGGCATCGGCTATTGTCTTAAAAGCAGTTGCCCAGCTTGTTCCGTTTCCGGATGTGGTTACACTTGCATCAAGGTAATAGGTTGCTGCATTTGCCGTATTGGCTGCAACAGTAAGACAAGCTGCAATTATCAGAAAGAGAACAATGCCCCCTAAAACACTCCTTGTTTCACAAATTGATTTTTTAGTCTTCATTGTTTATTCCCCCTGTTTTTTGGATAATTGGATGAGAGATTTATCTTGATGCTGTTTTGTTTACCCCTTTTACGTGGTCTATACGCCGATGGATTTGATGTTCTGTTCGGTGAATTATTTTTTTCGTATTCATTGCTTTCCCCCTAATTACCCTCTATTTTTGGAGGGAAAAAATTTTTATTAACTTTTAACTATGCTGCTTTATTAAATCATCCTACATAAAGGGTAATAATGAATTTTAATAAGGGCAAATCGGCGAGCGATGGAATCTTAGCATGGGAATCGTAACGTCCGATAAAATAGCAAAAAATAGAGATTAATACAATTATTGTGATTGGAAGGCACATAATATATATTCTGTACCTGTATAATATAAAAATAGGTAGGTTTTTATGGCTTAACAAATATGTAGATTTAAGAGGTCTTTTTTAGTGTGTTATTAGCTGGGAACGGGGCACTTTCGACTATTTCGCAAGGTAAAAAGATTGACAAAAACCTGAATTTTTGGTATAATTAGTACTATACCTTATAGGGTTTACCAGAATATCTTGATAGGGAGGGAGAGGTTGGCCCTTGAGGTTTAATCCCAATAAATTAATGAGTTTTTCAGGATATTTTGCGGATTTGGTACTACCGCTTTGGGATTATATTTTTGTGATACTCAAAAAGGTTGAATAAGACTTAGAAAGACTAAACCCTGATGAATTGCGTCAGACCAACAAAGTGTAGCAAGAGTTCCATTTGGGTAGTGTGGATATTGGCTGTTGTGCTTCTGTTGTGCGCCGGTATCGTCTATCGTATCGTCGCGCACCATCTGAGGTTAGTGGTTGGTACCACAATTGAATTGCCTGTTCCCCTCAGCGCATTTCCGACAGAAGTTGATGGTTGGAGCGGACAAGACATACCCATTCCATATAATATCCTGCGTGTGGCTGGAAATGATGACTTTCTAAGTCGGTTGTATATCAATCAGCAGACAAAAGAATGGGCTAATATTTACGTGGCCTATTCTGCCCGCCCCCGCACAATGTTGGGCCACAAGCCGGAAGTATGTTATGTCGGCAGCGGCTGGGTTCTCGACCAGACTGAGCCTTCAAGGGTTGTCTCTGTTTCCGGCACAACAATCCCGTGTTTAGTCCATCGTTTTCATAAGCCTGCTCCTGACAATGAAGAAATCTTTGTTTTGAATTTTTATATCTTGAATGGACAAATTATATCAAATGATGGCGGTTTTTCCGGCGTAGGGTGGCGCACACCTAATATTGCCGGTAATCCGGCCCGCTATGTAGCGCAGGTTCAGATAAGTTCGGCGCTGGAAAATTCGGTTTTATTGGCAGCCAGAGATATGACAGATTTGATATTGGATTTTTTCCCTGACAAGAGCGGAAAAGTCCAGGCGGCCGAACGTGTTTTTAAGACGCAGATATTGCCGGCCGGGAAACAATAGCCGGCCAAATTTAATCAGGTAAACGTGTTACAGAAAAACACGGGAAGTTACATCATTTGTATTGATGTAACCGAAGGGGACGGAGTATATCTAAAACATATTAAAAGCGGGCACTTTTGAGTTTTTTAGACAAGATAGTTTCAAGTACGACGAAAAGATTTCGCGGGAGCACCCTTGAACAGCGATTTATGCGAGGCAGTTTTTTCCTTGCAATCGGAGCTGTTTTTACCAGAGGCATATCATTTGCCAGCAAAATAATTTTAGTGCGATTGCTGGCGCCTGCAGATATGGGTCTTATGGTTATGATACTGACCCTGACGACTTTTTTCGAGACAATGACGGAATTGGGTGTAAAACAGTCTGTCATACAGCACAAGAACGGCACTGAATGGGATTATAAGAACGTTGCATGGTGGTTTCAGGGGCTTCGCGGAGTTATGCTTTATGCGGTTGCCTTTTTTGTATCTCCATGGATATGTCAATTTTATTTTGCGGGCAAAGATGAGATGCTGGTGATTCACAAAATGCCGGAACTGGTGATGTTGACGCGTGTGGCTTTTCTTACCATACTGTTGAACGGTTTTGTCAGCCCGGAAATTTACGTTCTGGCGAAGGAATTTAAATTCGGCAAAATGATTTTTCTCAATCATGGCAGTACAGCTTTAGGAACTATTATTACCATTGTTTTGGCGTTTTTGATGCGGAGTATCTGGGCAGTTGTAATTGGCTCTGTCGGGACGGTATTAATATTGTGTGTGGTTTCCTTTGTTTTTTGTTCGTTCAAACCGGGTTTAAGGTTTCATCTGGATAGTTTCCGACATGTTTCAAAGTTTGCTCGCGGGATAGTCGGGCTGCCTATTCTGACGTATATCGCTTTTAGCGGAGATGTTCTTGTGGCCGGGAAACTTTTACCGGTTGCTCTTGTGGGTATGTATGGTATGGCCTCGGTTTTAGCCCAGATGCCCAAGGAGTTATTACTGCGGGTGATTGGACCGATACTTCTGCCGGCTTTTGCAGAGAAGCAGGGGGAAAAGGGTGCTCTTTGCAGGGGATTATTGAAAATTACTCGTATAACAGCGTTAGTGGGAATACCTCTTATGGCGCTGGCAATAGTCTGCAGCAAAACTCTGCTGACTTTGGTGTATAAGCCAGAATACGCGAAAGTTGTCATCCCATTCAGTTTGTTGGCTGTTTATGCTATGCTGCAATTGCAGGCTGTTTTGATGGGTAAATTATTTTTTGGCATTGGTAAGCCGGAAAAGCATCGTTCTTTTGTGGGCCTTCGTGCAGTACTCCTTCTGCTGCTGATTTACCCTGCCATTAAATATTTAGGTTTGACCGGAGCGGCAGGTGTTTTGGTGTTTGCGAATTTTACCGCTCTTTGCTTACAGGTTGTCGTTTTGCATAAAGCCATTGGTTTGAATATTGTAGATTATGCGCTCTCATGGGTGCTGGGGATACTTATGGCGGTTCCTGTTGTGGCAATTGTCTGGCTTATGCAGAGTTTTAAGCCGGAGATGCCGTTTTTGAGCCTGTTGGGTGGAAGTTTGATGTGCCTGGCGGTTTACATAGTATGGGTGTTTCGGTCGAGCTTTGCTAAATTGAATTGGTCGGGCCGGCCTGAAAGTATTGGGAAATGAGGTTGGAATGAGAGTTGCCTTACTTGGAGCGTCTTTTGATACCGGCAATTTGGGGGTAAGCGCACTTGCTGAGTCGAGCATAAAATGTATTCTCCATCGCTGGCCCGATGCCGAGGTAACGTTGCTGGCCGGCAGCAGACAGGCAGGTGAAGAGAATCTTCAAATGGGAAACCGGCTGCTGAAGGTGAAAAAAACACCTGTGCGGTTTTGCAGGAATGTATTTTTGCCGAATCATTTCCTGGTACTGTTTATTTATGCAATACTTCTTAAAATATTGCGCGGCAGTTCCTTCAAGGCATTTTTCTGTCGCCGCAATTCATACGTGAACGAGCTTTTGCAGACAGATATTGCGGCGGATATTACAGGGGGCGACAGTTTCAGCGATATATATGGTACGCACAGATTTGTCCTTGTAACGCTTACTAAATGGCTTGTGATATTATTTGATATTCCTCTTGTGCTGCTGCCTCAGACTTACGGACCGTTCAACGGGCGTGCGTCGAAAATGGCGGCAAAGTATTTGTTGAAAAGGGCGGCCGTTATTTATTCAAGAGATAATTCCAGTATGGATTATGTAAAGAACCTCCTCGGAAATCATACCGCGGCAGAGAAAGTACGATTTGTGCCGGACGTTGCTTTTGTTTTGGATTCCTGCAGCCCCGCCTGTCTCGATACGGGTATTGATTTGAACAAACACAACCGCGGCTCTCTTATCGCGGGACTCAATGTCAGCGGTTTATTGTATAATGGCGGTTACACGCGGGATAATATGTTCGGTTTGAAAACGGATTATCGCCGGCTGATTTACCGGATTATTGAATTGCTGCTGAAGAATGAAAATGTATCGGTTCTTTTGGTCCCGCACGTGTTTCCACCGGCCGGTTATGAAGTGGAAAGCGACCCCGATGCATGTCTGGAAGTTTACCGGCAGATGATACAAAAGTATCCGGACAGGATATTTCTGGCTAAAGGCAGGTACAATCATAAAGAAATCAAGCACATTATAGGTTTGTGTGATTTTTTTATTGGTTCACGGATGCACGCCTGCATCGCTGCGATGTCTCAGTTTATCCCGACGATAGGCCTGGCCTATTCCGGTAAATTCGCAGGCGTTTTTGAGAGTGTCGGGCTTGCTGATTACGTGGCGGATGTTCGAAACGGCGATGGCGAAGATTTACTGGAGAAAGTCGGAGCGGCGTTTGAACAAAGGAACCAGATTCGTAAACATCTGCAGGACGTTATACCGCAGACAACAGAAAAAATATTGAATATGTTCAGGACTGAACAGTGGGCAGAAAGACAGTGTTAGCAGAATTGTTGTATAAACTTTATGCCGTCGAGAACCGCAGGATGAGGAACATTATTCTGAATATTGTAACGCGGCTCGAAGGGGGGCAGATGTATTCGGAAACGCTGCGGCGTATTTTTCTTGATTATTACAGGATTAAGATAGGAATGTACAGTTATGGCGGATGCTTCAATTACAGCCTCATCGCAGAAAATACCGAGATAGGACGATATTGTTCGTTTGCAAGTGGTGTTTGTGTTTTTAACGGCAACCACCCGCTGAACTTCAAATCAGTTCATCCTTTTTTCTATAATCCGCAGTTCGGTTACGTAAAGGAGGAAAAAATACCTCGCAGCAAATTAATTATAGGCAATGACGTATGGGTTGGGCGAAATGCCATCATCGTTCCCAGCGTCAACTGTATCGGCGATGGGGCAGTAATCGGCGCCGGAGCTGTAGTTACAAAGGATGTGCCTGATTTTGCGGTCGTGGCCGGTAATCCTGCAAAAATAATTAAATACAGATTCCCGCAGGAAACTATCACACATATTAAAGCCTCTGAATGGTGGAACAAGGACATTGAAGAACTGCAAGGGGAGCTGGATAAATTTACAAGACCAGTTGCAGATTAAAATTGTTGGTAAATTTGGCCGGATTGACAGCTTGCTGAATTTTGTGTAGAAAAATGATTGATTTTAGGACTCTATTGAGCAATTGTGCAATTTAAAGTAAGGAATTTCCCTATTTTCAATTAAAATGGTATTAAGTAGTTTACAAAATGGTTTATTTTTGTTAGAATATGCATTCTGAAAAAGGGTTAAGGTAGAAAGGAAGACGAGATGGATAATTTTATTGTAAGTAGACATGCGGTGGACAATATCTACAAAGTGAGAAATCCACGTGGGAGACGGGATTCTTTATTTATAATCATTTATCTGGCAATCCTTGTATTTGGCATACAAGGGGTTTTTGCAGATGTGATTATTGACAATGGTGGCAGCGGTACTTCTTCTACCGGCACGTGGAGCGTCTCAAGCGGAACCAGCCCATACGGTTCCAATAGTTTAGGGACGCGTAATAACGCCACCTATACCTGGCAGATGTCGGGGCAGCCGGCGGGCACTTATGAAGTGCTGATGTGGTGGACGCAGTTATCGACGAGAAGTACCAGCGTGCATATTGATATAAATCACGCCGGCGGAACCAGCACCATTTTTGTTAACCAGCGGCAAAACGGCGGCAAGTGGAATAGCCTCGGCATTTTTGACTTTAATTCTACCGGCAGTGTTACGATTACGGCTACGAGCAGTTCTACAATAAGTGCCTGTGCAGACGCCGTCTGGTATAGGCAATTTGCAGGTCCCATGCCTACAGAAATAATTGTTGATAATCGCAGTGCTGTTACTTCGCAGACAGGCACCTGGTCGGTTTCCAGTTCGCCAAATCCTTATGGGACCGATTCAGTATACGGACGCAGTGGAGCAACATTTACCTGGTATGCTAATCTGCCGCAAGAGGGCACTTACGATGTTTATATGTGGTGGACACAGGCTTCAAATCGTTCAACGAGTGCGCCTGTAACAATTCAACATTCCGGCGGTTCGAATTCTATTAATATCAATCAGCAGCAGAACGGCGGAAAGTGGAATCTGCTCGGCAGATATACTTTTGCAAAAACAGGCAGTAGTTTTGTACGGCTTTCCGCACCGGGAGCTTCGCCGATAACCTATAGTGCCGATGCGGTTAAATTCAATTTCATTGAATTAAATAATGCCCCTGTTGCAGTTATTGATTCTATGGGACCCGACCCGGCACAGGCGGGGGATATAGTGTATTTTGAAGGTCATGGGGAAGACTCCGACGGCAACATAGCAGCATACAGTTGGGAATCTGACATCGATGGCGTTTTAAGCAACGAAGCGTCTTTTTCGACAGCAGACTTTTCTGAAGGCGAGCACATCATTACTTTTAAAGTGCAGGATGATAAAGGCAAATGGTCGCAGCCGGCGACAGATTATCTTGTTGTCGGAAATATCCCTCCGATTGCATTTGTAGATTCTGTTACACCTAATCCTGTGCTCGCGGGTAAGAGCGTTACCTTCACGGGCCACGGCGAAGATTTCGATGGCACAGTCGAAGCATACAACTGGCATTCGAGTATCGACGGCAATTTGAATAATGCGGCGTCATTCGATACCAATGCTCTTTCTGTCGGCCAGCATACGATAACATTTACTGTTTATGATAATAATAATGCTCCCTCTAAGCCGGTAACGCGGACCCTGACGATTAACAATTTGGTTACAGAGGTGATAATTGATAATGGCCAGCAGGGCACGTCTTCAACAGGAACATGGTCTGTTTCCAGTGTGGCTGGTTTTTACGGTGTCAACTCTTTGTGGGCTCGCAACGGTGCGACTTATACATGGAGATTCTCGCCATCGGCGACAGGCCAGTATGATGTGTTTATGTGGTGGACGCAGTATTCATCCAGAAGCAGCAATATTCCCGTGAGCATCCAGTATATGGGCGGCACGACCACAGTATATATCAATCAGCAGGCAAACGGCAGCAAGTGGAACCTGCTTGGCCGTTATACGTTTGCGGCAGGACAGAGTTACAATATGACTATTACGGCGGCCACAGGTTCTACAGTCAGCACCTGTGCCGATGCGATGCGGTTTGTTTATACAGGCAGTGCCGGCAATATCCCGCCGGTGGCGACCATTGACTCTATTACACCAAATCCGGTCGAGGTAAACAACCCCGTTAATTTCGTCGGCCACGGCCAGGACATAGACAATTCAATCGTTGCTTATAACTGGCGCTCAAGTAGAGACGGCAATCTGAGCAGTGCGAGTTCATTCAGCAAATCTTCGCTTTCACAGGGCACACATACTATTTACCTCAAGGTCCAGAGTGATGATAGTATCTGGTCGCCGGAAGTGAGCAGAACTCTCGAAGTAAAAGTAACTCCAATCGAGAATATCTTTGCCTGTTACGGATACGGTGTTGATGACCAGAGAAGTCCGTTTACAACATGGCTTAATGATATAGCCGATTACCAGGGCGATGGCGTCTGGATTTACAACACGCCAAACAAAACTTATATAATACGCACTGTTGACAGTATTCCTGAAGCGATAACTGCCCTTACAACCGAAAATTCACATATTTTAATTAATGGCCATTCCAATTATGGTTTGGGTCTTTCTTTTGCCACTTTACAGGAATTCAGGAACCAGCAAATCGACGACATTCGATATATCGACGATGACAGAATACTTAATATTTCTACAAAATGGGTGCACGTAGGCGTCAATGGTCTAAGAACCAGTCAGGCATATCCGTACTGGTGGCCGATTTACAAAGACGGCACCAGCGGCGTAATGCCTTATACCTTCAACGACCCCAATGGTTCGCCTCCCTACAACTATTTTGTAACTTATCAAGTACCTGGTGACTCGAATCACTATAAGATTGAAACTGCCCGTAACAGTGCGGTGAAAAGATTCTTTGATTCATCGGTTCCAGCGTGGTATTCGCCAACGGGCGAGGAGCCGGCCCCGAATAATCCCGACCACCAGCAGTATTTCATTGTGAATAATGCTTCCTGGACGCCATCCTTTGTTACGACAGGCAACTGGGAACAGTCGCAGACAACCAGCGGTTACTTCAAGGAAAATTATCTGACTACACCGGCAGGGAGCGGTGAAAATACCGCAAAGTATATCTTTACGATTCCAAAGCCGGACAACTACAAAGTATATGCCTGGTGGACAAGTTCCTCATCGAGAGCAGCCGATGCCCCTTATATAGTAAATCATGGCGGCGGCAGCGAGACAATTTTGGTTGACCAGCGAAGCAACGGCGGCCGCTGGAACGAACTCGGTGAATTCTACTTTAACGCCGCTGGGTATTCGGTATTGCAGACCAATAATGTTTTGAGCGGCAGCGTTATTGCCGATGCTGTCAAGGTCGTTCATCCGAATAATCCGCCGGAAGCCCTTGCTGCTGATTTTATTGCTGTAACGAACACATTTACTCGCATTGGGCCGGCGACGCTTAATGTAACTTTCTATAATATGAGTGTCGGCGATTATACTGCCAGAAGCTGGAATTTCGGCGATGGATTTACCAACGCCACACGAGACCTTGTTGACCATAAGTATACTTCGCCCGGTGTGTATACGGTTCGTTTGACAGTGAGCGGTCCTTTGGGCAGCAGCACAAAAACAAAAACAGGTTATATTGTGGTCGGCAATAATGTTACGCCTCCGCTTCAGGCGGAGTTTATAGCTTCATCCAATGTTGGCGCCGCACCGTTGCGTGTCATATTCAGTGATTTCAGCTCCGGCAATCTTAAGGAAGGTATGACTTACACCCCGCAGGCCGGTTTTAGCGGACTGGATACATTTACTTATACGGTTGCCGATAATGAAGGCGCTGTTTCAAGTGAAACCGCAGTCAACGTCAAGGTTAATATGCCAAATATTTCTCCAACAGCTATTAATGATTCAGTTATCACCAAGAAAGAGCTTTCAAAAAATATTGGTGTAGCTGCCAACGATATCGATTCTGATGGTACGATAAACATAAGCAGTGTTATCGTTGTTGCCGCTCCAGCCAATGGTGAAGTGAGTGTAGGCGGTAGCTATTATGGAGGCAGTAGCTCCGTAAAATATACACCGCTTCCTGGTTTTGTCGGAGTGGATAGCTTTACTTATACAATCAAAGATAACGAAGGTGCAGTATCCAATACAGCCACAGTAACGGTTAATGTAACAACAGACAATATTGCACCTGTAGCTGCAAAAGATTCCGTTTACAAAATCGGCAGCTCGCCTGCCACAATCAAGGTTCTTTCAAATGATAGTGATGTCGATGGTTCGCTGGATGGGAACACAGTTGTGATAGTTGACAGTCCTGATAATGGTTTGGCTGTGGTTAATGCCAACGGGACTGTTACTTATACGCCAAATGCGGGTTTTGTCGGGACGGATACCTTCACGTATACTGTTGCCGATGACCTTGGGGCCGTTTCAAACATAGCAACGGTATCTGTGAGCACTCACAATCTGCCGCCAAAGACTGTAACCGACTGGGTGGTTACAACAGCCAATACGCCGGTAACGATCGACGTTCTTTCGAATGATACTGACGCTGAAGGTTCAATATTGCGGGAAACACTTGCTATTGTTAATACGCCAGACCATGGCTCTTGTGTCATACATGACTGCTGGCTGTGGGACTTTGGCGATGGTTCATTCAGCCATGATAGAAATCCGGCGAGACATACCTATACAACGCCAAATAACTACACGGTTAAATTGAAAATAACCTCTCTCGATGGCAACAGTGTAACCGAAACCAAGACCAATTTTGTTTGTGCTAACATCTTCGCAAAGAGCATTGACAATGTTGATTACCCGAAAACGCACACGGGCAGCAAGGTGGTCGTCTATCGCAAAAATATGGATGTTCCTTTGGACCAGATAAAGTGTAAACGCGTATTTTACTATGGCTGCAACACCGGAAATTATTACACTGAGGCATTCGGCCATAATGGCGAGACGATGTTTTATACTACGAATCTGTCTACTATGACATCCGGTACTGCATTTTATGCGTATCTTAAGCCGTATTTTGAGGGCAAGAGTAACTATCAAATCTGGCAGGAACTGGACGCGAGAGAGCCGATTTTTGACTATTACGACTTCAGCAAACGTCCTGACCAGCAGCAGTAAATAATTTTAGACACACATGCTCCGTCCCCGGATTGGCCGGGGACGGGGCAGATTCAAATGAAATTTCACCGTATAGATGATGTTGTTTCCCGGCGTTTATGTATGGGATGTGGTGCGTGTGCAAGCACGTGTTCTGAAAAGGCAATTTCCCTGGTGGATATTCCAGACCAGGGTATCAGACCCATAGTTGACAAAAAGAAATGCCGTAACTGCGGCAGGTGTATAGAAGTATGTGTCGGGATTAAATTGGTTCATAAACCTTTTTGTAAAGAGACAGTTCCGCAATTACGCCAATCCTGGGGACCTGTACTGGAGGTCTGGGAAGGTTACGCTGCCGATGAGGAAATTCGTTTTAAAGGGTCTTCAGGCGGTGCAGCAACGGCATTGGCTCTGTACTGTATTGAGAAAGAAAAAATGTCCGGTGTTTTACAAATAGGTGCGGACAGTAAAATTCCCTGGAAAAGCGATGTGTTTTTCAGCACAGACAAACAATCAGTTCTTGCCTGTACGGGTTCTCGCTATTGCCCCTCTGCTGTTTGCCGGCGGTTTGATTTGATTAAACAGGCCAAAGGCGCCGTTGGTTTTGTTGGTAAGCCGTGTGATGTTGCGGCTCTTGAAAGAGCGCGAGCAATAGAACCTCTGTTAAATGATAAAGTCGGATTGACTATCAGCATTTTTTGTGCAGGTGTGCCGGCCACGAGCGGAACCAGAGAACTGCTGACTGCGATGGGCATATCTGCCGAAGAGGTGGAAGAGCTGCGATATCGCGGGTCCGGCTGGCCGGGTAAGACGACAGCCCGGATTAAAGGAAAACCGGGCAGTATCCGCCAGATGAGTTATGAACAGTCCTGGGGCGAAATTCTAAGTAAGCACGGCCCGTTACGATGCCGGTTATGTCCTGACGGCACAGGAGAATTTTCGGATATTGCCTGCGGCGACCCATGGTACAGAGAGATTTTACCTGATGAGCCCGGCTGGTCACTGGTGCTGGCTCGCACTGAAAAAGGCAAAGATACCCTTAAAAAAGCTTTGGATGCCGGTTATATCAAACTGCGGAAGATTGATATTGATGTTTTGTCGAAGTCGCAAAAGTCTTTGCTTAGACGCAGAAGACATCTGTGGGGAAGACTGACGGCAATGAGAGTCACAAGAGTTGGCGTACCTGACTATAGAGGATTTTCTTTATTTGAAAACTGGATGAAATTGCCGTTTATGGAAAAGCTGTCTTCAATCTTGGGAACATTAAGAAGGATTATGACAAGAGGATGGCGCAAGCCGATAGAACTGTCTGAGTCCCTGATGACTGATAATAGAACTTTACCTGTATGCAAAACCAAATAACTTTGTTGTTCGCAGCAGTTTTCTGCCTGCTCACCCTTGTGACGCAGCCGGTTTATGCGCTATGTTTGTATTTTCTTTCTTTGCTGTGGTATCCAAATTATATGATGGTCACCATCGGCACTATAGATATATCATTAGGCCGTTTTGTGGTTGGTACATTGTTTTTACGCTGTATATTTGACGGTCGGATCCGAAGCAGATTTGTATGGACACCTATAGATTCACTGGTTGCGTTAAGTATGGCGGTATATGTAGTGACTATTTGTATAGTCGAACCATTGTCCGTAAGTGTGGAAAATAGAGGAGGATTTCTGATGGATACGTGGTTCGCTTATATGGTTGTCCGATATATAATTACCGACATAGCTGAACTGATGACAGTTATAAAATGGATTGGCGTTTCATTGGTTCCGCTGGCGGTTCTTGGAATGATAGAATCGGTAACGGGGTGGTCGCCATATATTTTGATTTGCGGACGTTCTTTGTTTTTCAATTATGTTACCCATTATGGAACCAGATGGGGGCTTAACCGTGGGGTAGGTCCTTTCAGCCATTCGATACTGTTTGGCTGTACTTTTGCGATGTTCTTGCCGCTTATTTATTATCTGCGATACGATGCCCAGGAAAAGTGGCGACTCGGAGCTTATATTATCTCGGCGGCAGCGATAATGGGCGTGTTGAGCAGTATGTCCAGCGCTCCTTTGGTGATGCTTATAGTGGCGATTTTTTGTATTATGCTTAAAAAGCACAAATATGCTGTTAAGCCATTGCTTGTGTTCCTGTTGTTTTCGTGCATAGCTGTATCAGCGATAAGCAACAGACCGTTGTATCATGTTATAGCTTCCTATATTAATCCGCTGGGCGGTTCAGGCTGGCATCGTGCGAAGCTAATTGACCTTGCCATTAAGTATTTTGACAGATGGTGGCTTATTGGCTATGGCGATAAAGACCCCGGCTGGGGACCTGAGCTGGGAATGGGCAAAACAGATATAACAAATGAATTTGTGTTGACAGGAGTCAAATACGGGCTGATTGGACTATTGGCTCTTTGTACAGTGCTTATAGCGACCTTTCGCGGTATTATGTCATCGTACAAAAACACGGCGTCGCCTTACCTGAAATCGCTTTACTGGGCTTTTGGATGCGCGTTTTTATCCATAATGGTAACGTGGATGTCGGTGAGTTTTTTCGGGCAATTGATGCCGCTTTACTATGGTCTGCTTGGAATGATGGTTTCGTCATTCAGATTTGTAAAACATACGGCGGCGGGCAAAGTGCAGTTGAACGGCAATGGAAACAGCGGTCTGGCTAACGTATCCTTTTCATTTAATGGCGTCCGCCAAGTACATCTTGGGTGCAGGAGATATTAAATCGTAGCTGTGTGGATTGTTTTGGCTGTCTTTCTGGCTGTTTTTGCCTATGTTGGCGTACCTGCGGTTTATCTGTGGTATCTTAGATTTATGCTCAGCCACAAAGCAGCAGCTTCAGGGACACTTGCCCTTACTTTTGATGACGGGCCCGGCGACATATTGACGCCGGCTTTGATGCGTATTCTGGCTGAGCATAATGCCAAGGCGACGTTTTTTTTGCTGGGCAGGAATATAGCCGCCCGCCAGGACATCGTCAGACAGTTGGCTAAAGAAGGTCACCAGATATGTTCTCATGGATATGACCATCTTAATCATCTGAAAGTTTCGCCTGTGAGAGTTATCAATGATATTAAGCGAGGATGGCAGGCTATAAATGATACACTGGGAGTTACGCAGCGTCGTTATCCTTTTCGTCCGCCCAACGGCAGACTCAATCTTGTAAGTTTGCTGTATCTGGCATTTCACAGGGTGCCGATAATTTACTGGACTTTTGATTCCGGAGACACGTGGAGTTCGGACAAAAGAACGGTTCGGAAGATTTCAGGCTCAGCTATGGCAAACGGCGGCGCTGTAGTGCTTATCCATGATTTTGACCGTAAAGACCAGAGAACCGTCAAAATGGTTCTTGAATTGGTTTCTTCGGCTCTTTCCTGCGCGAAGGAAAAGGGGTTAAAAGTAACAACGATTTCGCAGTTGCTTAAGGCCGGCGGGTAGATGAAACAATTGGACGTATCGATAATTATAGTTAGCTGGAACACACGCAATATTCTGCGTAATTGTTTGCAGTCCATTTACGAGCACGCAGGCAAAATAGATTTCGAGGTGATTGTCATAGACAATGCCTCAACTGACAGCTCATCAGAAATGGTCAGGAACGATTTTAAGAATGCAATTTTAATAGAAAATTCCCAAAATTGCGGTTTTGCCGCTGCAACCAATCAGGGCATTACCAAGGCCGGCGGGCGGTATGTATTGCTGCTTAACAGCGACACCGTTATTCTGGATAACGCCATTAGCAAAGTAATTGCCGTCGCAGACGCTAATCCTGATGCTGCGATTATCGGCTGCCGTGTTCTAAATCCTGATTATACGTTGCAGCCAACCTGTTTTATGTTCCCGTCAATTTTGAATTTGTTGCTGTCAAGCACGTATTTATACAAGCTTTTTCCCCGAAGCCGGTTTTTCGGCCGTGAAAGAATGACCTGGTGGGACAGGAACGATACTAGGGAAGTGGAAGTGGTAACAGGTTGTTTTATGCTTGTCAGGAAAGAAGCTATTGAGCAGGTAGGCGTATTGGATGAACGGTTTTTTATGTATGCGGAAGAAACGGACTGGTGTTATCGTTTCAAAAAAACCGGCTGGAAGATTATGTTCACGCCGTTGGCACAAATTATTCACTTTGGCGGCGGCAGCAGCAAAAAAATAAAACACCAGATGTATCTGCATCTCCGCGGCAGCATTTTGTTATTCTTCAAGAAACACCGCAGCAGGCCTGTTTACGTCTTTGCCTGTCTGCTTGTTTCATTATTTTTTCTCTTACGAATGCCTTATTGGTTATTGAAGTCTCTGTTATCACAAAAAGAACGCAGCCGGTATTATCAGAGAGCAAAAATGCTTTTTATCGGTGCGCATTCAGCGATTTTCGGGGCGGAGAATTTATCAAGAAAGTCGGAAACTTACGCGGGCAAAACCTGTGATTAAATTTATCAAAAGATGTAAAAAAGTAATAAAAGCGCTTCGCGAGCATTTAAGCGATGTTGATGGCAAGACTTATTACCTCGAGGAGCGGCGAAAATCCAAATGGAGCATTTATTTCGATAATATTATGTGGATAATCAGATATCATGAAATAAATCATCATTATTTTTTATATGGATTTGACAGAAAAAATGGCGTGGACTTTGATGATTATATAAGATACCAGCCTTTTTTCAATTTTCGCAACAAAGCAAATGCGACTGTTAAAGTCGGCGGGCGGAAGTCCGATTATCTTTGTATTTCAGCGGACAAATTTCTTTTTGGTCAGTATCTGAAGTCTCTCGATTTTCCGACGCCGCGACTGCTGGCCGTGCTCGATAATAAATCAATTACCTGGCTCGAACCATGTACGACTATGTCGTTTGATAGTCTGCTTCAAAAAGGCAATCTTGATTGTTTTATTAAAAAGCTGGTGGGCGGACACGGCGAAGGTGTTTATCCTCTGCGGGTTCAGGACGGCAAAATTATTTTAAATGACGAAGAAATTACTCTTTCACAATTGAAAGAAAAAATAAAGGAAAGATATATTATTGAAGAAAGAGTATATCAGCATTCCTGGGTGAACGCCATATACCCGCATTCTGTTAATACTGTCCGCATAGTAACTGCTGCAAGCAATAATGGCGTGGTTTTATTGTCAGCGGCGATGAGAATCGGCGCCCGAGGAAATAAATGTGATAATTGGTCGGCAGGAGGGCTTGCTGTCGGGGTCAATCTCGAAACAGGTAAGCTCAAAAAATATGGCTTCCTGAGACCGGACTTCGGCAGGAAAGTAGAAAAACATCCGGATACCGGTTTCGTTTTTGAGAACTTTCAGATTCCTTATTTTTTCGAGGCCGTCAGTTTGGCAAAGGAACTGCATAATTATTTTTATGGTTTGCACTCCATCGGCTGGGACGTTGCAATAACCGCTGATGGGCCGGTTTTTATTGAAAGTAATGATGCGTGGGGACTGCGTATGATTCAGGTCAACGATAACGAAATCAAGAAAAAGTTCCTTGCTTCCCTGCCTTTTGAGGTTGACCGTAAAAAATTCAAATTGTAAACGTATTTTTATTGATGAATGAAAACAATTTTGCGGGATAAGACTTCTGAATCTATTGTAATTGGCTTTGCGGGCGATTTTGTGCCGGGTTATCCGCAATATACGCCCATACGGAAAAACAAAGCTATTGTGGAATTAATGAAATCATGCGATTTCGTAATTGCCAATCTTGAATCTGCTCTTACCGAAGCCGCCTCGGCAAAAACAAAAGGCAGCTCGTTGTTTTCCCAGCCGGCCAGTATCAGAGAATTCAAGGAATGTAATATTTCTATTGTGAACCTGGCCAACAATCATATTATGGATAGGGGAATAAAAGGATTAACCGATACTTTCAATTATCTTGAACAGGATAACATTTCTTTCTTTGGTGCCGGCAATGACATCACTGCTGCGGCCAAACCATTTATGCTGGCTAAAAACGGTGTAAAGGCAGCCTTTCTGGCTTACAGTTATATTGATGGGCATGTTATTTCAACTGCGTCAGAAAAAAATGTGGGTGCAAATCCATTGATGTTGGATAAGGCATTGGAACAAATATCCGCTCTGAAATCAGACGGTAATGTTGTTTGTGTTTCTTATCATGGCGGTGAGGAATTTTTTAGGTTTCCGGCTGCTTCTCACAGAAATCTTATGAGACAATTTGCACAGGCAGGCGCCGATATTATTATCGGCCATCATCAGCATTTATTTGGAGGTATTGAATGCCGGTCAAAAGCCGTTATTGCTTACGGACTCGGCAACTTTTTTATTACCACTCCTTATCAAAACCAGTATAAAGGGACGCATTTGGGGCTGTTTTTGACTGTAGAGGTTGATAAAGTCGGACCTGTCGGTTTTTCACCTCATTTTGTAAAAATTGATGATTCCGGTCGTTCACTTGAACTTTTAAACGGCCTTCAGGAAAAGCCATTACAGGATTTACTCAACTCCTTTTCAACGGCGATTGTCGATGAAAAAAAATATTTGCAGCAATGGCGACTCGATTGCCTGCGGTGTATAACGGGAATGAATTATCGAGGATACTCGGCAATAGTAAAATTATTCTCTAAGGTCGTAGCCGTTATTATGAAACAATTGCTTTCAGTTGTTCGAAAAAGAGAGCGAATAAACGTTTCCCGAAATACTAACGAGAGCCCTTGTCCGGCAAAAAAACTTTGCAAAAGTTCGACTAAAGAAAAACTCCTTGCAGGCTTGTTTCCTGATGGTTTTTTAAAGTGGGGCCAATTAACTCATTGTTATAGAGTTTACAACCGATATAAGTAAATAGCTTTGTTGTATGATTTGTTGAAGAGTATTTTCGAATGGCAAATTTCCTTAATAAAATTCTGGATTTTTCTTCAAGAAGCATTAAGGCAGTAGAAAACATTTATCATCTCGTCAGAAATCCGCTGACGCAAACGTATTATCCGGAACAATTGACAAAATCCGGATTTGAAGTTCTGATGGACAATCTTTGGTGGTTATTCAAATATAAGGAAATAAATAAATTATACTATCCTTATGGTTTTGACCGTAAGAATGCCCCTGACCGAACCGAATATATATCGGCTCATGTTTTTTTTGTCTTGCAGCGGGACGCTAACATTGTGCTCAGGAGAAAATTCAATGCTGTTGATTACCGCTGCCTTTTGAAGGATAAGTTCCTTTTTGGCGCGTATCTTGATTTTCTTAAATTTCCAACTCCCAAGATGCTGGCTCTCTGTGACATCAACGGCATTAAGTGGTCTTGTTCACAGGACTATGAATCTTTTGATGCCCTGGTCGGCAATAAAAATCTGGATGCTTTCTGCAAACAACTGCTTGGAAGATGGGGACAGGGTGCATTTGCTCTTAAAAGCTGCGATGGAAAGGTTTTTATAAACGGTGTCGAATCATCTGTTGATGAGTTTAAATCAAAAGTAATGGGTTTGACGCTGATTCAGCAGAGAATCCGCCAGCATCCCAAATTGTCTGAGCTTCATCCGCAATCGGTAAATACAATCCGGCTTGCCACAGCGATTGTTAATGGCAAGCCGCAGGAACTTTTAGCGGCAATTAAGGTTGGAACCGGTCAGACAAACTGTGATAACTGGGCGTCCGGCGGGCTTCTTGGCGGTGTTGATTTGACGACAGGTAGGGTATCGGAGGATTTTTTCTACAAACCCGGTATCGGTAAAAGAACTCAGGTTCATCCAGATACCGGCATTGTTTTCAGAGATTTTGAAGTCCCATTTTTCCATAAGGCGGTTGAAATGGCAAAGAAACTTCACTGTTATTTTTACGGCGTTCATTCCATAGGTTGGGATATTGCCATTACATCTGACGGTCCGATTTTTGTTGAAGGCAACGATGAATGGGAAGGTTTCCCTCACCAGATTCACGAAGGCGGTATGAGAAAGAAGTTCTATCAGGTTTTTCAGACGGGTAAGTAATAATGGACATCATAAAAAGATTCAAAACCGCTGTTAGATTCCTTTATGACTTCCTGTGTAACCCTGCGTCGCATACTTATTACCCGCAGGCAGAACACAAATCCGGTTTAAGAATTGTTTTCGATAATTTTTGGTGGCTCATCAGGTATCGCGAAATAAATCACTTTTATTATATGTATGGACTCGACCGAAAAGGTGCAAGCCTGGCAGGGTATCTGCCCAAAAAGCCATTCTGCCGCCTTAGGGACAAAATAAACGCAAGAGCCAAAATAGGCGGCCGAATCGCCAACTATAACTGTCTCGTTCAGGACAAATTCATCTTTGGCAAGCTCCTCAAATGTCTCGGCTTTCCCACGCCTGAAATTATCGCCTTGTGCGACAATAACTCAATCTTCTGGTTTGATAAGAACAAGGCCGAACCGTTCGATAGTTTGCTCGGACATGACAAACTCGATGTATTTATAAAGGAAATCCTCGGCGAAAGAGCTGAAGGCGTCTTTCATCTCTATGTCGACCGGTCGAAACTGTATCTGGATGGAAAAGAATCCACTGTGGCTGATTTACAACGGATAATTGCTGATAACAAATTCATTATCCAGCAGCGGATTATCCAGCACCAGAAAATGTCCGAACTTTATCCCGGTTCTGTTAATACCATCAGGTTTATAACAGCATTGAAAGCCGGCCGGCCGATCCCGCTGGCGGCGATGGTTCGATTGGGCGCCTCAGGCTGCAGATGCGATAATCTTGCAATCGGCGGTGTCGCCGTAGGTATAAATCTCGATACCGGGACTTTGTTTCCGGAAGGCGTTTTCAAGCCCGGCTTTGGCGGCAGATGTAATTGCCATCCGGATACCAAAGTGAAATTTGAAAATTTTCAGATTCCTTATTTTAAACAGGCGGTCGATTTGGCATTGAAGTTACACGGCTTTTTCTATGGCACCCATTCCGTCGGCTGGGACATTGCAATAACATTCTATGGCCCAATGTTTATCGAAGGCAATAACAGTTGGGAGATTCCAACACTGCAGTTTTTTGACAGAGACCTGCAAAAAAAATATTTTGCTACTCTGACTTCTTAGCAAGAATAATTTATGAGACTTTAATTAAGGGATTTCGCAATGGAGATTGGCATTATAAGAGAACTTGGAGGCAGCGGCTATGATAAAAGGGCTATCCTGCTTCCGCCTGAGGTTAAGAAGATTGTTGCAGCCGGTCATAAGGTGTTTGTTGAACGACAGACAGGTTCAGGTTTGCAGATTCCGGATGAAGAATATGCAGCCGCAGGCGCGACGATCGTAAATACTCCACAGGAAGCACTCTGCCGCGACCTGATTGTCAAACTCAAGGCGATTAGCAGTCAGGAGTCTGCGATGCTCAAGCCCGGCGCGATCGCTCTGGCGATGATTCACCAGGAGCAGAGTCCTCACAATGCTCAGGCCCTGGCCGATGCCGGTGCTGTGGGCGTTGCTATGGAGGCAATCTGCAATGAGTACGGCGAGAGATACGTCGATTGTACCGATATGACGGGTGAACAGGCGATGATATTTGCTTTTCATCTTTTCCCCAAAATTCCGTCAGAATGCAAAATTCTGGTTATGGGTTATGGTCGTGTATCGACAGGTGCGATTCTCACTGCTTCGAAGCTTGGAGCTTCTGTGAGAATACTCAGAAAAAGCCAATATGCCAATATCACGCACTTTCTCAAGGGGATAGATATGCTGGTCAATGGTATAACATGGCCCAAGGAAATGCGAGACCGTAAAGCGTATGTGGTAACGCGTGGTATGCTCAAGCTGATGAATCGGCCTGCTATGATTATCGACCTTTCAGTTGATTATCCCAATCCCATCGAGACGTGTCGGCCGACCGATATGAAGGAACCGGTCTTCGAGGTCGATGGGGTAGTGCATATGGATATTTACGGCTATCCTGCACTGGCGCCGTTCAGCAGCGCTGCACGTTACAGCCGCCAGCTTCTGCCGATAATCCTGGAAATTGGCTCAAAGGGGCTGGGTAATGTTGATTCATATATCGCCAACGCGATTGTGTGCCGGCAAAATTTGCCGCTTGTAGTAAAAAAACAGGTTAGTAATCCAAAGAATGAAAGCTGACAGATAATTATGAATCTTAAATATCTTAGCAGAGATTTGAAGGTCGTCTGGAAAGGAGCTTGTACAAAGCTTCTTAAACGAC
>Ga0315275_10001130_pt1 | contig 23135 bp, 16 predicted proteins | sample YL17G03_0_MG_FD_205557 | JGI IMG/M metagenome (GOLD analysis project Ga0315275, IMG submission 205557) | Sediment microbial communities from Yellowstone Lake, YNP, Wyoming, USA - YL17G03_0 | ecosystem: Environmental > Aquatic > Freshwater > Lake > Sediment | place: USA: Wyoming | collected...
GTCGAGGCGGTCGAGGGCGCGCTTCTGGGCGAGCTCGAGGAGGGCGAGAAGCCGCTTTCTGGCTTCCGTTCCGTGAACGGTTTTCGAGAAGGTCGAGCTCTCCGGCTGGAAGACCAATGGGATACTCATATCGATCTCCGCAACGAGCCGCACCGCGTCGTCCAGCTCCTCGACGGGTGTCGAATGGTCGACAACCACTTTGACGAACACCTCGACTCCCGCAGCCGCGCGAAGGAAGGCCCGATGAAGATCCCAGAGCTGCCGGCCCGTGGCCGAGGGGAGCTTCACATCCATCGCAACGACATCCACGTGACGGACGAGCCTCCCGAGCGCCGCGACCTCCAGGCCGTTCGTGTCGAGATAAATACGCCATTTGTGGCTCCGCAGCGCCGCAGCAACCGCTCCGACGAAATCCCCCTGCTCGAGCGGTTCCCCGCCTGTCAGGCTCACCGTACGAACCGCGTCGTTCTCCCCGTTGAGCGCGAGCACTTCGCTCACGGTGGCATCGACGGTCAATGGGTTCTCAAGCGATCGTTTCTCAGCGCCGTATACAACGCACGACCGCCTTTTTTTCTTGCTCCAGTTTGTGTCGCACCAGGAGCACGTCGCCGAGCACCCCGCCGTCCGCACAAAAACCTGCCGTTCGCCGACGTAGATTCCCTCGCCCTGTATCGAGCAGAAGATCTCGGAAAGGTATCCCGTCACGTGGGCCACGGCCATTGCACTTTCTTTTTAGACAGGGGTCGGAGTATGGCGGCAGGCCCTCGCTCCACTTCGCTCGGCTTCCCGCCGCGGGTGGCGCCGATGGGGCCCCCGCTCCGCGCGCAGCTTGCGAGCACAGGCGGGGAGATCGGCGACAGGACCCGCGGCGGGCGATCCTCGCTCGTTCCCGCGAAAGGGCCTGCCACCATACTCCGACGCCCCGCTCCCTACTTCACAGTCTAAGGCACGGGGCGGACTTTTCCCGCAGCGTAACGGATCGACTCGATCTCGCGTCGATACCGCTCGAGCAATTCCCCGAGAAGCCCGTCCGGATCAATGTTCATCTCTCCGAGCCCGGCGGCGGGCACGGGCGCGCCCTCCGGATCGACATTGATCCCCAGGTGGATCAGCGCTGACCCGGGCCCCGGGGCAGCGATCGACACCGTAAGCTTTCTCGAGTCGAAAAAGACGTCGTCCCCGCTTCGGCGGACATGAAACCCTCTATCGGTCAGGATCTCACACAGGACGCACACGAGGAGCCGCTGGCGCGCGACCGCCGTCTCGAGATCGCACCGGGGATGCTCCACGATTACGTGCGCCATCGACGCCGCGCGGATGAACTCTCCCGAGCGGGCATCGTCCAGATCCACGAGATCCTCGTTTGCCACGTGGCAGGGCCCGACGAACCCCACCGCGGCATCACCGTCGAGCCCCGTCCGACTCCCGACCCATCCGCTCCTGAGCTCTTTGCCCGTGTAGGCGGTTTCTTCTTCGAGAACCCTGTATCGAAAATCCTGCGTTTTCACATCAGCGAGCGAATCGAATGGGAGGTCTCGACTCGGCCGGCAGCCCGTCGACGGCCCCTTTGAGCCGCTTGCACGATCCGCAGCGGCCGCACATCATCTCCCCACCGTCGTAACAGCTCCAGATCAAACCGAGGGGGGCCTTCAACGCGATGCCGAGCTCGAGGATCCCGCGTTTGTCGAGATCTTGAGTGAAGCTCACCACGTGAACCCCGCTCCGCGTTGAAAATTCGAGCCCGCGGTTGACGACGGAGACGTACTCCGCCCGGTTGTCCGGAAAGTCGATGGCCTCCTCGCGGTTGAAACCCGTCACGACGAGGCCGCAGCGGAAGCTTTCGGCGAAGGCTGCGGCCACGTTCAATAAAACCCCGTTGCGGTTGGGTATCCACACATCATCGACCGTGTCGAGCTGCGGGCGCGGTCCCGCTGGTGAATCACCGGATCGGGCACTCCCGGGGGTTAGCGAATTGCCGGATCGCATACTCTCCGGAGCCAGCGACCTGAGCCATCCTATATCCACCACCCGAAACGGGAGCTGGTAGAACGTGGCCACGCTCATCGCGGCCTCTCGTTCACGCGCGATCGCCCTCTGCCCGTAGTCGGCGAAGAGGACGAGACGGACTTCCATCTCGGCGTGCGCTCTAGCGAGCGAAACGACGGAGTCCAACCCACCGCTGACAAGCGCCACTGCCCGGTCCCCCGTGGTGTTCATACGTCTGCCCCTCGTCTCGTTTCGCCGCATCGATTACGTCGAACGCCGTCCCATAGCCGCCGACGCTTCTCATGTTGCCGTGGAGGTTTCCAACGTCGACGTTGACGCTCCCCACATTGCCGCGGACATTTCCAACACCAGCGTTCTTAACAGTAATGTCCCCGCTACCCGGATGCAACGTCCATCCGGATGTCCGGACCAGCGGAACGTTCCCTTCGCGGCGCGTGCAATTTGCACGTTACAGGGAGTCCAGCGCGGCGCTCTCCGATCCCTCAGTTCCGCCTCATGTCACAACTAATTGTGACACAACACACTAGCCCATCGCTCGTCCTTCTGTTTTTGCCGCGGCGGCTGGTATGCGATTCGCTCCGACCCCGAACGGCTAGAGGTACGTCTACCCACAATCGTCGAAAGAGTTATCCCGATGAATCCGAAAGCATCCGCGGCAATCGAGAAGGCGTGCGAGGACCGGCGCCACTCCAACTTCAAGAAGGCTCTCTCGCGTCTCGAAGAAGGGATCGAAAAGTTCCCGAAGGAAATCCGCCTCTACACCGAGGCGATCGACGTGAGCATGGAATCGGGCGAGCCGCTCAAGGCGATCCAGTTTTTTAAAAAAGCGCAGCAGAAGTTCCCCGACGATGGATTCGAGCTGTGGACATTCACCGCCGAGAAGGTAAGGACGTACAACGACCCGATCGTCGGCCGGTTTCTCCTCGAACACGCGATCCGCAGCGGAGACCTCGCCGCGGCCAGTTCCGTTCTCGAGGGACTGACGGATCACGCCGTAGGCGAGCTTCTCGAACGCATAAGAACAAAAAAGCAGACGGTGAGCGGTTCGGTGGGCACGGGATTCTCCGCGCGAGAGGACATCGTTTCATACACGCTCACCGAGGCTCTTTTGTGCCTCCGGCTTTCCCGGTTTTCCGAAGCGATGGACGGTTTCGTTCGCGCCCTCGGCGAGAATCCCGGCTCGTCCAAGGCACTCGCGCCCTTTCTGGCGGACGTGGAACAGCGGCACGGCCAAATAGGGGAAACGAGCTACGCTCTGGGGTGTTGCTATCTCGCCAGCGCCGCGTATTCGAAGGGGCTAGACAAGCTCGTCCACGCCGCGCGGATTGCTCCGCCGCTCGCTCCGAGAGCGATTGAACGAATCGAGTCGCTCGGAGAGCACCCGGAGATCCCCGTCGACGCACGCAATCTCAACCTCGCCCAGCTCTACATTGGACTGGGCGGATTGCGGCAAGCTGCCGATCTCCTCAGCGCGACTCTTGACCACGATTCCCTCAAGGCGCCCGACATCATCGACATGTTGAGACCCGTCGTCGAGAACGTCGGTGACGATCTGGAACCCCAATTCTTGTTCGTCGAAGCCTCGTTCGCCGCCGGGAGGAGAGAAACGGCCCTCGGCCAGCTCAGGAAGATCTACCAGAAGCGCACGCACAGAAGCCGCCTGATCGAGTGGCTCGAATCGAGATCCCAGGCGAACAGAGGTTCGACGGAGATCCAGCTGTTCTTCGCCGAGACGGCGTTGAACGAAGGGCTCCACGGAAAAGCCATCGAGATCGTCAAAGAGATCCTCTCTCGGGGTCGTGAGGAAGAGCCGGCGGTCAAGGAGCTCCTCTCGAAACACCAATCGGCCCCCCTCATCCGTCATTTCTACAACGAGAGATTCAGCGTGTCGTTGGCCCGTGAGAAACGGTCGGCCTCCGAATTCGAACGGTATGAAAATCCCGGGTTTCCGCCGGCCGATGCCGCGACGTCCGCGCAAAAAGAACCCGGTGACCGCGGGACACCGCACCCCGAGGGAACTCTTGCAGCGGGCAACACGCGGTTGGGCGTCGATGAGCTCTCCTTCGGTCAGGAGGAGGATCCTCGCCCGCCCCGCGCCGTCGACCCTCGTCGCTCCGATTTCGACAATCGCGATTTCTCTCTGAGTATGCACGCCGCCCCGAATGCAGATGCGACCGCGGAACGCGCCGCTCCCGAGAGCCCCGACGCGTTCGCAGATCCGGCGGACGGATTCGATCTTTTCGACTACCTCAAACGTGATTTCGATGCGCAAGAGCCCCCGACCGACGAGAGGGAGAAGGAGCCGGCGCCGGCCGCCCCGGAGAACGGAACGACGGTGCCGGAGGACAATTTCAGCGGACTCTCGGCGGATCGCCAGGCAACGGCGCCGGATGAACAGGTCAGCACACCGCATCAACCGGTCGAGCCAGCGGCGGATAGGGAGACAACGGCACTGGTTGAACCAGCCCAACCGACGGCGGACCACGAGATAACCGCGCCGGCCGAACCGGCCGACTTTCCTCGAGACTTCGATTCTCTCTGCCAGTTGATTCTCGACGGCAGGCTTGATCGTAGCCGAATCCTGGAAGTCGTCGATCGGGCGTTCGAAGAGGGCCGTATGGAGGAGATGAAAAAGCTACTCTCGTTCGAACCGGCAACGCTCGGCGAAGACATCGCTCGCAAGTACCAGCTCGCACGCTACTACCTAGCAAAGGATCAACCGATGCCGGCGCTCGTCGCCCTGAAGACGGTTCCCCTCAACAGGCTCGGCCGAGAGGAACGGAAGGACTTCCTCCTCCGCATCGCCGACTGCTATCGGGCCCTTCACAACTTCGAGGCCGCACACGGAGTGTATCTGCGGATCATGAGCGAGTACCCAGGTCTTTCCGATGTGCAAAGCATCGCACAATCGAACTACGACAAATACATCGAGACGGCCGCGGGCGCCGCGCTGGCGCTCGAGAAAACCAGCAATCTGTGACACCGAACCTGGAAAGAGGAGGCGCAACGCTATGAAAATCTGCCCGTTCATCTCTCACCTGCTTGGAGAGGGATATTCCAACACTCTCGCGATCGGCGCACGAGCCGCCGAGGGTTCCGGACCGGGGTCGGCGGGAGACGTCGTCATCCTCGGCTACGACAGCGACGACGGAAGAGCTTCGGTCCAGACCCAGGTCATGACCGACGCGGGAATCCGGACCGAGGTCTCGAGCCATCTGCACTGTCTCAAGGAGTCGTGCCGCTTCTTCCAGAAGGCATCGGGGGAGTGCCAGTTCGACCTCATGTACACAAGGCTCAAAGATCTCGAGACGAGCGGCGAGAGCGCAAACGCCCGCGAAATCACGCGCGATATCGACAAGATCTGGAAGTTCCAGACGAAGGGCGTCACCGAGATCGTGGAGAGTCTCGCCGACTCGGAGAAGAAACAGGCGGAATCCGTCGGCGACCTCAAGAGAGAATTGGCGAGGAAAATCGACGAACTGGCCGGAACGGTCGGGACATCGTCCCTCCAATCCGTCCAGAGCGAGATGGAATCGCTCAAGAAGAAGATCGAGGCCAGGGAGGAAGGCCTCGACAGCCTTTCCACAACGGTCTCCGATTTCGTCACGAGCCTCGATGAGAACTTCAAAGAGCTCAAGACCTTCTCGGCCGGTCTCCAGAACAAATTGGACGGATCGATCGAAGCCCACAAAGAAATCGATGAGAAGCTCTCGTCATGGAAAGAGGAGATCGTGGACAGGGTCCTCGCGCTGGCATCGCGCCAGGAGGCGTGGGAGAAACGCATCGAGGAACTCGTCGAGCACCAGAAGGAACTCGCCGGATACCTCAAGGCCGGGGAGAAACACCGCGAGGAGGAGCAGGAACGGCGGACGAAAAAGGAATCGAGAAAGTACAACAACCTCGGCGTAACGAGCTTCCACAACGGCGCCTACGAGATGGCCCGTGACCAGTTTCTCCAGGCGGTGAAACTCGACCCCGATTTCGCCGAGGCGTACAACAACCTCGGTCTGACCCATACGGAACTCTCGGAAGAGGAGAAGGCGACGGAAGCGTTCAAACGGGCCGTCGAGCTCAATCCTTCGCTCCACGCCCCGTACAACAACCTCGGCTACGTTCTTTACAAGCAGGGGAACTACGAACAGGCCGTCGAGATGTACAACGAGGCGTTGGGCAGGAGCACGAGGAACGGTCTCGCTTATACGAACCTCGGGAACGCCTGCTACAAGCTGGGTCAGATCGACAAAGCCCGAGACGCGTGGACAAAGGCTCTCGAACTCGATCCGGGCAACGAGAAAGCGAGGAGGAATCTCCAGCGCATCAGCGAGAACACCAAGTAGCCGGAAATGTCGCGTTCTCCAAGGCGCCTTACTCCGCAGGTTTCGATTTTCGGACGACCTTTGTCGCCTCGAGCCCTTTCGCACCCTCTCTGAGTTCGAACTCGACGAAATCCCCCTCGGCGAGCGTGCGAAAGCCGTTTTCTTGGATTTCCGAATAGTGGACGAAGATGTCCCTGCCTGAATCCTGTTTGATAAACCCGTAGCCCTTCGCTTCGTTGAACCACTTGACTTTCCCGGTGTCACGCAACAGAACAACACCCCCCTCAGAGAAAAAACCATCGAGTTTCCCGGCAACCCAATGGTTTTCTTGGTACAAACTACTGACGATCACTCATTACGTTTTTCCGGACTTTTGCCCCAGTTGACCGAATAATCTTACACCACAACGCACACCGATTCAAGCCAAATCTCCGCGCGCCTCCCTGGCGCGCACCGATTCCAGCGGACGAGAAGCAACGCGAAACAACGCGCCCGCATGCGACATTCCAAGGCACTGCGCCAGTCGAGCAGCCAACCGGCGGGAGCATTTTGCGTTGGGACTGCGCCAATGCATCCCGGCGGGCGGGAACGACGCGCTCTCCGCGTGCGCGTCGGTAATCGTTTTCGTAGCACTGGAATGCGCTGTTTCACGTGGATGAACCGCGCTGCGCCCTGGCATGTTTCTTGCCCGATTGACGTCGTGAGCGACGCGAGAACTGTATCCTTCGCAAAGGACGTGGACCCCGTGAAAATCACTCTCCCCTACCTCGGGATTCTCAAACAGCTCGACGGAGTGTCTCCCGCCGAGCTCGATGCGGTGCTTTGGGAGGGGATCACGGCGAGCGAGAAACGTCCCGTTTATCTCGAGGTATCCAGCGGAGCGGAAGAGTGCTTCGCGTTTATCCGGAACGGACAAATCTACGGAGCTGGAGCGATACGGAACGCCCAGTTCGTCGAGACAACGATCAAAGAGTTTCTACACGCCGTGAACCGCGCGGGCGCGGCGCGGGTCGTGTGTTACGAGGTCGACAACAAGATCCTGCACTCGCTCCTCATCCTCTTTCAGAAAAAGCCGGTTCTGAAACTCCTCTCTTCGCTCGTCGACCTGGACCAGGTCCTCGACAAAATCGAGGAAGAAGGAAAGAGCTGTATCGTGGCGGCGTCCCAGGACGAATTTCTCGCGATACTCCGGTATGAAAAAGGAAGGACGACGGCCCTGTGCCAGGGACTCTCCACAGCGGCTGGTCATGACCGGTCGTTCAGGGAAAACTTCCTCGTGAAGATCTACACGCTGTCCGCCGGGAAACCCATCACGATCAACGTCTACGAGGACCTCCTCGTCAAGTACGCGCGGGACGCGAGAATGATCGCGGAAAGCTACAAGGGGAGCATCACCGAGCTTTTTCTCTCCAAGCCGCCCGTGCTTACTCTGGAGTTCAAGGACAAGGAGATCGGTCACTGGATGCTCGACAAACCGATTTTCAAGATCGGGCGCGCGCCGGACAACGACATCGTCATCGACAACCTCGCCGTGTCGCGGGTCCATTCGGTGATCGAAGAGAACAACGGCGCTCATTACATCAGGGACTGTGACAGTCTCAACGGCACAATCGTCAACGCAAGACGCGTGGGAAAGACGCTCTTGAGCGACGGCGACGAGATACGGATCGGAAAGCACAAGCTCACCTTCCGGAAACACGGTTCGAGACAGATTGCGGTTACCCCAAGCACCGACCGGTTCGATCAGACGGTGATCATGCACACCGACAAACAGGCCCCTCCCGTGCATACGAACGAGGTCTCGAGACCTCGACCCCGGCTGGTCGAGAAGGACAAAACGGGGGACCGGGTATTCGAGATCGGTGATTCCAATCTCACGATGGGCAACGACGATAACTCCGACGTCGAAATCGCCGGGCTTTTCATCGCCAAACGGCACGCGGAGATATCGAAAGAGAACGGCCACTACGTCATCCGGCACATCTCCGGTCACCGGAAGCTCATGGTGGGAGGAAGACCGGTCAAAGAGCGGGTATTGAAAAACAACGATCTGATAAAAATCGGCAAGAAGGAATTCGTTTTTCAAGAGTAGGAACGCCAGCGAAACGCCGTCACAAGCGGAGGGCGACATGCGTTACATCCTGATATCGGACATCCACGGCAACCTCGAAGCCCTTCAGGCCGTGCTCGATTTCGTGAGGAGACTCGAACCGTACCAGCTGTACTGCCTCGGCGACGTGGTGGGCTACGGCGCGGACCCCCAACCCTGTCTCCACACCCTTCAAGACGAGGCGAATCTCATCCTCGCGGGAAACCACGACCTCGCCGTGGCCCGCGTGATCGGATCGGAGAGCTTCAATCCGATCGCCTCCGCCGTGGTCGAGTGGACCCGGCGGGCGATGAGCGAGGAAGATCTGGAAGCGCTCGCCACCATGCCGCTCGTCTACATCGACGGGGACTACCTTTTCACCCACGCCTCGCCGATCGAACCCATGGAGTTCCGTTACATACGCACGCTCGACGACGTCGCCGAGGCGCTCTCGTCGAACGGACAGCGATTCTGTTTCGTTGGACACACCCACCTCCCCGTCATCGTCAAGATGAACGAGCGGACGGGCGCCGTGGAAATCGTGAGAGAGAACCGGGTGACGATCAAAGATCAGCACCGATACTTCATAAACGCGGGGAGCACCGGACAGCCGAGGGACAGCAACCCCGACGCGTGCGTCGTCGTGCTCGACGAGGAAAACGAGACGATCGAGTTTCTTCGTATCCCGTACGACATCTCCTCGTGTCAGAGCAAGATCCTTTCCGAAGGACTCCCGTCTTATTTGGCCGAGCGCCTGATGCTGGCGAGGTGAACGGATCGTGTCGGACGGCAAGAACTATCAGATACTCGAACTCGTCGCCACCGGCGGAACCGCCGTGTTGTACAGAGCGGTTCAAACGTCTCTCGACCGCGTCGTTGCGGTCAAGAAACTCCACCACCATCTCACCACCGACGAGAATTTCACCCGGCGCTTCATACTCGAGGCGAAAGCGGCCGCTTCCCTAGACCACGAAAACATCGTAAAGATCATCGACTTCGGAGTCGAAGACGGCACGTACATGATGGTGATGGAGTTCATCGAAGGCGAAAGCTTCAGGGAGATCCTCGACACATGGAAACAGCTCCCGGCGAATCTCGCACTCGCCGTCTGCCATCAGGTCTGCATGGGGCTCGAACACGCCCACGCGAAAGGGATCATCCACCGGGACATAAAGCCCGGGAACGTCATGTTGACACGGATGGGAAGGGTCAAGATCACCGACTTCGGTCTCGCGAAGCTCGCGCAGGGGCAGACACAGCACACGGCGGCCAATTCCATACTGGGGACCCCGCTCTACATGTCCCCCGAGCAAGCGTTCGGCGAGAGCGTCGACCAGCGCAGCGACCTCTTCTCTCTCGGGACCATGCTCTACGAGAGCCTCACCGGCCACCAACCGTTCGACGGCGAAAACTACATGGGCGTGATCCAGAACATCATCCATCAGAACGCACCAAACCCGGCCAGGTTCGGCGTCGATCTCCCCTCGGGGGTCGAGGCGATCCTCCTCAAGGCGATGCACAAAAACCGCGACACCCGGTTCCAGAGCGCCCGCGAATTCCGGCAGGCGATCGAAAAACACATGGGGCTCGACGCGCTCAAGGAAGCCACCGAAAACCTGAGGTCGCTGCTTGCCGCGGACGCCGCCACGATGGTGCTTCCCAAAACGGAACGGGCTCGGACCAAGAAACGCCGGTTGAGGAGGAGCATCACCGTCGCTTTTATCGTCGGAGCCGTCGCGGGGATCGCCGCGCTCGGATACTTCTGCGCTCCGGACACGATGAAGGGGCAGATCGCAGAGATCCTCGCGCACACCGAAAAAAAGCCCGCGATGCCAACCGCGGTCGAGCAGAACGAACTCTTCGCCGCGGGGGTGACGGATGGGTTTGCGGGGGTGTCTCTCCCTGGCAACGGGCCCGTCCAGCCGGCGGCGCCGGCGAATTCGCCGGTTCCGGAGGACTCGGCGGCAAGATCCGTCGCGCAACCGATCGCTTCCGCGCCGGCCGCCGAGGAAGCGGCGCGCGCGTCGAACGCGAACACGCTCCCCGAGAACCCGACGACCACCCAACAACCGGGTGACGCAGTAACCTCGAAAAACGACGATTCCTCAACGGAATCCGACGAGCCGGCGGGTGTGGAGAGAACAGGTTGGCTTTCCGTGGCGAGCGAGCCGACCGCCGAGATGACCATCGACGGCAGGTATGTGGGCGACACGCCGAGGTCCCGGGTCGAGCTCACGAGCGGACGGCACACGCTCGAGTGCCGGAGCCCGAAATACGAGCCCTACGTCGAGAGGGTGAACATCTCGACCGGCGAGATTTCTTCACGGAACATCGTCATGACAAAGCTCGTGGGGCGGATCAGCCTTTCGACGATCGAGGGTGCGGAGGTCTATCTCGACGGGGTTTTCATCGGACCCACTCCCCTCAAAGGACCCATCGAGGTCGAGGCGGGTCATCACCAGCTCACCGTCAAGAAAGCCGGCTATCACGTGTGGAACAACAGCGTCGCGGTCGACGCCAAGCAGCTCTTAGCGCTCAAGATCACCCTCAGCACGATCTACTAGTCCCAGCACACCCAGAGCCTTCTCCAGAACAGACTCGGCATCGAGCTGCCGAAGATCGCCGTTTTTTGCGCGGACGACAAAGAGATTCGAGCAGCGAGGGGCCCACCGCACGGGATCGGTCGGGCCGAACACGGCGAGTGTCCTGGCTCCCACGGCGCACGAGACGTGCATGATCCCCGTGTCGTTGCACAGTACGAGGTCCGACGAGCGGAGCACCGCGGCGACGTCGCCGATCGGACGACCCTCGAGCAGCGCGTACGGCACGCGGACGGCGTGTCCGAACGCTTCGACGGCGTGCGCATCCCGGGGTCCCATAACGACGCAGAGATCGATCTCGACCCGGGCACCCAGGCGGTTCACGACTTCCGCGAAATTCGCCGGCGGCCACACGTTCGCCGCCTTGCCGGCCCCTGGATGGACGACGATCCGTTTCCTCCCCGGTTTCGTTGTCCGGTCGACGAACTCGCGGGCAAACGACCGGCTCGCAGGGCTGGGAACGATGATGGGGCTCAAGTCTTTCGTGTCGATTCCCATGGCGCGGAGGGGGTACAGGTTGTGCTCCGCTTCGTTCATCTGCGCAAGCTCGCCCGCACTGGGTAGCGGCAGCTCGAGATGATAAAACGCCCCGCTGAGCGAGTTTCCGAACGGGCCGGAAGTTGACCCCACGCGGATCCGGGCGCCCGAGAGAAGCCCGATCAGCGCGCTCGTGAACGAGAAGGAGACCGTGTGGAGGACTATCACAAGATCGTAGCGCCCGCGGCGGATACCGCGGATCATACGGATCGTCCCCGCGAGGTTTCGGTTGTTGTACGTGAAGATGTGATCGACGTGGGGGTTGTTGAGGACTACGTCGCGGTTTATCGGCGCGGTGACGACGCCGAGTTCGACGCCGCCGAGCGATTCTTTGATCGCGCGGTACGCGGGGATCGCGAGGAGCTGGTCCCCCATCTGGTTCTGCTGCCGGACAACGAGAATTCGCCTCGGGTTTGCCGCGCGAATCTTCTCGGGTGACATCGGAGCCGTTCTCACCATTCGCGAGGCGAGTTCGACGAGGAATCGTTTGGCCCTTCGCTCGATTTTCTTCGTGACGCCCATGGGTGTCGGCCGCGAATACGGGTTACCTGTACCGGTTCTTTTCACGGAGCTCGATCTCGGAGAGCATGTCGAGATAGCTCTCGTGTCTTGTCCGGGCGATCTTCCCGTCCTCCACCGCCCCCTTGACCGCGCAGTCCGGCTCGTGGGAATGCGTGCAGGGACTGAAACGGCACCCCCCGTCCAGCGGACGAAACTCGACAAAGCACCCCGCGAGATCCTTCTTGTCCGACCCTGGAAATTCGAACGTCTGCATCCCCGGTGTGTCCGCCACGTATCCGCGCTCGATGGCGAAGAGCTGTGAATACGTCGTCGTGTGACGGCCCCTCCCCGTCTTCTCCATCACCTCCCCCACTTTGAGGTCGAGATCGGGGGCGATCCGGTTGAGGAGAGCGCTCTTGCCCACGCCGGATCGGCCCACAAAGGCATATATCCCTCCCCCGAGAAACGACGCGACGTCGCGAACCCCCTTCCCCGTTTTTGCGCTGGTGCGGATGACGGGGTATCCGAGAGGGTCGTAGATCGATACGAACCGCGATATCTCTTCTTCGCGCTCGACGAGGTCGGTCTTATTGAGACAGATGCGGACACCGACTCTGCCGTTTTCGGCGGAAACGAGGACCCGATCGACGAAACGGTAATCCACATCGGGCGAACGCGCGGATTCCACGAGGAACAGCGTGTCGATGTTGGCCACGATCACTCGTTCGGCCGCGTCGCGCCCCGCGGTGTACCGCGACAGCCAGGAACGCCTGGGCAGGATCGATTCGATGGCGACCGCCCCCCCTTGGGTTTCGCGCAGCGAAAGTTCGACCTGGTCACCGGCGACGATCTGAAATCCCTCCCCTTTTTTGCGAAACCGGCCCCTCAACAAACACGGGATCGTTGCGCTCCCGGTCTTGACCCAGACCTCCTTGCCGGTGACGCGCACGACAAACCCCTCAGATCGACGAATTTCCATGGCGAGCACGACTATAGCAACAATTCCATCCGGAGGGGGAGATATTTAGTATTGTGGGCCCACGCCCTTTGTGGTACGGTCCTCTGTGTACCCACGAACCACCCGGGCGATTATGAAACCCCATGAACTCGCAGAGTTTTTCCATGAGTCGCTTTGTATTTTCGATTTGACGGCGACCAACAAACACGGTGCCCTCACCGAAATGGTCAGCTGCATCGGGGAAAAGCTCCAATTCAAAGACAAAGATCTTCTCCTCGAGATGCTGATAAACCGTGAGAGCCTCGGCAGCACGGCGATCGGAAAAGGCGTCGCGTTTCCGCACGGGAGGTCGCTCGCGATACAGGAACTCACCGTACTCTTCGCCCGATCGACCGCAGGGATTGACTTCGATGCGTTGGACAGCAAACCGACGCATCTTTTTTTCCTCATCATCGCCCCTCCCCAGGATAGAGATAACCTCTACCTCCAGGTCCTCGGGCATCTCGTCGAACTGATCAAATCCGCAGCTCTCAGGAAGAAACTCATGGAGGTGACGAGCTTTAGCGAGCTTCAAGAGACTCTCGCATCGGCGTAGTATGACGAGCATGGAAGAACAGGTCAAACTCCTCGTGGCGCTTCAGGATCTTGACCTGATGATGAAAGAGGTAAACGACGTAGACACATCTTCCGAAATGAAACAGATGGGCTTCAAGCTCGATGGAATGGCTGAGCTCCACAAGGCTCGTGCAAACCTCGCGAAACGCATCCGTCCCCAGCTTCTCAACCGTTACGAAAGACTTTCGAAATCCTACGGGCGGGCCGTCGTTCCGGTGACAAGCAACCTCTGTCTCGGTTGTTTTGTCACGCTCCCCACCTCGTACCCCTCGCTCAAACTGAAAGATTCTTTCCTGACCTGCCAGAACTGCGGAAGAATACTCTACTTCCCGTAACTGCAGAAACCGTGTCTTGCCCCCTTGCCTGTACGGGCCATCGGGTGTAAAATTCTTTTACGCGTCAATATTCTTTACGAACTGTCGAGCTGTCTGTCCGTCCTGCGACGTGGGGCTGTTGAACGGTCTCCGTGTCTCGCGACGTCTGGAGGGGTCCCGTGCCACCTTACCCTTCCCCCAAAAAGAGAAATCTCGAAAAAATAGCCCGCGACCATCAGGCAGGACCATGGCGAATATCTGCGCTCCTCGATCCCATCACCGAAAAAAAGTTTCGTCTTTTCAGCTTGGGGTCGAGGACCCCCGTGAGTTTCTCTCCCGTCGTCTTGTTGTACCGGTCCGATGCGGCCCAACTCATCGGTGAGACGCGATGCGCAAGCGTGGTGTCGTCGGCGCTCGGCAACGACCGGGTCGAGATTCTCACGCCGTGGTTCGACCTGTTAGAACTCGAGCATATCGACGATGCCGAGCTTGCCGCGCTGATCGACGCGCTTCTTCGGACGCTCGCGCTCTTTGAGAAGCACTGCTTTTTCGCGACCGAGCTTTTCCCCGAAGCGATGGGGAGAGGCGAGTCGGGCGGATGGGTGCTCCTCCCGCCGGCATACGCGACGCCCGTGCGGGTGGAACCCCGCGGGCCGGCCGGTTCGCGCGCACACGCTGTCTTCGAGAGCTTCGAGTACCCGGAAGAAACCGACCGCCGCGCTCATCACACCGCCCTCGTGGCCGAGTTCGTTTCCAGACACATCGGCCCCCTCCCGGAGCCGTCTTCTCCTGGGAGCGGACCGCCGTTTCGCACCCGCCTGATCCGCACGGCGGAGTCGATTGCGCGCGGGGAGCTCGGATCGACAGGCGAGGTTTACCAGAGGCTCTTTGACATCCCGCTCGAGGAACCGTCCCTTCCTCCGTCTCTCTCGAAGCGGGAGCGAGACGTCGAAACAGCTCTTCGAGCCGCCGAGGAACGCGTGGTGGAGCGCGTCTTGGAGGAGGGGTCGGTGACCGTGCTCGAAGGAGACCCGCTTTGCGGCAAGACACGGATCATCGGCGAAACGGCGCGTCGTCTCCGCGATAGAGGAGAACGCGACGTGTTTGTGCTCGACGAGTGGGACCTCTACGCAAAGACGCGCTCGAAGCTCGCGCAGGCGGGACGAGCGCCCACGACGGGCAAGCCGGCGCTCCCTCCCGTGTGGATGATCGACGACATCGATGAGAAGATGCTCGCCGCTTCCGATTTTTCCGGCTCGATGATCGAATCGGACTCGTTCCCCAGGGGGTCCGTGGTTGTCAGCGTCCAATCGTCGGGCGTTTCGAAAGAAACGATCGAATTCCTGGGGAAACTCAAGAGCTTACGGGGCGCGCGGTACGAGAAGATCACCCTTGGCGGCGCGACGGATGAACGGCTGAAGGATTTCGTCGAGTGGGTGCTAGGACGTCTTGAAACACACTCGGAAACGGATGGGATTTCAGAAGGCGAGCCCATCGACCGCGTGCTCGGCCGGCTCCCCGCCGAGGAACGGCAGCTCCTCGAATTCCTCGCCGTCGCCCGTTTCTCTCTTCCCGTGGATGTCGTGCTCTCCGTGTTTCCGGAAAGGGAACACGGGATCCCTTATGCCGCACACCGATTGATCTCGCTCGGGATGCTCGCGCAGGTGTACCGGCAAACGTCGTCCAAAGGCGCCCACACGCTCTTCCTCAGAGTGAGCAGCGCCGGGTTGAGACGGCTGATATGCGACCGCCTTCCCCCAGCCCGCCGGCGGACTCTGCACCGCACGCTGGCGTTGGCGGCCGAAGAGCCGGGCTATTTCCCCGCCTGCTTCCTTCTCTTTCACTCCCTGAAAGCAAACGACGCGGAGCTCGCGGGGCGGCATCTCGTCAGATACTTGAAGGACACGAAAAGCGAAAGAAGAGATCCCTTCGTGATCTCTCTCTATCCGGAGATCGTCGGCGGGAGCATCATCGAAACGTTGCCCTTCGGCGATCGGGTCCTCGCCTGCTACGAACTCAGCCAGAACCTTCTCAAGGGCGGGAAAGCGGCGGAAGCGGAGGAGCTTCTTCTGGCGTGCGAAAAACTCATGGAGAGCGCCGAGATCGAACAAAAGCTCAAGAGCGCTTCGCTCCTCAGCTCGAGCCTTCGGCTCCTCGCCGACTGGTGGGAGAGGCGCGGAGAGTACAAACGCGCTCTCGAGCTCCTCGATTCCGTCAAGTTCGAGCTCCAGTCGGCCCTCTCCATCCCCGATCAAGCCCGTCTTCTCAACGACATCGGGTGGCTCCAATACAGGCTCGGCGATTACGACGGGTCGATGGAATCGTGCCGTTTGAGTCTGAACACGTTGAACCCCAATCAGTATCCCCTCATCGTGGCCCAGGCGCTCAACCTCATGGGCGTCGTCCACTACAACAGCAGCCGCTACGACGAGGCGATCTCGTACTACGAGCAGAGCGCCCAGCTGAGGGAACGCGCGGGGGACGAAAACGCCGCGGCGGCGAGTTTCAACAATCTCGCGCTGGCTTACCAGGCGAAGGCCGAGTACGAAAAGGCGCTCGAACACTACAACACGAGTTTGAAGCTCAAGAGGAGACAGAACAACCACGCGGGAATTGCAGCCGGGTACTTGAACCTCGCCTCTCTCTTCGTGGATATGCGCAACTTCAAGGAGGCGGAAGCGAAGTGCCGCGAAAGTCTCGCCGTGTGCGAGAAGCTCGACGAGGTCCACGCCCAGGCGATCCCCGGAAACTTCATGACGCTCGGCGACATCGCCGTCGAGCAGGGCGATCTCCAGACGGCGCAACACCATTACGTCCAGTCCCTCGACATCGCGAGAAAGATGGGCGCTATCAACGAGGAGATGGGCGCGTACCGCCGGCTTTCGTCGATCGCGCTCAAACAGAAGCGGTACGACGAGGCGAAGGATTACGCGCGGAAAGCGTTCGACCTCGTCCAGCGCATCGGATCCAAGTACGAGAACGCACAGATCGAGGAGATCCTCGGAGACCTGGAGATCGAACAGAGCCGCCAGACCGAGGCGCTCGAACACTACGAGAAGGCGGCGGGGCAGTACACCTCGTTGTCCAAGTACCGTTACGCCCTGAAGGTGCTCTCGAAGATCGGGCTCATACACGCCGAGTCAGGGAACACCTTCGACGCCAGGCACTACCTCGACCGCGCGCAGGATTACGTCCGGGCCGACATCGGTAGAGAGCTTCCCGAAGAGTACAACAGGCTGCAAAAACAGCTCAGGGCGCCGGCGCCGAGAGCGCAACTCGATGTTCCCGAAACGCAGAGAATCATGACGGCGTTCTACGATCTGAGCGCGCTCACGGACTACGCGAGAGACGTGCGGGAGTTTTTCGCCAGGGTCATGGATGCCGTCAAAGAGATCGTTTCGCCGAACGCGTGCACGATCGCTCTCAAGACCGGGACCAACCGTTTTGTCACGGTCGATTCGTCGGGAATCCGCCAGCCGCTGGGCGACAGAGGGTTGAATTTGCTCTTCAAGAAGACCCTCTCGCTCGGCGCGCTTCTCGACAGCCGGTCTCCCGATGCGGCCGACGTGGCGGGCGAACTCGAGATTCCGCCGGAGAATGTTTTCGTCTCCATCCCTCTCAAGACGATGGGTGAAGATATCGGCTGCCTGTTCCTCCAGCTGGACGGAGACCGGCTCCCGCTGTCGAAACAGGACGACAATCTCTTCGTCTGGTTCGGCCGGCAGATCGCGGCGAACCTCATGCTCATGCTCCACTTGAACGAGGGATTCCTCAGAGAGGATGCGCTCGAAGCGCGCGAGGACGAGCCTCGCACCGACGCGGAATCGAAACAGCGTTTCGAGAACCTGATCGGCAAGAGCGAACCGATGAGAAAGATCTTCCGGACTCTCGAGAAAATAAAGGACACCGACTCGGGGATACTGATCCTCGGGGAAAGCGGGACGGGGAAATCCGCCCTTGCCCGTGCAGCCCACTATCGAAGCCCGAGGAGAAACCGGCCGTTTCGCGAGATTCACTGCGCGCAAATCCCGTACGGCCTGCTCGAAAGCGAACTCTTCGGACACGAAAGGGGCGCCTTTACCGGCGCGACACAGCGAAAAGTGGGGCTTTGCGAGATGGCCGATGGGGGGACGCTCTTTCTCGACGATATCAACGCGGTGCCGAACGAAATCCAGGCCAAGCTCCTCCGCTTCATCGAGAACAAGACTTTCGTGAGGCTCGGGGGCACACAGGATCTCAAGGCTGACGTCCGGATCGTCGCGGCGAGCAACGAGGACCTCGAAGCGTTGTGCCGGGAGGGGCGTTTCAGGGAGGACCTCTATTTCCGTCTCAAAGTGATTCTCATCGACCTCCCCCCCCTCCGTGAACGCCCCGAGGACACGATCGCCATCGCACTCGACTATCTCAAGCGGAGCTGCGGGGAGAAGGGTATTTCTCTCAAGACCCTTTCGCCCGAAACGATCCGGCTCTTCCAGAAGGCGCCGTGGCGAGGGAACGTCCGCGAACTTCAAAACGTACTCGAGCGTGTCGTGATTCTCTCCGACGACACGATCATCGTTCCCGAGTCCCTTCCCGAGGACTTCCTCAGGGAAGCGACGGGGACGAGCAAACAGTCCCAGAGGCGCCTCGACGAACTCGTCGAAGAGATCATCAAGCTAGGCGGCTACTCCGAAACAAGTCCGCTGCTCCCCATGCTCGAGGCGCTCATCGTCAAGAAAATGGTCGGTTACGCAAGCGGGAAGGGGCAAGCCGCCCAGCTCCTCGGCATTTCGAAGCCGACCCTCTATGCGCGGCTTCGAGACTACGAGAAGCTCCGCTGACAAGGATGCTCGACATGAAACAAACCCGAACGATCACGCGAACCACGCTGGTGAAGTATCTCGACGGTTACTTGAAGATCGCGCTCGTCCCCGACCGGTCCCTCAACGGCCTGCAGGTCGAAGGGAGCGGACGCATCCGCCGCGCGGCGTTCGTCGTGGACGCCTCACTCGCGACGATCCGCGCCGCGGCGCGTATCCGCGCGGAGATTCTCATCGTCCACCACGGTCTCTTCTGGAGCGAGAACGAGCGGATCACCGGTGTGATGCGGCGTCGTATCGGCGCGCTCGTCGAGAACGATATCTCTCTTTACGCGGCCCATCTTCCTCTCGACTGTCACGAGGAGGTGGGCAACAACGTCGAGCTAGCCCGTCTCTTTGGGCTCGAGCTCGGAGAGAGGTTTGCCGATTACCACGGCGTCCGCATCGGTTTCACGGCGAGGGCAAAATCGCCGCTCTCACGCTCGGCGCTCTCGAGGACGATCGAAAACGCGCTCGGGTGCCGAGTGGAACGTCTGGACTTTGGCCCCGCGAGAATACGACGGATCGGAATCGTGTCGGGAAAGGCCGCCGAATACGCGGCAGAGGCGAAGGACCTCGGGTGCGACGCGTTCATCACGGGCGAGACGTCGCACACCGCGTACCATATGGCCAAGGAGGCCCGTATAAACGTTTTCTTCGCGGGTCACTACGCGAGTGAAACCGTCGGTGTGAAAGCGCTGGCCCGGCATCTCCGTCAGCGGTTCTCACTCGACTGCCGGTTCATCCCCGCTCCGACGGGGTATTAGGGTGGACGGTGCGATGGAAGGTCGTCGCAGGCCAACCGTCTCGCGCGGGTCCTGTCGGCCATCCGCCCGCTGCCGTGCTCGCTTCGCTGCGCGCGTGAGCGGGCGTCCGTGGCCGCCACCCGCGCGTGCCGACGTCGAGCACGGGCGGGGAAATCGGCGACAGGACCCGCGGCGGGCGATCCTCGCTCGTTCCCGCGAAAGGGTCGGCGAAGGCCCGTCAACACACACGCGAACATGAAAGGATTTGCTCGATGAAACTTGGGCGTAGAAGCCTGCTGCTCGTCCTGGTTGCCCTCTACATCGGCGCCGTGTGGGTGCGGTTCGAGAGCCTCGGCGGCTCTGCGTACCCTTACTACAAGGGAGAGTCGGGGACAAACTTCCGTCACGCCCACGAGATCGCCGACCGTGGGGCCCTTCCATCCATGGACCGGTCCGCCTCGTGGCCCGAAGGGTATTCCCCTTCCCGCGTAAAGCCAAACGGTGTGGAGTACGTCACGGGTTTTGCCTACCGACTCGTTCGCCCGTTCAGCGACGTTTCTGAAAAGAGATTCTCGAGCGTTTTCACCGTTCTCTTTTTCTCCCTCTCTGTGTTCACACTCTACGCTCTCACGAGAACGCTCTGGACGTGCCAGGCCGCGGGAGCCTTTGCCGCTTTTGCCGTCGCTTTCTCGGGACCGCTCATCGACGTCACGAACGGCAAAGAATACCTCCACGCGCCCTTTGCCTTCGTTGTGATCTCGCTGCACCTTGCGATCTTCCTGAGTTGCGCCGCGCGGCCGTCCTTGACCGCCGCGGTCCTCTTGGGTCTCGTGGGGTTCGTTTTGTTCGGCGTCTGGGGGGCCGCCGGGCTTTACATCGCGGCGTTTGGCCTCGCCGTCCTCGTTCTCCCCTCGCTTTCGCCGGAGGCTCGCCGGAGAGTTCTTGCCGCGCACCTCGCCGCGGTTCTGCTTGCGGGGATCATCTTGCCCAATCTTCGCGCGGCGCGTTTCGTTCTTGCCTGGCCGACTGTGTGGCTGGCCGTCATCACGCTCTACTCGTTTTTCCGCGAGAAGCTTCCCCGGAGAATACCGGGGTGGATCTACGTCGCGGGCGGCTTTGCCGCCGTAGCGCTTGTTCTGAGACCGCTTCAATCGGGCGGCACTGATGTCCTCGATCCGTTGTCCTACTGGTACCATCGGATTCGGTTCATCGCGGGGAAACCCGGGGACCCGGCGCTTCTGTCCGATGCCGTGCGTCTCGCGTGGACATACGACCACGCGCCGCCGGGTGTGTCGATGCTTGTCACGTTTTTTCTCCCCCTCGTTTTTCTCATTCCCCTCGCCGTTGTGGGCATCCGCGCTCTGAGACGAGAAAGAAACGTGCCGCTCTGGGTTCTCCTTGCGTCGGCGGCCGTCGGAATCGCCGTCTTTTTCATCGACCGGAGGGCCGTTTTTTCGGCGGCGCTATTCGCCTTTCCGCTCGTGTCGGGAGCTTTCATGGGTTTTGGGTCACACCTGAAGACCCGCGCCGTGCCCGCCGCTCTTGCCGTGGCGCTTCTCGCCGCGACTTCGCCCTTTGTGTCGTCGAAGACCGACGTCGTTCGCCGGATTGGCACCCGCCTCGGGCTTTCTCCATCGTCCACGGGTGGATTCACGTGGGCCAGCATCGGTAATGCAGACCGCGACCTCGTCCGCGTTCTCGCGACACGGACGTCGACACGCAGCGACGTCATCCTCGCGCCGCCCGAGATCTCGTCGCTCGTCGCCACGTTTGCCGGGCGAGCGACGGTCCTCGCTCCGGGTGTTTTCTCCCGAGAGATGGCCCGAAAGGTGATCGAGACGACCTCGGGGTTCTACGGCGACGAGAAGGACCTCTACACGCGGTGCGAGGCTCTTGGAGCCACGTACGTTCTATACTCGATCGACCTCCTCCTCGATGGGTCCTCGTACTCGTCGTGGTACATGTCGGGGGCCGCGGGAAACGGCGAGGAGTCGCTTGCGCACAGAATGCACTTCGCTCCGGAGACGTTGAGGCGTTTCCAACTCGTGTACGAGAACGACAACTATCGTCTGTTTCGCGTGACCGCCGACGTGAGACCCGTTTTTCTCACCGACCACCCGCCTGTTTACCAGGAGGGGATTCTGCGCGCGCAAGGAGACAATCTCGACGCGTTCTATTCCCGTATCGTCGATATCCTCTCCACGTACCAGACGGCCGTGGCGGCACAGACGCAGGGGGATGAGAGAGGAGCGATCCCGCGTTTTCTGTACTGTCTCGACCAGGCGCCGGCCTTCACGAGCGCCCGGCTCGGCGTGGGCGATTCCCTTCTTCGCCTCGGCAAACCGGACGACGCGTTCGCCGCGTACAGCCGTGTCCTTCAGTACGCGCCCGACAACACACACGCGCTTTACTACGGGGCGCTCTCGCTCGCGTACACCGGCCGGAAAGAGGAAGCGCGTCGCCTCATCGATCTCCTCCTGACCGCCACGGCGCAGAGCGACATCCGGTCACAGGCGCTCGAACTCAAAGCCGCTCTCGAGAGCGGACGACCGCTCGAGATACCGCGAAAGGCAGGCAAGGGGACTTTTAAGTGAAATGCGGACGGGCTGACGGGAAACGGCGGACGGGGTCGCCGTCGTACACCGGAGGGATTGCCGGGCCACACGTGAAGGAAAGAATGGTGGGGGCTACAGGATTTGAACCTGTGACTCCTACCGTGTGAAGGTAGTACTCTCCCGCTGAGTTAAGCCCCCACGAACGAGGCCGTTTACCGCTTATTTCTACCAGACGCGCCGGCCCATTCGCAAGTCTTTTATGCGCTCGCCTCGCCTGTGCCGTCGCCTGCCCGCGTCGACCGCCGCCCCACCGCTGATTCCGATTGCCGGCGTCCGTGGGCGCCGCTACAATGTTCGAGATTCGGCACCTTTGACGACAGAGCTTACCCCATCGAAACGGCACGATGATATCCGCAGCCAGGATTCGAACATGACATCCGCTCCATCCAAACCTTTCCGTATTCGTTCCATGGAGCCGGGCGACAAGCCCTTAGTTCTCCGCCTGGCGAAATCCCTCTCCGAGTTCTTCCCGGAGGATGTCATACGGCTCATCGACGAGAGCTTGAAGAAAAACCCCTGCTTCGTGGGTCTCCTCGGCGATGAGATCGTCGGATTCCTCGTGTGGGCCTACCGCGACCCTCAGACCGCCGAGATTCTCTGGATGGGAATCAAAGAGGACTACCATGGGCTCGGGCTGGGGACGATGATGCTCGAGTCGCTCGAGCGTCAGATCGAAAGAAACGGCGTGACAAAGCTCGTCGTCTCGACCCTTTCCTACACGGTGGATTACAAGCCCTACGAAAAGGTGAGGGCCTTCTACTACGCCCGCGGTTTCAAATCACTCGGGATACAACAAGATTATTACTACGAAGGCGTGGACCGGCTGATCCTCGTCAAAACGCTCGGCTGAGCGTGTGCGCTCGGCTTTAGTTCGCGCGGGTCCTGTCGGCCATCCGCGCGAGCGTGTGCGATGGAGGGGCGCTGTGGGCCCTTTCGCGGGAACGAGCGAGGATCACCCGCCGCAGGCGGGAAGCCGAGCGAAGTGGAGCGAGGGCCCAC
>Ga0315275_10001131_pt1 | contig 23101 bp, 19 predicted proteins | sample YL17G03_0_MG_FD_205557 | JGI IMG/M metagenome (GOLD analysis project Ga0315275, IMG submission 205557) | Sediment microbial communities from Yellowstone Lake, YNP, Wyoming, USA - YL17G03_0 | ecosystem: Environmental > Aquatic > Freshwater > Lake > Sediment | place: USA: Wyoming | collected...
GAGACGCAATCGAATAACGAGCCGAGTCCCGAGGATTCAATCCTTCGCTTCGCCTGGTGCCGACCATTCCATGACGACCCTGCCCATGGGCTCACCACCCCTCGCCACCCCGGTCCGGCTTGCTGCCGTTAGACCTGGTCTGGACGTGCGTGCAGCGGGCCGTTCGGGATTGATTTCAGGGGGTGTGTGGTAGCATGCGCCGCGATCGTTGCCCGTACGTGTCTTGCAGAGCGCCTGTCGGCGCCTCTTGTTTCGAGCCGAAACGTCTTCGATCAGTGACAGGAAACGTCGCTGGAGCGCCGGTTGGATCAGCCTGGCGACACGAATGACATACGGCTGCGAACCCCTGTTGGAATGAGTGTTGAGTAGTGCCGGCCAGGCAATGACGCCCGTGGTCCGGTTTGATGTGTTACTTCTGAGGATGTTCGAATGACCAAGATTTACGTGGGCAACCTGCCTTTCACAGCGACGGAACCTGACGTGCGCGAGCTTTTCGCCCAGCACGGCACCGTCGAATCCGTTGCCCTCCCGACTGACCGCGAGACCGGCAGGCCGCGCGGCTTCGGCTTCGTCGAAATGCCGCAGGCTGATGCCCAGCGCGCCATGCAGGCGCTCAACGGCTTCAACATGGGCGGTCGTCCCCTGCGCGTCAATGAAGCGCAGGATCGTCCCCGCACCGGTGGCGGTGGCGGCGGCGGCGGCGGTCGTCCGGGTGGCGGCGGTGGCCGTCCGGGCGGCGGTGGCGGCGGCTACGGTGGTGGTGGCGGCGGTGGCGGCGGCTACGGCGGTGGCGGTGGCGGCGGCGGTCAGCGCCGCTGGTAACCCCGTTCGGGACTGAGGCCTGAAAGCCCGGTCCCGGCCGAACCAGCAAGCCTGATGAAGGCCGCAGCCTACGGGTTGCGGCCTTCTATCCCTGGCGCTCGAAGCACCCGGCAGGGTGCGGCGGGATCGCGCGCCTGCGGCGAATCCTCGATTCGCCTGCTTACCACATGTCCCGCAAGCGGTTCGCGACGTCAATGCGCGGGCCTTCGGCTGCCTTGCGTGCGCCGAAACCTTCTTTCGTTTCCCCGGCGGTCACGCGCTGGAATCCCTTCATCACCGGCTCGGTCAGGAATCGACTGCGCGCGCCATGCACGTAGCGGTCACCCATGCCCTGCTGCTGCGTGACGTAGAAACGCACCGGCGCGATCAATCGCAGCTCGGTGCGGGCCCGCGTCATCGCCACGTAGAGCAGGCGCCGCTCCTCCTCCAGCAGCTCTGCCCGGCCGGCCGAGAACTCCGAAGGGAACGTCCCGTCGGTGACGTTCAGCACGTGCACCGACTCCCATTCCTGTCCCTTCGCGGAATGCACCGTCGACAGCACCAGGTAGTCCTCGTCGAGCAGCGGGTCACCCGCAAGATCGCCCGTAGCCTGCGGCGGATCGAGCGTCAGCTCGGTGACGAACGATTCGCGCGTGAGGTGCTGCTGGCTCAGGCGCTCGAGCTGGTCGAGATCGCCGCGCCGCACGTGCGCAGCCTCGTACAGGCGCTCGAGCTGCGGCTCGTACCACTGCCGCACCCGCGTGACCTGCCCTTCCCACGGCGCGTTCTCCGCGCCGATGCTGCCGAGCAGCTGCGTCAGCGGACCCCAGGTTTCCCGCGCAGCCAGGGGCACCGGATGTGCCGCCAGCGCCTGCCACGAGAATCCCGCGACCCCGAACGCCTCGCATGCGCGCTGCGCATTCGCCGGACCCATGCCGGGCAGCAGTTGCAGCACGCGAAACGCCGCAATGCGGTTGCGCGGGTTGTCGGCCCAGCGCAGCACCGCGAGCAGGTCCTTCACGTGCGCGGCTTCGAGGAACTTGAGGCCGCCGTATTTCACGTACGGGATATTGCGGCGCAAGAGCTCGAGTTCGAGCACGTCGCTGTGGTCGGCGTTGCGGAACAGCACGGCTTGCCGTCGCAGGTCGACCCCACGCTCGCGGGCTTCGAGCACGCCATCGGCGACGAAGCTGGCCTGCGCCTGCTCGTCGAGCACCGTCACGTACTGCGGCAATGCGCCGGAACCGCGCACGCTGTGCAGGTGCTTGCGGTACTGCCGGCCGCCTTCGGCCATCAGCGCGTTGGCGACGTCGAGCACCGGTTGCGTCGAACGGTAGTTTTCCTCGAGCGTGACGATACGGGCCGGCGGCGTGAAACGGTCCGGGAATTGCAGGATGTTCTCGATCGACGCGGCACGGAACGAGTAGATCGACTGCGCGTCGTCGCCGACCACGGTGAGGCCGGCGCCATCGGGCTTCATCCGCAGCAGGATCTCGGCCTGCACGACGTTGGTGTCCTGGTACTCGTCGACCAGCACGTGATCGAAGCGCGAGCCGAGTTCTGCGGCCAGCGCCGGATCCGCCGTCATGACGTGCCAGTAGAGCAGCAGGTCGTCGTAGTCGAGCACCTGCTGCTCGAGCTTGGCCTCGACATAAGCGCGGCACAGCGCCGTCAGCTGCTCTTCCCACTCGAGGCACCATGGGTACGCCGTCTCGAGCGTGTGGCGCAATGGGCGCTGCGTGTTCACGCGATGCGAGTAGAGGCCGAGGCACGTGTCCTTGCGCGGAAACCGCTTCACGGTCTTCGAAAAGCCGAGCCGGTGGCGCACGACGTCCATGAGGTCGGCGGAATCGCCACGATCGAGCACGCTGAAGGCGGGATCGAGGCCGAGCCGCGGCGCGTATTCGCGGATCAGGCGATTGCCGATCGAGTGGAACGTACCGGACCACGGCAGGCGCAGGTTCTCGGGCACGCGCGTGGTCGAGCCGGCCTGGGCTGCGAGCGCCTCGGCCATGACTTGCTGCGCGCGGCGGGTCATTTCGAGCGCCGCCCGGCGCGTGAACGTGAGCAGCAGCATCCGCTCGGGCGGCACCCCGGCCAGCAGCAACCGTGCGACCCGGTGCGCGAGCGTGCTGGTCTTGCCCGTGCCGGCGCCGGCGATGACCAGCAGCGGTGATGCCAGCAGGCCACCACCCGCGCGTGGCTCACCGTGCGCGACGGCATCCCGCTGCGCGGTGTTCAGCTTGGCGAAGGCAGTGCTCGAAAGGGGCATGGCAGGCAGTCACTATAGGCAGCGGCTGTATGGATATCCAGTAGCAGGGGTTAGGGGATAGGGGTTAGTAAGATGCTGACCCCAAGGGGTTGAGCTTCAATCACAAAAGGCTAAGCAAGAGATGGCGAAAGGGAACAGCGACGAATTCGACATCGGCAGCGTCCTCATGCGCGTGGTGTTTTCACTGGCGATCGTCTTCCTGACGTTCAACCCGACCGGGCATTCGTACTACCACTGGCTGCAGCAGAACCTGACACCGATCCAGCCGGTGGTCGTGATCGCCGGCATCCTGTTGCTCGGCGCCTGGCTGTTCTTCATCCGTTCGACCTTCTCGTCGATGGGCACGGCGGGCGTCGTGCTGCTGCTCGCGTTGTTCGCCGCCATCGTCTGGTGGATGGTCAGGCAGGGCTGGCTCTCGACGGCCGACAAATCGATGATGGCGTGGGTGGTGCTGAGCTGCCTCGGCCTGCTGCTCGGCATCGGCATGTCGTGGGCCCACATCCGCGCGCGGATATCGGGCCAGGCCTCAGTCGACCGCGTCGACCAGTAATCACATTCGTCTGCACCGAAGGAAACCCGATGAGCAGCGACGCACCGCCGGCGGATCGATACCCGTCACAGCCGTCGCACGTGACGGCGCTCGACCTTCCATTGCCACCGCGCGAGTCGCTGCCGCCCGACCTGCAGAAATACTTCCGCGTCTGCGACGAGAAGATCGGCTTCCTGCCGCACGTGCTGGCCGCTTACAGCTTCGACGAAAAGAAGCTGCGTGCGTTCGTCGGTTTCTACAACGAACTGATGCTCGAGGACTCGCCGCTCAGCAAGCTCGAGCGCGAGATGATCGCCGTGGTCGTGTCGTCGGCGAACCGCTGTTACTACTGCCAGGTGGCGCACGGCCAGGCGGTGCGGGAACTCTCGGGCGATCCCGCGCTCGGCGAGCTGCTGATCATGAACTACCGCGCGGCGGTGCTCACGCCGCGGCAGCGCGCGATGCTCGACTTCGCGCACAAGATGACGGTCTCGCCTGACGCCATCGTCGAAGCGGACCGAGTTGCCCTGCGCGCAGCGGGTTTCGACGAACGCTCGATCTGGGACATCGCGTCCGTGGCGGCGTTCTTCAACCTGTCGAACCGCATGGCGACCGCGATCGACATGATGCCGAACGTGGAATACCACTCGAAGAGCCGCTGACAAACCCGTCCCGGAACCTCACCGCGGCGTCGTGCGCCGACGGTGCGGGCAATTCGGCATCGAGACTCGGGTCACCGCCGCTGAGTGAGTTCAAGTCCGCAGGGGGAATCCGTGCAGCCAGGAATCGGGACAGTCATGTGCGCGATCCTGCTGCTGTCGGCAGGCGCCTCGACAGGCGCCGCGGATGAACCCGGCTTCGACGTTCCGGCCTGGGCGTTTCCCGGGTACACCAATCCACCGCCGCCGAATTCGACGTTCGACGACGTGGTGAAGCTGCACGTGCCGGAGAGCCGTGTCGAGTTCACCCAGGCGCAGCTCGCGGACCTCTTCGCCGCGCCCGACTGGTTCCCCGCAAGTCATGCGCCGATGCCGGACAGCGTCGCGCGAGGTCGACGGCCCGACACGTTCGCCTGCGCCTACTGTCACCTGCCGGACGGCACGGGACGGCCCGAGAACGCGGCGCTCGCCGGATTGCCGGCCGACTACATCCGGGCGCAGGTTGCAGACATGCGCCGCCACGTTCGCAAGCGCGCGTGGACGGGGCCGGACCGCCCCTCGGGCCTGATGCAGCAAGTCGCGGACAGCGCGACAGAGGCCGAGATTGCCGAGGCGGCAGCGTATTTCTCGCAGCAGCCGATGCGCCGCAAGGTCGAGATCGTCGAGGCGGCGCGCGTACCGAGGACCGAAGAGGTGCGCTTCATCTACTTCGCGATCGAAGGTACGGGCGACGAACCGCTCGGTGCGCGACTGATCGAGGTGCCGGTCGACAGCGGGCGGCACGAGATGCGTGACCCCAACGTGACGTATCGGGCCTACGTGCCCGTCGGTAGTCTCGCGCGCGGCAAAGCGTTGGCAACGACGACGAGCGCGAACCGCGCCGCGACCGCGTGTGTCACCTGCCACGGCCCGGATCTGCGCGGCAGCGGGGCCTTTCCGCCGCTCGCCGGGCGCTCGCCGAGCTACCTGTTGCGCCAGCTGTTGTCGTTCAGGGCCGGCACCCGGGCCACGCCGGCGGGTGCCGTGATGCAGCCGGTCGTTGCGAATCTCGGCGTCGAGGACATGATCGCCGTCGCGGCGTATGCGGGATCGCTGGAGCCCTGAGCCGCGTCACCCCACGGCAGCGCCTGCCGCAGGGTGCGTGACTGCTCTGGTTCGCGTCGCGACTACTTCTTTGCCAACGGCTTGTACGAGAACTTCTGGCCAGAGACAGAGGCTTCGTACATGAGGCCACCTTTCGAGATGACGAAGATTGCCGTGCCTTTGTCGTACTGACCGGCCGTCGTCGCGTCCTTCTTGCCGCCGCTGGCGCTCGCCGTCGAGCCGCCCGTGGTGGCAGTCCCTGAGGCCGCGGCAGTAATCACGACCGCACCCACGTTCGCGCCGAACTCGAAATTGCCGGACGTGAACTCGTCGAACGAGCGTTTGTCCTGGAAAAAGATGATCTCGCTGAAGCCCTCTGCTCCCGCCTGGAAGCCGATGCTCAGCTGAGTCATCTTCGTGTCGCCGACGTACTTGCCGTGCTCGTAGACGCGGCCTTCGCCGTGGGCGCCGCCGATCCCGAGCCCGGCCTTGCCGATGGTCGGAAATACCGCGTAGCCGTAGCTATTGCCAAAGAACGTTGAGCTCTGTCCGGCGTTCTTGAACAGGCTCACCGTATCGCTGTACTTGTCGGCGAGAGCCGGCCCCGCTGCCAGCAGCAGCGCAGCGACGAACGGGAATGCCCTATTGATCATCCGCATGAGTCATCTCCTGATGCGAGCCACGGCAGCGATGTTACCCGGCCCCGGACGCAAGCTCATGAGGGAAGATTCGTTGGCCGGGCGCGAGCCGCGAACGCGGTCCCGGATGCCCGACCGGTGTCTGGATCGACTCCAGCACCGCCTGTCGATTTTCCACTATTGCGATCGCCGCACCCGACGCGACCCGTGCGACGGCTCGGGTTCCAGCCCTCAGCGAATCAACTCCATGATCTTGCGCTTGAAGTCGCTGTACGGCGGATACCGCAGGGGCGCATCGAAGCGGAAGCTGCGCTTCATCACCGGCTTCATGTGACTGAAAGTCTCGAAGCCATACCAGCCCGTGTAGCGACCCATGCCGCTGTTGCCAATGCCACCGAACGGCAATTCCGGCGATACCATGAAGATCACCGCATCGTTGATGCAGACGCTGCCGGCGCTCAGCTTGTCGAGCACGGCGTCTTCGAGTGCCTTGCTCTTGGTGAACAGGTACAGCGCGAGCGGCTTCGGGCGGTCGGCCACGAACCTGATGGCGTGGTGCATCTCGTCGACGGTGATGATGGGCAGCACCGGGCCGAAGATTTCTTCCTGCATCAGTTCGGACGCGGGATCCGGATCGAGCACGATCGTCGGGGCGACGTAGCGCTGCGCCACGTCCACCTGTCCACCCGTGTGGATCTTCTGGCCTTCGAGCAGCTTGGCGAACCGCGCCGTGTGCCGTTCGCTGGCGATGCGGCAGTAGTCGGGGCTCTGGCTCGGGTCGTCGCCGTAGAACTGCTTGATCTTCGACGCCAGGATGTCCGTGAACTCCGCGGCCACCGACCGGTGCACCAGCACGTGGTCCGGCGCGACGCAGGTCTGCCCCGCGTTGATGAACTTGCCCCACGCGATGCGCGACGCCGCGACGTCGAGGTCGGCGCTCTTGTCGATCAGGCACGGACTCTTGCCGCCGAGTTCCAGCGTCACCGGCGTGAGGTGCTTCGCGGCCGCGGTCATGACGATGCGCGCCACGCGCTCGTTGCCGGTGTAGAGAATGTGGTCGTAGTGGTGTTCGAGCAGCTCGGTGGTCTCGGCCACACCGCCTTCAACCACGGCGAACGCATCGTTGTCGAGGTAGCGGGGAATGATCCGGGCGAGTGCGGCCGACGTGTGGCTGGTGATCTCGGAAGGCTTCAGCACCGCGCAATTGCCGGCGGCGATCGCGCCCACCAGCGGCGCGCAGACCATCGACAGCGGGTAATTCCAGGGAGCGATGATCAGCACGACGCCCTTGGGTTCGGGCTGGATGTAGCTGCTGCCCGGGAGCGCCATCATGGGCGTCGACACGCGCTTGGGCTTCGCCCAACGACGCAGGCGCTTGCGCGCGTACTTCGCTTCGCTCGCGACGAAACCCAGCTCGCTGAGTGCCGTCTCGAAACTGCACTTGTGCAGGTCCGCCTGCAGCGCCGCGGCGAAGTCGGGCTCGTGCTCGCGGACCATCCGTTCGAGTTCACCGAGCTGCTTGAGACGCCACTCGATCGGGCGGGTCTTGCCCGTTGCAAACGTAGTGCGCAACCGCTGCAGCGCGTCCGGGATCGTCGTCGTATTCATCCCCAGCTCCTCGCGACAGGCATCCGCTGCCGCTGTCCCGCAACGCTACCACACGGTGGGCTGGCATGGTGCACCGCACCAAATGCAGAATGCCGGGTGGGCGGCTTGGGGATTCGGATGACCGGCAGGATTCGCAACGTTTACCGGGGCAAGGTCCTCAAACTCAACCTCGAGCGGGTCAAGCTGCCGAACGGCACGGTCGCGGAGCTCGAGATCGCCCACCATCCCGGCGGCGCCGTCGTGGTCGCCGTGGACGCGGGCGACCGCGTCTGCCTGTTGCGCCAGTTTCGGCATGCCGCAGGCGGCTGGATCACGGAATTACCGGCCGGCAAGATCGACAATCGCGAACCGCCGCTCGAGTGCGCCAGGCGGGAACTCGCCGAGGAAGCGGGAGTGACGGCCCGGCTCTGGGATCCATTGGGACAGTTATTCAGTTCACCCGGCGTGCTGACGGAGGTCATTCACGTGTTCCTGGCCCGCGGCCTGACGCCGTGCGATGCGGCGCCAGAGCGGCACGAGGTCTTCGAGAGGCGCTGGGTGCCCATGGCCGAGGCCGCGGCCCTGGCGGCGGATGGCAGGCTGCAAGACGCCAAGACGATTATCGGCCTGATCTGGGCCCAGACCCGCCTGCAGGCCGAGCAGCGCGCCGAGGCTGCCGTTCCATCCAGAACGTGATGCACTTCACATTGCCGGGCTTGTGCATTTTGTAACATCATGATCGACGTCCGTCCGTCAGATGACAGAACGCAGCCCCATGGCCGACGAAACTACGCGCAAGCCGCCGGGTCTCCCGGCACTGCCGGCGGAGCCGCGCGAGCCCGGTCGTCTGGCTGAAGACGATCGCGGCAACATTACGTGGCAATGGGCGAACGAGGACGGACTCCAGGCCGACGACACCGCCGGTGCCATCGAGCGCCTGCGCGCGTTGGTCGACCCAGGACTCGACGTAGTCGACGACGACGGCCCAACGAATCCCATCCGGGACAACCCCAAGGGACTGAGGGTCGGCTACAACCCTTACGACAGCGGGTCACTCGGCAAGACGGCGCGCAGGAAAAAGATGAACCTGCACGAGCTCTCGAAATGGATCGAGACGAAACGCAAGACCGAAGGATCCGACGACCCGACCGAGTGAATGTCCCGGTTGACCTCGCTCACGCAAAGTGCAGCGCGTGCCGCAGCTTGGCGTGGCTCCCCAGCCGATAGAACGACCGTAACTCCGCGAGCAATGCGGCGGGGCGGGCCTGTCGCCGGCGCAGGAATCTCGTCTCCAGCCGCTCGCAGAATCGCGCGGCACAACGGTGCGCTTCGGTGTAACGGTCGCGCTCCGCGGCCGTCAGGTGCGGCAGCAGCTGGCAGCTTGCGAACAACCGCTGGAACAGCTCGCCCGGAAAGCGTCCCTCGCGCTGCGCCAGCAACAGGCTGAGCGCGCTCGCGTACTTGTCCACCTCGGCCTGCAGTTCGAGTTCGAGCAGCGACACGCTGCGGTCGCAGCCCGTGCTCCACGTCACGTAGTGGAAATGGCTCACACCCTCGAGCGCCGTGCAGTAGTCGCCCAGGTTCGATTCATCGAGCGCGAGCAGGGGACAGCGCCGGCCAAGCCGCTCCAGCACGGCCGCATCGAGGTATAGCCCCAGTTCCATGCCGTCATCCGTTGCGGCGATCAGCAACTGCTCGTCGGTCCCGGGCGGTGACGGCAACTCCTGCAGCGCCGCTGCATGCGCCGGATCGGTGATCAGGTAGTCGTGCACGTCGTACTCGACCGGCGCGTCGTAAAGCGCCGCCAGCAGTGACTGCATCTGCCCGAGCAACGCCATGGGTCGGACTCAGTTGGGACTGCGCCCGGTCGGCACGACGGACGGCTCGACACCGAGGCTGCGCAGGATGCCGTGCGCACGCGGGCTGCCGGTCTTGAGCCAGATCTCGTACTGGCGCAGCACGTCGCGTTGATCGTGGCGATGCGCCATCTCGCTCACGTCGTTCAGCGCGTCGACGAGCCGCTGGAACTTCTGCGCGAGTTCGGTGAAAACCATGCCCAGGGCTCGTCCGCGAGCGCTGGTCCGGCACGAATCGGCGAGCGTGCCGTAGGCGCGGCCACCCATTGCGATGTGATAGTCGATGTCGACCAGTCGTCGCGCGAAACTCTGCGCGAAGAAACCGGCCATGAACAGCGAGACGTCGCCGAGACGCTGCAGCGTGCGCAGGCGGTCTGCGCGCGTGGGCGCTTCACCCGCTTCCGCCAGCATCAGCGCCAGGGGCTTGAGTTGCGGCCGGCCGGAGGCGCCGTCGAACAGGGCTTCCGATCGCGCGAACATCGTCAGCAGGTTCACGACGTAATGCTCGGTGTGGTCCCCCACCGCGACCTGCTGCCGTTCGAGCGCGGCATGGACCGAATCGCGGAAAAACTCCCGCAAGTTGCGCACGTCGATCGTCGGGTCGTCCGTCATGCCGCGTTCCTCTGCGTTGCCTTTGGCAGCCAGCGATCGCGCCTGCTAACAGATCGCGTCACCGCGAGCCTTGTTCTACGCAGCTGAAACTAACGGCAGTCGCAGGAACTTTTCAAGGGGCACAGCGTGTGTTCTGCGATCCAGCGCACGGATGGGTACCATGCGCGCATCGTTCAACGGCGGCGCAGCATGAAAGTCTTTGGCATCGTGGGTCGCAAGAACTGCGGCAAGACGCACCTGGTCACCCGGCTGGTGCGGCTCGCCTCGCAACGCGGACTGCGCGTGTCGACGATCAAGCATGCGCATCATTCGTTCGATATCGATCGCCCCGGCAAGGACAGCCACCTGCATCGGGAGGCCGGCGCACACGAAGTGCTGGTGGCATCGGCCGGGCGCTGGGCACTGCTGCACGAGCATCGTGGCGCGCCGGAACCGTCGCTGGTCGAACTGCTCTCGAAGCTGGCGCCCTGCGACCTGGTGCTGGTCGAGGGTTTCAAGCGCGAGGTGAACCTGCGGCTCGAGGTGTACCGCACCAGTTGCGGGCAGACGCCGTTGGCTTTCGAGGACGCAGGCATCCTGGCGGTGGCGACCGACGCCGCCGTAACCTTTGCCGCGCGCAGTGATTTGCCGTGCCTGCCGCTCGATGACGAAGCGGCGGTGCTGGACTACGTGCTCGCGCGGGCCTGAGCCGCCCTGGCGATCGCTGCAGCCAGTTCATCGAGCCCACGAATGGTCAACTCCGGTCGCTCCGATTCACGCGGCCACGCGGCGGCTTCGCGGTTCAACCAGACCGGCAGCACACCCGCGGCGCGCGCGCCTTCGACGTCGGCCTCCGCATCGTCGCCGACGTGCACGACCTCGTGGGCGCCGAGCCCGACACGCTCGAGCAGGATCTCGAAGATGCGAGGATCGGGCTTGAGCATGCCCGCTTCGCGCGCTGCCAGGCCTGCCTCGAAGTACTGGCCAATGCCGCACAGGGAGAGGTCGGCATTGCCGTTGCTGAGCGTGAACAGCCGATAGTCGCGCGCCAGGCCCTCGAGTGCGGGACGCACATCGTCGTAGAGCGTCACCTCGTTGCGTGCCCGGTAGAACGCCTCGAATGCGTGGTCCGCCATCGTCTCGGGGTACCCGCCCTCGCGTGCGTGGTTGCGCAGGGCCTCGAGGCGCAACCAGGTGAAGTCGTGCCGCATCGCCGGATGGTCGATCGCCATGCGGGCACGCACGTCGCGCATCGAACGCAGGTCGTGTCGCTCGGTCACCCGGGGATAGTTGAGCGCCAGGAAGTCGTGCATCGCATGTTCGGCGCGCACGATGACCGGCCACACGTCCCAGAGGGTGTTGTCGAGATCGAAGATGATCGCCCGGATGCCGCCCATGGGGATTGCCGTATGATGCGCCGCGAATTCACGCAGGCGGCGAGTCTACATGAGGACCTTCGGCACGAGATTTGGCGAGCGCATGGCGCGGGCCACGGGCGCGCTCGAGCTGATGGCCGACCTCGGTTCCGCCATGGCGCGCGGCGGCGGCGCGCAGGTCCGCATGCTCGGCGGTGGCAATCCGGCACGCATCGCTGCCGTCGAGGCCGTGTACCGGCGGCGACTCGCGGAAATCGCCGCGGATCCTGCGCAGTTCGGTCGGTTCATCGCGGGGTATTCGGCGCCCGCAGGCGACCTCGGGTTTCGCGAGGCGGTGGCGGAGTCGCTGTGGAATGAGTTCGGCTGGTCGGTGACGGCAGGCAACGTAGGACTCACGAGCGGCAGCCAGTCGGCGTTCTTCTTCCTGTTCAACCTGTTCGCGGGCGAACGCGCCGACGGCGGACGATCCCGGGTCCTGCTGCCGCTCGCCCCGGAGTACATCGGTTACGCCGACGTCGGCCTGACGCCGGGGATGCTGCACGCGCAGCCCGCCGGCATCCGCGAGCTCGAGGACGGCTACTTCAAGTACTTTGTGGACTTCGACCGGCTCGAGGTGCCTCCAGACATTGGCGCGCTCTGCGTTTCGCGCCCGACCAATCCGTCGGGCAACGTACTCACGCTGGACGAATTGCAGCGCCTCGATGCACTGGCCCGCGCGCACCAGGTGCCGTTCATCATCGACGCAGCCTACGGCCTGCCCTTCCCCGGCATTCAGCACGAGCACCTCGACTCGCTGTGGAATCCCAACGTCGTGCTGTGCCTCAGCCTCTCCAAGCTGGGACTGCCGGCCGCACGCACCGGCATCGTCGTGGCGGACGAATCCATCATCGAGGCGCTGACTGCGTTCAATGCGACGGCCGCGCTCGCGCCACCGTCGACCGGACCGGTCATCGTCGAGCCGCTGCTGCGCAGCGGTGAACTTGCCAGTCTTTGCCGTGATCACCTGCGCCCGCATTACGCGGCGCACAGTGCCGCGGCCGTGCAGGCCCTGCGCGAAGCCTGCGCCGGCCTGCCATTGCGCATTCACCGGCCCGAAGGCGCGTTCTTCCTGTGGCTGTGGTTCCCTGGCCTGCCGATCTCGAGCGAAGAGCTCTATCGGCGACTGAAGCAGCGCGACGTGCTGGTGCTGTCGGGACATCATTTCTTCCCGGGCGTCGAGCAGGACGATCCGCACCAGCGCGAATGCCTGCGCCTGAGCTACGCGCAACCGCCGGAGAGCGTGCGGGCCGGCATCGCGATCCTGGCCGAGGAAGTGCGCCGCGCCTACGAGCACGGCTAGCGCCACGAGGCGCCCGTCGAATGGGTTTCAAGGCAGTGTCGTCAGGCCGCCGCATGTTCGTCCACTGGATTTCAGGCCGGGACGCCGTAAACCCGTCCATGGGGGCTCCGGCCGCGACGTCCATGTCGCGGACGGCCCGGCCTTGAAATCCAGTGGACGAACATGCGGCGGCCTTGTACGTGACGGTTCAGCCCTGAGATGCAGAGGACGGCCGTGCGGCGAACCAGCACGCTCCGTCAGCGCGGCCCGCGCTCGGACAGGAACTCCGCCAGCACCGACGACGTATGCGATGCGCGCGGCGCGGCGGCCAGCTGCTCGGGCGGGCCTTCCGCGACGACGCGTCCGCCGCCCGAACCACCCTCGGGACCGAGGTCCACGATCCAGTCAGCCTCCGCGATCACGTCGAGATTGTGCTCGATGACCACGACGGTGTTGCCGGCATCCACCAGTCGATGCAGCACGCGGATCAGTTTTTCGACGTCGGCCATGTGCAGGCCGACGGTCGGTTCGTCGAGCACGTAGAGCGTCTGCACAGCACCTTCGCGACCCGGACGCAGACGCGCGAGTTCCGTGACGAGCTTGATGCGCTGGGCCTCGCCGCCGGAAAGCGTCGGGCTCGGCTGGCCTAGGGTCAGGTAGCCGAGGCCGACGTCCTGCAGCAGCGTGAGCGCGTGGTGCACCTTCGGATGCGCCTCGAAGAAGCCCACCGCGTCGTCCACGCTCATGGCGAGCACGTCGCCGACGCTGCGGTTACGCCAGGTCACCGCGAGTGTCTCAGCGTTGAAGCGGCGACCGCCGCAAACGTCGCAGAGCACCTTCACGTCCGGCAGGAAGCTCATCTCGATCGTCTGCACGCCCTGGCCTTCGCAGGCCTCGCACCGTCCGCCCGCGGTATTGAACGAGAACCGCCCCGGGCCGTAGCCGCGAACCTTCGCGTCGGTCGTGCCGGCGAACAGCTTACGCACGTCGTCCCAGAAGCCGACGTAAGTAGCCGGGCACGAGCGCGGCGTCTTGCCGATCGGCGTCTGGTCGACCTCGAGCACGCGCGCGATCGCCTCGCTGCCGTCGATGCGGTCGCAACCGACCCATTGCGGCGCCTTGCGTCGACTCTGCTGCGACGTGCGCACGCTCATGTTCGCGTGCAGCACGTCACGTGCCAGAGTGGACTTGCCCGAGCCCGACACGCCGGTAACCACGGAGAGGCGGCCGAGCGGAAAGCGCCCTTTCGTCTTGCGCAGGTTGTGCAGCTGCGCGCCGCGCACGGTCAGGCTCGGCGTGGTGCGCGTCACCGGGCGGCGCGGCACGAGCGGATGGCGCAGCGGGTGCGCGAGGAAGCGGCCGGTCAGCGACTGCGGGGAGCGCATGAGGTCTGCAACGGTCCCCTCGCCCACGACGTGACCGCCGCGCGAGCCGGCGCCCGGGCCGAGGTCGAGCAGGTGGTCGGCACGACGGATCGTCTCCTCGTCGTGCTCGACGACGAGCAGCGTGTTGCCCTTGCTGGCCAGCTTCCGCAACGAATCGAGCAGGATGCGGTTGTCGCGCGGATGCAGGCCGATCGTCGGCTCGTCCAGCACGTAACACACGCCTTGCAGGTTCGATCCAAGCTGCGCGGCCAGGCGGATGCGCTGCGCCTCGCCGCCCGACAGCGTCGGCGCCGAGCGGTCGAGCGAGAGGTAGCCCAGTCCGACGTCGCTGAGGAACGCGAGGCGTGACTTCGCTTCCGTCTGCAGGTCACGTGCAATCTCGGCCTCGCGCCCCTGCAACCGCAGCGTGTCGAAGAACGACAACGCCTGCTCGACCGGCAGGGCGGACAACTCGGCGATCGATTTACCTTTGAACGTGACGTTGAGCGCAACGGGATTCAGCCGCTGGCCCGCGCAGGCCGAACACGCCGTGGCTTCGCCCTCGAACCAGTCGTTCCACCAGGCTTCCTCGCCCGACTGTTCCTCGTCGAAGCCGGTGATCTGCAGGCCGGTGCCGAAGCATTCCTCGCACCAGCCATGCTTGGAGTTGTAAGAGAACATGCGTGGATCGGGTTCGGCGAAGCTGCGGGCACACGACGGGCAGGCGCGACGGGTGGAAAAGACGCGCGCGCGGCCCTTGTCGACGACGTGCGCCACGCCCTTGCCGAATTCGAGCGCACGGTCGAGCGCGGCCCGCAACGGCGCTTCGGTCGCGGCACCGACCTTCACGGTGCCCACCGGCAATTCGATCGTGTGTTCGCGGAACCGATCGAGCCGGGGCCACCGGGCGGTCGGCAGCATTTCGCCGTCGACGCGCAGTTCCGCATAACCCTTCGCCAGCGCCCACTGCGCGAGGTCCGTGTAGTAACCCTTGCGCGACACGACCAGTGGCGCGAACAGTTGGATCTTGCGGCCCTTCGCCTCGCGCAACAGCAGTGCGGCAATCGAATCGGCGCTCTGTGGCTCGATCGGCACGTGACAGTCCGGGCAATGCTGCACGCCGAGCTTCACGTACAACAGTCGCAGGAAATGGTGCACTTCGGTCAGCGTGCCGACTGTGCTCTTGCGACCGCCACGGCTGGTGCGCTGCTCGATCGCAACGGTCGGCGGAATCCCGAAGATGGCGTCGACGTCGGGACGCGATGCCGGCTGCACAAATTGTCGTGCGTACGCGTTGAGCGACTCGAGGTAGCGCCGCTGGCCCTCGGCAAAGATGATGTCGAAGGCGAGCGTGGACTTGCCGGAGCCGGATACGCCCGTCAGCACGGTCATGCCATCACGTGGAATGGTGACCTCGATGTCGCGCAGGTTGTGTTCGCGCGCCCGGTACACGACGATCGAATCGCGGGCGCGGTCGGCGACTGCGTCACGCGCCACCGCGGGCAACGACAGCGCAGGGATCCGTGCCCGGCCGGCCTTGAGGACCGCCGCACGTTCCACGTCGAAGTCGAGCAACGCACGCCCCGTGTGCGATGCAGGCTCGGCCATGACCTGTTCCGGCGTACCGGCAACCAGCAGCCGCCCGCCGCCGTCGCCACCTTCCGGGCCCAGGTCGAGGATCCAGTCCGACGCGCGGATCACGTCGAGGTTGTGTTCGATGACCAGCAGCGAATGCCCCGCATCGAGCAGGCGCTTGAACGCGCCGAGCAGCCTGGCGACGTCGTCGAAGTGCAGGCCCGTGGTCGGCTCGTCGAAGAGGAACAGCGTGCCGCGGAAATTGGGGACGCTCACCGATTTTCCGGACGGAAAATCGGTGAGCGTCCCCAATTTCCGCTTGGCGGGCTTCACTTCGGCCAGGTGGCCCGCGAGTTTCAGCCGCTGCGCTTCGCCGCCCGACAGCGTCGGCACGGGCTGGCCGAGCCGCAGGTAGTCGAGTCCGACCGCGGCCAGCGGCTCGAGCCGGTCGAGCACCTCCCGGTCATCGGCGAAGAACGCCACCGCTTCGGAGACGGTCATCTCCAGCACGTCGGCGATGCTGAGCGCCTTGCCTTCGTTGCGGCGGATCCGCACTTCGAGGACTTCCGGGCGGAAGCGCTTGCCGTCGCAATCGGGGCAGCGCAGGTACACGTCGGAGAGGAACTGCATCTCGACGTGCTCGAAACCGTTGCCACCGCAGGTCGGGCAGCGCCCGTTGCCGGAATTGAAGCTGAACGTGCCGAGCGTGTAGCCGCGCTGCACCGCGACGGGATCGCGGGCAAAGCGCTTGCGGATCGCGTCGAACGCGCCGACGTAGCTCGCGGGGTTGGAGCGGGTCGTGCGGCCGATCTGCGTCTGGTCGACCAGCACGACTTCGTCGACGAGGTCCGTGCCTTCGAGCGCCTGGTGCGCGCCCGGCGTTTCTGTCGGCTTACCGTGCGCGCGGCGCAGGCCCGCGTAGAGCACGTCCTGCACCAGCGTGGACTTGCCCGAGCCCGACACTCCGGTTACGCAGACCAGCCGTCGCAGAGGAATCTCGACGTCGAGGTTCCTGAGGTTGTGTTCCGTCGCGCCGCGGACCCTGATCGCCAGCGCACCGGGCTCCGGCGGACCGCGCCTGCCGGCGGCCGTCACTGCATCCAGGCGGCCCGACAGGTACTTTGCCGTGAGCGTGTCGGAGCGCGCCGCGAGTTCGGCGGGCGTGCCCTCGAACACGATCTGGCCGCCGTGCTCGCCGGGCCCCGGCCCCATGTCGATGACGCGGTCGGCCGTCAGCATGATCTGCGGGTCGTGCTCGACGACCAGCAGCGAGTTGCCGTTGTCGCGCAGGCGGTGCATCACCTCGATCACGCGACGCATGTCGCGGGGATGCAGCCCGATCGAGGGCTCGTCGAGCACGAACAGCGTATTGACCAGCGACGTGCCGAGCGCCGTGGTCAGGCTGATGCGCTGTACTTCGCCGCCCGAGAGCGTGCGCGACTGACGGTCGAGCGTGAGGTACCCGAGTCCCACACGGACCAGGAAGCCGAGTCGCGAACGCACCTCGCCGAGCAACTGATCGGCGGCTTCGTCGAGCGGTGCGGGCAACGCGATGCGCTCGAAGAACGCGAGGCATTGATCGAGTGGCAGCAGCATCATTTCATGGATATTCAGGCCGGGACCGGGGCGATCACGGGCGGCCAGTCGCCACAGCAGCGCTTCTTCCTTGAGTCGTGCGCCAGCGCAGGTGTGACACGGCGTGTAGCTGCGGTACTTCGAGAGCAGCACGCGCACGTGCATCTTGTAGCTCTTGGTCTCGAGCCACTGGAAAAACCGCCGCACGCCGTACCAGACCTTCTTTTCCCAGGGGCCTTCGCCCTCGAGGACCCACTGCCGCTGCGCCTCGGCGAGCTCGCGCCACGGCGTGTCGACGGGAATGCCCCGCTTCTTCGCGAAGCGCAGCAGGTCGTCCTGGCATTCGCGGTTCGATTCGGTCTGCCACGGCTTGATCACTCCGCCGCGCAGCGTCTTGCCGGTGTCCGGGGTCACGAGACCGAAATCGATGCCGATCACGCGGCCGAAGCCGCGGCACGTTTCGCAGGCGCCGAGCGGCGAATTGAACGAGAACAGGCTTGGGGTCGGGTCACGGTAGTGGATGTCGCAGTCGGCGCAGTGCAGGTCGGTCGAGAAACGCCAGACCGTCCCAGCATCGACCGCATCTTCCACCGTAGCGGGAGTGGGCTGGGGTGAGGGCACTCGCACGTTCACGCGCCCGCGCCCGACCCGCAGTGCAGCCTCGAACGCATCGATGACCCGGCCGCGATCGACGTTACCGAGCCGGAAGCGGTCCTGGACGATCTCCAGCTGCCCTGCCCCGCTCGAATGCACGCGGGTATAGCCCTGCTGCTCGAGCAGCTTGAGCACTTCCGCTGCGGTGAAATTGGCCGGCACCGTCACCGGAAAAGTGACGAGCAACCGCGGATCGCCCACGGCCTGCACACGCTGAACCAGCGCGTCGTAGATCGAATCGGGCGTGTCGCGGCGAACCGGACCGCCGCAGCCCCGGCAGTGCAGCTGGCCTGCGCGCGCATAGAGCAGCTTCAGGTGGTCGTTCAGCTCGGTCATCGTGCCCACGGTCGAGCGCGAGGTCCGCACGGGATTGGTCTGGTCGATCGCGATCGCGGGCGGAATGCCCTCGATCCGTTCAACCAGGGGCTTATCCATGCGGTCGAGGAACTGCCGCGCGTACGGCGAAAACGTCTCGACGTAGCGGCGCTGGCCTTCGGCGTAGACCGTGTCGAAGACGAGCGAGGACTTGCCCGAACCGGACACGCCCGTCACGACGACGAGCTGGCGGAGCGGGATGTCCAGGTCGAGGCCCCGCAGATTGTTCTGCCGGGCCCCGCGAATGCGGATGCTGTCGTGGGGCGACTTTGACATGGGAATCGGGGGGGCCCGGGGGAAACTACGGGCCTGCCAACGCTACCACGATCCGTCCGGATCGCAGATACTTCGCGCAGAACGAAACCGAGACGCCCGGGGGTCCGAAATGCGGTGGTTATCCGCCCTGATGCCGCGCGAGACGCGGTTCTTCGCGCTGTTCGACCGCCACGGCGCGCTGATCGTCGAAGGCGCCAATGCGGTCGTCGAGCTGGTGCAGCACTACGAGGACACGGCCCGCCGCGCCGAGCTGATCCAGCGCATCGGCGACATCGAGCGCAGTGCCGACAAGATCACGCACGAGACGGTCTCGGTCCTGCATTCGACGTTCATCACGCCGTTCGACCGCAACGACATCCACCGACTCATCTCCGGCATGGACGACATCCTCGACCTCATGCAGGACGCCGCGGAGTCGATGCACCTGTTCGACATCCAGACCCTGCCGCCTGCCTCGCTGCAGCTGGCCGAGCTGCTGCAACAATGCTCGGTCAAGGTCCAGGCAGGCGTTGCGCTGCTCAAGTCGATGGACGACGCCGACGAGGCGCTCGCGCTGACCGAGGAAATCGACCATCTCGAAAGCGACGCCGACAAGGTCTCGCGCGACGGCATCTCCCGCCTCTTCCGCGAGGAACAGGACGTCCGCCAGCTGATCAAGCACAAGAACGTCTACGAGTACCTCGAGGAGGCGATCGACAAGTGCCAGGACGTGGCCAACATCATCGAATCGGTGATCGTGGAAAACGTCTGATGGGCGCCGGGCTCACGATTCCGCTGGCGACGCTGGTGCTGCTGGTCGTGATCGCACTGGTCTTCGATTTCATGAACGGCTTCCACGACGCCGCGAACTCCATCGCGACGGTGGTCTCGACGGGCGTGCTGCGCCCGCACTACGCGGTGGCCTGGGCCGCATTCTTCAATTTCGTCGCCATCTTCATCTTCCACCTGAAAGTGGCAGCCACCGTCGGCAAGGGCATCGTCGATCCGGTCGCCATCGACCAATACGTCATTTTCGGCGCGCTGATCGGCGCGATCATCTGGAACCTGATCACCTGGTACTACGGCATCCCGTCGAGCTCGTCGCACGCGCTGATCGGCGGCATGATCGGCGCCACGATCGCCAAGGCGGGCGTGGATCCGCTCGTAATGAAGGGCATCGTTCGCACGGTCACCTTCATTTTCGTCTCGCCCGTGCTCGGCATGCTGCTCGGCGGGCTGATCATGGTCGCGGTCTCCTGGATCTGTCTGCGCTCCGCGCCACGCAAGGTCGACCGGTGGTTCCGGCGCCTGCAGCTCGTCTCCTCCGCGGCCTACAGCATCGGCCACGGCAGCAACGACGCGCAGAAAACCATGGGCATCATCTGGCTGCTGCTGATTTCGGCCGGCGTCACGTCGACCGATGCGCCGATGCCGCCCAACTGGGTGATCGTGAGCTGCTACATCGCCATCGCCATGGGCACGATGTTCGGCGGCTGGCGCATCGTGAAGACGATGGGCCAGAAAATCACGAAGCTGCGTCCCGTCGGCGGCTTCGCGGCCGAGACCGGCGGCGCGATCACGCTGTTCATGGCGTCGAGCCTTGGCATCCCAGTCTCGACGACGCACACGATCACGGGCGCCATCGTCGGCGTGGGGTCGGCGCAGCGGGTACGGGCCGTGCGCTGGGGGCTGGCCGGCAACATCGTGATCGCCTGGATCGTCACGATGCCGGCAGCGGCGATCATGGCCGCGCTGGCCTATTACCTGGGACGGCTCATCCTCTGACCTGACCCGACGGAGGTTCAGCCTCCGCGCAGCCGCGCCATCAAACCGCGCACTGAATCGGCGAGCGTGTCGAAGCGCAGGTCCGTCATTTCGCCGGCATCGAAGAACGTCATGCGGCAGGGCACGCAGCGGTCGAGACGGATGTGCTGCTGACCCGGCGCCTGGATCGTGTGCATCTGCGCACCGCAACCCGGGCACGGGACGTCGGCTTTGTCGTTCCAGTGCCGGCCTGCGCGTGCCGCACCGGGATCGATTTCGCGGGGATCGTGTTTCGGCCAGAGGAACCACTGCCGCTGCAGGTCCGCAAGCGCGTCGTCATTGCACGCAATGCCGTGGCAGTTATCACAACGGTGGATCGTGGCCGCAAAGCCCGCGGCAACGGCGCTCAGCGCGGACCCGCACTTCGGACATTGCATCAGGCAGCCTCCCCGGGGCGACCCCGGAACAGTACCACGGACGAGCGTCACAACTTAAGCTGCCCCACATGAACTCCCCCTACCCGCACCTGCTGGCGCCCCTCGATCTCGGCTTCGTGAAACTGCGCAACCGCGTCCTCATGGGCTCGATGCACACGGGACTCGAAGACGACCCGAAAAAATTCACGCGCCTCGAGGCATATTTTGCCGAGCGTGCGCGCGGCGGGGTCGGCCTGATCGTGACCGGCGGTTTTGCACCGAACATCGAGGGCTGGGCTGCACCCTTCTCCGGCCGTCTCACGACGCGCGCGGCCGCTGCACGGCACCGGCCGATCACGGCTGCCGTGCACGCCGAAGGCGGCCACATCGCGCTGCAGATCCTGCACACGGGCCGCTATGGCTATCACCCGCTGGCCGTCGCGCCCTCGCGCCTCAAGTCGCCGATTTCACCGTTCACTCCGCGCGCGTTGAGCGAGCGCGGGATCGAGCGGCAGATCCGCGCCTTCGTGCGTTGCGCATCGCTGGCACGCGAGGCCGGGTACGACGGCGTCGAGATCATGGGATCCGAGGGCTACTTCATCAACCAGTTCATCGCGGCACACACGAACCGGCGCACCGACAGCTGGGGCGGCAGCTTCGAAAACCGGATCCGGTTGCCGCTCGAAATCGTCTCGCGCACGCGCGCAGCCGTGGGCAAGGACTTCATTCTCGTCTACCGCTTGTCGATGCTGGATCTCGTGCCCGAGGGCAGCGACTGGAACGAGGTGGTGCAACTGGCGCAAGCCATCGAACGCGCGGGCGCCACCATCATCAACACCGGCATCGGTTGGCACGAAGCCCGCGTGCCCACGATCGCGACGTCCGTGCCGCGTGCCGCGTTTGCCTGGGTGACGCGCAAGCTGAAAGGCCAGGTCGGCATTCCGTTGTGCGCGACCAATCGCATCAACGCGCCCGACGTCGCCGAGCACATTCTCGCCGACGGCGATGCCGACATGGTGTCGATGGCGCGTCCGCTGCTGGCGGACCCGGACTTCGTGAACAAGGCGGCGGCGGGACGCGCGGACGAGATCAACACCTGCATCGCCTGCAACCAGGCCTGCCTCGACCACGTTTTCCAGCGCAAGATCGCCTCGTGCCTGGTCAACCCGCGCGCCGGTCACGAAACGGAACTGCGTTACGAACCGACGCCGACGCCGAGGAAGTTCGCGGTCGTCGGTGCCGGTCCCGCCGGACTCGCGTGCGCCACCGTACTCGCCGAGCGGGGCCACCGGGTCGACCTGTTCGACTCCGCCGCCGAGATCGGCGGCCAGTTCAACCTCGCCAGGCGCGTACCGGGGAAGGAAGAATTCGGGGAGACGCTGCGCTATTTCCGGCGACGATTGCAGGTCGCGGGCGTCGCCGTGCGCCTCGGTGTGCGCGCCGACGTGCCGTTGCTGCGTGACGGCGGGTATGACGAAATCGTGCTGGCGACCGGCGTGACGCCGCGCAATCCTGACATTCCCGGTGCCGACGCGCACCGCGCCTCAGGGCGCGTGCTCGGGTATGCCGACGTTCTGCTGGGCCGACACGAATGCGGACCGCGCGTCGCCGTGATCGGCGCGGGCGGCATCGGCTTCGACGTGGCAGAGTTCCTCGTCGCGGGCAAGCATTCGACCGCGCTCGACCTCGCCACGTGGCAGCGCGAATGGGGCGTCACCGATCCGGAAATCGCGCGCAGCGGGCTGGCCGAACCTGCCGTTGATCCGCCGGCCCGCCACGTCTACCTGCTGCAGCGCAAGGCCACGCCGCTCGGCATGGGCCTGGGCAAGACCACCGGCTGGATTCACCGGGCGGCGCTGCGCATGAAGCGCGTCGAGATGATGGGTGGGGTGAACTACGAAAGCATCGACGAACGCGGCTTGCGGGTGAGCTTCGGCGAGGCCCGCACCCATCCCATGCTGCTGGAAGTCGACAACATCGTGCTGTGCGCTGGACAGGAGCCCCTGTGCGATCTGTACGAGCCGCTGCAGCACGCCGGGGTCACGGTGCACAAGATCGGCGGCGCGGACGTTGCCGCCGAACTCGACGCCAAGCGGGCGATCGACCAGGGCTCGCGGCTCGCGGCACGACTCTGACCGGAAATAGGGAAATAGGGGACGGAAATAGGGGACGCTCACCTATTTCCTCACCTATATCCGGAAATAGGTGAGCGTCCCCTATTTCCTATTTCGGCGGCACGCCGGACCGGTCGAGCAGCAGCTCCACCTTGTCGCGGAAGCTGCGGCTCAACTTCACTTCCTGCCCCGACTGCAGCTTGAGGAAGCATTCGCCGTTGAGATGCGGTCGCAGCGAGCGCACGCGGGCGAGGTTGACGATCGTGGAGCGGTGCACGCGCTGGAACACCAACGGATCG
>Ga0315275_10001132_pt1 | contig 23096 bp, 20 predicted proteins | sample YL17G03_0_MG_FD_205557 | JGI IMG/M metagenome (GOLD analysis project Ga0315275, IMG submission 205557) | Sediment microbial communities from Yellowstone Lake, YNP, Wyoming, USA - YL17G03_0 | ecosystem: Environmental > Aquatic > Freshwater > Lake > Sediment | place: USA: Wyoming | collected...
CGTAATGCCTTTGTAGGGCGATCCGGCACTTCTGTATCGTTTCAGTTATGGCCCTGTGAGCCAATCTGTCTGCCGAATGTTCCGGCAATCCAAGTGTCGCCGTTATTGTCACCGGCTCACGGATCACATCCTGCCCTTCCAGCGATTCCTGGGCGAGGGTGCGATTGGCCTCCAGCACCATCTGGATCGCTTCCATGAGGTTCGCCTGGGCTTCCTCCAACGTTGCCCCTTGTGTGTTGGCGCCCGGCAACTCCTCGACAAATCCGATGTACCCTTGGGGCATCTTCTTAAACACGGCGGTCAACTGCACCTGCATGTTCTATCCTCGCAAAAAGCGATTACACCTCAATTGTAAATGTTATGACCATCGCCCTCAAGCCTGTTCCAGTCGGTGTACCGGTGTGTGTGCGACTATGCTTCATGGCGGACCCATCCGCATTTGTCATGCTGAGCGAAGCGAAACATCTGGGCAGCGAATGGAACCAACGCCTGTTATCGTGCTCGGCCCAGATCCTTCGCTGACGCTCAGGATGACAGAAAGGACGCACAGACGCCACAGAATTCAGCCGCACACGCCGGTGCCCTGGTTCACGTGGCGGCCTTCCGCGACTTGATCTTCTGCCAGAGCAGTTCGGTGAGTTCTTTGATGCCCTGGCCGGTGGCGGCGGAGATGGGCATGATGTCCTCGCCCAACCGGCTGCGCAGGTCTTCCAGCAGGGTGCCGTCGGGGTCGAGGTCGATCTTGTTGGCGGCGATGACCTCCTCTTTGTGGGCCAGGGTTTCGCTGTATTGGGCCAGCTCGTTACGGATGCCGTGGTAGTTGGCGACGGGGTCGGAGCCGTCCGTCGGCATGATGTCGAGGATGTGGACGATGATCTTGGTCCGCTCGATGTGCCGGAGGAAATCGTGGCCCAGGCCGGCGCCCCGGCTGGCGCCCTCGATCAGGCCGGGGATGTCGGCCATCAGAAAGCGGCGAAAACCGCTCAGCTCGACGATGCCCAGCACCGGCTCCAGGGTGGTGAATGGGTAAGAAGCGATCTTGGGCCGGGCCGCCGAGCAGCGGGAAAGCAAGGTGCTCTTGCCGGCGTTCGGCATGCCGACGAGGCCGACGTCGGCGATGAGCTTGAGCTCCAGGCGAAGGTTCCGCTCCTGGCCCGGCTGGCCGGGTTCGAACTCCCGGGGTGCTTGGTTCGTGGAGGTCGCAAAGGCCCGGTTGCCTTTGCCGCCCTTGCCGCCCCGGCAAACCATGACCTTCATCCCCACTTCGTTGAGATCCTTGAGCAGAAGATCGAGATCGGTGTCGTAGATCAGGGTGCCCGCCGGAACGGGAATGACCAGGTCCTTGCCGTCGGCGCCGTACATGTTCTTGCCCTGGCCGTGCTTGGCGTTCTCCGCCCGCCAGTGGTGCCTGCCGGCGAAATCCAGCAGCGTATCCTTGTCGGCGGCGGCTTGGAAGTACACGTGCCCGCCATGACCGCCGTCGCCACCGTCCGGCCCCCCCCTGGGGATGAACTTCTCCCGCCGGAAGCTGACGCATCCGTTGCCTCCGTCGCCGGCCTTGACCTGGATTATGGCTTCATCGACGAACATACCCATGAAAAAAGGGATGGTTTGCGGCCATCCCTTCAAATCCCCAAAATTGACGATCCGTCCTGGTTAGACAACGTGGACGCGCCGGCCCTGAAACCGCACCGTCCCTTCGGCTTCGGCAAAGAGCGTGTAGTCCCTGCCCATGCCCACGTTGGAGCCGGGAAAGAACTTCGTGCCACACTGCCTGACGAGGATCGAGCCGGCCTTGACCGCCTGACCCGCGTACATCTTTACACCCAGGTAATGCGGGTTGCTGTCCCGCCCGTTCCTGCTGGAACCTTGTCCTTTTTTATGTGCCATGATCGTACCCTGTGCTTTCTACTGCCAACCTTGAACTCGGACAAACCATGTAGTATAGCAGCCGACTCCTGCCTTGTCTACCCTCCGTCCGCAAATTTCTTGCTCTTGGCGCCTACTGTGCCTGCACGATGGCCTTGGCATCGGCGGCCGGAACCATGCCCTCAATCGCCAGTTTGAACTTGCCGTCGGGACCAACGAAGAACGTGGTCGGGCTGGACTTCACCTGGTCGAACGGCGCCGGCAGATCGCCGGAGCTCGTCAGAACCGTGAAGTTGACGCCCTGCTCGGCGGCAAACGTCTTTACCAATGCGGTCGGCTCTTTGGAGATCGCCAGCACGGCCAGCTTCTCCTTGGGGTACGCGTTGCGGAGCTCCTTCAGCGGCGGAACCACCACCTTGGAGGCCCCGGCCCAAGTGGCAAAGAAGGTGATCACAACGTCTTTGCCCTTGTACTCACTGAGCTTGTGCGTCTGCCCCTCGATGTCGGTGAGCGTGAAATCCGGAGCGGGCTTGTCCCACCACGACTCGAAGGCGGGAGTCCACCGGTCTTTCGCCGCTTTCACGATGTTCTGAATGCTCACCTTGGGCTCGCGGAACAGGTCCGCCGCCGTCGCAACCGGGCTCTTGGCCGGCTCTTTGCCGGCCGTCGGCACCGCTTTGGCGCCCTCCGGCGGCGTGACGCCCGTCGCCCCGGGCTTCTGCCGCCTGCATCCATCCAACGCGCCCAAAACCAGCGCGAACGTCAGAAATGTCGCCGTGACCCAATAAACACTGTATCTTTTCCGTATGTCCATACACAAGACCTCCCTGGGATCCTTGTTCTGAAGCGGCCACTATACTCCTGTTACGCCAGGGCGTAAAGACCTAAATGGAAATTTCCACAAGCCAGACACCGGGCAGACCTGCTGGTAGGGCTGCGAATCTCGCGTTTATCGGATTCATCCGCGTTCGCCGGAAGGCCGGGATGGCCCAGTCCTTGTCCCGGCCTCCTCGGCATTTTCGCCTGATGTTTACTATTTCAGTGGACGATTGTACTATACTGACATGAGTGACCCGGCGCCCCGACGCGCAGCGGTGCCATAGGGCCGGGAGCTATTCTATGAAGGAGTCAAGAGATGAACCGCACAAGTGCCACATCCCGCCGCTGGGACCCCAAACACGATGCATCGCGCTTGCGAACCCGTTTCGCCCTTTCGACGGTCTGTTTGGTGATCGCCCTGTTCTCTGTGGAGTCCTGGGCCGACGTTCGCTTGCCGGCGATCATCGGCGACAACATGGTCCTCCAGACGGGGGGCAGAGTCTCTCTCTGGGGATGGGCCGACCCCAACGAAGAGATCAAGATCAACGTGAGCTGGCGCAAGGTGGACTGGACGATCCAGGCGGACAACGCCGGCAAATGGATCTTCCAGATGGCCGCCCCGGAGACCGGCGGGCCCTACGAGATCACGTTCAAGGGCACGAACACCGTCACCGTCAAGAACATCCTGGTCGGGGAGGTTTGGGTCTGCTCCGGCCAATCCAATATGGAAATGGCGATCAAGGGAGTGGTGAACGCCGAGCAGGAGATCGTGGGCGCCAAGGATCCGCAGATCCGCCTGTTCACGGTCGAAAAGAAGGTCGCCGAGAAGCCCCAGGACGACTGCAAGGGCAAGTGGGTGGAGTGCAGCCCCGAGACCGTCGGGAGTTTTTCGGCCGTGGGCTACTTCTTCGGCCGGGAGCTTCGTAAGGAGCTCAAGCAGCCAGTCGGCCTGATCCATACATCCTGGGGTGGCACCTCCGCCGAGGCTTGGACAAGCCCCGTGACGCTTCAGGAGAACCCCAACCTTGAGCCGATCCTCACGCGATACAAAGAGGCTGTGACCGCCTACCCACAGGCCATGATCAAGTACAAGGAGAGCCTGGCGAAATGGGAGGAGGCCGTCAAGCAAGCCAAGGCCGATGACAAACAGGCCCCGCCGAGACCCGGAGCACCCATGGGACCGGGCAACCCGAATTCCCCCTCCGGCCTCTACAACGGGATGATCGCCCCGCTGATTCCCTACACGATCCGCGGCGCGACGTGGTACCAGGGCGAATCGAATGCCGGCCGGGCCTACCAGTACCGCGACCTGTTCCCGACCATGATCAAGAGCTGGTGGACTGCCTGGGAACAGGAGGAAGGCTTCCCCTTCCTGTTCGTGCAACTGGCCAACTTCATGGCCGTAAAGGAGCAGCCGGGCGACAGCTCCTGGGCGGAGCTTCGCGAGGCACAACTGATGACCCTGGAGCAGCCCAACACCGGCATGGCCGTGATCATCGACATCGGCGACGCCAAGGACATCCACCCGAAGAACAAGCAGGACGTGGGTAAGCGTCTGGCACTGTGGGCACTGGCCAACAGCTATGGCAAAGACATGGTCTATTCAGGCCCGGTCTACAAGTCCATGGAGAAGAAAGGCAACAGGATCGTGCTGAGTTTCGACCATGTCGGCGGCGGTCTGGTGGCCCAGGGCGGAGAGCCGCTGAAAGGTTTCGCCGTCGCCGGTGCGGACCGCCAGTTCGTCTGGGCCGACGCGAAGATCGAAGGCGACAAGATAGCGGTCAGCAGTGAGAAGGTGGCCGACCCGGTGGCCGTGCGCTATGCCTGGGCGGACAACCCCGTCTGCAACTTGTACAACAAGGCCGACTTGCCGGCATCGCCCTTCCGGACCGACACCTGGCCCGGCGTGACGGCAGACAAGAAGTAGGATGTTCGATTTGCGATTGCTGATTTGCGATTTCGACTGCGCCAGCAATGCCGCCGGAAGCGACTATCAACAATCATAAATAATCTATTCCAGGGTCTTGCCCGCGCGTGCCGACAATGGTACTGTGTGCACCCTGTTCGAATCAACCTGTGCGCCTTGCTGTGAGTCACTTGCGCGGATGGGCGTTATTGTGCTCACCGCGTTCTGCTTTCGCAGCTTGCGCAAGACCACAGGGAGTAGTGCCTAAAGAAACGTGACAATCATCACAACACATATTGCCGTGTTGGCGGAGCTGAATCCGCTGGAGCCGGTCACAGTTGTGCCGGTGTTCACCTTGGGACCGTGGCCGCTGGTCATCAGCAATCATGCGTTCATGGTCCTGGCGGTGACCGCGCTGCTCCTCTTGTGCATCCCCCTGGCGGCCCACTCGCCCAGGCTGGTGCCCCGAGGTCTCCAGAACCTTGTCGAATCCGTCTGCGTCTTCCTGCGGGAAGAGATGGCCCGGCCTATTATCGGACATCATACCGACCGGTATATCGGATTCCTCTGGACAACGTTCTTTTTCGTGCTGATGCTCAACCTGGTCGCGATGGTCCCCACGGATAAGATCATCAGCTTGGCGACCGGCCGGAAATCCCACTTCGGCGGTCCCGCGACGGCCAACATCTTCATCACCGGTACCCTCGGGGTCATTGCCTTCGTGATGACTCACGTCTACGGGATTCAGCAGCACGGGGTCCTGCGTTACCTGGCTCACCTGGCGCCGCCCTGTCCGAAATGGCTGCTGCCTCTGATCTATCCGCTGGAGTTGGTAACCCTGTTCGTCAGGCCCGTCACTTTGGCCATCCGTCTTTTTGCGAACATCGTTGCCGGGCACATGGTTCTGGCCACGATCCTCGGCCTGATCTTCGTCTTCCAGAACCTTGGCGTGGCCGCGGTTTCCGTGCTGGCGAGTGTGGCGCTTTCGTTTTTGGAGTTGCTGGTGGCCTTTATTCAGGCTTACATATTCGCCTTTCTCTGTACGCTGTACATCGGATTGGCCACCAGCTCGGAGCATTAGCATCTTTTGGAGGCTTGGAAATGAACTACATGATCAGTTCCGTTCTCGCCGCGGGCGGCGCTACTACCGTCCCCACTCTGGCGCTCTTCGGCGCCACGATCGCGTGCGGGATCATCATCGTCGGCGCCGGTCTGGGCATCGCCATGATCGGCAGCAAAGCGGTGGATTCCATCGCTCGCCAGCCCGAGGCCGGCGGCCGCATCTTCATCTCGATGATCATTGCCGCCGCACTGATCGAAGGCGTGACGTTCTTCGCGCTGCTGATCTGCTTCCTGGCGGTGTTCTGGCTTCGTGGTGCGGCGTAGACTCCCATGGCCAAGATTGCACTACTCTGCGCCATCGCCATAGCGTTGTTCGTTTGGTGTGTGCCCGTAAGGGCAGAAGAAGCACCTCACGGCGCCACCGCGCACGGGGCCGAGGCCCAACCCAACCTCTTCAGCGGATCGCTCGCCGATTCCCTGTGGACGGTGGTGGCTTTCGTGACCCTGGCCCTCGTGCTCGGCAAGGTGGCCTGGAAGCCCCTGCTGAAGGCCCTGGACGCCCGGCAGAACCACATCGAGAAGCAAATCAGGTCCGCCGAGGACTCGCGGCAGCGCGCCGAGCACATGCTCGAGGAGTACAAGCAGCAGGGCCACAACGTAGTCCGGCAGGCCACCGAGGAGGCCCAGCGCCACCACCAACAGGTGGTCGAGCAGACCCATGAGGAAGTCCTGGGCCTGCGGCGGCGCGCCCGCGAGGAGATCGAAAGCGCGCGGGCGGCGGCGATGGAGGACCTCTGGAAACAGACGGGCGACATTGTCCTGCGCGTGGGCACCGAAGTGCTCGGCCGTGCGCTGAGCCCCCAGGATAACCAGCGTCTGATCGATGAGGCCGTCACCCGGATCAGGCACAACGGAGGTCTGTGATGAAGACGGGCACCGCCGTTCATCTGGCCAACCTCTATGCCGGCAGCCTGCTGGACTTAGCGAAAGAAACCGGCGTGGTCGATACGATATCGGCCGATCTGGAGACGGTTGCCACCCTGTTGGCGAAAGAGCCTGGCTTTGAGGCCTTTCTGGCCTCCCCTTACTTCGCCGAGCAGACCAAGCGGGACCTGATCCGAAAGGTGTTCACCGGGAAGCTGCACCGGACCACGGTCAACTTCCTGTGCGTCACGATCAACCACAACCGCGGTGCGATCCTGCCGAGGATCATCGATCGTTACCGGCAGCTCTATCGTGTGTATCAAGGGTATGAGGCGGTGACGGCGACCGTCGCGAAGAGCTTGAGCCAGGAGCAGATCCACAAGCTCTCCAACGATCTGGCCCAGGCGATGAATGCCAAGATCGACCTGGAGGTGCTGGTGGATCCGGCCATCCTGGGCGGCGTCATCATCCGCCGCGGCGACCAGATGCTGGACAACTCCATCCGAGGCAGGCTCGTCCGCACCGTCACGCAGGTAGCGAACCCACAGAATAGATATAAGAAAACCTAAGAAGACCTATGAAGATCGACATCAGTGAGATCACCGGGATTCTGAAACAGGAGATCAGCCAGTACGAGTCCAAGCTCGACGTGGTGAAGGTGGGACGGGTCGTGGAGGTGGGCGACGGCATCGCCCGCATCTATGGCCTTGAAAGCGCGATGGCCAGCGAGATGCTCCTGTTCGAGAACGACACCATCGGGGAGGTCTTCAATCTCGAGGAAGACTCTCTCGCCGCCGTGATCTACGGCGACTATACGAAGGTCCGGGAAGGCTCCGACGTGCGATCCACAGGACGGCTGATGTCCGTGCCCGTCGGCGACGAGCTGATCGGCCGGATCGTCACGCCGCTGGGCCAACCGCTCGACGGAGGCCCCGCGATCACAGGGAAGGCCATCCGCCTGCTGGAATCCGATGCCCCAGGCATCGCACAGCGCCAGCCTGTCCGCCAGCCCCTGCAAACCGGTCTCAAGAGCATTGACTCGATGATCCCCATCGGACGCGGACAACGAGAGCTCATCATCGGCGACCGCAAAACCGGCAAGACCGCCATCGCACTGGATACGATCATCAACCAGAAAGGCAAGGACGTCATCTGCCTCTACGTGGCCATCGGCCAGAAGGACTCCACGATTGCGGAGGTGATCGACATCCTCCGGCGGCACGGAGCGATGGAGTACACGATCGTGATTGCCGCCACGGCGGCCGACAGCGCCCCGATGCAGTATATCGCGCCGTATGCCGGCTGCGCCATCGCGGAGCACTTCATGTACGACAAGCACCGCGACACGTTGTGCATCTACGACGACCTGAGCAAGCACGCCGTGGCCTATCGCCAGTTGAGCCTGCTGCTTCGGCGTCCGGCCGGCCGAGAGGCCTACCCGGGCGATATCTTCTACCTGCACAGCCGGCTGCTCGAACGCAGCGTCAAGCTGTCCGACAAGCTCGGCGCCGGCTCGCTGACGGCCCTGCCTATCGTGGAGACGCTCGAAGGCCAGGTCTCGTCCTACATCCCGACCAACATCATCTCGATCACGGACGGTCAGATCTATCTTCAGAGAGACCTCTTCCACGCAGGCGTGCGGCCGGCCATCGACGTCGGCGTCAGCGTCAGCCGCGTCGGCGGAGACGCCCAGGTCCAGGCCATGAAGAAGGTGGCCGCCCGGCTGCGTCTCGACCTCGCCGCCTACTACGAGCTGCTGGATTTCGCCCGGCTCGGGACCGAGTTGGACCCGGCCTCCCAGCGCCGGCTGGAGCGAGGCAAGAGAATGGTGGAACTGCTCAAGCAGCCCCAGTTCTCGCCCTTGTCCGTGGGAGAGGAGGTCGTCACGATCCTGGCCGGCTCCTCGGGTGTGCTCGACGACGTCCGCGTCGAGGCGATAAGCGGTTTTGCGACGGACATGCTGCGATGGCTCAACGACCGCTGTCCGGACCTCGTTGCGGAGATCAACAAGACCGGACAGCTCAGCGACGAGCTGGCGAGCAAGATCACCGAGCGCGCCGGCGAATACAAAGCAATCTACAAGGAAACGCACCCCTAAGCCATGGCATCGATCCGTCAGATATTCCTGCGCCGCAAGGCGATCGACAGCATCGCCCGGATGACCCGAACGCTCGAGATGATCTCGTCGGCGCGGTACAAGGCTTATTCCAGCCGGTGGGCCCTGACCGGCGCCTATCGCGACGCCCTGGCGCGAATCGCGTATTTGCTGGCCACGCCCGAAAAACCGCTCGATCACCCCCTGCTGAAAGAGAACTCGTCCGGCAGAGTGGCGATCCTGGCGATTGGATCGAGAAAAGGCCTGTGCGGCCCGTACAACTCCGAGGTCTTCCATCTCGTCCAGGTTCACGTGCAGCACGCCCGGGCGAGCGGTAAGCAGTTGGATATCTACGTGCCGCGAAGCCGATTGGAATCGACGATGGTCTTCCACGGTTTGACTCCGGCCAAGGTCTACACCGACCTCGACGAGCGGCCCACCGATCTGCAGATCCGCTCGATCGCCGATGACTTCATCGACCAGTACATGTCCGGGAAGCTCGACTCGCTCGGCATCGTCTTCAAGCGGTTCTACTCGGCCACAAGCCAACGGGCGCAAACGCTGACCATCATGCCGCTGCTGGACCTGGTGGACGACCTGACCACGCGGTCGCAGGTGATGTGGCCCTGGGACCTGAAGTTCGAGGACTTCTACATGACCCCGTCCGCGGACAGGATGGTGGAGGGTCTGGCTCGAATGCTCATCTACTACTCGATCCAGAGCTGTTTCATGGACGCCGTGCTGAGCGAGCATTTGGCGCGGATGATCGCCATGAGAAATGCGACCGACAACGCAGAGGATATGATCAAACAGCTCACCACGGATTACAACCGTGCTCGTCAAAATCAGATAACCTCCGAATTGCTCGATATCGTCAGCGGAATGGGGGCTTTGGAATGAACGTAGGGAAACTCACACAGGTCATCGGCAGCGTTTTCGACGCCAGATTCACCCCGGAGAAAGTGCCGGCCCTCTATAACGCCCTGGAGATCACCTTCGATTTCGGAGGCAAGAAGAAGACCCTCTACGGGGAAGTGCAGCAGCACCTCGGCGGCGGCCGGGTCCGGGCGATCTCGATGGGCGGGACGCTGGGCTTGCAGCGAGGGATGGATGTCACGGATACCGGCGGACCGCTGACAATCGAAGTGGGAACGGAGACGCTCGGGCGGGTCCTGAACCTGTTCGGCGACCCCATCGACGATCGCGGTCCCATCGGAGCGAAGACGAGAAGATCGATCCACCAGGACCCGCCTCGGCTGGTCGATCTGACGGCCCACAGCGAGATGTTCGAGACGGGAATCAAAGTCGTCGATCTGCTGTGCCCGTTCGTCCGCGGCGGCAAGACCGGCCTGTTCGGCGGCGCCGGGGTCGGCAAGACGGTCGTCATCCAGGAGCTGATCGCCAGAATCGCCACCAAGCACGGCGGCTACTCCGTCTTCGCCGGCGTGGGCGAGCGGACCCGCGAGGGCAATGACCTGTGGCTGGAAATGCAGCGAACCAAGATCCCCGGCACCAACGACACGGTCCTGGCCCACACGACCCTGGTCTTCGGCCAGATGAATGAGCCGCCCGGGGCCAGGCTGCGCGTCGCCCTGGCGGCGATGACCGTCGCCGAGTACTTCCGCGACAGCGGCATCGGCGACATTCTGCTGTTCATCGACAACATCTTCCGTTTTGCCCAGGCCGGATCGGAAGTGTCCGCCCTGCTGGGCCGAATCCCGTCCGCCGTGGGCTACCAGCCGACCCTGGCCACGGAGATGGGCCAGCTCCAGGAGCGCATCGCATCCACCAAGACGGGCTCCATCACCTCCGTCCAGGCCGTCTACGTGCCTGCCGACGACCTCACCGACCCGGCGCCGGCGACGACCTTCGCGCACCTGGACTCCTTCGTCGTGCTCAAGCGAGCCATCACGCAGAAAGGCATCTATCCCGCCGTCGATCCGCTGGAGAGCACCTCCCGCATCCTCGACCCGAATATCGTCGGCCACGACCACTACAACATCGCCCAGACCGTTCTTGAGTACCTGCAGCGGTACAACGAGCTGCAGGACATCATCGCGATTCTCGGTATCGACGAGCTGAGCAAGCAGGACCAGACCATCGTGGCCCGGGCCCGAAGGCTGGAGCGGTTCTTCTCGCAGCCGTTCCTCGTCACTCGTCAGTTCACCGGCATGGAAGGCAAATACGTCACCACCGCCGAAACCATCGAGAGCTGCAAGCAGATCTGTCAAGGCCGGTGGGACCAGTTGCCCGAGGAAGCCTTCATGTACGTCGGCTCCATCGAGGAAGCGGCCCAGAAGGCCAAAACGCTCACGCAGAAATAGCATTCGGCACCATGGCGAATCCCGAAGACAAAACCTTTCAATGCAATCTGATCGACCCGACGGGTAAGCTCCTGGACTGTCGAGTCACATCCGTGGTCCTGCCCGCACACGATGGGCAGCTCGGCATCCTGCACGATCACATGCCGATGCTCTGCCAGCTTGGCCTGGGGATCATGAAAGTCACCCCGGCGGCCGGCGCGGCAGCCCAGCCGCCCTCGGCTGGGTCCACCCCCGGGGGCGGGGGTGCCACATTGGGGGCGGGGCAAAACGACGTGTTCTTCTTCATCGACGGGGGATGTGCCCTGGTGGCCCAGAACTCGGTCAGCGTCATCGCCTACGACGCCCTGGCCCTGCAGGACGCTTCCGCCGAGCGAATTCAACCGCTGATCGACAAGACAACCAAGAACATAGCCGACCCGGCTTTGTCCTCCACCCAGCGTGCCCACGAGAGCCAGCGGCTCCGAGCCCTGCAAAGAATCACCGAATCCCACGAGGGCACCTGATTTACTATTCACGAATTACTATTTACTATTGGCAGACAATGAATCGTAAATCGTAAATAGTGAATCGTAAATGGTTCTATCCTTTCCAAAGCGACGAAGGCTTGCGAGCAATCGCCAGTTCAAGGCGGCCTTGGACCATGGCCGGCGGGTGGGAAATAGCCTGCTCACTCTGTATATGGCCCCGAATCGGTGCGGCTTTCCACGCCTGGGAGTCTCGGTTGGCAAGTCCTCCGGCCAAGCCGTGGTCCGCAACCGTCTCAAGAGGCTCCTGCGAGAGGCCTTCCGCCGGAGCCAGGACCGGATTCCCCGGGAGTTCGATTACGTCCTGATGATCTCCCCTTCCCTGTCGCGGAAGCTGAAACGGCCGGAGGGGGGAGCGAAGGCGCTGGCCTCGCTCAACTCCCGCCAAGTGCAGGAATCCTTTTTATCCCTTGTCGAAATCCTTGCGCATTGAAGATTTACGATTTATGATTTATGATTCTCAATCGTGAATGATAGATCGTAAATCAAATCACAAATCGGGATTCCTGTGCTCACATGCCGAACGACGAAACAGAACCGGTCTCCATAGGGCAAGCGGCGAAAAGAGCTGGCGTTTCGCGGCAATCTCTGCAATACTACCTGATGGTCGGCCTGCTGGAGCCGACCACCGTGACGCCCACCGGGCGCCGTTTGTTCGATCGCAAGGCCATTGAGCGCATACGACTGATCCGGCGATTGAACGACGGCGGCTACCCGCTGCGCGCGATCCGAGAGCTGTTCATGGAAGGACGAACGTAATCGATTTATGATTGACGATTTATGATTTTTGATTGAAGAAGACACACTGACAGTCCCAAATCAACAATCAAGAATCAAAAATGGAAAGGACTCTCCGTGAGTGATTACGAAGCCGCCCAGAGGCGACGGGACGTCGTTGTGGGCATCTTTGTGATTGTGGGCTTGGGGGCTTTAGGGTGGATGATCCTCAAATTCGGCGATCTTCCGACCGCCGTGACGCGGATGAAGTCCTTCCAAGTGTACGTGCAGTTCCCGACCGCCCCCGGCGTGATGTCGGATACCCCCGTTCGCTTTTGCGGCTACCAGATCGGGCGGGTCACGGCCGTGATGTCGCCCGAAGTGCGCGAGGATCTGAACACGGGACAGAAGTACCACCAGTCCCTCTGCATCTTGAGCATCAACAAGAGATACGTGGACATCCCCTGCAACGTTGCCGTCAAGCTGATGACCCGTGGGCTTGGGAGCAGTTATCTGGAGCTTGCGGTAGACCCCCGCAAACTGCCCGCGCCGCCGCGGGACCCCAACGATCCATCCACCTGTTTCCTGAAGGAGGGCATGCTGCTGCAGGGCTCGACGGGCATGACCAGCGAATTCTTCCCCGAGGAGAGCCAGGCCAAGCTCAACGATCTTGTGGAAGATATCCGCAGGTTTGTCGGCAACGCCAACAACATCATCGGCGATCCCAACAATCAGAAGAACTTCAAGGCCACCCTGGCCAATCTGAGCAAGACCTCTGACACGTTCCCCAACGTCGTGGACGAAGCGATCGCCCTGATGAAGGATGGGCAAAAAACGCTGGAGGAGTTCCGCCGGCTCGCGACGGCCGGGAACGAGACCCTCAAGAGCGCGGACGCCAAAGTGGAGAAGCTCGTAGCCTCGATGGTCGCCACGAGCAACGAGATCGGCAAGTCCGTCGCGCAGTTGCGGGTGGCGGTGGAGAAAGTCAACAGCGGCCAGGGCTCGGCCGGACGGCTCATCAACGACGGCCGTCTCTATGAGAGTCTCCTGGAAAGCACGACGCAGCTCAACATCCTGCTCAAAGACCTCAAGGAGCTGGTCGACAAGATCAGCGAAAAGGGCCTTCGCTCGATCTATTAGCCATCGAGCACGCTCTTCTCGTGAGGCGAGCTTCCCCCGTGCGGGGCGGACGCTTCCATGTCCGCGTCATCAGGAGCGTTCGACAGGTGATCGGACGGAGCGGCCCTGTCTTCGTGGCAGGACCCGCACAGGGCTGGGTCCACCCTCGGCCTATCGACCCCCGGCTCGACATGGCAGCTCGCACAAGGAGGCACGGTGTGGGCAGGGACCAGGTGAAATCGCGATTGGACATCCCCGGCCATCGGCCCCACCGGTTTCCAGTTCGCCTGTCCGTGGCAGTTCTTACAGTCCGATCCGAGCGCGGAGGCGTGTGGGTCACGGTGGCACCCGCCGCAACCCCGGGCAACGTATGCCTTGACCGATCCCCGGTCGTTGTGACACCGAAGACAGGCGGCCTGAGCATGGGCCGCTTCCAAGCGATACCCCGTTTCTTTCTCATGCTCATGGTCAAAGGAGAGGTTTCTCCGCACGGCGCCGTACCCCTCCCCCACGTGGCAGATCGTGCAATTGGCCGGAAAAGTCTGGTGCGCCGCGACGGGGCCCCACTCCTTGCTCCAACGGTGCCTCGGGGTACTCAGGCGGCAACTGACAACAGCCAGAACTCCGGCCGCAACAAGCAGTCCCACTGGAAATCGTGTGTGCATTCGAGTATTTTCCATCGCTCACCAGGCAAAACGCAGACCCAATTCGAACAGCGTCGAGTCCGCATTGTCGCCACTGAAATACGTGGCGTCTCCGAACAGGCTCCAGTTGTGGGAAATGCGGCCGTCCAGACCCACGGACAGATAGCTCAGCGAGATGTCCTCAGATTGCGAATCGGCCTGGAGCACGCGGAATCCCGCCGCAGGCTGCACGATTATGGTCCCCTTGTTCAAAGGCAGGTGCCCGGACACCCGGCAGCCGTAGCCGTCGTCCCCATAGGCAACGAGGTTATAGACGGTGACTGTCGCGCTGGCCTCCCGCCAGGCGCCAAGACCGCTGCGGGTCAAGCTCACCTGCCAGCGCACGTCGCCGGAAACGGTGTCCGAATTGATAAACCCCACTTCCTCGTACAGCCGCAGGTTCCACGGTATATTCTGGCTGCTGCCCACCCAGTATCGCCAATAGCCATTGTCGAAGAACCGCTCATCCTGGAACGGCAGGAGGGCGTTCTCAGCCTGGTGGTCCGGCCGTTCCCAGTGATCCACGCCGGCCCGAAGTGTCAGAAACGACGAGAGCTGGGAGACGGCGGATACATCCAGTTGTGTCAGCCTCGTCCCGGATCGCATCTCCGAGGCCCCAATGTCGAAGTCCACGACCGCCGTGGAGTAAAGCGTGAGCCCATGACCCAGTCCGGCGCGCTGGTCGAGGAGCATCGCCAAACGGTCGATCTGGCCGTCATAGTAGGAGTTCAGCATTCCGACCGTCCCGGAGTAATGGCGCCCGTCACGAGGACCCGCCACGAATGTGGCGTAGGGGACAACGAGGGGTTCATCCGCCGACGCGTCGAGGTTGATCCGGTCCGGCTTGAGCCCTCCGACAACGCCGAGGCGGGTGTGTTCTCCCGGATGCACCTGCCCTTGAAGCCCATCCACGTACCCGATCCCCGGCAGCTCATACGGCACGAAACGCCCGAACCGAAGGAATGCTTCCTCGCCAAGGGGCCTCTGGAACATCGCCCGATAAATGTCAAGATGCGGCTCCTGGTAGTCCGGGTGCGAAACAAATGCATCTCCCGTGCGGTATCGCAGGTCGCCCGACCAATTGAAGCTCCAGGGGGAACCCTCGATCCGGTCCATGCTGCCGGAGGAACCGACGCGGGTCACCGAGTAGCCCAGATTGCCCCCGGAGTCCATCTGGAACATTTGGCGGACCTGGATGCGGCCGTGGGACATGGATGCGAGCCTCGATACGTCGGACCCGCGCGGGGTCGGTGCCAGCAATGGGACAAACTCCTTTTGTCCATCCGAGCTTCCGGACGTGTTGGAGGACACAGGGGCACCGTTGGGGTCCTTCGGTTTCTCCGGCCTCTTCCCGGCCGGCTGGAGCGACTCCTGGGGCAAGACGATTTCGACGGTCCGGCCGACGAGTCTTTCCTGGCCGCGGTAGCCTGGCAATCGCAGCACCGCCGACTGTTCCCCGGCATGCAGGACCTCGAATGCAAACGTCCGGCCGTCGTCAAGATGAAGAGAACCTGTGCGTCCGGATCGTAGCCCCTGGTCAATCCCCACGTCGACGTATACCCCATCCTGGGCCTCCTGCGTGATCCGGCCCCGCACCGTAACCTCGGCATCGCCAAAGGCCTGGCAAACGAAGGTGGACAAGGTTGCGGCCACCATCAGAATCAGCCACTTGTGTTCGATTGCCGCCGTCTTCATGAATCCTCGCAAGCCGGGGAGCCCTCCCGCTGCGTACACTCGTGGTCGTCTCAACGCTGCTGTCCCGTCGGATGACATTGGTAGCACGCCTGCGAACTATAGCTATACCCGGCCACGCCGGAGTGGTGCTCGTTCGTACTCGCCGCTGTGTGACAGTTCAGACAATTGAAGGTGCTTGTGCTGCCGCTCGTATGACACTCCGTACACGACCGATCGTGCGAACCCGACAGGGGAAACGTGTGCCGGAACGTGGACGGAATCCAGGCGGTCGTCGTATGGCACTGCTGGCACGTCTGCGGAAAGTTGAGGGCCGAGTGGTTTGGCGCCCCCTGATAATTCGCTGCGTGACAGGAATAGCAGTTCGAAGGAAGGGGGCTAAACGTGCCGCCCGTGTGACAACGCGTGCAGTCCAGACCGGTGTGCGCCCCCGTCAATGGAAAACCGGTGTGGTCGTACCTCGCCGGGAGCCAGGCCGTAATGCTGTGGCATTGCCCACAGGTATGCGGGAAGCTCGACGCCACGTGGCCGGGGGCCGTCTGATAGGTGGCGGCGTGACACGAGTAGCAATCCGAAGGGATTCTCCCGAGAACGCCGCTCGTGTGGCAGCGGGTGCAGTCCAGGCCGGCGTGCCCGCCGGAGAGTGGGAAGAAGTCATGGCGCACGAACGCCCTCTCCCAGCCGAGCGGTGTATGGCAACGCTGACAATCGGTGATCCATCCGCTCGCGGCGTGATCCGGGGAGGTTGCACGCGCCAGCTCGGCCCGATGGCACAGATCACACTGGACGGGGGCCCCGCGAAATTGGCCTGCCGGCGCCCCTGGATGACAGTTCTCACAGGGCGCCACGGCGTGCGCGCCGAACAGCGGGAAGCGCGTCCGAGCGTGCTCGGCGATCAGTCCCGTCGGCCTCCAACTGATCTGCTCGTGGCACCGCTGGCAATCCAGCCCGAGAGAGGAGGTATGCGGGTCCGGGTGGCACCCCCCGCATCCCCGGGCGATGTAAGACTGGACCGGGCCACGATCGTTGTGGCATCGCAGGCAGGCGGCCCCGGCGTGCGCGCCCTTCAGAGGGTAGCCGGTCTCCTTCTCATGGTCGAAGGAGAAGTCCTTGCGGAGGACGTTCCATCCCTGCGTGACGTGGCAGATGCCGCAGTCGGCGGGAAACGTCTTGTGCGGCACCAGGGGCCCCCATCGGCGGCTCCAGCCCTGTCTCGGCGCGTCCAGCCGGCAATTGAGCAACGCCCCCACCGCCATCGCGGCGAGAAGTCCGGCAACGAGCTTTTTGGCAGTCCAGTGATCCAGCAGCACCATGCTCACCATGACAATCGAAGAATGAGACTTGCTCGTGTACGCGAGCCACACCCCAATGTTCAGTCTCATCGGGTCGGGTGAGCTTTTGACGTGAGAAAACGGGGCAGATTCAACAAACCCCCTTTCCCGACAGGTGTTTCCGGAAATACCCCTAATCCCCAAGGGGTTGAATACCATTCGGAACGAATATCGCATTTCGCGAGTCCCACGACTATTGCGGGTAGATTGCCGCGCTTCGCTCGCAATGACATATGGTGCACAGTCATGTCATTGCGAGGAGCGTAGCGACGAAGCAATCTCCTCCCGCATCGTCGCAAGACTTGCGAAATGCGGTACTAGGTCCCGTCGGCGGTCCGGGGCACGGGCAGCTTGGCATGGGTCCGGATCAACCACTCTTGCAGCCTTGCATCCTGTTCCCGGACCTTCTCAGGCATGGTCCCTGACAGGTCGTTCCGCTCGGAGAGATCGTCCTTGAGGTTGAACAACTCGAAGGTTTTGCCCTCGTATCGTTTGATGAGCTTCCACTCGCCCGCCCGGACGATGCTGTACGGGACGACATCCGCTCCCCGGTAGTGCGGGAAATGCCAGAAGATCGCCTCCCGGTGAAGCGGCTGTCTCCCGCCGGCCTTGAGGTGCCCGACGAGCGAAACGCCGTCAATATCGCGGTCCGCCGGCAGCTTGACTCCCGCCGCCTCGCAGAGGGTCGGGAAATAGTCCACGCTGATCACGGGCTCGTCGCTGGTGCTCTTGGGACGAATGACGCCGGGCCACCGGACGATCAGAGGCTCGCGGATCCCGCCTTCGTAGGGATAGCCCTTGCCCGACCGCAGCGGTACGTTGCTCGTGATCGGCAAGAGGCCCCCGTTGTCGCTCGTGAAAAAGACCACCGTGTTGTCCGCCAGCTTCAACTCGTCGAGGACCGAGCAGATCCTGCCCACCGCATCGTCCACGCTCTCGATCATCGCGGCGTACTTCGCGTTCTTCTGCTGGGTCGGCATCTTGGCCTCGTACTTCTTCACCAGATCGGCCTTGGCCTCGATAGGCATGTGCACGGCGTAGTGCGCCATGTAAAGGAGGAACGGCCGGTCCTTGTGCTCGCGGATGAACTTGACGGCCTCATCCCCCTCGCGGTCCGTCAGATACTCCCCTGCCTTTCGCGGCTCCAGCGTCGGGATGCCGCCCTGGCCTTTGCGAAAATACGGATCGAAATACGTCGGCGGCTGACCGAAATCGCACCCGCCGATGTTGTAGTCGAAGCCCTGCTTGTCCGGGTACCAGTCGTCGGCGCCCAGGTGCCACTTGCCGACGTGGCAACTCACATAGCCAGTGGGCTTTAGCATCTCAGCAATCGTGATTTCATCCAGCTCCATCCACAATGCATTGGGAGGGCAGAGCAGCTTTTGCTTCTTGTCGCCGACGTACTCCGTCGGGTTCTTCTTGTCCTCCGGAATCTTGCCGCCCTGGAAGCGGGATCGAATCCAATCCGTGACGCCCAGCCGCGCCGGATAGCGGCCCGTCATGATCGAGGCCCGCGTGGGGGAGCAGACTGCGCAGGCGGCATAGGCGTTGGTGAAGAGCATGCCCCCCGAGGCGAGCTTGTCGATGCTCGGCGTCTCGTAGTACCGGCTGCCATAGCAACCGATATCGGCCCAGCCCAGGTCATCCACCAAAATGAAGACGAAGTTCGGCTTCTTCGCCGGCTCTCCCGCAAAGGCCCTCGCCACCGGCCTTGATGCCAGCAAAGCCGCCCCACCACCCATCGCTTGAAGAAGACGGCGTCGAGTCACGTTTCGTCCGCTCATGACACATCCTCCTGTCCGGTGCCATGCCCACGCTTGCGTGGGCATGTCTTACCCCACGGGAAAACATGCTTACGCCAGCGTAAGCATGGCACCCGATACACGGTTTCCAGGCTCAGTTCTTCTGCATCATGACCACCGTCTGGTTCATGGCCGGGGCCGTTGCGGGGAATCGGATCGTGCCCGCGCCGACCGAGGCTTGCACGTAGTACTCGATGTCATTGTCGTTGATTTGAGAGGCAGGAATCCGGGCCGAGTAGACGCCCCGCGCGACGTGCTCCAAAGGCAATCTCTCGAATGTGCCCTTGCCGAGCGGCCGCCAGAGCAGGGCGAGCGTCCCCGCACGGCCTGCCACAATGACCTTTAGCCGCAAATCCTCACCTGCCGTCAAGCTCGCCCGGGCGGTGGGCACAACCAGCCGCGCCGGCCCATCATAGGCAATGGACGGCATGGCGTCGGCAGGCAGCGGCTCGCCCAGGATCTCGGCCAACTTCTGGCCGGGCTCGGTGAGCAGACTGGGGAGCAAATGCTGCTGCCAGTTGGCCACGGTCCCCATCCCCCCCGTGGTTGTGATACTTACGAGCAGCAACTCGTGTACTTCCTCTACCTGCTTGACCAATTCCTTCCTAATCGGCAGAAGGACTTCGCGAGCGAGTTGCTTTTGCCTGTCCTTGTCCTGCTCCTTTTTGAGTTTCTCCATGGCGGCATTGAACCGGCCCCAGGTGCAGTTGACCTGCCCCACCGCCCTGAGATACCGCATGGTGTTGAGCCAATAGTCGAAGCGTTCGAGATTGCCGGCGCCCCGGACCTTGGATCGCAGGGCGGCCAGGTCGTCCACGAACGTGTACTCCTTCTTGACTTGGTCCCAGGACCTGTTGTCCGGCTGAATCCCGCCGGGGCCGTTGACCCAGGTGGACGGCCGGGGAAGGTAGGCCTCGCGCCGCTTGCCAATCCCCATATCCGGCCCGCCGTCGAGCTTGGCGAAGAGCTTCGCGACCGGCTCGGCGGCTTCATCACCGAACTCCGTCTTGGCCCAATCGACGTAGAAATCCTCCGCGGGCAGGTCTCGCGGCCGGTTGTCCACATTGGATTGGGGCAAATCGGCCTCATAGTCCTCGAAGGCGGGGCCGCCGCAGTTGACCTTGCGAGTGACGCCCTTGCCCTCGACGACAAAGGCCGCGATGCAGGGGAATTCCACGATGCCGTCGAACTGGATTTCAAGGACGCCGTTTGAGACTTCGACGCCGGAGAAGAAATAGTCCAGTGCCCGGTTCCTGCCGACGGTCGCGAACATATCCAGCTTGTCGATCGCCTTCTTGCCCTGGATCGTCACGCCGAAGACCCGCTTGCCGGCCTCGGCGTAGTGAGGCTCGCAGAATTGCAGCCGGACGGTGTATGCCCCATTCGGCACTTTGAGCCGGTACGCCTTCATGTCGTACGTGACCGTCTGATACAAGGTATCACGCTCAGTATCGGCGATGGCGTTGTTGGGGAACGCCGCCGCTGTACCGCCCTCCCGGCCTTCAGTATCCTTCGGGTCGGGGATGACGATCTCCTTGCCCAAGTACGGATTCCAGGGCTTCTGGTCCCAGGCGGCCTTGGCCAGCGCCGAGACATTCGGCCCAAGGATCCGGGTCCGCCAGTGGATTCCGAGCAAGCCCGTGCAGCCATAGGCCAAAGCATCAGCGGCATCGCGCCGCATCCGGCCTACCCAGAGCTGAGGAATGAGCAGCGCCGGATCGTCCTCCATCCACGGAATGGCCCACTCGGGACGGCCCTCGACGCGGGCAAAGCCCGTCTCGACCGGGGCAAAACCGACGTTGCGATTGATGCAGCTCATCGGCATCTCCTTGGGCAGCATGTTGTCGAACAGCGCACGGTCTTTCGGTGGTCCCAGCACCCAGCCGCAGGTGGCAAGGATGAACGGCGATTTGGCATTCTTCACCGCCTCGATGGCCGCCTTGAGATCGTCGATCGTGGCTTGGACCTCCCGGTCTTTGGGATTGCCCCACGTCCACGATTCGGGCGTCCAGAACCAATAGTAGTCGATTGGGTAAGCCTTCGCGATTCGCTGGAACATGCCTTCGTAGAGCTCCCGTACGACGGCGAGATCGTTGGGGTCCTTGCCCTTGCTCTTGATATTTTGCTTGACGACATCGGGAATCGTCAACGGCGTCTCCGTGCCGACGCAGGTCTGAACGCCGAGCGTGTGGGCGAATTCGAAGGCCTCTTTGAGCATCCGGCCCGTCCGATTGAAGACCGCATTCCTGTCTTGGGGCGTCTTGGGCACGGGCATCGCGCCGGACATCACCTCCGGGCCATAGTCGTCCCGCTCGAACAGTTGGGCCGTGCCGAAGGAGAAATCGCTCGTCTTCTTGGCGGTGTAACCCCAGTTGCCGCGAAGCGTGTTCATGTAGCTCGAAGGCGAGCTGAGCCGGACCGTGCCATCCGCGTTGACATCCTCCTTCAGCCCGATCCAGACCGTCGGCTCCGGCCCCACGCCGCCCTGCGGGTACGTGTGCAGGCCGATGAAATTCATCCGCAGCTTGGGAAGCTGGGCGATGATCGCCTTGTAGTCGTCCGCGTTCCACCAGTCCGGCCCCTCCGGGAAATCATGGAAAGGCTGGATGCCCCGCGTCTTGAACAGCGGCTCACCCCGCTCATCGAGCGTCGGCAGCGCAAGGTCTGCTTTCATTCTCTCATCAGGCACGACGTCACCGTGGAGGTAGAAACGTACGCCCCAATGCTCGGCGAGCCGATAAGCCCCGTAGAGCGTGCCGACCGGATCGCCGCCCGCAACCAGAAGCGCCTGCTTTCCATCGCCGCTGCTCAGAGAGATGGTCTTTAGTAGATACTGCTGCGGCTGGAGCGATTTCACCGACTCCGCGACCCGTGCAGCCCCCTTGATTGCGGCGGTGATAATCGGTTGGTCCTTGTGTCCAATGATGATGCTCCGGCCCGAGGGCCGCTCACTATTTGCCGGGACGATGGGAACAAGCTCGCCGGTCCGCAGGTAGAGATAGCGCCGAATCTCCCGGGCGGCCAAACGCTCCGGGGTCTCGGCCTTCTGCGGCTCGACGATCTTGATCGACTCGCCGGCCGAACAGGCGACGGAGTCCAACAGACCGGCAGTCAAGACCAGAAACGATACGAGGGACACGGAGAACAGAAGTGAAAGGCATCTGCGGATCATGACGGACTCCCCTTTGGATTTACAATTTACAATTTACAATTTACAATTCGCTGGTTCGCAGACCGAGAACAGAAAACAGCCGATCTGAAGGGTAAATAGTAAATCGTAAATGGTAAATAGTAAATGACAAGGGCGATCCTGGACTGTTACACGGACGAGCCGGCGGGGCTGGGTGTCCCGCCGTTTGTCGGGGTCTGGCCCCGCTACGTCGCCGGTCTGTACGAGGAGGAGCCGACCTATCTGACCATCGACGACGTCCGGCTGGTCCGGTACGTCGAGTCGGTCCCCAAGGTTACGATCGACCCGCCCGCCGGCAGGACCCACATCGAAGTGCTCAATCACACCCGCGAGTACGACGACATCAAGCGGGTCCTGGCGAACACCGATGAGCTGGTCATCGTCGTGGGCGTGCAAACGCCGGGCAAGTACCTCAGTGCCCGGCCGGGGACACTGCACGAAGTCAACAAGCTGCTGGCGCCCTTTGAGGGGGCAGGCCGGAGGCCGGAGGCCGGAGACCGGAGCGATCCTCCAGGCGTAGGGTGGGTTCTCAACCCACGCGTCAACCCTATCGATGCGCACGGAACGCGTGGGGTAAGACCCCACCCTACAGCCTGCCATTCCTTCCGCCGAGTCCTCACCGGTCCAGTCCTGACCGGCGGCACTCAATTCCGTGGCGGCACCCGGCCCCAACTGCCGGAGGCGGGGGATTTTGAGGAGCTGCACCCGCTTGTTTTCGATACCTATGAGGAATTGCAGCCGTATGCCCTCAAAGGCGCCCATCTGATCGCCCAGATGCCGCGACTGGCGAACCGGATCGTCGAGATCGAGACGGGCCGGGGCTGCCCGCGTGGAAAAGGCTGCTCGTTCTGCACCGAGCCGATCAAGCACACCGTCCTGTGGCGCAGGCCCGAGCTTGTCATCGAGGAAGTGAAAGCGCTGATGGGCTTCGGGGCCAAGGCTTTCCGGCTGGGCAAGCAGTCCTGCATCTACAGCTACGAAGGAGGCGACCCGCAGAAGCTCGAAACGCTGCTTTCGGGCCTGGCCGCCCTCAAGCCGA
>Ga0315275_10001134_pt1 | contig 23069 bp, 21 predicted proteins | sample YL17G03_0_MG_FD_205557 | JGI IMG/M metagenome (GOLD analysis project Ga0315275, IMG submission 205557) | Sediment microbial communities from Yellowstone Lake, YNP, Wyoming, USA - YL17G03_0 | ecosystem: Environmental > Aquatic > Freshwater > Lake > Sediment | place: USA: Wyoming | collected...
CGCCGCTCTCCTCGGTGCGCCGGCGCAACCGCTCGAGGAGACCGACGCGCGGCGGCACCACGCCCATGTTGCCGGCCACCGGCTCGACCAGCACGGCGGCGATCTCCCTGCCGCGCTCGCGCATGACGCGGTCGAAGACCTCCATGTCGTTGAACGGCAGCACGAGGGTGAGCGCGGCCAGGCTCGCGGTCACGCCCGGGCTGGTGGGCACGCCGAGGGTGGTCGCGCCCGAGCCCGCCGCCACCAGCAGGGCGTCGGCGTGGCCGTGGTAGCAGCCCTCGAACTTGACGATCAGGTCGCGCTCCGTGTAGGCGCGCGCCAGGCGCACCGCGCTCATCGCCGCCTCGGTGCCCGAGGAGACGAACCGCACGCGCTCCATGGCCGGCATGGCCGCCAGCACGCGCCGGCCGAGCTGCACCTCGTACTCGCATGGCGCGCCGAAGCTCGAGCCCTTCTCGAGGGCCTGCTTGGCCGCGGCCACCACTGCCGGGTGCGCGTGCCCGAGGATGAGCGGGCCCCACGAACCCACGAGGTCCACGTAGCGGCGGCCGTCGGCGTCGTAGAGGTACGGCCCCTCGCCGCGCTCGATGAACAGCGGCTCGGCGCCCACGGCGCGGAAGGCGCGCACCGGCGAGTTCACGCCGCCGGGGAAGAGCCGCTGGGCCTCGGCCCACAGCTCGCGGCTGCGCGGCCCCTGCTGGGCCAGGTCGGCGGCGGCGCCGCCGGGGGCTTGCGGTGCGGGTGCGGGCATCAGGCGTCGTCTCCTTCGAGCAGCCACATGGCGGCGTCGGCCGCGTGGTAGGTGAGGATGAGGTCGGCACCGGCGCGGCGGATGGCGGTGAGGATCTCGAGGGTGACGCGCTTCTCGTCGATCCAGCCCTGGGCCGCGGCCGCCTTGACCATGGCGAACTCGCCGCTGACGTTGTAGGCCGCCACCGGCACGTCGAAGCGGTCGCGCACCTCGCGGATGACGTCGAGGTAGGCGAGCGCCGGCTTGACCATCACCAGGTCGGCCCCCTCCTCGATGTCGAGCGCCACCTCGGCCAGCGCCTCGCGGCGGTTGGGCGGGTCCATCTGGTAGCTCTTGCGGTCGCCGAAGGCGGGCGTCGAGCCGGCCGCGTCGCGGAACGGTCCGTAGAAGCCCGAGGCGTACTTGGCGGCGTAGGCCAGGATGGCGGTCTCCTCGAAGCCCTCGTGGTCGAGCGCGCGGCGGATGGCCTGCACGCGCCCGTCCATCATGTCGCTGGGAGCGACCACGTCGGCGCCGGCGCGCGCGTAGCACAGCGCCGCCTTGGCCAGCGCCTCCACCGAGGGGTCGTTCTTCACCAGGCCGGTCTTGCCGTCGAGGATGCCGCAGTGGCCGTGGTCGGTGTACTCGCACAGGCAGACGTCGGCCATGAGCACGAGATCGATGCCGGCGGCCTTGATCCGGCGCAGCGCCTCGGGGACCGGGCCCTTGGGGTCGTACGCCGAGGCGCCGTCGGCCGACTTCTTCTCCGGGATGCCGAAGAGGATGAGCCCCGAGACCCCGCGCTCCGCCAGGATGCGCGCCTGCTCGACGACCAGCTCGGGCGACAGCCGGAAGACACCCGGCATGGAGGCGATCTCCTCGCGCACGTTCTCGCCGTCGACGACGAAGGTGGCGGCGATGAGGTTGGCCGGGGAGAGCCTGGTTTCGCGCACCATGCGGCGCAGGACGGGGGTGCGCCGCAGGCGGCGCAGGCGTCGGGTGGGATAGCCGTTCATCGATCCTCCGTGGTCGCGGCTCGCCGGGGCCTGGGCGCGACGCCGGCGGCGAAGTGCGCCACCAGCGCCTCGACCAGCGCCGGCACGGTATAGGGCGAGGCCTCCACCGTGGGGGCGAAGCCCTCCGCGCGCAGTCTATCCGAAGTGATGGGTCCGATGCTCGCCAGACACATGCCGCGCAGCCGCTCGAGCAGGGCCGGCTCGCCGGCCTGGCGCAGGGCGCCCAGGAAGGCACCGACGGTCGAGGCGGCGGTGAAGGTGACGGCGTCCGGCGCCCCCGCCCCGCCCGCCGCCAGCGCCCGGCGCGCCACGGCGGCGCCCTCCGGGTCTTCGACCGTCTGGTACACGGGCGCCAGGTCCACCTGGGCCCCCAGCCGGCGCAGGGTCTCCGGCAGCACGTCGCGGGCCACCAGGGCGCGCGGCAGCAGGATGCGCTTGCCGGCCAGCGGCTCGCGCGCCAGGAGCTCGACCACGCCCTCGGCGCGGAACTCCTCGGCCACCGCGGCCACGCTCAGGCCGCGCCCGCGCAGGCCGGCGGCGGTGGCCACGCCGATGGCGGCGAGGCGCCGGCCGCGCAGCGCTTCGAGGCCGAGCCCGCGCGCCGACATGCGCGCGAGCAGGCGAGGCAGCGTGTTCTGGCTGGTGAAGACGATCCAGTCGTAGGCGCCGAGCTTGGCGAGCGCGGCATCGAGCGGCGCCCAGTCGGGCGGCTCGACGAGACGGATCGCGGGCGCCTCGACGACCTCGGCGCCGAGCTCGGCGAGCCGTCGGCTGAGCGCCGGGGCCTGATCGCTGGCGCGCGTCACCAGGATGCGGCGGCCGGCGAGGGGGCGTCCGCCCGCGCCCGCGGCCGCCGCGGCCTCCGAGTTCACCGCCCGATCTCCGCCAGCAGCGCGCGGCCGCCGGCTTCCAGGAGCCGCGTCGCCAGGTCGCGGCCGAGGGCGGCCGCGCCGGGCGCCGTGCCCTCCACGGCCTCGCGCACGGCGCGGCGGCCGTCGGGGCTCGAGACCAGACCCGTCATGCGCAGTGCCCCGTCCGCGCCCAGACGGGCGAGGGCGGCCGCCGGCACGGCGCAGCCGCCGGCCAGCGTGGCGAGGAAGGCGCGCTCGGCGTCCGCCTCCACCCGTGCCCGCGCGTCCTCGAGCGGGGCGAGCAGGCCCCGCACCCGGGCGTCGCCGTCGCGGGCCGTCACGCCGAGCGTGCCCTGGCAGGCCGCCGGCAGGCAGACCTCGGGGTCGATGACCTCGCGCACGCGCTGGGCCCAGCCCAGGCGGCGCACCCCGGCCAGCGCCAGGATGAGGGCGTCGCACTGCCCCTCCTCGTGCTTGCGCCAGCGGGTGTCGAGGTTGCCGCGCACTTCCACGAACTCGAAGTCGGGCCGCCGCGCGCCGAGTTGCGCCTTGCGCCTCGTGCTGCCGGTGCCGACTCGCGCGCCTTGGGGGAGCGCGTCGAGGGTGACCTCCCGCGTCGCCAGGACGCAGTCGAACGGCGCCTCGCGCTCGGGGATGGCGGCCAGGGCGATGCCCGCCGGCACTTCCCCCGGCAGGTCCTTGAGGCTGTGCACGGCGGCGTCGATCTCGCCGGCCAGCAGCGCCTCGTCGAGCTCCTTGGTGAACATCCCCTTGGTGCCGACCAGGTGCAGCGGCCGGTCGAGGATCCGGTCGCCCGTGGTGACGATCTCGCGCACCTCGACCGCGATCCCGGCGTGCAGCTCGCGCAGCCGCCCGACGACGAGACGCGTCTGGGTGAGGGCCAGGCGGCTGCGGCGCGAGCCGATCACGATGCGGGTCATGCGCTTCCTCCGGGCCCCGGACGGCCGGCGGTGCGGCGGGCCCGGCCGGAAGCGAAGGCGGGCGGTGAGAGCGGGTCGAGGCGGCGGCAAGACCGCCGCGGCGACGGAGCGGCCGCGGCTACGAGGTCGCGGCCGGGGCCTCGGCCTTCTTGGCGGCCTTGGTCTTGGCCTTGGCGGCGCTGGTCTTGCGCGCCACGCGGTCGGCCTTCTTGCGCTCGCGCCGCGCCTTCTCGCGCGCCGCCGGGGCCTTCGCCTTGGTGCCCTTGGCGCTCTTGGCGCCCTTGGCCGGCTTGGCCGTCTGCTTGGGTTTCTTGGCCCGCGCCGGGATGGTCACGCCCGCCTTCTTGAGGAGCGAGCGCACCTGGTCGGAGCACTGGGCGCCGACGCCGAGCCAGTACTGCGCGCGCTCGACGTCTACCTTGTACTTGGCCTCGCGCGGCGTGGGGTCGTAGAAGCCGAGCTGCTCGACGAAACGACCGTCGCGGGCGCGCCGCGAGTCGGCGACGACGATGCGGAACGAGGTGTCCTTCTTGGCGCCGGTGCGCTTCAGGCGGATGACGACAGCCATCGAATCCTTCTCCTCTGGTGGGAATGGATGGAATGGGGCCCCGTGCCCCCGCAGGGTGCGAAATCGGGGGCATCCTACCCTATCGGGGCCCGGGAAACGAGGGGGTATCCCCGTGCGGGGCCGCCGCCTGTCGGGCGGCCTGCGGCCCCGCACCGCGCCACCCGCGGCGGCATCGAAAGCCGCACTGGCCGAAGCGCGGCTCCCCGGCCCGGCCGGCCGGCCCCCGGCCCCGGCGAGGGCGGCGGGCGCCGCTCCCCCGCACGCGGCCGACACGGACTGCGACGGACGATTCCACGCAAGGAGACCTGACCATGATCCTCGTCACGGGTGCCACCGGGAAGACAGGGGCGGAGACCGTCCGGCTGCTCCAGCAACGCGGCTCGGCAGTGCGGGCGCTGGTGCGCGACCGCACCAAGGCCGAGGCGATGCTGGGCTCCGGCGTCGATCTGGCCGTGGGCGACCTCGATCAGCCGGAGACGCTGACCCCCGCCTTGCGCGGTGTCGAGAAGCTCTTCCTGTGCAGCTCGCCGGACGCGCGCATGGCCGACCTGCAGCACAACGCGCTCGTCGCAGCCCGGGAGGCCGGGGTCCGCCACGTGGTGAAGATCTCCGCGATCGGTGTGTCGCCGGGCAGCAAGTTCTCGCTCGGCCGCCAGCACGCCCGCACCGAGCGGGAGATGAAGGATTCGGGGATGGCGTGGACCATCCTGCAGCCGACCTTCTTCATGCAGAACTTCCTGGGGCACGCCGGTTCGATCGCCGCCGAGGGCAAGATGTACGCGCCGGCCGCCGACGGGCGCGCCGCCCTGGTGGACGCGCGCGATATCGCCGAGGTGGCGGCGGCGGCGCTCGCCGAGAGCGGGCACGAGAGCCGGACCTACGTGGTCACCGGCTCCGACTCGCTCTCCCACTCCGAGGTCGCGGCGCGCATCGGCGCGGCCATCGGCAAGCCGGTCGCCTACGTGCAGGTGCCGGCGGATGCCGCCAAGCAGGCCATGATGCAGGGCGGCATGCCGGAGTGGTACGCCGACGACATGGTGGTGCTGATGGAGATCTTCGGGTCGGGGGTCGTCGCCCGGACGACCGAGGTCGTGCCGCGGGTGGCCAAGCGGCCGGCGCGCACCTTCGACGCGTTCGCGCGCGAGTTCTCGGGCCGGTTCGCGGGGGCCGCCTCCGGGCACGCGACGGCGCGAACCTTGCCGCCTCAGCGGTAGATGGCCTTCACCCTCGCCCAGGTCGACGGCACGGCCGGCACCGGCATGGTGTACCCCTGGCAGGACCGCACGGCGGCGCCCTCCGGCAGGTCGGTGAACTCCAGCGTCGCCGTCAGGTCCGCCATGCCGGGCGTGGCCCCCAGTTGGGCGCGCAGGCGCAGGTGCAGGCGGAAGGGCTCGCCGACCGCGTAGAGCAGCGGGATCGCGAGCGCGCGATCCAGCGGTGAGTCGGCGCTCGAGTACCCTGCGGCCACCCCGTTGGACGGGCCTTCCGCCATCACCACGGAACCCGTCGCCGAGCCGCTCAGCGTCCCGGCCACGCGCAACTGGGCGAAGAAGAGGATCGGACTGCCGGCCGGGACATCGGCGAGGACGTAGTCGTCGTAGGCGTCGGCGGCGTTGGCGCACGACAGGTTGCGGTAGGCGACCGCCTGGAGGAGCCCGACGCGCAGGTCGTAGCAGGCGCCGTCGCACGGGTCGCCGGCCCGCCAGGCTCCGCCGCAGTGCTGCGCCGGGGCGGTGGAGATCACGACCGCGCCACCCGTCAGACAGCCGCAGCTCAGCGTGTCCTCGGGGCACGGATCCGCGGCGCGGGCGGGACCGACGGCGGCGGGCAGCGTGGCGGCCGCGAGCAGGACGGCGACCGCGGGCAGGAGGACGGCGCAGGCGGAACGGTTCATGACAACCTCCCCCGATCGGACGCCCGCCAGTCTACGCCCGTCGCCGCCGTCCCGGAAGGACTCCTACCGGAACCCCGGCATCCCGGCGCGCGGGCCCCGCGGCCCCTTGCCGGCGCGCTTCATCATCTTCTGCATCGCCTCGAAGTCGCGCATGAGCTTGTTCACCGCCTGCACGCTGGTGCCGCTGCCGGCGGCGATGCGCCGGCGGCGCGAGGCGTTGAGCAGCTGCGGGCGGGTCCGCTCCCGGGCGGTCATCGACAGGATGATCGCCTCGACGCGCTGCATCTCCTGCTCGCCGCCCTGCATCTCCTCGGGGCTGACGCGCGGCATGCCCGGGATCATCTTGAGCAGGTCGCCGAGCGGACCCAGCTTGCGCAGCTCGCGCATCTGGTGCAGGAAGTCCTCGAGCCCGAAATCGGCGCGCCTCAGCTTCTCCGCCAGGCGCGCCGCCTGCTCGGCGTCGACGTGCTCCTGGGCGCGCTCGACCAGGGTGAGCACGTCGCCCATCCCGAGGATGCGCGAGGCCAGGCGCTCGGGGTGGAACACCTCCAGGGCCTCGACCTTCTCGCCGGTGCCCATGTAGAGCACCGGCAGCCCGGTCACCGCGCGGATGGAGAGCGCCGCCCCGCCGCGCGCGTCGCCGTCCATCTTGGAGAGCACCAGCCCGTCCACGCCGAGCTGGTCGCGGAAGGCGGTGGCCACGTTCACCGCGTCGCGGCCGCTCATGCCGTCCGCCACCAGGAGCACTTGATGGGGCTGGAGGACGCGGCGCAGCGCCGCGGCCTCGGCCATCATCCCGGCGTCGATGTGCAGCCGGCCGGCGATGTCGAAGACGAGGTAGTCGAAGCCCCGCTCGCGCGCCTGCTCGAGGGCACCGCGGGCGATCGCCTCGGGGGCGCTGCCGGCGGGCGCCAGCCAGAAATCGAGGCCGGAGCCCTCGGCGAGCTGGCGCAGCTGCTCGATGGCCGCCGGGCGGTGCACGTCGGCGGAGGCGAGCAGCGCCCGGCGCTTCTTGCCCTTCAGGAGATAGGCGAGCTTGCCGCAGAAGGTCGTCTTCCCCGAGCCCTGCAGACCGCAGACCATGACCACCGTGGGGAAGCGCGGCGACTCGGCGAGCGACGCCGCGCTGCCGCCCATGGTGCGCGCCAGCTCCTCGTGCACCACGCGCACCACCTGCTGCCCGGGCGACACCCCGCGCAGCACCTCCTGCCCGGCGGCGCGCTCCTCGATGCGGGTGACGAGGTCCTTCACCACCTGGTAGCTGACGTCGGCCTCGAGCAGGGCGCGGCGCACCTCGCGCAGGCTGTCGCGGACATTGTCGGGCGAGAGCCGTCCCTGGCCGGTGACGTTCTTGACGAACGATTCGAGCTTGCGGGTGAGGTCGTCGAACACGGATGCGACGGCTCCTGGCTGCGGGAAGAAGCTGGGAATGCGATCGGGGGCGGCGGCGTCGCCCTCAGGATACAGGACGCGGCACGGGCGAATCGAGTGGGTCCGGGGGGGTCGGGCGGCCGGCGAGGAGCTACCGGCCCAGCCCCCGCCGCACGATCGCGCGGGTGCGCGAAGGCCGCGCGACCTCCTTGAACCCCGCGCGCCGAAACACCGGCAGGAGCCCGCTGAAGGCGTAGGCGTCGGGCCACGGCTTGCCGGGATCCACGGGATAGGCCTCGACGATCTTCGCGCCCTGCTTGCGCGCGTGCGCCACCGCCGCTTCGAGCAACGCCAGCGTCACCCCGCGCTTGCGGTGCGGCCGCGCCACGAAGAAGCAGGTCACCGACCACACCGGCCGGTCGTCGATCGGCTTCAGGGTGCGCGAGCGCGCCAGGCCGGCGTAGGCCGCGCGCGGGCCCACCGAACACCAGCCGACCGGCTCCTTGCCCGCATAGGCCAGCAGCCCCGTCACCTCGCCCCCGTCCACCAGCTTCTTCATGGCGCGCTTGTTGCCGGCGCTCCGGTTGGCGCTCCACTGGGAGCGCGGCAGCCGCCACCACATGCACCAGCAGCCGGCGCAGGCGCCGCGCTCGCCGAAGAGCGCGACGAAGTCGTCCCAGCGCGCCGGCGTGAGCGGGCGGACGGCGAGCTGGGGCAGCGCGGCGGCAGGCCCGGCGGCGCGCCGGACGGCGGGTTTCTTCGGGGACGCGGTCATGGCGTGGCTCCTTGGGCCCCGGCCAGATCCCGACGCACGAGCACGCGCACCCAGGCCCCGCCGGGCGCGGCGTACTGGGTCGTGTCCCGGAAGTCGGCCATCTCGGCGTACTCCCTCCCGATCTCCTGGAACTGGCTCTCGTCGAGGAAGGGGTTGGCCACGCCCGCCGCCGGCGTGTTGCGGTAGAAGGACAGGGGCCGCACGATCAGCGCGTCGGGCCGCAGGCCCGCGACGGCGCGGTAGTACCAGCCGTCGCTCGTCTGGCGGAACGCGGACAGGCGCGGCGTGACGATGCCGATCTCGTCGTAGACCGCGCCGCGGAACTCCCAGCCCAGCACCCCCACCGCCTCGGCGAACACGCTCTTGGCCCCGGGGAACTTGGCCACGTAGCCCGCGGCGTCGCGCCAGGTGCGGTCGAGCAGGCGCCGCTGGTCGATGCCGTCCTGCGCGACCCACACGAAGAGGAACACTGCGTTCAGCACCAGGAACGCCGCGCCCACGCGCCAGCGGCCGAGGACCTCCGAGCGGCAGGCGGAGACGATGATCAGCAGGTACGGCAGCGCCAGATACCAGTCGAAGACCGGCGCGCCGACGAGGATGAGGCAGGCGATCCAACCCAGCGCCAGCCCCAGCCCCCAGCTGCGCCCGCCGCGCGTGCAAGCCAGCGCGGTCAGCCATAGGGAGGCGCTCGCCACCACCATGGCGCTCTTCCAGGGCCGCGCCTCGTGCACGGGCAGTTGCCCCAGGTGATAGATCCACGACACCGTGCGGTCCCAGCGCGAGCCGCCGTAGACGATGCGCTTGGCCTCGGCCGACAGCGGCAGCGGCGAGCCGAACATGGCCCACGCCGCCCCGTGCCAGAGGAGCCCCGGCACGACCGCCACGAGCGCCGACGCCCGCCGCTCCCGCAGCAGATGGGCGAGCACCAGCAACCAGCCCTCCGGGCGCACCAGCGGGGCCAGGGCCGCCGCCTCGGTGGGCCGCACGCGCCCCCACCACGCCACCGCACAGAGCCCGAGCAGCGAGGTTTCCATGCCCCCCACCGAGGAAGTGACCAGCACCGGCCACGCCGCCAGCAGCGCCGCCAGCGCCACCCGCCCCCACAGCGACACCACGAGCAAGGCGGCGATGTAGGCGGTCGCCGCGTCGCAGGCGATGGCCAGGCCGCCGAGCCAGGCGTGCGGGTCGGCGTGCAGCAGCGTCCCGACCGCGGAGAGCGCCACCCAGGCGGGGCTGGTGAAACCGTACGACGGCTCGCCGGCGTTGAACGCCAGCCCCAGCCCGTGCGCCAGGTTGCGCCCGTAGCGCGCGGTGATCAGCGCGTCGTCGAGGACGAAGCGCGTGAGCAGCAGGTAGAGCACGCGGCTCGCGAGCACCGTCGCCGCCACCGCCAGCGCCCCGCCGTCGGTGAACGGGTTCGACAGCCGGCGCGGCCAGCCGGGGGCCAGGCGGCTCGAGCGGCGGGCGGGCGGGCGGGCGGAGTCGGCGCGGCGCTTGGCACCGTGACCGGAGTGGGTCATCGCGGACCTCGGGGGTTGGGCCGGGCAGCCGCCACCCGCCGCGCGGCGAGCAGCTCGCGCGCTCGCGCGAAGACGGCGTCGAACATGGGGCGCGTGAGCCGCCGGGTGAGCGTGTTCTGCTGGCTGGGGTGGTACGAGCCGAGGAGGACGGGCAGGTCCGGCGCGAGGCGCACCTCGGCCGCGTGACCGAAGCGGGGGCGCGGGCGCGGCAGCCCGCGGCCGGCCTCCGCCCACACGCGCAGCACGCATTCCCAGGCCACACTGCCGAGCGCGATCACCACGCGCGCCTGGCGGAGCGCGTCCAGTTCGGCAGCCAGATAAGGCCGGCAGCGGTCCAGCTCATCGCGGCTCGGCCGGTTGGCCGGCGGCGCGCAGCGGGCGGCGGCGGTGACGTAGGCGCGCGACAGACGCAGGCCGTCGCCGCGGTCGGTGGACGTGGGCTGATTGGCGAAGCCGTGACGGTGCAGCGCGCCGTAGAGCCAGTCGCCGGAGCGGTCGCCGGTGAAGATGCGCCCGGTGCGGTTGCCGCCGTGCGCGGCCGGCGCCAGGCCGACCAGCACGAGCCGCGCGCCGGGGTCGCCGAAGCCCGGCACCGGGCGGCCCCAGTAGACCTGGTCGCGGTAGGCGCGGCGGCGCACGCGCGCCACCTCGCGGCAGTGGGCGCGCAGGCGAGGGCAGAACTCGCAGGCCGGGATCCGGCGCGCGAGGCGGGTGAGCGCCGCCCCGGCAGCGCCGGCAGCGGGTCGAGCCGGGCGGGCGGGTACGCGGGTGGGGGGCAACTCGTCCTCCGCAGCCGGCGGCGGCGCCTTGCGCGCCACCGCCGGGCTGCTATGGTTCGGGCGCTCCGGGCAGCGTCCCCCGCGACCTCGGCCCGCGCGCCGCCGGATCGCTTCGGGCGCCGCGGGGTCCGGGCAGCAGGTCGGATCGAAACCGGGAGGTAGCATGGGACTCGAAGGCCTCTTTGGCAAGCCGCGCGTGCTGGTCGGCATGGTCCACCTGGGCGCCCTTCCCGGCAGCCCCGGCTTCCAGGACTCCATGGAAGAGCTGGTGCGCCGGGCGGTCGAGGACGCCCTGGCGCTCGAGTCGGGCGGCATGGACGGGGCGGTGGTCGAGAACTTCTTCGACGCCCCCTACTACCCCGACGCGGCCCCCGCCGAAACGGTGGCCGCCATGGCCGTGATCCTCGCCGAGGTGCGGCGCGCCGTGCGCTTCCCGGTGGGCGCCAACGTGCTGCGCAACGACGCGGCCGCCGCTCTGGCGCTGGCCGCCGCCTGCGGGGCGGAGTTCATCCGGGTCAACGTGCACACCGGCGCCAGCGTCACCGACCAGGGCCTGGTGCAGGGCCGGGCGCACGAGACGCTGCGCTTGCGCGAGCGGCTGTGGGCGCGGGCCGACGACCAGGCGCCGCTCCTCTTCGCCGACGTGGACGTCAAGCACGCCAGCCCCCTGTCTCCCTACGACCTCGGGCAGATGGCCGAGGACACCTTCCGCCGCGGCCGCGCCGACGTCCTGCTGGTCACCGGCAGCGGCACCGGCCGCGAGACCTCGTTCGACGACCTGAACCGGGTGCGCGAGGCGGTGCCCGAGGCGCCGGTCCTGGTGGCCAGCGGAGTGACCGACCGCACCGTGGCGCGCGCCCTGCGCGAGGCGCACGGCGCGCTGGTGGGCACCTGGCTCAAGCGCGACGGCCGGGTCGCGGCGCCGGTGGACCGCGAGCGCGTGCGCGCCCTGGTCGAGGCGGCGCGGGGCTGAGCCGGCCGCCGCCGGGCCGGCCCGGGTTTGCCCGGACCGCCCCGGCTTGCTAGTTTCATCGCCTGGCTGCCGCTGCCGCCAACCCCAGCCGAGGAGTCGCCGTGGTCATCGGATATACCATCGCCTACATCCTGCTCGTCGGGCTCGCCTTCCTGCTGCTCGTCTACGCCGCGCCGCGCCGCTACCAGGTGAAGGTGACGCGCGTCGTGCCGGCGCCGCCCGAGCGCGTCTGGGCGTATCTCAGCGATCCCGCGCGCTTCCCGCACTTCTTCCCCTACGTGGCCGACTGCGTGCACGCCGGCGGCCCGGAGCGCGGCGTGGGACAGCGCCGCCGCGTGGCGCTCGACGTGCGCGGCCGGCCCGGGGAGCGCGAGGAGCAGGCGACGCGCTGGGAGGAGAACCAGCGCCTCGAGCTGACCCACGGCCGCGAGACGCGCGACGGCCGCGAGGTCCTGTGGACCGAGGCGCGCAGCGAGTTCCGCCTCGCCCCCGCCGACGGGGGCACGGCGGTGACCGGCGTCCTGTGGTTCTCCGGGCGCGGCGCGCTGGGACGCGTCTTCTCGCTGCTCACCATCCGCAAGCGCCACGAGGCCGACTATCGCGCCGCGCTCGCCAATCTCGAGAAGCGGCTGCGCGAGGAGTCGTTCCCGGCCTAGCGGGGACTCGCCGCCCGCCGCCGGCGCCGCCCCCGGCGCCGCAGTCCGGCGCCGCCCCCGCCGGCGCCGCGTCACGCGGACGGCGATCGCCCATCTTCGCACTGGAAATCCCTCCGCGTTTCGACGAATATCCCCGCGACCTCTCCGGCCGTGATCGCGCCGGCCGAAAAGCACCTCACCGCGGGCTCCCGAACGGGGTCGCACCGCGTTCCGGAAGGATAGGACATGGACGTGAACGACGCCGCCGGCCGCACGAACCTCCCGCCCACCGCCGAATGGCTGGAGGCCGACGGCCTGGGCGGGTTCGCTTCGGGGACCGTCTCCGGCCTGCGCACGCGGCGCTACCACGCGCTGTTGCTCTCCGCCACCACGCCGCCCACCGGGCGCGCCGTCCTGGTCAACGGCGTCGAGGCCTGGCTGGACACGCCCGACGGCACCGTGGCGCTCACCTCGCAGCGCTACGTGCCCGACGTCGTCAGCCCGGACGGGTCCGAGCGCGTCCGGTCCTTCTCGCCCGAGCCGTGGCCGCGCTGGCACCTCGAGCTGCCGGGCGGCCACACCCTCGAGCACGAAGTCACGGTGCCCGGCGGCTTCCCCCTGACCGTGCTGAGCTGGACGCCCGGCGCGCGCAAGGGGGCCGGGGTGCTCTACGTGCGGCCCCTGCTCTCCGGCCGTGACATGCACCTCCTGCACCAGGAGAACGCCGACTTCCGCTTCGAGTCGGCGCTCGACGCCGACGCCGACGGGGCGCGCGTCTACTGGCGGCCGTACCCGTTCCTGCCCGAGATCCTCGCCTGGTCGAACGGCGACTACGCGCAGGACCCGCACTGGTACCGCAACTTCCTCTATACCGAAGAGCGGGCCCGCGGGCTGGACTGCGTCGAGGACCTGGGCTCGCCCGGCGTCTTCCGCTTCGACCTTTCCCGGGGCGAGGCGGTGATGATCCTGGCCACCGTGGACATCGAAGCGGAACTGTTGGCGCGCCGCGGCACGGCTGCCGAGGCCGCCCGCCGGCTGCGCGCCGCCGAGCGCACGCGCCGCCGCAAGTTCGCCTCGCGCCTGCACCGCGCTGCCGACGCCTACCTGGTGCGCCGCGGCGAGGGCCGCACGGTGATCGCCGGCTACCCCTGGTTCACCGATTGGGGCCGCGACACCTTCATCTCCCTGCGCGGGCTGTGCCTCGCCACCGGACGGCTCAAGGAGGCCCGCGACATCCTGGTGCAGTGGGCCGACGCCATCTCCGAGGGCATGCTGCCCAACTGCTTCCCCGACCGCGGCGATTCGCCGCACTACAATTCCGTGGACGCCTCGCTGTGGTACGTGGTGGCGGTGGGCGAGTACCTGCGGGCCCTGGACGCGCAGAAGAAGAAGGCCCCGGCGCGCGACCGCGCCACGCTGGCGGCAGCGGTGGAGGCCGTCCTCGACGGCTACGCGCGCGGCACGCGCTACGGCATCCGCCTCGACTCCGACGCCCTGCTCTGCGCCGGCGAGCCCGGCGTGCAGCTCACCTGGATGGACGCCAAGGTCGGCGACTCCGTGGTCACGCCGCGCGCCGGCAAGCCGGTCGAGGTGCAGGCGCTGTGGCTCAACGCCCTCTCGGTGGGCGCCGAGCTGGCCAAGGGGGGCCTCAAGAAGCGCTGGCAGGAGCTCTTCTTCCGCGGCCTGACCTCGTTCCGGCAGCGCTTCTGGAACAAGGAAGCCGGTTGCCTGTTCGACGTCGTGGACCCCGACGGGCGCGCCGGCGAGGCCGACGCGACGTTCCGTCCCAACCAGATCTTCGCCGCCGGCGGCCTGCCGATCAGCCTGCTCGAGACCAAGCAGGCGCGCCGCGTGGTGGACGCCGTGGAGGCGCGGCTGGTCACCCCGCTCGGGCTGCGCACCCTGGCGCCCGGCGAGCCCGGCTACGCGCCGCGCTACGAGGGTGACCTCCGGCAGCGCGATGCGGCCTACCACCAGGGCACGGCGTGGCCTTGGCTTCTCGGACCGTTCGTCGAGGCCTGGGTGCGCGTGCGCGGCGGCACCGCCGCCGCCAAGCAGGAGGCGCGCGCCTGCTTCCTCGAGCCGCTGCTGGCGCGGATGGACGAGGCGGGGCTCGGACACTTGCCCGAGATCGCCGACGCCGAGCCGCCGCACACGCCGCGCGGCTGCCCCTTCCAGGCGTGGTCGGTGGGCGAGGCCCTGCGCCTGACGCAGGTGGTCCTGGCGGAGAGCGGCGCGAGCCGCGACGGCAAGGCCGCCGAGACCTCGACCAAGGCGAAGGCGAAGCCGAAGACGACCCGCCCGAAGCGGGCGCTGGCGACCGCGAAGCGCTAGAGACCCGAAACCGGTCGCGATCGTGGGAGGCGGCGCCGGGGAGACCCGGCGCCGTTTTCAGCCTTGGGCGTCGAGCTTCGCCTGCGCGCCCCCCGGCCCGGCAGAACATCGCTAGAATTGACAAAAACCACGCATCGGACGCCCCCGCCGGGCCGATTGCGCCTCACGCCGGGGCCCGCCTCGAGGGTAGATTATCTTGTCACGAGTCCGGCGACCCGCCTCCGAGGGGCTTGCGCTTCCTTCCTCCCCCCCTCTATGACGTTGCCGCCCCCCCAGCCCACCCCGAGAGAGAGGGGCTCCATGCGGAGGCTTCGCATCGGCATCGTCGACCTGGTCGCCCGGGGCCCGACGCGCGCGCTGTACGCGCGCCTCATGCACCCCAACCTCGCGAGCATCATGCCCCAGGTCCTCGGCGTCTGGTGCGAGGAAGCAGGCCACGAGGTCCGCCTCGTCTGCTACACGGGCTTCGGGGATCTCGCCACCCAGATCCCCGGGGACGTGGACCTCGTCTTCGTCAGCGCCTTCACGCAGTCGGCGCAACTGGCCTACTCCATCAGCAACCTGCTGCGCCGCCGCGGCGTGATCACCGCCATCGGCGGCCCCCACGCCCGCTGCTATCCGCAGGACGCGCAGCGCCACTTCGACTACGTCTTCGGCTTCACCGACAAGGCGACGCTCCGGACCGCCCTCGACGAGTGCGCCCCGCACCGGCCGCTGGGCCGCCGGCTCTGCGCCGGGCGCCATCCCTCGTCGCTGCCGGGGGTGCGCGAGCGCTGGAAGTTCATCACGCCGATCCTGGAGCGCGCCCCGGCCCTCAAGATCGTGCCGATGATCGGCAGCATGGGCTGCCCGTACTCCTGCCCCTTCTGCATCGACTCCACGGTGAGCTACCAGCCGCTGGGCTTCGAGCAGATGCGCGACGACCTGCGCTTCCTGCGCACCAAGCTGAAGCGGCCGCGCGTCGGCTGGCACGATCCCAACTTCGGCATCCGCTTCGACGACTTCATGGGCGCCATCGAGGAGGCGGTGCCGCCGGACAGCGTCGACTTCGTCGCCGAGAGCAGCCTGTCGTTGCTCACCGAGCCGCACCTGCAGCGGCTGCGGAAGAACGGCTTCAAAGCGATCCTGCCGGGGATCGAGTCGTGGTATGAACTGGGCGGCAAATCCAGGACCGGCAAGGCGACGGGGATGGACAAGGTCCGCCAGGTCTCCCGGCACGTCAACCTGGTGCTCAAGTACATCCCCTACGTGCAGACCAACTTCGTCTTCGGGCTCGACTCCGACCAGGGTCCCGAGCCGTTCGAGCTGACCAAGCGCTTCCTGGACATGACGCCGGGCGCGTTCCCGGCCTACTCGCTGCTCTCGGCCTTCGGCCAGGCGGCGCCGCTCAACCTGGAGTACCAGCGCAGCGGGCGCGTGCTGGGCTTCCCCCACCATTTCCTCAACAACAGCCACGCCATGAACGTGCGGCCCAAGCACTACCGCTGGCCGGAGTTCTACGACCACCTCATCGACGTCTCCCGGCACAGCTTCTCGTGGCGGGCCATCTTCGCCCGCTACCGCGCCATCGACCAGGCCATCCCGCGCTGGATGAACGTGGTGCGCGCCGTCTCGTCGGAGGGCTTCGGGCGCATCCGCTACCACACCGCGATCCGCAAGAAGCTCGGCGAAGACCGCGCTTTCCGCGCCTACTTCGAGGGCGAGTCGCGGATCCTGCCGGAGTTCTACATCGACCGCGTGCGGCGCGACCTCGGGCCGCTGTGGGACTTCCTGCCCGAGGGGGGGCTGTACCACGACGAGCACGCGTATCTGAAGGAAGAGGGCAACGGGGCGCCGGTCGCGGTCGCGGAGCCGGCGATCGCTTAGGCTCCGGCCTTGGCCGTCTGCGCGCGCGCTTTGAGGTCGCGCATCGCCGCCAGCGGGTCGCTCTGGCGGTAGACGGCGTTGCCCGCCACGAAGACGTCGGCGCCGGCGGCCGCGAGGCGCCCGATGGTCTCGGGGCCGACGCCGCCGTCGGCCTGCACGAGGAGCTGCGTGCCCTGCGCCGCGCGCCAGCCCGCCGCCCACGCGACCTCCGCGAGCGTTGCCTCGCGGAACGCCTGCGCGCTGAACCCCGGATAGACGCTCATCGGCAGCAGCAGATCCAGTTCGCCCAGCACGGGCTCGACCTCGGCCACGGCCGTGTCGGGGCGGAGCGCGAGCCCGACGCGCGCCCCCGTGCGGCGGAAGGCGGCGAGCGAGTCGCGCAGGATCGCGAAGTCGATGGCGTGCGGGACGGCCGCCGGGGAAAGCCGCGGCGGCCCGGCCGGGGCCGCCGCGTCGGCGCCGCCGGAGCGCGCCCCCTCCCCCGCCGAGCGCACCGGCGCCGGCCAGCCGGGGCCCGCCGCGCCGCGCGCCTCGACGTGGAAGGAGAGCCAGTCGGCCCCCGCCTCCCGGAAGGTCGGCGCGTAGCCCACCGGATCGTGGATCATGAGGTGCACGTCGAGCGGCAGCTCGGTCATCCGGCGGATGGCCCGCACGATGACCGGTCCGAAGGTGAGGTTGGGCACGAACTGGCCGTCCATGACGTCGAGATGCAGCCAGTCGGCGCCCTGCTCGGCCAGAGCGATCTGCTCGCCGAGGCGCGTCCAGTCGGCGCTCAGGAGCGAGGGCGAGAGGATGACGCCGCCGCTCACGGGATCACCTGGCCGGCGACCTTGAGGACCAGCGCCTGGCCGCGCCGGATGCGCGTGCCGGGCAGCGGGACCTGCTCGACGATCGAGGCCAGCCGGCCGACCTCGCCGGCCACCTGCACGGCGAATCCCAGAGCCTCGAGGTCGTTCTTCACCGACTTCACATCGCGGCCGCGCAGGTCGGGCATCAAGTAGCGCTCCGTGGGCGAGCCGCGGCTCACCAGGATGCTGACCGCCGTGCCGCGCGAGATCACCGACTGGGCCCCCGGCTCGGTAGCCACCACCAGCCCGCCGCCGACCTCGTCCGAGAAGGCCTCCACCGTCTCGCCGAGCTGCAGGCCCGAGCGCGACAGCAAGAGCGAGGCGCCCCGCTTGGACTCGCCGTAGAGCACCGGCAGCGAGGCGTACTCCTCGCCCAGGCTCACCAGCACGCTCACCGAGCGGCCGCTGCGCACCACGTCGTTGACGGGCGGGTCCTGCCAGAGGATGAAGCCCTTCGGCACCGCCGGGTCGAACTGCTCGCCGCGCACCGAAAGGCGCAGCCCCATCTGCCCTAGCACGCGCTCGGCCTGGCGCGCGTTGAGGTTGGAGAGGTCGGGGATGCGCACTTCCGAGCCGCGGTGCACCCACTGCGGCATGACGACGTAGTTGAAGAGCCCGAGGCCGGTGAAGAAGGCGGCGACGGCGACCAGGGCGGTGGTGAGGAGGGCCCGGAACGGACGCCGGGCGCGCCGCGGGCGGTACGGGCCGGCCGGGGCGGAGTCGTCCGCCGAAGCGGCCGGGGCGGAGGAGTCCGCCGGAGCGGAGGCGGCCACGGGTTCCGTGACCGGTTCGCTCGCGGGCTCGCGAATCTCGTCGCTCACGCCGTCTCCCCCGCCGTCGGGGCTGCGCCGCCGGCCTCGCCTCCCGACCGCTCGAACCGCGCCGCGAAAGCGCCGTCGGTGCCGTGCACGTGCGGCAGGCAGAGCAGGAACCCCTCGGGGCTCACCACGCCGGCCGGCAGCAGCGGGCGCGCGTCGGCGAGCCGGAAATCGGCGTGCTCGGCGAGGAAGCTCCTCACCCGGTCGGCCGTCTCCTCCGGCTCGAAGGTGCACACACTATAGACGAGAACGCCCCCGGGCCGCACGGCCCGGGCCCCGGCGGCGAGCAGCCCGCTCTGCACGAGCGACATGGTGGCCAGGATCTCCGGCTTCTTGCGCCAGCGCGCGTCGGCGCGCCGGGCCAGCACGCCGAGCCCCGAGCAGGGCGCGTCCACCAGCACGCGGTCGAAGGGCCTCTCCCAGACGAGGGCTTCGGCGTCGCCCTCGACCACCTGCACGCAGCGCAGGTGCAGCCGCTCGACGCCCTCGCGCAGCACCCGCACGCGCGCCGGCTGCTTGTCCACCGCCACCAGCTCGCCGCGGTCCCCCATCAGCTCGGCCAGATGGCCGGTCTTGCCGCCCGGGGCGGCGCAGAGGTCGAGCACCCGCTCGCCGGGCCGCGGCGCGAGGAGCAGGCCGACGAGGGTCTCGCTCTCGTCCTGCACCGTGCAGTCGCCGCTGGCCAGCCCCGGCAGTTCGGCGAGGTCGACCTCGCCCTCGATGTACACGCTGCTCGGCGACCACCGCCCCGGCGCCGCCTCGACGCCGGCGGCGGCCAGGCGCTTGATCAGCTCCCTGGCGTCGAGCCGCAGGCGGTTGGCGCGCAGCCCGACCCGCGCGGTGCGGTTATTCGCCTCGGTCAGCTGCAACACCTCTTCGCGCGGGTAGCTGGCGAGCCAGCGCTCGAGCAGCCACTGCGGATGCGAGGTCAGCGCGCTGAGCGCCGCGATGCCGGCCCCCGCGGGGTCGGGCCCCGCCAGCTCGGCCAGCACCGCCTCGCGCGGCTGCTCGGCGAGTCGCCGCAGCACCGAGTTCACCAGCCCCGCCGTGCCAGGGTGCCCGTACTTGCGCGCCAGGCTCACGCTCTCCGACACCGCGGCGTGCGCCGGCACGCGGTCGAGATAGAGCAGCTGGTAGGCGCCCAGGCGCAGCGTGTTCTGGATCCAGGCGGGCAGCGTGTCGAGACCGGCGTGCACGTAGCCCGCCAGCACCGCGTCGAGGGTCCCGCGCCGGCGCAGGGTGCCCTTGACCAGCTCGTTGAGCAGCGCCCGGTCGCGCCGCTCGAGCGCGTGGCGCTCGGCGAAGCTCTCGGCCAGCTTGTCGCTGAAAGCGCCGCGGCTGTGCACGCCGACCAGCACCTGGAGCGCCAGGTCGCGCACCGAGACGGGCTGGGGCTTGCGGCGCAGGCGGGCGTGGCGGGAGCCGGGGCTCATGGCGCGGTCGGGAGCGTCAGGCGGGGCCCGGGCGGCCTACGGCTCGCTGCCCGGACAGAGGAAGTGCCCGGCGGCGCCGCGCAGGCCGTGCCACCAGTCGAGAGCGGGCATCGAGCGCTTGCCGGCGGGGCGCACGGTGACGAGCTCCAGCGCACCGCGCTGGCAGGCGACCACGACGCCCTGGGCCGGGCCGACGCGGTCGGCGGCGAGGACGCGCCCCGGCGCCACGTCGCGCACCAGGCGGTCGAGCACCCGCGCGCGCTCGACGAGCAGCGCCTGGCCGTGGGCCTCGGCGCGGCCGTCGCCCCCGGCCTCGGGCTCGAAGACGGTATGCGCCCCCGGCCACGGTGTCATGGCGCGCACGTGACGGGCCACGCGCTCCGCGTCCTGCGCCCAGAGGATGACGCCGTGCTCCTTGCGCAGCTTGCGGCAGTAGGAGCCGGCCTTGAGGTCCTGGGGCGCCCGCGGCGCGGTGCCGCGCTCCACCTCGCGCAGCGTCTCGACCAGGAGCCGGGCGCCGAGGTGCGACAACCGCTCGGCCAGCTCGCCGGCGCTCTCCTCGGGCTGGATGGGCGTGTAACGCTGCAGGATCACGTCGCCGGTGTCGATGCCGGCGTTCATCCACATGGTGGTCACGCCGGTGCCGTACGCGCCCTCGAGGATGGCGCAGGCCACCGGGGCGGCGCCGCGGAAGTCGGGCAGCAGCGAAGCGTGCACGTTGATCGACCCGAGGCGCGGCACGCGCAGGAGCTCGGGTGAGAGGATGCAGCCGTAGGCCACCACCACGAAGAGGTCCGGCGCCAGCTCGCGCAGGCGGGCGAGCGCGGCCGCCGAGTTGGCGTCCTCGGGCTGCGCCAGCGTCAGTCCGCGCTCCAGCGCGAACGCCTTGACCGGCGGCACGGCCGGCTTGCGGCCGCGGCCGGCCGGGCGGTCGGGCTGCACGCAGACCTCGGCCACCTCGAAGCGCGCCTCGGCCAGGGCCGCCAAGGACGGCACCGCGAACTGCGGCGTTCCCATGAACACGACGCGCATCGGCGGCGGTCCTCCCCTTCCGTTCGAGCCCTAGGCGGGCGGCGGGCCGGCGGTCCGCGCCGCCGCCTCTTCCCGGCCCTTCTCCTCGATCTCCCGCAACTGCTGCTTGTGGCGCTGGCGGCGCAGGGCGCCCAGGCGGTCGATGTACAGGACGCCGTTGAGGTGGTCCACCTCGTGCTGCACGGCGCGGGCGAAGAGCCCCTCGCAGGTGAAGGAGATCGGCTCGCCCTTCTCGTCGAGGGCCTTGACGTCCACCTGCAGGACCCTGCGCATCTCGTCGTAGAGGCCCGGCACCGACAGGCAGCCCTCGTCGTCGGTCTGCGCGCCGCGCGGGTTCGACCACTCCGGGTTGATGAGCGCCAGGCGGACGATCTTCTCGTCTTCCCGGGGGATGCCGAGCACCGCGATGCGCAGGCTGACGCCGACTTGCGGCGCGGCCAGGCCGACGCCGTTGTGGGCGTGCATGGTGTCGTACATGTCCCGGATGAGGCGCCGGTGCGCGTCGGTGATCTCGGTCACCGGCTCCGCCTTGCGGCGCAGCACCGGGTCGCCGAGGATGCTCAGAGGCAGAACCGCCATGCGTGAGGGCTCCTGGGTGTCTCCGCGGGTCGGCCGCGCCTACTCCCCCGCCGCTCCGCTCCGCGCCGCTACCGCCTTGCTGCGCTCGATGGACTGCAGCGCCAGGTAGCGGTCCCCGAACTTCTCCAGGTTCTCCATCTCGGTCAGGTACTGGTCGTAGTGGCGCTCCTCCTCGGCCACCAGGTCCTCGAACAGGCGCTTGCTGGTGGCGTCGGCGTTGGCGCCGCACTCGGCCGCCCAGGCGTTGTAGTCCTTGGCGCTCTGCTCTTCCATCCCGGCCGCGCACTCGAGCATCTGGCGCACGTCGCGGAGCGGGCGGATCTCGCCGCCGACCCGCATCTTCACGTCGCCCTTGAGGAACAGGATGCGCTCGGCCGTGCGCTCGACGTGCAGCATCTCCTCGATCGCCGTCTTCTTGAAGAGATTGGCCAGCAGGTCGTAGCCCTGGTCGTCGCAGTGGAAGTGGAAGTACATGTACTGGTGGACGGCGGCGAGCTCGTCGGCCGCCGCCCGGTTGAGCAACTCGATGCTCTTCTCGTGCATGGTGACCTCCCGGGGGTGCGGGGTGAGGCTACTTCTGCGGCTGCACCCCGACGACCGACTGCTTGGTGAACTCGACCTTGACGTTCTCGGAGATGCGCAACATCACCGTCGCCTCCTTGACGTCGGTCACCTCGCCGTAGACGCCGCCGGCGGTGACCACGCGATCGCCGCGCTTCAGCGCGCCGATCATCTTCTGCAGATCCTTCTGGCGCTTGGCCTGCGGGCGCAGCACCAGGAAGTAGAAGATGACGAAGACGAGGATGAGCGGCAGGAACTGGAAGATCATGACCAGCGGCCCGCCCGCCTGGGCGGCCCCGCCGGCTTGTGCGTACGCGACGTCCATCATGTGGACCTCCGGGCGAGGGGCTCGGCCGCCTCGCCGCTCGTGTAGCGTTCGTGAAACGCGCGCCGCCAGGCCGTGAAGCGGTCCGCCAGCACCGCCGCCCGCGCCGCCCGCAGGGTGTGGAGCAGGAAGTGGACGCTGTGCAGGCTCGCCAGCCGCATGCCGAGGATCTCGTCCACGGCGAAGAGATGGCGGACGTAGGCGCGCGTGAAGTGACGACAGGTGTAGCACCCGCAGTCCGGGTCGAGCGGGCGCGGGTCGCGCGCGTAGGCGGCGTTCTTCACCACCAGGCGCCCGCGGGAGGTGAACACCGTTCCCCTGCGCGCGTTGCGTGTGGGCATGACGCAATCGAAGAGATCCACGCCGCGCGCCACGGCCTCGACCAGATCGTCGGGGGTGCCGACCCCCATAAGATAGCGGGGTCGCCCCTCCGGCAAAAGGGCCGTGTCGCCGGCCACCAGGGCGTGGCCGAGGTCGCGCTCCTCCCCCACCCACAGGCCGCCCAGCGAGTAGCCGTCGAACGGCATCCCGGTCAGCGATTTGGCGCACTCGGCGCGCAGGCCGGGGTGCGTGCCGCCCTGCACGATGCCGAACAGCGCCGGTACCGTCCCGCCGGCATCCGCCAGCTCGCGGGCCCGGGCCAGGCCGCGCCCCGCCCAGCGCACGGTGCGGCGCATGGAGTCCTCGGCCACCACCGTATCGCTGGGGTACGGCAGGCACTCGTCGAACGACATCATGACGTCGGTGCCCAGCGCCGTCTGAACCTCGACGGCGCGCTCGGGCGTGAGGCGGTGCGCCGACCCGTCGAGGTGCGAGCGGAAGAGCACGCCCTCCTCGGTCACCTTACGCATCTGGGCCAGCGACAGCACCTGGAAGCCGCCCGAGTCGGTGAGCACGGCGCGCGGCCAGCTCATGAAGGCGTGCAGGCCGCCCATGGCGCGCACCAGTTCTTCGCCGGGGCGCAGCATCAGGTGGTAGGTGTTGGCCAGGATGATCTCGGCGCCGGCCTCGAGCAGGTCGGCGGGCGACAGCGTCTTGACCGTCGCCTGCGTGCCCACCGGCATGAAGGCGGGCGTGCGCACCGCGCCGTGGCGGGTGTGCATCACGCCGGCACGGGCGCGGCTGTCGGGGTCGCGGTGCAGGAGGTCGAAGCGCAGGGGGGCGGTCATGTCGCCCGCATCTTGCACGCGCGGCGCGCCGCGGCTCAAGGGGTGGGGGCG
>Ga0315275_10001135_pt1 | contig 23067 bp, 22 predicted proteins | sample YL17G03_0_MG_FD_205557 | JGI IMG/M metagenome (GOLD analysis project Ga0315275, IMG submission 205557) | Sediment microbial communities from Yellowstone Lake, YNP, Wyoming, USA - YL17G03_0 | ecosystem: Environmental > Aquatic > Freshwater > Lake > Sediment | place: USA: Wyoming | collected...
GCTTTTGCCCGACCCCGAAACGCCGCAGACCGCGGTCATGCACCCGAGGGGGACGGGGACGTCGATATTCTTGAGATTGTGCTCCCGGGCTTTTTCGATCGTCAGCCAGCCGCTCGGCTCGCGCCGGCCGTTCGGCAGGTCGATCCGGATATCGCCCCGAAGATATCGGGACGTCAGTGAAACGGCCGAATCCAAGACCTGCCCGAGCGAGCCCTGGGCGACGATCTGGCCGCCCTGCTCTCCGGCGCCGGGGCCGAGGTCAAGGACAAAGTCCGCGGCGCGGATGGTCTGCTCGTCATGCTCGACGACGAGGACGGAATTCCCGGCATCGCGGATTTTCCGGAGGAGAGCGATCAACCGTCCGTTATCCCGCTGATGAAGGCCGATCGTCGGCTCGTCGAGGACATAGAGGATCCCGCGCAGGCTCGCTCCGACCTGGGCGGCGAGCCTGACCCGCTGCGCTTCTCCGCCCGAAAGCGATCCCGTCGCGCGGTTGAGACGGAGATAAGACAGGCCGAGCTCGGACATCACCGCCAGCCGCGAACTGATTTCCTTCTGGATTTTCGAAGCGATGACCTCCTGGGGAGAAGTATACCGAAAGGACGAAATCCGTTCGGCGAGCCTGTTCACGGGAATCGAGCTCAGGTCGAAGATGTTCAGGCCATCGATCTTGACCGCCAGGCTTTCGGCCCGGAGGCGTGTCCCCCGGCAATCCGGACAGACCTCGTCGCTCAGGACGATGTCGCCCCATTCATCGGAGACCGTTTGATGGCCGAGACCATGGCAGCGGGGGCAGGCGCCGTAGGGAGAGTTGAACGAGAAATTGCGGGGCTCGAGCTCCGGAAGGCTGATGTCGCAATAGGGACAGAGCAGCTTCAAGGAATAATACGTTTCCTCGCCGTTTTCCCGGACGAGGAGGAGTTCGCCATCGGAGAGGGCAACCGCCCGCTGGACGGCCTCTCTCAGCCGTTTTTCTGAATAGGACGAGACGCGGATGTCGTCGATCAGCACTTCGGCCTTGTGGGCTTTTGTTTTTTCGAGGACGATCGGGCCGTCCAGGTCGCGAAACCGGCCGTCGACGCGGATCTGGACAAATCCTTTCCGCAGAAGCCGGTCAAAAAGGCGGTGATATTCGCCCTTCCGCCCTTTGATGACCGGCGCTAAGATTTTGACTTTTTCGCCGAGGGCCGTTTCCCTGACCCGGCGGACGATCTCTTCAGCCGTCTGCTGGTTGACCGGCCGGCCGCAGTTCGGGCAATGGGGGAGGCCGACCCGGGCGAAGAGGAGACGAAAGAGGTCGTAGATCTCAGTCACCGTCCCGACCGTCGAGCGCGGATTGGCGGAGATCGTTTTCTGGTCGATGGAGATCGCCGGCGAAATACCCTCGATCGATTCGACTTCGGGCTTCTCCATCATCTCCATGTATTGGCGGGCGTAAGCCGACATGCATTCGATGTAGCGCCGCTGGCCCTCGGCAAAGAGCGTGTCGAAAGCGAGCGAAGACTTGCCCGAACCGCTCGGTCCCGTGACGACGATGAGCTTATTTCGGGGCAGGCGGACATCGATCCGCTTCAAATTGTGCTGGGCCGCCTTCTTAACGACAATTTCGTTCAGCATAACCTATCTATTTTAACACAAACCGACTCGCGGAGACAGGCCGCGAATTAGGCGAGCATTTTGCTTTGCGTGAGGATATCGCATAGCCGGGATCGCTCCCCGCTCCCCCGGGAACCAGTCCCGGCGGTTCCCCCCGTCGGAAAACCGACGGGTCCCCCTTCCGCTATGGGAGCTTTGGAGCGATCCCGGCCATGCGATACTTTGAATTTTAAATCGGTGTTAAAATCACTCCCCGCTCGCCCGGGAACCCCAGTCCCGGCGGTTCCCCCCGTCGGAATGCCGACGGGTCTCCCTTTCGCTACGGGGCCTTTGGGCCGACTCCGGCGCCGCCCGGCGATCAGACTTCGGAGATGGGTTTTTCGGCATGCGGCAGAAGTCGTAGAAATATGATAAAATCGTCCCCGGATCATGGGCCGACAGGAAAACCTTCTCAAATCGCTCGAGCTTCTTCATCAAGCGACTATCGCCGAGGACTCCCCGCTCAAGGCCATAAAGCACATCCCCGCCCGGGACGGCATTTACGCCGACTATCCCAAGGACGTTCATCCCGCCCTGGTCAAAGCGTTTCAGGACAAAGGGTTCGCCCGCCTCTACAGCCACCAGCACTCGTGCTGGAACGCCGTCCACAACGGCAAGAACGCCGTCGTCGTCACACCCACGGCTTCGGGAAAGACGCTTTGCTACAATCTCCCCGTCCTCGACGCCATCCTTAAAAATCCGTCAGCCCGCGCTCTCTATCTTTTCCCGACCAAAGCCCTGGCCAACGACCAGCGGGCCGAACTCGACGAAACGATCAAGCTCCTTCCGGGCGAAATCCGGATCTTCACCTACGACGGCGACACGCCCCAGGACGCGCGCAAGGCCATCCGCGCCCGAGGTCACATCGTCCTGACGAATCCCGACATGCTCCACGCGGGCATCCTTCCCCACCACACGAAATGGATCAAGCTCTTCGAGAATCTCAAATATATCGTCATCGACGAGCTCCACAGCTACCGCGGCGTCTTCGGCAGCCATCTGGCGAACGTCCTCCGCCGCCTCAAACGAATCGCCCGATTCTACGGGTCCAACCCCCAGTTCATCCTCTGCACCGCAACGATCGCCAACCCGCTCGAGATGGCCGAAAAGATATCCGAAGAGCCGGTCACCCTCGTTGACGACAACGGCGCGCCGCGGGGCGAAAAATACATCCTCTTCCACACGCCCCCGGTCGTGAACAAGTTCCTGGGCATCCGCCGGTCCTATGTCAACGAAGCGCGTCGCGTGGCTTCCATCTTCCTCAAGCACAACCTCCAGACCATCGTCTTCGCTCAGAGCCGGCTGATCACCGAGGTCCTCGTAACGTACCTCAAGGAGGATATCGAAAAGACGGTCAAGCAGGAGGGCCTGATCCGCGGCTACCGCGGCGGCTATCTTCCTCTCAAGCGCCGCGAGATTGAAAAAGGACTTCGCGACGGCAGCATTCTCGGCGTCGTTTCAACCAACGCCCTCGAGCTCGGCATCGACATCGGCACCCTCGACGTCGCCGTCCTGGTCGGCTATCCCGGCTCCATCACCAGCACCTGGCAGCGGGCCGGCCGGGCCGGGCGGAAGACGGGCGCTTCGGCCGCCGTCCTTGTCGCCTCCAGCGCTCCCCTCGACCAGTTCATCGTCAATCATCCCGAATATTTTTTCTCGAAAAATCCGGAGCGGGCGCTCATCAACCCGGACAACCTGACCATCCTGATCAACCATGTCGAATGCGCGGCCTTCGAGCTGCCGTTCAGCGACGGAGAGAAATTCGGGACAATGGAGATCGGCGAAATTCTCAAATTTCTCGAGGAGGAAAAACTCGTCCATCACTCCCGGGACAAGTGGTACTGGACCTCGGACGCATATCCGGCCGACGGCGTCAGCCTCCGCTCGATCAGCTCCGATAATTTCGTGGTCGTCGATACCACCGAAAAATCCAAGGTGATCGCCGAGGTCGATTTCAGCGCGGCCCTGACGACGCTCCATGAGAAAGCGATCTACATCTGCGAAGGCGTGCCGTATTTCGTCGAGAAGCTCGATTATACCGAACGCAAAGCCTACGTGACAAAAACCGATGTCGATTACTACACCGACGCCATCGACTATACCAAGATCAAGATCCTCGATGTTTTCGAGACAAAAGACCTTGACCGCGGCACGGCCGCGCATGGCGAGGTCCATGTCGCCACCCAGGTCGTCGGCTTCAAAAAGATCAAATTTCACACCATGGAGAACGTCGGCGCCGGAGACCTCAGCCTGCCCCAGAATGAGATGCACACCACGGCCACTTGGCTGACGATTCCCGCACGCCTTCTCCAGGCTCTCCCGTTCGATCCAGAGGAAAAGATCAACGGCCTGACCGGCTTGTCGTATATCCTCCACCATATCGCCCCCCTCTTCCTGATGTGCGACCTCCACGACATCGGCGTTTCGATCGGCGACAACGCGACCGGCGAATCCATTCCGCCGCGGGACCTCGCGGCTAAAATTCCGCCGCCCCAGGGTTCGGTTTACCCCGACCCCGATTTCGAGCCGAATATCTTCATTTACGACAACTACCCCGGCGGCATCGGCCTCAGCCCGTCACTCTTCGAGCTCGAAAAAACGCTCCTGGAGCATTGCTTGAAAACGATCTCCGCCTGCCCCTGCGCGGAGGGGTGCCCGTCGTGCGTCGGGCCGACCAAGGAGAGCGGCGAGGAGGCCAAAGCCGTCGCGCTCGCCATCCTGAACCGCCTCCTGGAGTGAAACAAGGATTTCCCTCAGGAAATCTCCGGCCGGGGAAACCGGCGGGTCGGCGGCTCTTTACCCCGAACTCTCCCTATGCTACTATGAACACGAAACGCCATGAACATTTTCAAACTCATAACCGATGCCAGCCTCGTCGTCCAGATCATCCTCCTGATCCTCCTTTTTTTCTCGGTTTTTTCCTGGACGATCATCGTCTTCAAGAGAAAATTCCTTCGAACGTCGGCCGCCCAGACCCAAAAATTCCTGGTCGTATTCAAAAAAAGCCGCAACCTGAGCGACGTCGGCGAAGCGGCGAAAGCCTTCCAAGCCAGTCCTCTCGCCTCGATTTTTCAGGCGGGGTTCAAGGAAATGGCCTACCTGGCCAAGAATAATCCTCAGGGAACGCCCAACGGAGCGAGCCTCGACAACCTGAGCAGGGCGCTGACGAAAGCGTCGAACGGCGAAGTCGCCAAGATGGAGAAAATGCTGTCGTTCCTGGCGACCACGGGAAGCGTCTCTCCGTTCATCGGGCTCTTGGGGACGGTCTGGGGCATCATGGACGCCTTTTTCCGGATCAATATCACCCGCTCGGCGAGCCTGCTCTCCGTCGCCCCGGGCATCGCCGAGGCTCTCGTCGCCACGGCGGTCGGTCTGTTCGCCGCCATCCCGGCGGTCATCGCCTACAACACTTTCCTCCACCGGATCAAAGACCATATCACCGAGATGGAGGATTTTTCGCTAGAGCTCCTGAGCATCGCCGAGAGACTCTATGGTTCTCCCTAAGCTTCCCACGGTCCGGGCCAAGCGGGAAATCGGGACGGCCCTCTCCGAGATCAACGTCACCCCGTTCGTCGACGTCATGCTCGTCCTCCTCGTGATTTTCATGGTCACGACGCCGATGATGCAGTCGGGAATCGGGGTCAACCTCCCCCAGGCCGAAACGGACACGGCCCCGGCCGAGGAAGGGCTGCGCCTGACCGTGACCGTCGACCGCTACCTCCACCTCGAAAATTCGGTGATCAACATCAATCTTCTCGAGCCGAGGCTCAAAAACTATTTCATCGGCAAGGCCAAGAAGATCGTTTATCTCCAGGCCGACAAGGACCTCCCCTACGGCTTCGTCGTCGAAATCATGGATATCATCAAGAAGGCGAATATCGAAGTCATCGGTCTCATGACCGCGCCCGTCGAACCTAAAAAAAAGAATTCATGACCGCCCAACCCCATGCGGACAACCGGGCCCTCAAGCGGGCGATGATCGTTTCCGCGGCGGCCCACTCGGCGCTTCTTCTCCTGATCCTCATCAACCCGGAGCTTCCCAAGCCCCAAAGAAAAAGCAATTTCATCTATATTCCGACCGGGATGATCGGCCTTCCCGGAGGCGGAGGAGGAAGCCGAGGCGGTCCGCAGAGGACTGCGGAGCAGCCTCCGGCTAAAAAAGAGACGCTCCGCGATTTGACGACGCCCCAAAAGGCCCAGGCCGAGCCGAAAGCCGAATTGCGCTATCCGACGGACAAGGCGAAAAAGCCCCCGGCCAAAAAACCCGAGAAAAAAGCCGTGATCAGCAAATCCGACCCGGCGTCAAAAACGGCGGCGGCCCGAGAAGGGGAAGCGGCGCCCGGCCAGGCCGCAGGCGGCCGCGGCTCGGGCTTGACGATCGGCGCGGGCGGTCCCGGATACGGGGAAGGCGGAGGAGGAGATTGGGCGGGGCAGATCGGCCTCCAGAACTTCCCTTACACGTACTATCTCCAGAACATTCGCGACCGAATCTCCTCCAACTGGTTCACATCGCTCGTGGACCCGGGGGTGAGCGGGATTTTCCAGGTGGCGGTTTACTTCCGGATCAATCGCAACGGCTCGATTTCAAATATCGATGTCCGCCAATCGAGCGGTATCTCTTCCCTCGACCTGTCCGCCAAGCGGGCCATCGTCCAGTCCGCGCCGTTTCCGCCTCTTCCCGCCGATTACGGCGAGGACTATCTCGGCGTTCTCCTCATTTTCGAGCACTCCAAATGACCATGAAAAAACTCATTCTATACGGTATTCTGATTCTGACCGCAGCTTGGGCTTTGGTCGGCCAGCAGGAAGTCACGATGACCATCAAGGAGGGCATGCCGGCGATCAGCTTCGCCCTTCCAAAAATATTCGCCGCATCGCCCGGGGTCCAGCGCGCCGCCGACGAGATCCTCCAGATTCTCGGGACCGACCTCAAGTACAGCCGCGTCTTCCAGCTCATTCCCCAAAGTTACTACAGCTATATCCGGCCCCTCGACCCGAAAAATATCTTCTTCAAGGATTGGGAATCCATCCAGGCCAACATCTTGTTCGTCGGGGAGGTTGGGGAAGCATCGAACGCGGACTTGTCCTTCGAGTGGAAGCTCTACGACGTCAAGCCGGGACAGCCGATTCAAGCGAAGCGCTATCAGGCGAAAAAAGCCGACCTTCGATTCATGACCCATAAAGCGGCGGACGACCTCTTGAAGATTTACGGGGAGAAGCCCGTCTTCACTTCCAAGATCGCCTTCGTCTCCGACCGCGACGGCAACGACGAGCTCTATATGATGGATTACGACGGCGCCGAGCAGACGCGCCTGACGTTCAATACCGTCATCGACTACAGCCCGGCCTGGTCCCCCGACGGGAAACGACTCGTCTATACGTCCTATCAAAAGCTCGCCGCCGGATTGTACATTCTTGACATCTACGAGGGCCGGCGGACACCGGTTTCGCTCAAGGGCGGTAATTTTTCGCCGGCCTGGTCCCCCGACGGAAAGAAAATCGCTTTCTCTTCGACGATGGACGGCAACGCGGAGATTTATATCGCCACGCTGGACGGAACGAATATCGGTCTCAAACGCCTGACCTTCAACGCGGCGATCGACACGGCTCCCTCCTGGTCGCCGACCGGCCGGCAAGTCGTCTTCGTTTCCGACCGCGGCGGGACGCCCCAAATCTACACAATGGACGCCGAAGGGTCGAACGTCCAGCGGGTCAGCTTCGGCGGCTCGAATCACAACGATTCGCCCGCCTGGTCGCCCGTGGGCGACCGGATCGTCTACGTCGCCCGCGTCGAAAATATCTTCGACCTCTACGTCCTGAACTTGCGCTCGCAGCAGATCATGAAACTCACGGAATCGAACGCCCGGAACGAATCACCCAACTGGTCGCCGGACGGACGGCACATCGTCTTCACCTCGAACATGAAAGGCGCCCTCCAGCTCTTTTCGATCGACTTCGACGGGGCCAACCTCCGCCAGCTCACGGCCAAAGGCCAGAACAAGCTCGCCGACTGGTCAAACTGAGCGTATCATCCGGTGCGTCCGGAAGTCCCGCGTTTTCTTTCCGTGCCGGACCCCGGTTTTCCCCGAGAACAAAGAGATTTAGCGGTTGACAGCCTTTGATTTTTCAGTGTATAAGAGGACAAGATGATTTGGTTGTCAAGACGAATATTGACTTATAACAACACGGAGGAGGCTATATGAAAAAATTATTGGTCCTGTCCCTGATCTGTCTCTTGGTCCTGAGCGTGGGCGTCGCCTGCAAGAAGAAAGTCAAACAGGCGCCACCGCCGCCGCCCCAGGTCCAGGAACAGCCCAAGGTTGAAAAGGTCGAAGAACCCGCTCCGGTCCAGAGACCTCAGCTCACCGAGGAAGAAATCTTCATGGCTAAATCCCTCGACGACATCAACCGGGAAAGGCCTCTCTCGATGATCTATTTCGACTACGACAAATATTCCGTCCGCGAGGATGCGAAGCCCGTTCTCGAAGCCAACGCCTCCTGGCTCAGGAAGTTCAAAACGGCCAAGATCCTCATTGCCGGGCACTGCGACGAGCGCGGCACCGAGGACTACAACCTGGCCCTGGGAGAAAACCGGGCGAAGAGCGCCTTCGATTATCTCCTCTCCCTCGGCATCCCTGCCGAACGGATGAAGACCATCTCTTACGGCAAGAGCCAACCCCTGGATATGGGTCACGACGAGGCCGCCTGGCAGAAAAACAGGCGGGCTCAATTCATGATCATCGAAAAATAAAGCGCCGGACGCGATGAACAAAGTCTTCGGGGTTGTGCTGGCCCTTCCCTTTCTTCTTTCGGCGGGCGCCCAGGACAAAGAGAAAAAAACTTACGAGCTGATCTACCGGGACGTCCAGCTCCTGAAGCAGCAATACGAGAGGCTCGAGAGCATGATCGGGGCGACCTCGGACGAGATCAAGCTCGTCGGCGGCCAGGTCCGGGATCTCGCCGCCCAGTTCAAGCTTTTCCAGACGGACCAGGCCCGGTCCCAGGAAGCCCTCAAAAACCTGCCTTCGCAGGTTCAGGTTTTCCTGGAGAGACTGGGGCAGATCGAAGGCCTGCTTTTCAAAATCTCTCAGGACCTCGCCGAGCTGAAGGCCAAACCCGCGCCGCCGCTCGAGCCGCCCCAAGACCCGGCCAAGAAGCCCGAAAAGAGCCCGGGCGCCAAGACGGCCAAGGAACCCCCAAAGAAGGGAGAGTCCCCCGCGGAGAAGAAAGAATCGGGCCGAGTTCTCCCCCAGCCCAACCTTTCGCCTCAGGATGTGTTCAACACGGCCTACGCCGATTACCAGAAGGGGAATTATGACCTGGCCGTCGACGGATTCACGATCTACCGGGAGCAGTTTCCGGCCAGCCCCCTGAGCGATGACGCCTTGTACATGATCGGGGAATGCTATTTCAGCCAGAAAAAATACGATACGGCCGTCGAGTCCTTCGACGACCTGAACGTCAACTATCCTTTGAGCAACAGAATCGCCGCGTCCTATTGGAAAAAGGCGCTGACCTTCATCGAGCTCAAGAAGAAAGACGAGGCGATCGCCGTCCTGAGGCTTCTGCTGACTAAATATCCGCTCGAGGACGAAGCCAAGAGCGCCCAGGCCAAGCTCAAGGAATTGCAGGGAATCAAATGAGCGACGCGAACAGTCTGAACAGAGTCATCCTCGTCGGCCATCTCGGCCAGAAACCGGAGCTCCGGACCACGAACGCGGGGATTCCGACCGCCCGGTTCACCCTCGCCACAAACGAGCGCAGGTTCAACCGGACGACGGGCCAGAGCACCGACCACACGGAATGGCACAAGATCATCGCCTGGCGCAAGCTCGCCGAGTTCTGCGACAAGTACCTGGACAAAGGCCGCCAGATTCTCATCGAGGGAAAGCTCCGGACCCGAAGCTGGAACGACCGGGACGGGAACAAGCGGACATCCACCGAAGTCGAAGCGGAGAAAATCGTTTTCCTCGGCGGACGGCGAGAAGGCGCGCCCGAAGGCGGGTATACTCAGGACGCCCCCGCCGTTCCGGATTTCCCGGGAGAAGAGGAGCCCTCGACATCCGGCGAGGGCGAAGGCAATGACGAAGTCCCCTTCTGACCCCGAACGGGAATTCCGCGACCGCATCATCGAAGACATCCGGCCCTGGGGCAAATTCCGCGCTTATCCCCATGAGAAGGCGGGGGGCATCAAGATCATCACCGTTAGCCCGGGCGCCTCTCTTTCGCTCCAATATCACCGCCGGCGGGCCGAGTTCTGGGTCGCCCTGGACAACGGCCTCGAAATCACAGTCGGGGAAAAAGTCTGGCGGCCGAAAAAGGACGAGGAGATTTACATCCCCCGGGGAGCCGCGCACCGTCTCCGCGGGGTCGGCCGGAAGCCCGCCCGCGTCATGGAAATCTGGCTGGGCGACTCGGACGAATCCGATATCGTCCGGCTCGAAGACAAATACGGGCGAGCTTTATAAAGGCTGGCCGGGCGCGCTCGTCGGAAGAACGATAGCCTTCCCGGCCACGGCCAGATAGATACCGATCACCACCCCCACGGCGAGGACAATCCAGCCGAGCAGGTTGTTGATCTTGGCCATGATCAACAGGATTTCATAATGCGGGGTTTTGACTCCTTCTTTGCGCGTGTTGAAAGCGATTTCCCGGACGGCCAGCAGGATCTGGCCGAAGGCGATGATCGCCAATCCCAGGATGACGGAATAGAGAACGATGACCGCCCCGACAAGAATGGGATTTAAGCTCATGAAACCTCCTCTGTATGAGATCCGGCGATTTCCGCCGGCCGCTTAATGCTGCCCCTGGAGAAACGCGCTGGGATATCTCGTCAGCAGCTTTTCGATGAGATACTCCTCGATGTCCTGGGCCGTCTTGAGGGACAAGGCATGATTCACCAGGCGGCGGACGGCCCGGACTTCCACGGAGCGCAAGGCCTTCTTGATCTTCGGGATGAAGATCGGATTCATGCTGAACTTCCGCAGGCCGAAGCCGAGCAGGACCATCGCCGAGATGGGGTCGGCGGCCATCTCGCCGCAAACGGCGACATCCTTGCCTTCTTTGAGGGCCGTGGCCACGACGAACCTGATCAGGCGGAGGACTGACGGATGGAGAGGCTTGTAGAGATAGGAAACGAATTCGTTCGAGCGATCGACGGCGAGACAGTACTGGATGAGGTCATTCGTCCCGATGCTGAAAAAATCGACCTCCTTGATGAGGAGATCGGCGATCCCGGCCGCGGCCGGAACTTCGATCATGATCCCCAGGGGGATGTTCGGATCGAAGGCGATGTTCCGGCTCCCGAGGTCCTGCTTTACTTCTTCGAGGAGGATCTTCACCTCTCCGATTTCTTCGGCCTCGGTGATCATGGGGATGAGGAGGCGGAGGTTGCCCCGGACACTCGCCCGGAGGATCGCCCGGAGCTGGGTGCGGAAGAGTTCCCGGTCGCGGAGAGAAAAGCGGATGGCCCTCAGGCCGAGCGCCGGATTCGGCTCCTGCTCGATTTGGAGCTGGGGGAGGGTCTTTTCTCCGCCGATGTCGATGGTCCGGACATAGACGGGAAACGGATAGGCCTCGTCGGCTAAGCGGGCATAGATCTCGAGGTGGTCCTCTTCGGTCGGGAGCCATGACTTCTGGAGGTAGATGAATTCCGAACGGAAGAGCCCGATGCCCTCGGCGCCGAAGGAGACGGCGCTTCCGATCTCCTCGGGCAGCTCGATATTGGCCATCGGATAAAAGCGGACATCGTCGAGGGTCATGGCCTTCCCGCGCCCGATCTTTTTCAGCTCCCGGCGGTAATTGTCGTATTTTTTCTTTTTATCGAAAAATTCCTTCAGGACGGCGGCCGGGGGATTGATGATGACTTCCCCGTCCGTGCCGTCGACGATCAGGAAGTCGCGGCTGGTAACTTTTTGGGTGACGTCGTGGAGGCCGACGACGGTCGGAATATTGAGAGAACGGGCGAGGATGGCGGCGTGGGATGTTTGTCCGCCCATATCCAGGGCCACCGCCAGGACGTTTCCCTGGCTGAGTCGGAGGGCGGCCTCCGAGGGGAGAAGGTCGTGGGCAACAAGGATTTTTTTCCGGTCGTCCGTCGTCGTTTCCGGGCCTTGAGATTCCAGATTCCTGAAGATCTTGCTCAGGACGTCGGCCACGTCCGATTTTCTCTGCTTGAAATAATCGTCGGCGATGCCATCGAAGATCTTTTGGTAATGTCCGTGGACTTCGGACAGGGCGCTCTCCGCTTTGACGTTTTCTTCCCGAATCAGCTTCTCGAGCTGAGCATGCAAGGCGGTGTCGTTGAGGATCAGAAGATGGGCATCGAAGATGAAGGCATGCTCCTCCCCGATCTTCGCCCGGATATTCTCTCTGAGCGCGACGAGATCCCGGCGGGTCTGATCGATCGCGACGAAGAGCCGCCGGATCTCATCTTCGACCCGGTGGGGAGGGATATAGTCCTTGCGCAGGGAGAAAAGAACCCTCTCGGCGAGCACGGCTTCTCCCATCGCGATTCCGGGGGAAACGCCGGTGCCGCGGAGCCTCGCAATATCCATAGCAGCCTATTCCTTCTCGCCGAAACGGTTATTGATCAGGTCGGCCAGGGCGTTCCAAGCGGCCTCTTCGTCCGTCCCCCGGATGACAAGGGTGAGGTCCGAGCCTTGGGTCGCGGCCAGGGTCAGGATTCCGAGAATGCTTTTGCCGTCGATTTCCCCTCCGTCTTTATCGATCCGGACGTCGGAGCTGAACTGGTTGGCCGTATTGACGAACTTCACCGCCGCCCGGGCGTGCAGCCCGAGCTTGTTCCGGATGGTGATCGTCCTCTCGATCATCGCCCCGCTTATCCCGATTTCGAGGCAAGGAGGGCGCTCGCGAGATGAATGTTCTTTCTCCCCTGCTCGACGACTTTCTTGGCGACGTCCTTGAGATTATTCGATCGCTGGAGGGAAACGAATTTAATGAGCATCGGGAGGTTGACGCCGGTGATGATTTCAACCTGGCCGTCCTTTTGAAAGGTGAAGCTGAGGTTGGACGGCGTCCCGCCGAACATGTCGGTGAAGATCACGATGCCGTTTTCCTGGTCGACGCGCTTCAGGCTCTGATTGATCTTTCTCTTCGAGTCCTCGACGTCATCGTACCAGCCGATGGAGATGGCCTCGATATTCGGAGCTTCGCCGAGGATGATGCTCAAGGCGTTGATGAGTTCCTCGCCGAGCTTTCCATGGGAGACGACGATCCCGCCGATCATTTAAACACGTCCCGGTGAAAAACCTTTATATCATATTTCTGTTTTCGAAGATAATTCTCCAAGGCGTCGGCGATGACCACCGAGCGGTGCCGGCCGCCCGTGCAGCCGATGGCGATCACGAGATGACTCTTGCCCTCCACGACGAACCTGGGCATCAGGAAATGAAGGAACCGATACAGCTCGGCGCAATAGGCCCGCGTCTCCGCGGATTTGAGGACAAAATCCCGGACGGCACGGGCGTGGCCGGTCTTCTCCCGGAGATTCTCCATGTAAAACGGGTTCGGCAGAAAGCGCGTGTCGAAGATGAGGTCGGCATCCATCGGAATACCGTACTTGTAGCCGAAACTGACGATGGCCACCTGAAGCCGGGCCCGGGATTTTCTTAAAAAGCGCTGGGCGAAAAGCTCCCGCAGCTGGGTAATGCTCGTGGCCGAGGTGTCGATGACCTCATCGGCCATCTTTTTGATCGGAGCGAGGCGTTTGCGCTCGAGCCGGACGCCCTGGAGGACGGATTTTTTGGACAAGGGATGAGGCCGGCGCGTCTCGCTGAAGCGTTTGACAAGAGTCTCGTCCGAGGCGTCAAGAAAGACCAGCCGGGGCACGACTTCTTTGCGGATGTGCTCCCAGACTTCGGGAAAAGCCGTCAGGAATCCATGTTCGCGCATGTCGACGACGAGCGCGACTTTGTCGATCGCGACCTCTTTCCGCCGCCAGAGGTCGACAAAGATGGGAATGAGCTTGGCCGGGAGGTTGTCCACGCGATAGAATCCCAGATCCTCGAGAAAATGGCTGACCACGGTCTTCCCCGAACCGGACATCCCGGTGATGATCAGAAAGCGGTCGTTTTGTATCATCTGGAATCCGCCCCTTTGTCCGAAGACAGCGCCCGCTCGAGCTTTTTGACGAGCTCGTGAGAGGCCTGGTAGCCTCGTCGTCTCAAGATATGGACTTTGCAGGCGACCTCGATGAGCGTGGCGATGTTTCTGCCGGGGGCCACGGGGATATTGAGCTGAGGAATTCTCTCGCCGAGGATCGCGTGGTCTTCGGGGAAACGAAGGCCGAGCCGGTCGTATTCCTTCTTGCGATGCCACTTTTTCAAGCGGATCACGAGGTCGATCGGGGCCTGGCGGCAGATCGATTTCTGGCCGAAGATTTCCTTGATGTTGATGATGCCGAGTCCGCGGATTTCCATGAAATAGCGGCTTAGGACCGGGGCTTTGCCGACGAGCCGGCCTCCGGCCGCCCTCCCGACATGGACGACATCATCGGTTATGAAGCGATGCCCCCGGGCGATGAGCTCCAAGGCGCTCTCGCTTTTGCCGATCCCGCTGTCGCCGATGATGAGGACGCCGAGGCCGAACATCCGGAGAAGACCACCGGAAACAATGCCCTGCGAGAGACCGTTCCTCGTCACCATCGAACGCCATCCTCCTTGCGGCCTCGGACGAAAACGGCCCATTTTTTCGCGGGCGCGGAAGAATGAGCCGGCACGGGAATTCTCATTCCGGCCGGACGAGACCGTAGTTGCCGTCTTTACGGCGAAACAGAACCGCCCACGTTTCAGAGGCTTGCGTCCGGAAGAGCAGGACCTCCTTACGCCTGAGGTCGAACTCGATTACGGCTTCCTCGAGGCTCATGGGCTTGGCCGAAAAATAATCGGAACGGACGATTTTTTTCGCGGGCTCGCCCGCTTCGGCCTCCGCCGGAAGGGAAAACCCCTTCCGTTCTCGACTCCCTCTCCGTTTTTTTTCGCGATATTTCGCCCGTTCTTTCTTGATTTTCTTCTCCAGAGAATCGAAGACCATGTTCAGGGAATTCATCATATCGCGGCTTTCCTCGACGACGACCAATCCGGCGCCTTTAGCCTTGATATGGATCTCGGCCTTGTGCCGGTTCTTCCCGCTGGAAAGGATCAGATCGACCTCGGTCACGAAACCCAGCAGCTTCTCCAGGGCGGCCAGCCGCTTTTCGCAATAATCCTTGATGTCCGGCGTGAGCTGCGTCTGGCGGGACGTCAGGTGAACGTTCATGCGCTTTCCTCCATGATAAACTTTCTCTTGCGAATGTGAGAGGGCTGAATCCTGAGCTGTTTCCGGTATTTGGCCACCGTCCGGCGGGCGATCTTGAAATTCTCCCGGGCGAGGATCTCTTCAAGCTCCATGTCGCTCAGCGGGTTTCCTTTATCCTCGGATTCGACGAGCTTCCGGAGGCGGTCCTTGATCCGAAGCGATGAGATCTCCTCCCCATAATCGCCATGGAGCGATTTGTGGAAGAAATACTTGAGGGAAAAGACCCCCTGGGGGGTGATGATATATTTGTTGGCCACGACCCGGCCTACGGTCGATTCGTGGACGCCGATCTCCTGGGCGATTTCCATCAGGGTCAGCGGCTTGAGGTAATCCATTCCTTTCTCGATGAAATCCCGCTGTTTGGCGACGACATATTTAGCCACCTTGAAGATGGTCTGGTCCCTCTGGTCCAGGCTGCGAAGGAACCAGAGCGCTTTCTTCATTTTGTCTTTAAGGAAGCGGTAGGCGTCGGGATTCTCTTTAAGGGCTTTAGCCAGGAGCGTCCGGTAATAGGCGTTGATCCGCAGCCTGGGCAGCCCTTCGTCGTTCAAGGAAATTTTCAAGTCGTTGCCTTCCTTGGTGACCAGAATGTCGGGGACGACGTAGACCGGCTTGTCTTCGCTGTATTTCCGGCCGGGCGCGGGGTCAAGGCGCTTGATGATTTCGATGTGGTATTTGAGCGCAGCGAGGGGGACATTCAGGGTTTTTGCCAGTTGTCCGTAATCGGATTTCTCGAGCAGGCCAAGGTGTTCGACGATAATCCTTCGGGCCGTCTCGTCCTTGACCTGGAGATAGTCCATCTGGGCGAGAAGGCAATCCTTGAGGTCGAGGCTTCCGACTCCGACAGGGTCGAACATCTTGATCTTTTCCCGGACGGAGTTGACCTTTTCCAGCGGAACATCCGTCGTCTGGGCCAGCTCTTCAGGGGCCAGGGCCAGATATCCGTCCTCATTGATGTTGCCGATAATCCGTTCCGCGATATTCCGCTCGACGGGATCAAAAAAGGTCAAATTGGCCTGCCACGTCAAGTGGTCCCAAAGCGAGGGGCTTGTCGCCAAGGTGTTTTCAAGCGAAGGAACCTCTCTCTTTTCCTGGGGGAAAGAACGGAACCCGTCGTCGATATATTCCTGGAAGTAGGATTCGAATTCCACGGCTTCATGGTTTTCGGGATTTTCGACGGCGGCCGCTCCGTCCGTTTCGCCTTCCGAAGGCTCGGCCTTCGCGACATCGGCGGCGGCTTCCCCGGCCTGCGCCACCTCTTCGGGCTTCTTCTCCAGCGTCTCCTCTTCGAGCTCGAGGAGGGGATTCGTCGAGAGCTCCTCGTCGATGACTTCGATCAGCTCCAGATTGGTCAAAGGGAGGAGCTTGATCGCCTGCTGGAGGGCCGGAGCGAGGATCAGCCTCTGAACCTGCCGCTGATCGAGCCTCTGTTTCATAATCATCGGTCCGGGCCTTTTTTCAAAGTTGAAAATTTTCGCCGAGATAACTCCGGCGGACGTCTTCGGACATCACGATTTCCCTCGGGGCGCCTTCCTTGAGAATCCGTCCTTTGTCAATAATATAAGCCCGGTCGACGATTTTCAACGTCTCCCGGACGCTGTGATCCGTGATCAGAATGCCGAGCCCCTTGTCTTTCAGGGAACGGATGATCTTCTGCAGTTCCTGGACGGCGAGAGGATCGATCCCGGTGAACGGCTCGTCCAGGAGCATATACTCCGGTCCCGAAATCATCGCCCGAGCGATCTCGAGTCTTCGCCGTTCTCCGCCCGAAAGGGTGAAGGCCTTGGCCTGGAGGAGCCGGGTCAAACCGAACTCGGCGAGAGTTTTTTCCAGAACGGCGGAGCGCTGAATTCGTTCCCCCGGAAGGGTTTCCATGATCGCGAGAAGATTATCCTCGACGCTCAAGCGGCGGAAAGATGAGGGTTCCTGGGGAAGAAGACATATCCCCCTCTGGGCTCGGAGATACATCGGATATTCCGTGATATCCTCTCCCGACAGATAAATCCGGCCTTCGTCCTGGGGCACAAGTCCCAGAATCAGGGAAAACGTGGTTGTTTTTCCGGCTCCGTTCGGGCCGAGAAGCCCGACGATCTCTCCCTTCCGGATCTCGACGGAAACGTCGTCCACGACCCGTATCCGGCGGTAACATTTAACCAGGTTTCTAGCCTGCAAACACGATTTCATCGGTCACGACTTGATGACTGTCTCCGACCGGATGGGATCCCGCGTTTCGACGTGGATTCTACCATCCGCCAGATAGAAAGTCAATTTATCTCCCCTGACCGTACCCCTCTCCTTGTCCTTGAGAACGGGCCGGCCGGTGATGGTGATGGTCTCCTGTTCGACGTCATAGACGGCCTCCTCCCCGGTCGCCGCTTTCATGTTCATGACGACGGTCAGGCTTTTCGAGGCCCTGATCCAGCGGACATCTCCGGTCGTTGGATCTGAAAGGACGGTGATCCGATCGGCGCCGACCTCGGTTTCTCGGGTTTTCATCAAACCGTGGCCTTCATAAATCACCTGGTTCGATTCGCGGTCATACCGCATCTTGTCGGCCCCGATTTTGACCTGCTCTTCCTTCTCGCTGTTCTTCGGCTTATGGGGAAAAACGGACGCCACCCGCCCCGAACAGGCGATATCGCCGGTGTCCTCGGCAATCTGAACATCCTCCGCGGTCAGCACTTTGTTCTCCTGCAGGGCCCGGACCTGGTTCCACAGAGAAAAACGCTTGTCGCCGCTCGAATATCTCAAATTCCCGGCAAAGGCAAAGACCGGACGCTCGGAGGTGAAGAATCCCCGGGTCCCGGCCTCCTCTTGCGTCGGATAAAAAATCATGCGGGCATCGCCCTTGACCTCAAAATCGTCAAGCTTGATCAGGATCGTGACGGCATTCCCGGAAAACTCGTTCCGGCCCGAGGCGATGCGCCCCCTCTGGTTTTGGCCGCCGCTCACCCGCAAGATGTTCGTTTCGGCTTCCAGGACCATGGATTCGCCCTCGATCATCCGCAGAATTTTTTGCCGATTGTCGCGGCTGACAATGCGGGCAGGGAACGAAGCCTTCATATCTTTAAGGCTCCCGTCCTTTTGGAAGGATATATCCACGGCTTCGCCGCTGATCGCCGTCGTCTCTCCCGATTCGAAAAAAAACGTGATCGAGGCCCGGCCGTGGGACTCGACGATATGGACTCGGGGTAAATTCAGGTAGGCCTGGATTTTAATCGACTCGGCCTCGAACCGCTGCCGGACGCTCCGGTTGAGGCTGAGTTCCTGGCCGAGGGTCGATTCCCGTGTCTCCTCTCCGGACGGAATATCCCGGCGCGCAACGGCCGTCCTGGTCCGGTTTTCCTGGAGGTCGAGGCCGACGCCGCCCTCGAACCGGAGAAGTCGCAAATCATCCGTATCGGTGAACTGCTCCAGATAAACGCGGCCGGCGGTTCCCCGGCTTCGGCCATGGACGATGACGACGTTCCCTCCGATATCGCCCTGGCGGGCCTTGAAGCCATAGGTGAATTTGTCGCCGGTCACGACAAGGGGTTCGGCGGTCTGGAGCCGAAGTCGCACCGATATCCGAAGTCCATCCTCCATGACGAGTGTTTCATCATTGCCCGAGAAGACCGCTTTTTGCGAGGCGCCGTTGAAATTCGGAGAGGTCAGGGAAAGGCCGCTCTTGGTGGTCATGGTGTTGGACCTTCGGTCGAACCTGAAATCGGAGCCTTCCATGATGATGTCGTTATATTGGACCTTGGCCGCGCCCGTGAGAACGAAGACATTCATTTCGCCGTCATAGACGAGCGCATCCCCGGTCATCCGGACCTCCCGCCCCCCTTTCCGGCCGCGGTCGATAATGACGACATGGCCTTCGAGCCGGTAGGTGGTATCGTTCACGGCGAAATTCCGGTCGCCTTTGATCTCGATCCGCCCTTGGTCGCCCTTGAACTGGAAGAATCGGACATTCTCCCTGACGTCGATTTTCTGCTCGACAATCTCCCTTTTTTCGGTTTTCGTCCGCGGCTGGCGGATGAATTGGATGATCATGTAAACCGCGATGAGAACGACAACGCCGACCAGGAGAGCGACGAGGATCGGACGAATCCTCTGCGCCGCCCTCAGTTTCAAATCTCCTCTGCCCGCTCTCGCCGTCATGTTGACTTTTTTATCGCCTCGAGGGAAAGATACGGTTTTTCCACCCCGAGAAAGTGGTTGGACTGGAGGCTGAAGACCACATCCAGGACGGCGTCCGTTGCGATGTCCACGGCCCATTCGGCCTTACCCCAGCCGAGGCCTTCGAACGTCCGGCCGTCCTGATTGAGTTCGAATTTAACATGCTTGCCCTTGAGAATCCTGGGGGGACGGCAGACGCGAACCCGTTCGGCCCAAAAGACCGGCCGCGGATTTCCCACTCCATACGGCTTCAGGAGAGAGAGTGATTCATGGAAAAGCTCATTGTCGATTTCGGCGAAGCCGAGCTTCGCGTCGATTCCGACTTTTGGAGTCATCTGTTCTTCCGTAATCCGGGAGTCGGCCACGGCATTGGCCGCGGCTTTGAAAGAGGGCATGTCATCGCATTTGAGCGTGCAGCCGACGGCATGCTTGTGTCCGCCATAAGATAAAAAGTGGCTCCGGCATTCCTCGAGGCAATCGATCAATGAAAATTCGGTGATGCTTCGGCCCGAGCCGAAAGCTTTTCCGTCGTCATAAGAAAAAAGGATCACGGGGCGGCAGAACGCCTCTTTAAGCCGTGAGGCGACGATGCCGATGACGCCCCGGTGCCATTCCTCGCTGCCCAGGATAAGGATCCTGTAGCTCCGGTCCCAGGCGTTGGCTTTGATCTTATCGAAAGCCTGACGCAAGATCCGTTCTTCGGTCGTTTGGCGTTTCGCGTTCAATTCATCCAGGCGCCGGGCGATCTCGTCCGATTCCTCGGGCGAGGACGAGGTGAACAGCTTGACGGCGAGTTCGGTCAATCCCATCCGTCCCGCGGCATTGATCCGTGGTCCGATGCGGAAGCCCACGTCGCCTTCCGAAATCCGCTTGCCTTTCAACCCGCTGATTTCGATCAAACTCCGGAGGCCGGGGTTGGCAACATCATCGAGCTCCTTGAGGCCGAACTTGACGAAAAGCCGGTTTTCTCCTTTGATCTCGGCGATATCGGAGATCGTGCCGATCGAGACCAGCTTGAGATAGTGGCGCAGCAGAGCGGCCTTGCCCCTTTTTTCCAAAAGCGCCTGGATCAGCTTATAAACGACGCCGACTCCGGCCAGATTCCGTTCGGGGTAGGGCGAACTTTGGAGCGCGGGATTGAGAATCGCAAACGCTTCGGGGAGCTCGGAGCCCGGACGGTGATGGTCGGTGATAATGACATCGATGCCTCGGGCGCGGGCCAAGCGGACAAATCCGTTCGCCTTGATGCCGCAGTCCACGCTGATGACCAGCCCGGCGCCCCGGCTGGCGACAATCTCAACGTGATCGTCCTTGATACCGTATCCCTCCTTGAGCCGTTCCGGGATGAAATAATCAACTCGGGCCCCGAGCGACCCAAGCGCCTTGAGAAGCATCACGACCGAGAGAACGCCATCGACGTCATAATCTCCGAAAATAAGAATTCGTTCGCCGCTCTCGACCGCTCGCAAGATGCGCTCGACCGCCTCCGCCATACCCGCCATGAGGAACGGGTCGTGGATGTCATCGAGAGAGCCATAAAGAAAGCGCTGGGCGGCTTCCGGCGAGGTGATCTCCCGGTTGACAAGAACTTGGGCGATCGTCCTGGGAATTCCCAGCGCGGCGGCCAATAATCCGGCTTCCTCCCGGGGTGGGGCAAGCTTCCAGACGGAGTTATCCATCGTCAAGTCAATTTAGCACAATTGATAAGAATTGAGAAATCCGACGGGGATCCCAAATTTGCCGATAGGAAACGGACGGAATTCCGGGACATGAACGAAATCTCTGGATTTCGTATCGTGTACCAGGAATTCCGTGTTTCACCTGATTCCCTTGGCGGCCGCGGAGATAAAATAAGTCTATCGGCAAATTTGGGGGGATCATCCTCCGCCAACCGTCGCCGCGTTTAGCCGGAATTATGCTATAATCTTCGAGCTGTGAGTGGACGACTGCGCGATAAGCTGACCCGGACGAGGCAACGGCTCAAAGGAAAAATCGAAGAACTCCTGAAGAGCGGCCGCTCCCGGGAAAATGTCCTTGAAGACCTGGCCGAAGCCCTCATCCTGGGCGATGTTGGCGTGGCAACCACCGAAAAAATCATCCAGGCCATCGGCCAGAGGACTAAAAAGATGGACCCGGCGGACGCCATTGCAACGGCGCTCAAGACAGAGCTGGTCAGGATCCTCTCCCGTTTCCCCTCGAAACTGAAGCTCGAGGCCACGCCCGGAGTCGTTCTCGCGGTCGGGGTCAACGGCGGGGGGAAGACGACCTTCCTGGCTAAGCTCGGCCTCAGCCTCGTGAAAGAGGGCAAAAAAGTCCTTCTCGTCGCCGCGGACACATTCCGGGCGGCCGCCCAGGAACAGCTGGCGATTTGGGGAAGAAGACTGAACATCCCCGTAATCCAGGGCGCCTCCGGCGCCGACCCGGCATCCGTCGTCTTCGAGGGTATCCGCCATCTCAAAGCACGCGGCTACGACATCCTGCTCGTCGACACGGCAGGCCGGATCCATACGAACACCAACCTGATGGCCGAACTCGAAAAGGTGAAGCGCATCATCGGCCGCGAAATCCCCGGCGCGCCGCACGAAATCCTCTTGGTGCTCGACGCGACCTTCGGCCAGAACGCCCTGCACCAGGCCCGGGAATTTCTTAAGTTCTCCGGAATCACGGGGATTGTCCTGACCAAGCTCGACGGCACGGCCAAAGGCGGATCGGTGATCAGCATCGCCGACGAGCTCGCCCTCCCGATCAAGTTCATCGGCGTCGGCGAGGGAGAAGACGACCTTCTCGAATTTTCCGCCGAACCCTTCGTGGACGCTTTATTCGCATGAACGCTCTCAAAGACGCGGCGTATATGGGGCTCGCCTACAGCCTTGCCGAGAGGGCGCGCGGCTACGCCAGCCCCAATCCCTATGTCGGAGCCCTCGTCGTCAAGGACGATGTCATTATCGGGCACGGATACCATGAAGGCGCCGGCAAACCGCACGCCGAGATCGTCGCCCTCGAGAGGTCCGGCCGCCGGGCCAAAGGCGCGACGCTTTACGTCACCCTGGAGCCTTGCGTCCATTGGGGGCGGACCCCGCCGTGCGTCGATGTCGTCACTTCGGTCGGCCTCAAGCGCGTCGTCGTATCCGCGCTGGACCCCAATCCGCTTGTCTTTCAAAAGGGCATCCGGAGAATCCGGAAAGCGGGATTGGCTGTCTCCGTCGGAATCCTCGCCGAGCGGAACCGTCTCTTGAACGAATTCTATTCCGCGTATATCACCCGGACAACGCCGTTCGTCACGCTAAAAGCCGCTCTCAGCCTTGACGGGAAAATGGCCACCCGGACGTACGATTCCCAGTGGATCTCTTCGGCCGCGGTCAGGGAATATATTCATCTCCTCCGCGGCGAGTATGACGCTCTGATGGTCGGGATCAATACCGTTCTGCACGACGATCCCCAGCTGACCGTCCGCCATCCCAACTGGCCCAACAAACGCATCGCCCGGATCATTCTCGACCCGGAGTTGCGTCTCCCTCTCGGTTCGCGGCTTCTGGCGACGCTCCCCCGCGGTCCGATCCTCGTCTTCACGAGGCAAACGTCGTCGCTCCCTAAGCGAAAAAAACTGGCAAAATCGGGTGTCGAGATTATCCCGTTGTCCGTCCGATCCGAGAAAATCGACTTGAGGCAGGTTTTCACCGCGCTCGGCAGGCGGGAAATATCGAGTGTCCTGGTCGAGGCGGCGGCCGGATCGCAACGTCTCTCCTCGAGGGCAGGATTGCCGATAAGGTCCTTCTGGCGCTTTCGCCCCGGCTCATCGGCGGCAGCGCGGCTGTCTCTTTGTTCGGGGGCGAGGGAGCCGGAGTTCTCGAGGATGCCCTCAGCTTGAAATCGGTTTCGGCTTTCCGCATTGGCGAGGAAACAATTTTGGAGGGATATCTCTGATGTTTACCGGTATTGTTGGCCATATCGGCC
>Ga0315275_10001137_pt1 | contig 23064 bp, 19 predicted proteins | sample YL17G03_0_MG_FD_205557 | JGI IMG/M metagenome (GOLD analysis project Ga0315275, IMG submission 205557) | Sediment microbial communities from Yellowstone Lake, YNP, Wyoming, USA - YL17G03_0 | ecosystem: Environmental > Aquatic > Freshwater > Lake > Sediment | place: USA: Wyoming | collected...
CTGTACCGGGAATTCGGGCCCCAGGGGCTCAAGGTCGTGGCCGTCAGCATCGACGAGGGCGGTGCCGATGTCGTGCGCGAGTTCGCCCGCGAGCACGGCCTCACCTTCGAGATACTGCTCGACCCCTCGCGGTCGATCGAGCGCATCTACCAGACCACCGGCGTCCCCGAGAGCTTCGTGTTGAACCGTGACGGCAGCATCGTGAAGAAGGTCATCGGCGCGGCGGAGTGGGACGCCGCCGTGAACCGCGACCTCGTCCGGCGCCTGCTCGCGCAGCACAACTGATCGCGTGGACCTCCGGGAAGCGCTCCTCCGCCACTGGCCGCTGAAGCTGGCGGCGCTCGCCCTCTCGGTCCTCCTCTGGGCCGCTGTCGCGTCCCAGGAGGTGACGAGCCAGCTCGTCGCCGTGCGCGTCGAGCTGGAGTACGACGACAGCCTCGAGCTCGCCCGGCCCCTCGCCTCCGTGACCGCGCTCGTCACCGGCCCGGGCCACGAGATCATCAAGCTCTACAACGCGCCGCTCGTCCTGCACGCCGTCATCCCCCAGTCGGCGGCGCGCCGCGCCTTCCGCCTGAGGCTCACACCTGAGCGCCTGCAGGTGCCTGCGAGCGCCAAGGTCACGGTGGAAGAGGTCGAACCGCGCGACCTGTACGTGAGTCTCGCGAAGAGCCCCCAGCGCTCGTGACCGCGGCGCCGCCGCGCACCGTCCTCGGCCTCGAGACGTCCTGCGACGAGACCTCGGCCGCCGTTGTCCAGGACGGCCCCGGCGGCCCCCGGCTCGCCTCGTGCGTCATCCTCTCGCAAGACGTGCATCGCGTCTACCGGGGCGTCGTGCCCGAGCTCGCGTCGCGCGCCCACCTCACCGCCATCGGCGACGTCGCCGACCGCGCGCTCGCCGACGCGGGCCTCACGATGGGGGAGGTGGACCTCTTCGCCGTCACGGAGGGGCCGGGACTCGTCGGCGCCCTGCTGGTGGGGGTGAGCTACGCGAAGGGCCTCGCCCTCGCGACGGGCGCGCCGCTGGTCGGCGTGCACCATCTCGAAGGTCACCTTTTCGGCACCGCGCTCGAGGACCCGGCCGCGGTCCCGCCCTTCGTCGCGCTGCTCGTTTCCGGCGGGCACTCGATGCTGCTCGACGCGCCGGCGTGGGGCCGCTATCGCCTCCTCGGCGAGACGCGCGACGACGCCGTGGGCGAGGCGTTCGACAAGGTGGGCTCCCTCCTCGGCCTCGGCTATCCGGGCGGGCCGGCCATTGAGCGCGAGGCGGCCCGCGGCGACCCGGCACGCTACCGCTTCCCGCGGCCGATGCTGCACGGCGGCCAGCGGCCGGGCGACAACGACTACTTCGACCTCTCGATGAGCGGCCTCAAGACCGCGGTCATCCGCGCCGTTCGCGCCGCCGGCGACATCGACCTCGAGCGCGCACACCTGGCGCGCGGCTTCCAGGACGCCGTGATAGACGTGCTCGTCGCGAAGACGCTCCGCGCCATTCAGGCCACCGGCCGCACGCGGGTGGTGCTCTCGGGCGGCGTGGCCTGCAACCAGGCCCTGCGCGCGGCCCTCGGCGCCGCGCTGGCCGAGCGCGGGGCCACACTCCACGCGCCGAGCCCCCGTCTCGCCACCGACAACGCCGCGATGATCGCGCGTGCCGGGCTGTTCCGCGCCGCCGAGGCCGGCCGCCCGGTGGACGCCGCCGCACGCCTGCCCTTCCCCGGACTCGAGCGCCCATGACCGTCTATCCGTTCGTCGTGCACCTCGGCGCCTTCACCATCACCGGCTACGGCATCCTGATGATGGTGGGCTTCCTCGTGGCCGGCTGGGTCTACGCCCGCGAGCTGACCCGGCGCGGGCTCGACAGCGCCATCGCCTGGGACACCGTCGTCTTCGCGATCGTGGGCGGGCTCCTCGGCTCGAAGACCTACTATGCCATCGCGTCCGGCCACATCGCGGCGCTCGTCACGCGCGGCGGGCTCGTCTGGTACGGCGGGTTCTTCGGCGGCACGGCGTTCGTCTTCGCCTACATGTGGTGGAAGCGCCTGCCGATCCGCGTGCTCCTCGACAGCGTCTCCCCGTCGCTCGCGGTGGGCTACCTCCTCGGCCGCGTCGGCTGCTTCCTCGTCAACGACGACTACGGCCGGCCCACCGACCTGCCGTGGGGGATGGTCTTCCCGCGCGGCGCGCCCCCGACCACCGCGCGCAACCTCGCCGAGATGTTCCACGTCACGCTGCCGCCGGGCACGCCGCCCGACCAACTGATGGCGGTGCACCCGACCCAGCTCTACGAGATCGCCCTGACGTTCGTGGTGTTCTGGCTGCTGTGGCGCTGGCGTGCGCACCGGCACGCCGCGGGCTGGCTCTTCGGGGTCTATCTCGTGCTGTCGAGCGTCGAGAGGATCGTCGTCGAGATCTTCCGGGCGAAGGACGACCGGGTGCTGGGCCCGGTGTCGGTGGCGCAGTTGCTGAGCCTCGCGCTGGTGCTGATCGGGGTGTTTCTGATGAGGCGGTATGCTGCGGAGGGGAGTGAGGGAGTGAGAGGTCAGGGGTAAGAGGAGACGCGAGACGCCTCATCAGCCGTCAGCCATCAGCCGTCAGCCGTCAGCGCGCGCCCCTCTGTCGGCTGAGCGCTCACGGCCGACAGCTGTGATTGCCTCCCCGGCAGCGTCACGATGACAGTAGTGCCCTCGCCAACCACACTTTCAATCCGAAGCTCTCCCCCGTGCCCCGCGGCGATCCGCCGCGCGATCGGAAGCCCCAGTCCCGTCCCGTTGGGCTTACTGCTGTGGAGGACGGTTCCCGCCACGGCCAATTCACTCGACTCGACGCCGGAACCGTTGTCGCTGATCTGCACCACGACCTGGTCGTTGGTCGAGCTCACCTCGACTCTCGCCTGCCCCCCGGCGCTCAATGCCTGCGCCGCGTTCAGCAGGAGATTGAGGAACAGCTGTTCCAGCGCGCCGGCATCGCCGTCCACCTCCACGGGCTCCGACTCCAGCGCCAGCGGCTCGAGGGTCGCCTCGCTCGCCACGAAGGATGGCTCGGCGCTCTCCATCGCCCGCCGCAACAGGGGCGCCAGATCGACGCGAACCATCGGATTCTGCCCGCTCCGCGCCACGCGCAGCGCGCCGGTAACCGTGGAGTCGAGCCGGCGCAAGGTGTCGAGGGTACGCGTCACGAGCGGAGTGGCGGCGCTCTCGCCCGGCAGCTGCCGCACCGCGTGCTGGAGGTCGATGCGGATCGCCGTCAGCGAGTTCCGGACCTCGTGCGAGAGGGAGGCGGCGAACTCGCCGACCGCGGCCAGCGCCCGCTGCTGGGAGAGTTCCGCGAGCGTCCGCCGCAGGCTCTCCGTCATCGCGTTGAACGCCTCCGCGAGGCGCCCAATCTCGTCGCGGCCGCTCACTTCGACCCGTCGCTTGAGGTCCCCGGCCGCCACCGCCTCCGCCGCGACGGCCATGCGCTCCAGTGACCCCGTGACGCGACCCGTGAGGATCGCGCTGACCAGGAGCGCGATGAGCGCCACGCCCATCAACAGGCCCAGGCCTACGCGCGCCGCGCGCTCGAACGGCCTGACGAAGGGGGCGGAGGCCGCCGCGAGCACGAGGCGCAGCGGCGGGGACGCGAGCGAGCGCGTCACAATCTCCCACCCCGGATGGGCGGCGGGCGTGGCGAGGTCCAGCGAGTCGGGGGCGGACGAGAAGAGCGTGCCCCGAGCGTCGAACACCGCGAACACGGCGCCCGGCACAAGATGCTGGCCGGAATCGGAGGCGAGGACGGCGGACAAGCGGACACGCGCGCGGAGCGTACCCACGACGCGGCCGTCCTCGGACTGCACGGGCATCTCGACGGGGAAGGTGCGCGACTGGACGGTGGGGCTACGGACCTCACCGCGGGCAGAATCCGCCGAACGGACTGTCTCGGACTCCTGGAAAGACCACCGCTCGCGGCCACTGCCGTCCACGTAGCTGACTGACGGAATCGCGCTGTGAACGGCGGAGAACAGCTGACGCAGATACTCCGAGTCCGGCATCGCGAGCCGCGCGGCGGGCGCGGCCAAGGCCGTGCGCACCACACTGTTGTTGGCGAGCAGCTGCAACTCACCCTCGCGCAGCGTCCACTTCTGACGAGCGTCCGACGCGATGCCGCCGACCGCCGCCTCCAGCTGGCTACGGAGGAGCGCGCGTCCCGACCGGACCGCCGTCCCCGTGAGCCACCAGCCCACGATGGCCAGCGGCAGCACGGCGCCGAGCAGCACGATGAGCAGGAACTTCGCGCGCAGGGACGCCGCCTTCATTTCAATCCGTACTTCTCGATCAGGCGATTGAGCCTTGGGCGGGAGACGCCGAGGAGGTCGGCGGCGCGTCCCTTGTGGCCGCCGGCGATCTCGAGCACCCGCGCGACGTGCACCTTCTCCAACTCGACGAGCGAGAGGACGGGCGTCTCGCCCACGTGCCCGGGAGACGACATGGACAGGTGCTCCGGCCGCACGACCCCGCCCGACGCGACCACGACGGCGCGCATCAGGCAGTTCTCGAGTTCGCGGACATTGCCGGGCCAGCGATGCTCCACCAGTCGCGCCAGCGCCTCCGGGGAGAGGACGACGGCCGGCAGCTCGAGGGCGGCGCTCGCACGGTGCAGCATATGCTCGGCGAGCAGCGGGATGTCGCCGCACCGGTCGCGCAGCGGCGGGATCGTGATCTCCACGACCCGCAGCCGGTAGTACAGGTCCTCGCGGAACCGCCGTTCCGCGATCATCTCCTCGAGGTTCTGGTGCGTCGCGGCGATGACGCGCGCGTCGGTCCGCTCCGTCTCCTCCGATCCCACCGGCTGGAAGGTGCGATCCTGGAGGACGCGCAGGAGCTTGGTCTGGAACTCGAGCGACGTATCGCCGATCTCGTCGAGGAAGATCGTCCCCTTGCCGGCGAGCGCGAAGCGGCCGCGGCGATCGCCAATCGCGCCGGTGAACGATCCGCGCACGTGACCGAACAACTCCGATTCGAGCAGCGTCGCCGGGAGTGCGGCGCAGTTCACCGGAACGAACGGCTCCGCCGCCCACGTCGAGTGGGCGTGGATGGCGCGAGCCACGAGCTCCTTGCCTGTCCCACTCTCGCCGCGGATCAGCACGGTGGCGTGGGTGGCGGCCGCGTGACCGACGAGCTTGTAGATGTCGATCATGCTCGGATCGCGCCCGACGAGCTCGCTGTCGGCGCCGAGGGCGGCGGTGGCGTGCAACCGGCGGCGGGACTCGCGGTCCTCGAGCACGCGGCCCAGGGTCTTCAGCAGGTCGTCGAGATCCAACGGTTTGACGAGAAATTCCACCGCGCCATGCTTCATCGCCTCGACGACCGTCGGCATGTCGTCGAAGGCAGTCATCAGCACGATGGCGATGTCGGGCGAGCGTTCGCGGAGGAGGCGCAGCAGCTCCAGCCCGCTCACGTCCGCCATCCGGACGTCGCTCACCACGACGTCCGGCTCCGAGCGGGCGATGAGCGCCAGCGCCTCCTTCGCCCCCTCGGCGAGGCTCACGTCGAACCCCGCCGAGGTCAGCGCATCGTGCAGCGCCACGCGGATGGTGGCGTCGTCGTCGACGACCAGGACCTGCTTGGTCATGCGCAACGATGCCTCATCGGCGCGGCGGGCGCGAGGGTGGGCGGGGGATGGCGCCACGGAGGTCGATCAGCACGAGAGATTCTGCGGAGGGTTCGGGTTGCACACTGTAGACCACCGATCTGCCGTCGGGAGAAGCGGACGCGGCCACCAAACCGTTGCCCTGGCGAAATGCGCCGATATTGGCGACTGCACGCGGCGGGTCGCCGTTGAGCGGCACTCGATGGAGCATGCAGTCGGGTTCTCCGCGGCGCCAGCCGGAGACAAGTAGCGAGTTGTCGCCCGGAAGGAACTCGGGAGGGCCGGCCCAGGTAGTCATGCCGGTCCGCCAACCGAACGGCAGATCGAGCACCGTCCTGGCACCGGTCTCGAGCGAGAACAGTTCGACTTGGCTGAACGTCGCGCCGCCACTGTCGCGACCGAGCAATAGCCCTCCGATCCACCGGCGGTCATTCGACAAGGCAGGGCGGTACAGCTCCGACCCGGGCGGCACGCTGGCGAGGTGGCGTGCCGGCCCGCGGCCGAGGGGCCAGAGCAGTGCCGCCGTGTCCGAACGGACGAAGATGCTCGAGTCTCCGACGAACTGCGAGTTCGTGGGGGTGGTGGGGACTGGCCAATCCAGCAGCGGTCGGCGTTGACCGTTCACCGTCACCTCATCGATGCTGCTTGTGGGCCGGCGAATGGACACGAAGACGATCGCCTGGCCGTCCGCGCGCCACTGCCAGGCCCCGATGGAATTCGCCGTGTCTACAAGGACCGTGCGACTCGCGCCGGCGGCCACGTCAAGCAGCGACATCCGGTTTCGGTCGGGACTCAGGAACGCCACGAGGCGTGAATCCGGCGACCACTTCGCTCCCCATACGTCCGCCAGAACATCGCTCTCTCGGAACACCCGGGGATTGGTGCCGTCGGCGTTGATGACCGCCAGCGATCTCCGGTTGTTCTCACGCACCTGGAACGCAATCAGGGTGCCGTCGGGGGACCAAAGCGGAACCTCATTGGATTCGCCTATGAGGGGCAGCCGTCTCGCGCTCCCGCCGGCGATCGGCCGGATCTCGATCACGGAGCGGTCCCTGACCGCAACCCAGACGAGGGCGCTGTCGCCAAGGACCCCGTCGGTGTAGACAATGTCGCCAACCGGCAGCGGAACGTGCCCAACCTCGCGTCCCGCGGTGTCGACCACCGTGGCCTGATCGCCAACAGTCACAAGAGCCTTCTTATGGATCAGCACCAGGTGGCGTCGGTCCGCGGTCATGCCCGGGAAGAACCAGTCTCCGGAGCGGATCACCTCCGGCGCGCCACCAGCGACCCGGACCTTGAGAACGGCCGCGAAGTCGGAGGTTCCCGGTGCAGGGCCCAAGAGGTAGATCGCCCTGCCGTCCGCACTCCAGTGGATGCCGACGATGCGGCTCGGAAACCGCGCCAGGACCCGCTCCGGGCCGCCGGTCACTGGCAGGATGGAGAGGTGACTCGCTCCCCCGGAGTCGATGCCGGCGAACGCGATCCAGCGCCCGTCGAGCGAGAACGAGGGGAACTCGCCTTGCCCGATCGTGACGCGCTGGGCGGGGCCGCGCGCCCTGCCGGTGTTCGCGTCCACGGGCATCGCCCACACGAATTCTCCCGACCCGCCGTCCCCGCCGCGCACGTACGCAATCATGTCGCCTCGGGGCGACCAGTTCAGTTCCCAGGCCTCACCATCGGCGAGGTTCCACGACGTCCGACTGGCGACCTCGTACATCCCCAGGCTGGTCCGGGTAGACTGCAGGATGTAGCGCCCATTGGGCGACAACTTGTACTGCCGGACGCTGTCTCCGCTGATGTATACCAGCGTTCTGAGGGGGGGCGCTTGCTGCGCCACAAGCACAGCCGAGTGGAGCACGAGGGCGCCGACGACGATCGGCACGAAGCGAAGGCGAGACATGGCGATGATCTCCCGGAAGCGGTGAGGAGTGCACCGCGGGGGCGGCGGCCGGCGGATCGAGTGCCGTTCGGCAACAGCGAATGAGACAACAAATGTGCCGCCGGCAGCTCCGCGCGCAACGCGATGATTCTCTTGGAGTTGCCAGAATCGATCGTGTGCCGTTGATCCGCCAACGTTGAACGGTTCGTTCAATCGCTACGCGCAACTCGTTACCGGCAGTGGCGCAACTTCTGAGCGGGAGCTCGTCGTATTCGGCGTCTGGCTGATGCGGCGCAATGCCGTGGAGGAGAGTGAGGGGGTGAGAGGTGAGAAGTAAGAGGAGACGCGAGACCCCGCGTCCCGTGTCTCCTCTCACCTCTCACCCCTGACGTTTCACCTGCTATTCGATGACGACCACCGCCGCAGCCATGCCGCCGGCATGGGTGAGAGAGAGGTGGCAGCGGCGGGCGCCGAGCGTCGCGAAGCGCTCGGCCGCCTGGCCGTGGAAGCGGAGAATGGGACGCCCGTCGGCGAGTTTCTCGACCTCGATGTCCTGCCAGCCGATGCCGCGCGCCGTCTCGTCGCCGCTCAGAGCCTTGTAGGCCGCCTCCTTCGCGGCGATGCGCGCGGCGAGATGGAGCGCGGGGGCCGCCTGGGTTTGCGCCAGCGCACGCTCGCCCGCCGTGAAGATCCGCCGCATCGCGCGGTCGCCGTGGCGGACCAGGAGCTGCTCCACCCGCCCGATCGGCACGATGTCGATGCCCACCCCTATGACACTCACGCTCAGCTCCCGCTGCGGAGGACGAAGAAGCGCCGCCGGTAGCGCACGCCGTCGCCGCGCGTCACGACCACGATGTACGCGCCGTTGGCGACCGGCTCGCCGGCGCGCGTCGTCAGATCCCAGCGATGGAGGCCGGGATCGGCCGGCAGCGTCTCGTCGGCGACGAGCGTGCCGTAGAACGAGAACACCTGCACCCGCGCGGTGCCCTGCCCCACGGGCCAGGTGAACACGATGGGCGCGACGCGCACGGGGTTGGCGGAGACCCCGAGCGGGTTGCCCTGCGATGCCGCCGCGGCGTCGAACAGCCGCGTGTCCGCCGCTCCCACCGCCAGGGCGTCAAGGTACCACGGCATCCCCTCGGCCACGAACCGCACGCGGACGGTGGACGCGCCCTCCGCCACGGTGAGCGGCACCGCGACCGGATACCACTGCGTCGCGGCCCCCACGATGCGCCACACCTCCGTCCACGTCGCGCCCCGGTCGGTGGACGCCTCCACCACGCCGGCCAGCGACTGGTCGTAGATGCTCCCGTCGTGGCGGGTCCAGAAGAAGAGGCGGAGGCCGCGCCGGCCCGCCACCGCGATGTCCGGCGACGTCAGCATGGTGTGATCGCCGTAGTACGCGAGACTTCCCTCCACGAGCGAGTCGAAGACGACCTCCATCCCGATCCACGGCGAGCCGACCCACTCACCGCCCTCGCGCCCCAGCACCTCCACCGCCAGTCCCAGGCGGCTCACGCGCACCGCCTGCGCATCCGCGAGCCCGGGGTCGGCGCTCACGAGGCGGTGCAGGTAGCGACCCACGCCGAGCGTGTCCGCGACCAGCGGCACGCTGCGGCGAACGCCCGCGCCTGTGGCCACGTCCAGAGTGAGGCTGCCCGCCGCGGCCGGCGCCGTGACCACGACGCGGGGCCACACCGCCTCGAACGCCGCGTCGTACGCGCTCACGCCGGACGCGCCGGTCGCGTGCACCGGGTCGCCCGCCGCCTCGACGGCCGCGAGTGCGAAGGGGAGGTTGTCGCGGAAGACCCGCTCCAGCAGGCCCTCATCGTCGGGGAACTCGAAGCCGTAGTACGCGCCGCCGATGCAGCAACCGGCGGTGAGCTCAGGGATGAAGGCGAGGGTGCGGAACTCGTGGTAGGCCCAGCTGTCGTAGTCGCCGTTGGTCGGGTAGAGGAGCCACCCGGGGCCGGGCGTGTAGGCGCGCAGCACGTCGGCAGGGAGGCTGTCGCGCACCGCGGGGAGCACCGTCGTGCCGGCGAGCGCCGCGAAGATGGGCTGGTCGCCCGTGACGATGCCGGACGCGTGCGACCACGGATAGAGCACCGCGCCGGTGTAGGTGTGGTAGGACACGCCGACGATGGGCGGGTGCGCGCGGTGGAACGCTGCGACAGCGCGCGTCTCCGGCTCCGACTCGGCGGCGGGGCCGCGGTATGTCTCGGATGACGGGGCCGGGCTCGAGCCGCCGTCATCGTACGCGAAGAACCCCGCGTGGTTGCGGTTGAGGTCCACACCGAAGCTGCCGCCGGGGTTGCGGCTGCGGTTCTTCCGCCACAGCCGCGTGGTCGTGAAGGTGTACTGGTAGCCGTCGGGGTTCACGACTGGGATGACCCACACGTCCCGGCTCGCGAGCAGCGCCGCGCCGCCGGGGCGCGCGGGCAGCGAGTCGGCGAGGAACCGCACGAGGCGCATCGCCATCTCCGTCGCGGCCCACTCGCGGGCGTGGTAGGTGGCGAGGAAGAGGACGTTAGGGCGAGTGGAACCATCGCCGCTCGGCCCCACCTTCACGGCGAGGATGGGCCGGCCCTCCACGGACGCGCCCACGGAGTCCACGACGACGTTCGCACGGCTTGCCGCGAACGCGCGCAGGTACGCCGCCACTCCGCGCGCCGGATCGTCGAAGTCGCGGTACACCGCGAATGCCGCAGGTCCCAGCGCCGCGCGGCGGGCTTCCATCGCCGCGACGAGCGGCGGGCGCGGAATTTCCTCGGCGAACCAGCCGCGCGCGGCGAGCAGAGCCCGGTCGCGCGCCGACACGACGACCACGACGGTCGCGCCGCCGTCGCGCTCGCGGTGCACTTCGACGACGTCGATGCCGAGCCGCCGCACCGAGTCCACGGCTGCGACCGTGCGGAGCGCTATGCGCGCAGTCACCAACTCCTGGGCAGCGAGCGGCGCGGCTGCCGAGCACGCGATGACCGCTGCGAGCACCAGCGCCCCGCGCGGTTCATGCGTCGCGATGACGGTGGCGCCCGTCACGACCTCATCCCTCGAACACGGCAGTGACCACCGCTTCAACGTCGGAGAGGTCCTCGAACGCCGCATACGCGCCGGCGGCCATCAGCGCGTCCACCTTGTAGCTCCCCGTCGCCACGCCGATGGCCCGCGCGCCGATGCCGTTGCCGCAGGTCACGTCGGCGGGCGTGTCGCCCACGATGACGACGTCGCCGCCGGCGAGGTCGAGCCCGAGCTGCTCGCGGGCGCGGCGCTGCGCGACGGCCGGCAGGTCCGGCCGGTGCGCGCTGTCGGAGCCGAAGGCGCCGACCCGGAAACGGGCGATGTCGAGGCCCCCCGATGCCAGCTTGAGCCGCGCGCCCGGCCGCACGTTGCCGGTGAGGAGCCCGCTGACGCAGTCCGCGCGCTCGTCCAGCGCGGCGAGCAGCTCCAGCACGCCGGGGTAGACGCTCGTGCGCTGGCTGGGCTGCGCGAGCTCGTCCTCCAGCAGCGCCACGTACCGCTCCATCACCCGGTCCACGACAGCCGCCGTGGGCGAAAGGCCCGCGCCCTCCGCGAGCCGCGTCACGATTTCGCCGTCGGTGCGGCCGTCGAAGCGGAAGCCCTCGATGGGACCGGCCGTGCCGAGCGTCTCGACCATTGCGCGGTGGATGGCGCGGCGCCCCGCCCCGTCCGTCCAGAGCAGCGTGCCGTCGAGGTCGAACAGGACGAGTTTCACGAGCGGGTTAGGTAGATGCCGCTGAAGATGCCGCCGGCGCCGACCAGCTGCCAGAGCGTCGGCGTCTCGCGCAGGAGCGGCCAGGCGATGAGCAGCGTCAGCACCGGCGTGAAGTTCGAGTACGTGGCGGTGCGCGTGGAGCCCAGCCTCTCGACCCCCACGTACCAGATGATGAACGCGACCACGAGGGCGAACAGCGCCGAGTAGACGACCGCGCCCCAGCCCGCGGCCGGCACCGCGGGGAGATCGTGCGCGAGCACCGACGGCGCGCCGATGAGGATGAGCGGGAGGCTGCCGACGGCCATCGTCCACGCGGTGCTCGTGAAGGCGCCGTAGCGGTCCACGAGCGGCTTCATCCCGACGGTGTACCACGCCCAGCAGACGGTCGCGAAGAGAACCAGGAGGTCGCCCACCACGGTGTTGCGGAAGCCCATCTCCTTGCCGCTGCCGAGGACGATGCTCGCGAGTCCCACGGTGGAGAGAACGAGTCCCGCGATGTCCCGGCTCCTCAGGCGCTCGTGCCCGTGCCAGTGGCTCATCAGCGCGGTGGCGATCGGCACGCCGCCCATGATGAGCGAGGCGTTGCCGGCGCGCGTGTGCGCCAGCCCCTCGATGAACCCCATCTGGTAGATGGTGTTGCCGAGCACGCCGAGCGCGAGGAAGCGGCCCCAGTCTCCGCGGGCCGGCATCCCGCGGCCGAACCGGCGGGCCACGAGCAGGATGACGGGCGTCGCGATGACGAAACGCAGGGTGTTGAACTCGAGCGGCGAGAAGTGCGCGAACGCAGCCTTGGCGACGATGAAGTTCACCGCCCAGATGAGGGACATCAGGGCGAGCAGCGCGTCGGTGGGGGTGAGGCCTCGAGGGCGCCCCTCGGCGGAGGCGGACGTCATAGACCGGGAAAGCTAACGGACGCGGGCCGGGGGCGCGCGCGGTTGCTTTCCCTGGTCTCCCCCTGAACTCTTAGAGCAGCCGCGATGGAAGCCCGGTCGAGCGGCAGGCTGGCGACCGGGACGTGCTCCGCCGCACCGGTCGCCGACCCAACCACCTCGTGAAGAGCAAGATCCCAGGAGGACGTATGCGCCCATCGCTCGCCGTGACCACGCTGCTCGCCTGTCTCACCATCGCCGCCGCGGCCCAGGCCCAGCGGCCCGCGCGATCCCAGCCGGATCAGAGTCCGCCCGCCGCCCAGTCACAGCAGCCCGCGCGCACCGCCGACAGCGCCGCCCGGCCCGCGCCCGCCGGCCCGTCCGCCGAGCCGCGCGAGGAGGCGTCGGTCACCGAGCACGCCATCCGAATCGGCGGGCAGACGATACCCTACCGCGCCACCGCCGCCACGATGCTCCTCAAGAACGACAGCGGCGTGCCCATCGGCAGCCTCTACTACACCGCGTACACGCGCACCGACGTCTCCGACAAGAGCCGTCGCCCGCTCGCCTTCGTCTACAACGGGGGCCCCGGCTCCGCCTCCGCCTGGCTGCATATGGGTGCCTTCGGCCCGCGGCGCGTCGTCACGAACGACCCGTCTTCGACGCCGCCGGCGCCCTACCAGCTGGTGGACAACACCAGCAGCCTCATCGACGTCGCCGACCTGGTCTTCATCGACCCCATCGGCACCGGCTTCAGCCGGCCGGTCGGACGGGGCGCCGGACGGGACTTCTGGGGCCTCGACGAGGACGCCGCCTCGCTGGCCCAGTTCGTGTATGCGTACGTGAGCCGTAACGGGCGGTGGAACTCGCCCAAGTACCTGATCGGTGAGAGCTACGGCACCACGCGCTCGGCGGTCCTGGTGAACCGGCTGCAGTCGCGGGAGGGGATGGACTTCAACGGCGTCGTGCTGATCTCCTCGATCCTCGACTTCGAGACCACGTCGTTCGCACCGGGGCACGACATCTCGTACGTGATGTATCTGCCGTCGTACGCCGCGACCGCCGCATTTCATCATCTCATCCCGCAGCCGGCGGACCTCGCGGCGTTCCTCGACGAAGTGCGTCGCTTCGCGGTGAACGAGTACGCCGACGCCCTGAACAAGGGGTCGGCCCTCGGCGTCGAAGAGGCCACCGCGGTGCGCCGTCGCCTCGTGGCCTACACCGGCCTCAGCGACGAGTACCTCACGCGCGCCAACCTGCGCGTCTCCCTGCGCCAGTGGATGGCAGAGCTGAACCGGGCGCGGGGCCAGAACACCGGGCGGCTCGACTCCCGCTTCACCGGCCCGATGCTGAATCTCCTCGCAGAGGGGGGCGAGGGGGATCCGCAGTCGCGCGCCATCACCGGCGCCTACACCGCGGCCATCAACGCGTACCTCCGCGACGAGTTGCGCTTCGGGGGCGACCAGCGCTACAGCCTGGGCGGCGGCGTCCAGTGGAACTGGAACCGCGCGCCCGCGGGTGGCCCGGGCGGCGGGGGCGGCGGGCGAATGGGCTCGCCGTACGTCGGCAGCGATCTCGCGCAGGCGCTCGTCTCGAACCCTCACCTGCGCGTCGAGGTCGAGAACGGCTACTACGACATGGCAACGCCGTTCTTCGCCACCGAGTACACGATGGACCACCTCGGCCTGCCGGCGGAGCTGCGGAGCCACATCACCATGAAGTACTACGAGGCGGGCCACATGATGTACCTGCGCGAGCCCGACCTCGTGGCGCTCAAGAACAACGTGGCGCAGTTCATCGGCTCCACGTCGCGGCGGCCCTAGGCGGCACGCGGGAGGTGCGCCTGGCCGGCCTCTCTGCGCGGCCGGGCGCACGGACGCCGGCAGCTTCCCCGCCACACCGTAGCCCCGGCGGGCCGCGACGCCCATATTTGGACGAGCCCCCTGGATCGAGGTCGTCGCCGTGCCGAAGTGGATCAGCCGGATCACGTCCTTGCCCGCCCGCCATCCCTTCCTGCTGCTCGTGACGCTCTACGTGGCGATCGGCGCCATCGCAGCGATCACCGTCAGCCTCCTGCCCGCGCCGCTGGACCGCGCCGTCGAGGCGCTCACAGGCGGCAGGGGCCTGGGCGTGTTCGAACCCAACTCGTTCGGGCGCGCCGCGCCGCTCCCACCGCCCGAAGCCCCGATGTGGGCCATCGCCACGCTCGCGATGCTCGGCGCCGGGCTGCTGGCGCTGCCCGTGGCATGGCTGTACACGGTCACCCGCCAGAAGCGCGGCTACAGGCAGTCGGTGGTCCAATCCCTCATCCTCCTCCCCGTCGTCGTGGCCGGCGTGGTCGTCCTCGTGAAGTTCAGCCTCGCGCTCGCCTTCAGCCTCGCGGGCATCGTCGCCGCCGTGCGGTTCCGCAACACCCTCGAGGACAGCAAGGACGCGGTGTACATCTTCGTCGCGACCGGCGTCGGTCTCGCGGCCGGGGTCGAACTCACCGTCGCCCTCGCGCTCTCGCTCGTATTCAACCTCGTGACGGTGCTGCTGTTCGAGTTCGACTTCGGGCGGACGCCGGCCCGGCTCGAAGGGGAGATGGCGCAGGCGCACCTGCGCCGCGCGCTGGCCACGGCGAACCGCACCAGCCAGTTCGTGGCCCGCCTCGACCGCGAGGTGCTGGAGCAGCTGGCGCCGGAGCAGCTGGAGGCGCTGGCCGACCGCGCGTGGCGGCGGCGCAAGGACACGGAACCCGAGACCGGGGAGGAAGAGGGACCGCGGCACGACGCCGTGCTCCGAGTGCGGACCGACGGCTCGACCCGCTCCCACGAGGCGGTGGAGACGGCGCTGGTGAAGCACGCCAAGAGCTGGCACCTCGAGCGTTCGGAGACGGCGGCGGAGGGCGGGCAGGTGCTCGAGTACGTGCTGAAGCTGCGGAAGAGCGTGCAGCCCACGTCGTTCCTCGACGCCGTGCGGGGGGAGGGGACGAAGGGCGTGCTCGACGCCGAACTCAAGTGACCTCGCTCCGACGTAGGCTGGGCGGGCCGGCGAAGTGGATGCTGGCGGCGGCGCTCGCGGCCTCGGGGACGGCGCGGAACGCGGCGGCGCAGTCGGCGCGGGGGACGTTCTTCCAGTCCGACTCCGTGCTCGCGGTCACGCTCCGCACCGACCTCCGGACCCTGCTCCGCGACCGCGACACCGCGAACGCCGAATGGCGCGCGGCCACGCTCACCTACGCCGGCCCCGACAGCGCGGTCACCGTCCCCCTCCGCGTGCGGACGCGCGGCCTCTACCGGCTCACCAACTGCGAGTTCCCGCCCATCCGCCTGCGCTTCGGCCAGAACGAGGTGCGCGGCACGCTGTGGGACGACCTGCGGCGCCCGAAGCTCGTGACTCATTGCGAGAACCGGGACGAGTACGAGCAGAACCTGCTGCAGGAGTATGCGATCTACCGCGTCTTCCGGCTGTTCACGCCGCTGGGCTTCGGGGCGCGCCTGCTGCGCGTCACCTACGAGGACTCGGCGGGAAGGGTCCGGCCGGTGACGCGGTACGGGATCGTGACGGAGGACCCTGAGCGTCTCGCCGAACGGTTGGGCGGTACGCTGCTGGACAGCGCCGGCATCCGGATCTTCAGGCTGCAGCAGTCCAACGCCGTGCTGCTGAGCGTCTTCCAGTACTTCATCGCCAACACCGACTGGGCGATAGCGTTCCTGCACAACATCACGCTGGTGCGGATGGCGGACGGACTCTACGGGGTGCCCTTCGACTTCGACTGGACCGGGGTGATCAACGCGCGCTACGCCCGCCCCAATCCGGTGACGCGGCTCTCGTCGGTGCGGGTGCGGCTCTACCGCGGGCTCTGCCTGCCACAGGACCGGTTCGAGCCGGTGCTGGCGCGGTTCGAGGCCCTGCGGGACACCATCGCCGCGGTGTACCGGGCCGTTCCCGGCCTCGAGCCGCGCGTGGTGGAGCGGACCCTGCGCTACTACGACGAGTTCTACCGCGCCATCGCCGACCGCACGCGCTTCTTCCAGCGGGAGATAGAGCCGAACTGCGGGGTGTGACGACATGGACAGCCACCGGCCGCTGGGCCGCTCGCCGATCCGCGTCTCCGCCATCGGCCTCGGCTGCTGGCAGTTCTCCGAAGGCCAGGGCCTCGGCGGCAGCTACTGGCCCGCCCTGTCTCGGGACACCGAGAACCGTATCGTCGCCGCGAGCCTCGCCGGCGGCATCAACTGGTTCGACACCGCCGAGATGTACGGCGGCGGGCGGTCGGAGACCGTGCTCGCCGCAGCGCTTGTCGCCGCCGGCCGGAAGACCGGCGACGTGGTCGTCGCCACGAAGTGGATGCCGGCGTTCCGGACGGCGCGGAGCCTCAGGACCACCATCGGCGAGCGGCTCACTCGCCTCGCCCCCTTCGGCATCGACCTGCACCAGGTGCACCAGCCGATCGCGTTCGCGACCGTGGCGGCGCAGATGGACGCGATGGCCGACCTCGTGGCCGAGGGGAAGGTGCGCAGCGTCGGCGTGAGCAACTTCTCGGCGTCCAGGATGCGCGCCGCGCACCGGGCCCTCTCCGCACGAGGCATCCCGCTAGTCTCGAACCAGGTGCGCTACAGCCTCCTCCACCGCCGCATCGAGCGGAACGGCGTCCTCGACGCCGCCAAGGAACTGGGCGTCACCATCATCGCGTACTCACCGCTTGCGCAGGGCATCCTGTCGGGGAAGTACCACCGCGAGCCGGGCCTCATCCGCACGCGCACGGGCCCGCGGAAGTGGATGCCGGCGTTCCGGCGGAGCGGGCTGGAGCGCAGCCGGCCGCTGGTGTGCGCGATCGAGGAGATCGCGGCGGCGCACGGCGCCACGCCCTCGCAGGTCGCCCTGATCTGGCTCGTCAACGCGCACGGCGAGACGGTCGTCGCCATCCCGGGCGCCACGAGCGTCGCGCAGGCCGAGGAGAACGTGCGCGCCCTGGGCCTCGCGCTCACGCCTGCGGAGCGGGCGCGGCTGGACCAGCTTTCGTCGGCACCGTGAGACGCTCGTCGCCGCTCCGCCGCACCGCGTTCGCCGCCGCGCTCGTGCCCGCACTCTGGGGAGTCTTCGCGCCCGCCGTCGCCCAGGAGCGCCCCACCGGCCCCCTCGCCGCGCGGATCGCGCCGCTGCTCACCACGCGCCCATACCGGTTCGCGACGTGGGGTGCGCTCGTCGTCAGCCTGACGACCGGCGACACGCTCTTCTCGTGGCGCGCCGACCGGCGTTTCCTCCCCGCGTCGAACGCCAAGCTCTTCACCACCGCCGCCGCGCTGCACTACCTCGGCACCGAGTTCCGGTTCGTGACCGTGCTCTTCGCCGACGGCCGCGTGAACAACGGCGTCCTGTTCGGCGATCTGGTCCTCTACGGCACGGGCGACCCCACCTTCGGCCTCGATACCGCGAGTCTCGCTCCCTTCGCCGACAGCGTCGTGGCGGCGGGCATCCGCCGCATCCGGGGCGATGTCGTCGGCGACGCGAGCTTCCTCGGCGCCGAGCTGACGGGACCCGGCTGGTCGCCGGACAACTTCAGCCAGTCGTGGGCCGCGCCACCGTCGGCGCTCAGCGCGGCGGAGAACCGCATCGTCATCGTCGTGACGCCGGGCAAGCGGACCGGCGACGCAGCCCGCGTCCTCGTGGACCCGCCGAACGACTACTACGCCGTGGTGAGCGTGGTGGTCACCGGCCCGCCGCGGAGCCGCACCCGTATCGACGTGAACCGCGGTCCGGCGCGCGGCGTCCTCGAGCTGAGCGGCATCATCGCGCCGGCGCGGGGACCCTGGCGCACCAGCATCTCCGTTCCGGAGCCCGCCGTCTTCGCGGCGGGGCTGCTGCGGCGGCTTCTCGAGGCGAGGGGCGTCGTCGTGCAGGGCGGCGTCCGCTCGGAGACGGAGGACGCGCCTGACCGCGCGCAGCAGATGCTCGCCGCGGTGCGCGGCCGTGGCGGCGACCCCTTCGCGAACGCCATCGCCGTCCGCCGCTCGCCGCCGCTCGACGACCTCGTGGCGATGATCAATCACCGCAGCCACAACCTCTCGGCCGAGCTGGCGTTTCGCGCCATCGGCCGCTCCGTGGGCCGCGCGGGCACGTTCGCGGCGGGCGCGCAGGCGGTGGCGCGGTTCCTGCGCGAGCAGGTGGGGCTGCCCGCGAGCTCGTTCCAGGTCACCGACGGCTCGGGACTCTCGCTCCTCGACGAGGCCACGCCGCGATCGCTGGTGCAGCTTCTGGCGTATATGCAGCGCGCGCCGGAGCGGCGCGCGTTCTACCGGTCGCTGCCGGTGGTCGGTGAGGGGCTGACGTCGCGGATGCTGGGAACCCCTGCCGTGGGCCGCCTGCGGGCCAAGACGGGGACGCTGAACAACGTGTCGGCGTTCTCGGGCTACGTGGAGGCCGCGGGAGGCGAGCAGCTCGCCTTCTCCCTGATCGTCAACGATCCGCCGTCCGTCCAGCGCGCCCGCGACACGCAGGACACTGTGGGCGTCCTGCTCAGCCTCTTCGACCGGCGGGACCTCCCGCCGGCGGCCGCTCCACCCGCCGCGCCCCCGCGAAGGTCTCGCGCAGCGCCACCGCCTCGGCGCTCCCGCCCGTGAGCGGCGAGCGGCACACGCTCCCCGCAGCGGCGCTCGCGTGGACCACGTAGCCCGCACCGTCGGCGATCGCGACGTGCGTGATGCGCGGCCGTCCCGCCCCCACCGCGAAGAAGAGTAGGTCGCCCGCAGCGAAGTCGCCGTCGGCCGCGGTGGCCTGCACCGGCTCGCCCACCTCGGCCTGCTGCGCGCTGTCGCGCGGGAGCCGGACGCCGCGCACGCGATACGTCGCCTGGACCAGTCCGGAGCAGTCCACTCCCCACGTCGTGATCCCGCCCCAGCGGTAGGGCGCCCCCCCGAAGAAGGCCTCCGCCCACCGGGCCGCCGACATCGCGCGGGATTCCTCGCGGAGCGTCTCGTCCTGCGCGACGCGGCCGCTCACGACTCGCGCCACGCGGCCGTCGGGCAGGCGCACGCCGCCGTCGTTCTCCAGGACCAGGCGCGCACCGAGAGGCACGGGCAGCCGCTCGCGGCTGCCCACCGCGAGCATCGCGCCGAGGCTCGTCGCGTGCGCCTCCTCGCGCCATCCCGCGACCACCGGCTCCGCGCCGAGGAGGAGGTGTCCGCGGTGCACCCACGCCCTGTGCTCGTCCTCACACCGCACCCACAGGAAGGGCGCATGTTCTTCGATCACCTCGAGCAGGTGGCCGAGCGGGGCCTCCGAGGTGATTTCCGCGCGGTGGTCGGGGCTGCCGTACAGCGGCGCGAGGGCCGAGGCGACGACGGCGCCGCTCATCCGGCGAGTCCCGGGATGCCGTCGCGGCCGCGGGCCGCGCGGACCGCGCGTTCGACCGCGGTCTCGCTCACCTGCCGCGCGAGCTGCTCCACCTGGAGGGCGTTGCCGGGGGCCGCGCCGGCGGAGCACGCGAAGAGGATGTCCCCGTCGAAGACGGTCCCCACCGGCACGATGCGCCGCGCCAGCCCGTCCGCCGCCGCCCGCGCGACGCCGCCGAGCGCGAGCCGGTCGAGGGCCGCGTTCGCGGCGACGACGACGAGCGTCGTCTGGTGCGTGGCGCTGGAGAGGGAGCCGAACGGTGTCCCGCCCTGCGCGAGGTACGCGGCGCCGTCGGCGAAGCTCCCGTCCCCGGCGCGCGCCCCCGCGATGATGCGCCCGACGGCGTCCGTCACGTCGCCGAAGCAGTTCACGACGGCGAGCGCTCCGACCACGAGGTCGCCGACGCGCACCGACCACGTCCCCACGCCGCCCTTCATCGCGCGCCCCGGGCCGAGCGCCTTGCCAACGGTGGCCCCGGTGCCCGCGCCCACCGACCCTTCGGCCACATCGCGGCCGGCCGCGGCGCAGGCCGCCTCGCCCATCGCGGCGTCGGGCCGCGCGTCGAAGCGCCCGCACGGGGCGAGGTCGAACACCACCGCCGCCGGGACGATCGGGACGGTGCCCTGCCCCACCGGGTAGCCGCGCCCCTGCGCCGTCAGCCAGCGCGCCACTCCGTCGGCGGCGGCGAGACCGTACGCGGAGCCGCCCGCCAGGAGGATGGCATCCACGCGACCGGCGAGGGATTCCGGGCGGCAGGTGTCCAGCTCGCGCGAACCCGTCGCGCGGCCGCGCACGAACGCCGTGCACGGCATCCCGTCCCGCGGCGCCAGGACGACCGTGCAACCGGTGCCGCCCGGCTCGTCGGTCGCGTGCCCGACGAGCAGGCCGGGGACGTCGGTGATGGACTGGGCCACTGATGTGCCTCCCTGCGGGTGCCTACGCCGTCGGCGGCGGCGCCGGCTTCACCTTCGGCGCCGGCGGCGGGAGGTTCTCCGGCTCGGGAAGGCCCTTCTTCACGCGGCAGGCTCCGCAGACGGTGATGCCGCGGAACTCGCAGATCAGGCAGATGAACGTCCCGCACTCGTCGCAGGGATACCCCTCCGACGCCCGCTCCTCGTTCCCGCACGAGCGGCAGACCATCATGTCGCGTTCGGTCATCGAACCTCCCCCAGCCCGTACACCTTGATCTTGTTGATGAGCGTAGCGCGCGAGATCCCCAGCTCCCGCGCCGCGCGGGTGCGGTTGCCCGAGTGCCGCAGCAGCGTGCGCTCGATGTGGCGCCGCTCCACCTCCTCGAGCGAGAGCGGCGGACCGCGCGGCGGCTCCGGAGGCGGCGCGGTCACCGGCAACCGCGGCGCCTCACCGGCGGAGCGTCCAGCCACCTCCGGCGGCAGGTGCTCCGGACCCACCACCAATGCGCCTCGCGCGAGCATCAACGCGCGCTCCAGCACGTTCCGCATCTCCCGCGCGTTGCCCGGCCAGCCGTAGCCCACAAGCCGCTTGAGCGCATCCCCGCCGAGCTCGCCCGGGCTCCCCGGCATTTCGGCCAGGAGTTCCGCGAAGAAGCCGCGCGCCAGCGCCTCCCGGTCCTCGCGGGACCGCTCCCGCAACGGCGGAAGATGCACCGGCACCACGTTCAGCCGGAGGAAGAGGTCCTCGCGGAACTGCCCCCGCCGGACCGCGGCGCCGATGTCGTGGCTCGTGGCCAGGATGGACCGCACGTTCACGCGGATCGCGTGGGCGCCGCCGACGCGGTGCACGACCCGGGTCTCGAGCGCCTCGAGCAGGTCGGGCTGGAGGGCCGGCGGGAGCAGGGAGACCTCGTCGAGGAAGAGCGTGCCCCCGTCCGCGAGCTCGAAAACGCCGGGCACGCGGACGCTGCTGCCCGTGTCACCGCCGCGCTCGGAGCCGAACAGCTCGGCCGCGAGCGCCGCGGCGTCCGGCGCGGCGCACCCGGCCTTCACGAACGGTGCCAGCGCACGCGGCGAGGCCTGGTGGATTATCCGCGCCACCAGACCCTTCCCCGTGCCCGGTTCCCCCGTGAGGAGCACCGTGCTCTTCTCGGCGGCGGCGAGCTGCCGCAGCTGCGCCGCGAGCTCCTGCATCTCGGGGGACACGCCGAGGGCGTCGGGACTCTCGTCCGGCCCGGCGCGTGCGCGCAGGAATCCGCACCGGCGGCAGCCGCGGACTTTCTCCATCACCCGCCCCGCCACCGCCTCGAGGTGCGCCATCTCCATCGGCTTGGTGAGGATCTGCTCCGCGCCGAGCTGCATCGCACGCACATCGGACTCGGCGAAGCCGTGGCCGATCAGGAGGACGAGCGCGGCTCCCCGGCGGCGGAACTCCTCGTAGGCCAGCGCGGAGGCCGGCCCCGGGAAGTGCAGGGTCAGGATCACGACGTCGGGCCGCGTGCGGTCGTAGGTCTCGAGCGCGTCCTTCCCGCTCGGCGCGTGGAACACCTCGTGGCCGAGCCGCTCGAAGCGGTCCGCCAGCGCGTGCAGCGCGGTGGGGTCGTCGTCGACGAAGAGGAAGGTGCCCGCCATGAGACTCAGGCCAGGAGGTCGGGGCGCACGCGGATCGCCTCGACTGCGGCGTCCACTTCGGCCGGGCCGAACTGCGAGTCGCGTCCCTTGACGAGTTCCCGGATGACCGCCGCCGGGTCGCGGCGCTCACGCCACGGCCGCGCGCCGCACATCGCCGAGATCGCCGCGGCGGTGCCGAGTGCCCGCGCGATCGGCGGGATGTCCTCGCCGGCGAGGCCGCCCGGGTAGCCGTCGCCGTCGTAGCGCTCCTGGTGCGCGGCTATCGCCGTGATGACGGCGCGGTCGGCCCCGAGCCGCTCCACCCAGCGGGCACCGAGCGTGGGGTGGACGCGGATGAGGTGCTGGGTCTGGCGCGCGAGCTGCCCCGAGCGCTGCAGCTCGGTGGCCGGGACCGCCAGCATCCCGATGTCGTGCACTCGCCCGGCGAGGACGAGGCGCTCGCCGTCGAGCCCCAGCGATCCGGCCAGGACGCCCACGAGCCGCGCCGTGCGAGAGGAGTGCCCCACCCGGAACGAATCCGTCCGCTCGAAGGCGCTGACCATCTCACCGAGCACCAGTAGCACCGGGCCCGCCTGCCGCTGCACCTCCACCGCCGCCACCGTCTGCCGCAGCGCGCGCAACTCCGTGGCCACCGCGGCCTCGCGTTCCACCTGCTCCGGCTGGAACGGCTTCACCACGTAGCCGTCGGCGCCGCGCTCGAGCGCCCCGACGGCCCCGGCCACGTCGCCCGGCGCCGCGAGGATGATGACCGCCGGCGGATCGGGGAGCCGCTGCGCCGCGTCGAGCAGGTCGAGGCCGCTCGCGCCGGGCATCTGCACGTCGGTGACGAGCAGGTCGAACCCGCCCGCCGCGAGCAGCTCCAGCCCCTCCGAGCCCGAGTGAGCCGCGACGCAGGTCGCGCCAGCCCGTTCGAGCTGGCGGACCACCAGCGCGGCGATCGCGCGCTCGTCGTCCACCACGAGCACGTGCCGGCCGGCGAGAGGAGAGGGCATTGGCGCGAATCTAGCCCTGGGCCCCGCGCGGGGCGAGGACGTGGAGGGC
>Ga0315275_10001138_pt1 | contig 23063 bp, 20 predicted proteins | sample YL17G03_0_MG_FD_205557 | JGI IMG/M metagenome (GOLD analysis project Ga0315275, IMG submission 205557) | Sediment microbial communities from Yellowstone Lake, YNP, Wyoming, USA - YL17G03_0 | ecosystem: Environmental > Aquatic > Freshwater > Lake > Sediment | place: USA: Wyoming | collected...
GAAGCGAAGCCTGTCCTCTACGCGTGGGATGCCGAGTAGGCAGTAGGGTTCGGGAGACAGGAAGGGCTATTTTGCCAGAAAGGAACCGGTAGAGGTGAGAGAGTTTCCCTGGCTATGACGGTTAGCGTCTACGTGCAGCATTCCCTGTCAACGTTGTGGGAGCCGGAGGGTTTCCCCTCCGGATGGGAGAAGGCACCAGTCTCCCGCCGCTGGCTCTCCCAGTCCAGCGGCATCCGGAAGAGATGTTCGAGAGATAGTCCTCCTGGCTCCGTGCCCGCGAGCACCGCCTCCACAAGGTCGGGAGCCAGCAGCGTAAGCCGCAGCAGTCGGGCCACATAGGAGTTGTCCACCCCAAGCTCCAGGGCCAGCTCGCGGATGCTGCGACATCGTCCCTGTTCGAGCAGGTCGCGCCAGCGATAGGCTCGTGCCAGCGTTAACGACAGCGAGGCGTTCGGCCGGAGGGACGCGCCCGTGTCCGCTACCAGACCGCCGGGCGCGACGATTTCCTGGCGCCCCCGCCGGCGCGTTAGCCGGATGGGCACCCTCACCACCACACTTCCTCCGTCGAGCGCGATGTTTCGTCCCGAGGAATCACTCATGTCGCCATCTCCTGCATTCCACTCGGCTGGCTTCGCTCTGCGAGAAGCGAGGCAAGCTGTTCCGCATTGAACCTTACCTCGGCTCGATCCGGATGCACCTCCACCTGCTGCACCACTGACTGCACTATGCGCTCTTGTTCCCCGGGGGAGAGCCGGTGCCAGTCCTGATCGAGCTCGCGAGCGGCCTCCATGAGCGCACGGCATTCGGCTATGCTTGCGACCGCGTTCCGCCGCCGGCCGCCTGATCCCGCTCCTCGGCAGCCTTCGACCCAGGCCTCGGGGGTACGCAGGACGGCGCGGAGTTGCTCCACCACCGTGGCCTCGATCTCTCCCGCCGCCAGGGAGCGCGTGGGGCAGCTGCTATGTCCGTTCTTGGCAGCCTGCACGCAAAGATAGTAGCGATACACCTTGCCCCGGCGCTTGGCATAGGTCGGCCCCATCGCGCAGCCGCAATGGCCGCACTGGATCAGCCCTCGCAAGAGTGCAGGCGTCTTGATGCGGGTTCGTGCTCCTCGGACTCGATAGTGCTTGGCGAGGATTGCTTGGGCCCGGTCCCAGAGGTCGCGCGAGACGATGGCCTCGTGCTCTCCGGGGTAGCGCTCGCCCCGGTGAGTGACCTCTCCCAGGTAGATGGGGTTGTTCAGCACGCGATAGAGGTGGGCCTTGTTCCAGGGGGTACCGGCGCGGGTGACTCCCTTCTTGGTGGTCCAGGATTTGGTGGTGCGGCACTCCGCATTCAGTTCTGCGGCAAGTTTAGTGGTGGAGCGGCCTTCCGCGAAGCGCTCGAAGATGGAGCGCACCAGCTCCGCCTCCTCCGGGTTCAGGACCAGGCGCTTCCGCTCCCGGTCCACGTCATAGCCTAACACCGGGGGCCCGCCGATGTATTTGCCCTTCCTCCGCGTGGCCGCGATCTTGTCCCGGATGCGCTCCCCGATGATCTCCCGCTCGAACTGGGCGAAGGAAAGGAGGATGTTCAGCATCAGCCTGCCCATGGAGGTGCTGGTGTCGAATCGTTGAGTGACCGAGACGAAGGAGACGCCTTTGCGGTCGAAAACCTCGATCATCTTGACGAAGTCCAGCAGCGACCGGGAGAGCCGGTCGAGCTTGTAGACTACCACGCAGTCGACGCTGCCGGCCTCAATGTCGTCCAGGAGCCGCTGCAGCCCCGGTCGCTCCAAGGAGCCACCGGAATAGCCGCCATCATCGTAGTGCTCGGGCAGTGCCTCCCATCCCTCATGTCGCTGGGAGAGAATGTAGGCCTCCGCTGACTCCCGCTGGGCGTCGAGGGAGTTGAAGTCGCTGTCGAGGCCTTCGTCGGTGCTCTTCCTGGTGTAGACGGCGCACCGGACGCAAGGTGCGGGCGCGCGCGGAGTAGTTTGCTGGCGCCTCATCGGCTCGCCTCCGCGCGCTTGGTGCGCAGGCCGAAGAACGCGGGCCCATTCCAGTGGGTACCGGTGATGAGCTCGGTGATGGCCGTCAGGGAGCGGTAGCGACGGCCGCGATATTCGAAGCCACCGGAGACCGCCGTGACCTCATGGAGTTCGCCATTCCATTCTCGAATCAGGCGGGTCCCCGCGACCGGCCGCCCTCGCCTGGCCGGGACTGGCGGCCGGCCTCGGCGCAGGGCGCCGATCTCGTCATAGCCGGCGCGGTCGAGGAGCTCGTTCATCTTGGCCCGGGTCGCTTGACTGAGTCCCCCTTGGGCCAGCTCCTGGACGCGATAAGCGATGCGTCGGATGAGGAAGCTGCGGTTGTAGTGGGGAGGGTCGCTGCCCATCAGGCTGCGCCAGCGCTCCTGAAGCGCGGGCATAGGCAAGTGCTGCAGTTCGGCGATCTGCGTGAGTGTAGCGTTGCTCATGTGCCTCTCTCCATCGGACGTCGGATGTGACACATGACATCGCTCTGTTTGGCAAAAACATCAAGTCTTTTCTTCTCGGCTTTCCCCTTCGGCGGGCGGAGGGTCGGCTACGGCCCCAGCATCGTGGCCAGCGCGGCCGCCAATTCTTGGCGCATCGCTTCCATCTCCTCGGGACGCAGGGACGCCTGTTCCCGCTGCATCGCGTGCACCAATTGGCTGGCCGACAACACCAGGTCCGCGTCCATCCGCGTCGCCTGCTGCAGTCCGGCGAGCATGGCATCACGCTCTGCGCGTGGCCTCGAAGTAGGCAGCCCGGCATAAGCGGTACGGAAGGCGGCATCGAGCCGGGTGCGCACCTCGACGATCAAGTCCAGGTTGAGTTGCGCGGGAGTATCCTTGCCCCTGGGCCGGCGCCAGCCGCGCTCGCGGATCACTGCGATATCCCGGCAGATGGTACGCGAGGTGACGCCAAAGAGCGCGGCGACTTCCTCGACCCGCACGCGGCGCAGGCCCCAGAGGTACCACACCGCTTGCTGGCGGAGGGTGAGTTCGGGCTGTGACACCAGATTATCCTTTCCCTGCCCCAGTGTATCGGGGGCGTCCTGCAGCAGCCGCACTAGCTGCAGGCGAGCCGCACCCAGAGACAGAGGCGCGCCGGGCGGAGGCGCCGTCGCCCGCCGTACAGAAGAGGGTCTTGACTTTGCGCCCGCGCGGTAATGAAATTGCTTAGTGCGATAGGTGAGCTGATGGCAATCCCGACAACGAAATTGGGCCGCACCCGGTGGCAGGTAGAGCGCGGTCGCGCGCCCCTGCGGAGAAGGAGCATGCCCCCGGCCTGCTCCCGCGTAGGTCGCACCCATCCCGTGCTGGCATCGCCGACTTGGGCAGATGAACCGGCGGCGCGCCCCTCCGAAATGGCCCGGCATCTCGTGGACGCCTATCCAGTAACGCATCACCCGCCGGGGGTGGCTGGGACTGCCCACGTGGTGGGCCGCCGCCAGCCGCGCCGCCTCGATCCCGGGGACGAAGAAGCAAGCAAGCAAAGGCGTGTTGGAGGGCGACTCAATCGGCGCCAAGGATATGAAGTGGACCTCACCCGGGTGGGCGAAGACCCCGGCCCGTTTCAGGTCAGAGATGCGCAGACACTGGGCGTCGGTGACGAGGAGGCGTTCCGGGAGGCGGGCCATGTTTCTCCAGAGCGGACATATGTCCGAAATGAATTGGCCGCCAAGGCTGGCTTTTCCTGCTCCGCACAGGAAGAGAAACGGTGCCATAGGTCTGTTGTGGCGCTCTTAGCGCCTTCCAAGATGATGTCATATATCGTCTGTCGCCGTCGTAACCTACGTCTGGGGGACGCCGAAAAGAAGGGCAAAAGGCACCCAAACGGGGGCAGACCCACGAGCACAGCGCGTTTATTCACGTCGAGAAATGCGCACATGACATTGCCTCCAGCGCCCGAATGACCGGCTCCGGTCATTCTCTGTTTGGGGCTAGAAGGCCGAGAAAGCAGAGAGAAAGAGGGCCCGAAATGGGATGTGAGGCGGCAAACGCACCCGCGCCTACGTCCTGCTCGTCCACAGCCTTAGAAAAGCGGAAACGGCCCAATCCCCCCTCTGGACGCGCCCTTGGCGCAATGACGGATTGCTGCGGAGGAACAAAATCGCGGGGAAGAGACACCGCCCTGGGCGGTGTTGGTGGAGGCGGTGGGAATCGAACCCACGTCCGATGGACAGTCCTCGCAAGGCACTACGAGCGTAGCCTGCGTTTTATCTTCGCCCGGCGCAAGCCCACAGGCGGGCCTCTCGCCAGGCTAGTTCGTTTCTGTTCTCCCCTCCCCCCTACGAACCTCAGGGTTCCGGGCAAGCTAGCTTTGGTTACGCCCAGGCCGACCGCGCTAGCTCGGTCGGGAGGACGTCGCTACTTACGCAGCGAGTGCCAGCGGTTGATTGTTGGCAGTTATACGGGTGCGCGTTTTGTCGAGATCACGCGACTCGGCTCGCGTCTTGCGGCTCCCGGTCCACCGTCGAGGCCTTTCGCCCCCACGATGACTGGCACATCTATTATACCCGATCGCGAGTCGGAGGGGAAGAGCTACGGCATTCACCAACCACAGGTCGAGCGCATACTCATGGCTCTGGCAGGCTGAAGCCTGCGGCACCCGGCCGACTGCAGGGCAGACCGGGCGCGGAAAGGGGGCAGACGGGCCCGGTCTACTACGGGCGGTAATAGAGCGCGCTGAAGCCGGCGAGCGTCCTGCTCTGTCCGCCCTAAGCGGACTGCGTAGGATGCCCGCCCTGCGGCTCTCCCCTCGTCCGCTCGGCGAACGCCCGCTCTTCATCCCGCTGCGCCTCCCGCTCGGCGATGGCCCTGCGCTTGTCATACTGCCGCCGGCCGCGGCCCAGGCCGAGTTCGATCTTCGCATAGCCCCGCTGTAGGTAGACGCGCAGCGGCACGATGGTCAGGCCACGCTCAATGGAGCGGCCGATGAGCCGGCTGATCTCGCGGCGATGCAGCAGCAGCTTGCGGGCCCGCTTCGGATCGGGATTGGCGCGCGCGCCCGGATCATAGGGGCTGATGTGCATATTGTGGAGCCACGCCTCGCTCCCCTCGATTGTCGCGTAGGCCTCGCGGAGGGCAACCCTACCAGCGCGGATGGACTTTATCTCCGTGCCGGTCAGCACAATACCCGCGTCGAAGGTATCGAGGATGTCGTAGTCATGCCTCGCTCTTCTGTTGGCGGCAATGGTTTGTCTATCTGACATGCTCGGCGGCTCCAGACGGCGGATTATAGGCGGAACGCGGACGCAGGGTCAAGTAGGGCCTTCGTGCCGTCGTTTGTTGTTCAGTTTCGGGCACATGAATGTTCCCTTTGCGGACGCTGCTCGTCGCCGCTGTTGGCGGCCGCACCAGGGCTCGGAGCAGCTGGCATGGGGCGGAACAGGGCAGGACGTGGTATAGATGTGATAGGCGGCACAGAGGTATGCGGCGGTCCGCCGTCGCATAGGTGTTGTCGTCTCTTGCGGACGGGAGGGAAGAACATGCGTCAATGTGGTCGGACACGTCCGATTCTCGCCGGCTTGCTCGTGCTGGCAATGGTGCTCACCATTACCGGCCTGCTGGGAGCGGCCGGGGCCAGTATCCGCCTGATGTCACCCAAGGCCGGGGCGAAGGTCAGCGGCACCATCGAGGTGCAGGCCAAGGTGAAGGCGGACCAGCAAGTGAGCTATGTCATCCTCGGCGTTGACGAGGATAGACCACAGTCGAGCAACTCCCCGCCGTACTCCTTCGAGATAGACACCCGCGAGCTCAGCGATGGGGCCCATCGGATCTTCGTCGAGGCCTATGATCGGTACGGGCTGGTGGGGTCGTCCACTGTGGTCACGGTCTACGTGAAGAACGCATCCTCTTCGGCAGTGCAGGTCAAGAAGCCGGCTCAGACGCAGCTCGCGGTGCGGCCGTCAGTGAAGGCGCCGACGGCGATCGCGAGTGCTCCGCCGGCCGCACCGAGTACTACTGTCGCACCGGTCGCGGGCATCTCTCGCGCGCAGGTGGCGAGCGCTCCGGCAACAACTGATGGGACCGCGGCCGTCTCGCCGATGATGATGGCGCGAGGTCCGATGACGGCGCCGACACTGAGCGCATCCGAGACGGTGATCGGGGTGAGCCGGCCGGAGGCGCCCGCATCGCAGGCAGGAGTCGGCCTCGCCTCCGGGCCCATCGGCAGCACCCCGCCCATGCCAGAGCAGGCGACTGACACCGTTCGAGCGCATACGGTGGTGGTCAACGGCCAGGCGGTGCAGTTCGACGTCTCTCCTCGGATCGTGAACGGGCGAGTGCTGGCTGGGTTCCGCTCGATGTTCGAGAGCCAGGGGGCAAGGGTGACCTGGAACCCGCAGACCAGAACCGCCAAGGCGGTCAACGGCGCGCTGGTAGTCGAGGTGCCGATCGGAGAGCGCATCGCGAAGGTGGGCGGCGGGGAGATGGACATGGGCGCGAGCGCATCCATCGTTGAGGGACGGACGATCGTGCCGGTTCGCTTCTTCGCCGACACCGTTGGCGCTGGGCTCTCGTGGGATACCCAGACCAGGACTGCTCTGGTGCAGATGACCGATCGCCAGATCGCGGTGAGGGCCGCGCTCGAGTAGTGATCGCTGGGTCGTTACGGGTCTTTCCAGGTGCGCCGCCCGACGCTGGGCGGCGCACTTTCTTTGGCCGGGGAGGTAAGCCTCTCGCGACCGCCGAAGCACGGCCCAAGGGCTCTTCGGGGCAGCAGGGCGGGAATGACGGGAAACGGACCAGGGACGCTCTATATCGTCGGGACGCCGATAGGTAACCTCGAGGACATCACGCTGCGGGCGCTGCGCGTGCTTGGCGAGGTGGCCATCATCGCCGCGGAGGACACGCGCGTCACGCAGACGCTGCTGCGCAGGCACGAGATTGCCACTCCCCTTGTCAGCTACCATCAGCACGCGAGCGAGAGGCGGATCGCCGAGTTGATCGGCATGCTCAAGACGGGAAAGAGCGTCGCGATGGTGTCCGACGCAGGGATGCCTGGGTTCAGCGATCCCGGGGCGCGACTGGTGGCCGCCTGCGCCAGCGAGGGCATTCCCGTCGTGGTCATCCCCGGGCCGACGGCATCATCGGCCGCGCTTGCCGTCTCCGGGTTCTCGGGGCGGGAGCACCTTTTCATGGGATTCCTCCCGGCGAAGGTCGGGGATCGCCGAAAGGCACTTCAAGGCGTGGCCTGGTTCCGCGGCGCGCTCGTGCTCTACGAGGCGCCGCATCGGGTGGTCGAGACGCTGAAGGATGTGATTGAGGTGTTGGGCGACCGACAGGCCATCGCCGCGCGGGAGCTGACGAAGAAGTTCGAGGAGGTCGTGCGGGGCAGCGCCTCCGAGCTGCTCGACCACTTCGAGCAGACCGAGCCGCGGGGCGAGTTCACGATTGCCGTCGCGGGAGCGACCGCACACGTAGGGGCGCATGGCAATGCGCCCTCAGACATCGCCCCCGCGGTCGCGGAAGTGAGCGACCTCGTCGCGGCCGGCCTCTCTCGCAGTCGCGCCGTCGCTCACGTCGCCAAGCACCGCGGTATCCCGCGCAACACGCTGTACCGCGCCGCGACCGTAGGGGCGGACAGTTTGCCGCGAGCGCAGTTGAGGGGCTGTCCGCCCAAGGACGAGCAACCGTGACCACCAAGCGCCGCGCGAACTCGCTCGACGGCAAGACCTGGGCGCGAAACTCGATCAGCGTCTGGTCGGACATCCGCAAGTCTAAGGAAGAGCTGAAGCTCAAGCATCCCGCCCTCTTCCCCGCGCAGCTCGTGGAGAGGATCATAGGGTGCTTCCTCCCACCTGATGGGATGACCGTGCTCGATCCGTTCTGCGGGCTTGGCTCGACCGTTGTAGCGGCGCGGACCCTGGGCAAGATCGGCATCGGCCTCGACATCAGCGCGGAGTACGTGTCGGCAGCGCGGGCGCGGCTCGGGCGAGAACCATCCGCGATTGAGGGGGAACCCCACCCCCCGTCCCCCCTCCCCGTGCACGGAGAGGGGGAGCCATCACATAGTGGATGCAGGATCGTGGAAGCAGCTGCGGCCGACCTGCTGGAGCATGTGGAGGAGGAATCGGTTGACCTCGTCGTCACCTCGCCTCCCTACTGGGATGTGCTCACGCGTCGGCGGTCCGCGGACGGGAAGGCGGTCCGGAACTACGGCGAGAGCGGGGACGACCTGGGTCGAATGGCGGACTACGACGGCTTCCTGATGGCCCTGCGCCGCGTCTTCGCGCAGGTGCTGCTCGCGCTGAAGCCGGGGGCGTACTGCATCGTGGTGGTGATGGACATCAGGAAGAAGAACGTGTTCTACCCCTTCCATTCTGACCTGGCCGCCGCGATGCAAGCGGCCGGCTACCTGTGGGATGACCTCATCATCTGGGACCGCCGCCAGGAGTACAACAACTTCCGCCCCCTCGGCTACCCCGCGGTGTTCCGCGTCAACAAAGCGCATGAGTTCGTGCTGATCTTTCAGAAGCCGCGGTAGGAACGGGGACTGGCTACGAATTCCCCTGCACAGTCAGGGAGCGTCCCTGCAAGGCAGCTCCCTTTCGAGGACTCACACCGGCCGGCAGCTAGCCGGAATGCGTTGCCTGTCCCCGTTCGGGGATTCAAGTCATTGACCGCCGACCTCAAATACATTAACATTCATCAACCTTGATGTATATCAATGTGAAGGAGGCTCGTATGGCGATGAAAGTGATCCGAATGCCGATGACCAAGGCCCGCATCAACCTGGGGGCGCTGGTGCGCGGCGTTCATGTTCGAGGCGATGTAGTAGTGCTCGAGAAGGACGGCATTCCGGTGGCCGGCCTCGTGGATATCGACGTGATCGAGGACCTTATCGAGATCCACGACCCGAAGATGCAGCGGAAGATCCGAGCGAGCATGAAGGACTACCGTGCGGGCCGAACGCGTCCGCTCAGGGAGTTCCTCGATGAGCTGAAGGCGGAGAGGGGTGAATAGCCCCGCATCGTGGGGCAGGAGCGTGTCTCCTGCCCTATCTGGGAAGAACAGGAGTAGCTCGTCCCCTCAGCGAGCAGTGGCGCCTGCTTGTGCGTCGAGGAATGCAGGAAGGCTGTCGATTGTCTGGCTAGAGAACCTCTCGCGCTGTGGCCTGTTGAACGCGATGTCGCCCCAGCCCCCGTCTTTCCCCCGCCCGAATGCGTCGTCTTTCAATGCCAATACCTGACGCTTGGTCAGGAAGAAGACCTCGTCAGCCCTGTTCTGGTGCAGGAACGCCAGTAGCAAGAGGTAGTCTTCCGGCTTCCGCTCCACGGCCTTGCGGTCCACTCCAACAACCCGCGCGTAGCCGCGATATCCCTTGATCTGGATGTCCCAGTACCTGACCTCCCCCCCGATAGCCACGCGGAGCACGCAGTCGATGCCTTGGTCGTCGACGGCCGAAGGGTAGACGTCCAGCCCAACCGCGATGAGCCGCGAAAGAACCAGAAGCTCTTTGTACTTACCCTCTCGCAGCCGGCTGAGGGCCATCGTCCTTCTCCTTTCCGCTGCTCGGTAGCGCGCAGCCGAAGCCTTGCCTGTATAGGCGAGCAGGTGTCCGCCTATGCGCCAGATCTCCATGGCAGGGGCAAGCCCCTGCCCAACGGAACGGCCGCAGACTACAAGTCTGCGCCACCGCCCTACGGCTACTTCCTCACCTTCAGTATCAGCCCCACCCCCACCGCGGCAGTGACCACATTCGGCAGCCATGCCGCCCAGAAGGGCGAGAGGGCGCCCTGTGTGGCGACGGCGGAGAGGTAGTGCCACACCACGTAGTAGCCGAACCCGATCAGAATCGCTATCCCCATGCCGATGCTCGAGCTGCCCCGGTGCGAGCGCATGCCCAGCGGGGGCGCGATGAGGGCGAAGACGAGGCAGGCAAACGGAATGGAGAACTTGTGCTGCAGTCCCAGCTCGAGCTCTATCGTCGGCTTGTTCTGGCGGAGGGCGTCGCGGATGTACTCGCGCAGCTCGCGGTAGGTCATCTCCTCCGGCCCGCGGTTGCGTTGGGCGATCTCCTTTGGGGTGGTGGGGATGTTGGCGATCCAGCTCTCGAATGAGGCTGTCGCCGGCCGCTCGGGGTCGAGCGAGGTGTTAACGCCGTCGAGCATCTCCCACTGATTCTGCCGCCAGATCGCTCGCCTCGCCGTCGTGACCATGAACGGTTGGTTCTTCTGGAACCAGACGATCACCGGGTTGGTCAGCTCCCCCGTCTGAAGGTCGAGCCGGTCGGCCGAGATGATGCGGGACTCGTCCCCCGGGGCCTCCTTGTATAGCACCTCTTCCGTCGCCACCCCGCCGGCGCGGGCAGTCGCTGCCCGGACGATGGATTCGGCCCGGCGATTGGCGGCCGGGACGATGACCTCGTTGAAGGCGGCGGTGATGATGGAGATGAGCAGCCCGGCGGCGACGATGGGGAGGACGAGGCGGCGGAAGCTGATCCCGCCTGCGTGCAGGGCGATCAGCTCGCTGTCCCCGCTCAGCCGGCCGAAAGCGATGAGAATCGCGACCAGTGTGGCGAGGGGAAAGGTGAGCACGATGAACGCGGGCAGCCAGAGGAAGAACAGCTCGGTGGCGGACCAGAGGCTGAGGCCAAGCTGGGCCACCAGCTCGGTCAGGCGGAACAGGATGTTGCCGGAGATGAACAGCAACACGAACGCGAGCACGCCGAACAGAAAAGGTCCGGCCATCTCGCGCAGCAAGTATCGGTCAACGATCTTCATATCCTGAACCGCTCGCCGAGGTAGAAGCGACGGGCGACGGGGTCCTCCAGCAGTTGGGCGGAGGTGCCGGAGGTGAGGATCTTCCCCTCGTGGATGATGTAGCTGCGGTCGGTGATGGCAAGGGTCTCGCGCACGTTGTGGTCGGTGATTATCATCCCCATCTTGCGTGAGCTGAGTTCCTTGATGATGTCCTGAAGCTCGGCGACCGCGATGGGGTCAATACCGGTGAATGGCTCATCGAGCAGCAGATACCTTGGGTTGGTGGCGAGCGCGCGTGCGATCTCGGTGCGGCGGCGCTCGCCGCCGGAGACGACGCCCGCCGGCGATTCGCGAACGGTCTGGAGCCGGAACTCGGTTACAAGCTCTTCGAGCCGCCGCCGCCGTTCCTCCCTAGTCAGGGGCATCCACTCGAGGACGGCGCGGATATTGTCCTCGACTGAGAGACGCCGAAAGGCGCAGTTTTCCTGGGGGAGGTAGCCGATCCCGAGGCGGGCGCGCCGGTGCATCCACATGCGAGTGATGTCCCGATCATCCAGCTTGACCTCGCCGGCATTGGCCTCGACGAGGCCGACCATCATATAGAAGGTGGTGGTCTTGCCAGCGCCGTTCGGGCCGAGCAGCCCGACGGTCTCGCCCGGGCTCACTTCGAGGTCAACCCCGTTCACGACGGGGCGACCGCGATAGCGCTTGACCAGAGCGTGCGCCGCGAGGCTCATTTCCCGCTGGCTTCCTTGCTCTCCGGCGCTGGCTGGGCGGCCGGCGGCGCGGGCTCCTGCCATTCCATGCGCACCGGCTTGTCTCCCCGCTCGAAACGAAACTGCTGGGTCTTGAAGTTGTAGATGAGCTTGTCGGCCGAGGCCGAGAGCACCGCGCCCGTGGCGGCGTTGGCGGCGCGGAAGGTCACCGAGCCGCGCATGGTGCCTTCGGCGCTGGCTCGCTCGTAGCTCGCGGAGGAGGCCTTGCCCAACACCTCCCAGGGAGTACGATCGGCGGCGAGATAGCGGCCCTCGACCGTGATGTTGCCGGTCGCCTCGACGCGCTCCGCCTCGCGGCCGTCCGGGGTCGGCCAGAGCTTGAGGCTATCGGCGGTGAGCGTCAGGTTGGCGCCCTTGACGGTGACCCCGCCGGTCCATTCCCATGGCCCCCGGAGCTGCCCCTGGACGGTGCGCCCTTCGACCGTGAAGGTGCGAAAGGCCATGCCGGAGGTCTGGGCGGCGAGCGCGGCGGCGAAGGCCCCCACACTGAGCGTTACGCCGAGCAGCAGAAGAATGGTCAGTCGTCTCATGGTCTGGCGTCCTTGCGAGAGGAAGGAGGTTGGGGGGCGAGCGATCCCTCGGTGAAGACCCATTTCGTCCGGCCGGTCGCCACAACCTTTCCGGTGTTGAGATCGTAATCGACGCGATCGGCCTGCATTCCCCAGGTGGGTGAGGCGATCCGCGCATCGCCCTCCAGCACCACACGCCGGGCCGCCTCGTCAACGTGGGCGCGCTGGGCAGACATGGTCACCACGGGCTGGCCCACCTCCTCATAGCGGCCCTTTGCCGGTGTCATGTCATACGGCCCGTGGACGGTCGCAGCTTCGACGCGGTCGGCCTGGAGGGAGAACGTCCAGCGGCCTTTGGGATCGGCGAACCTGATGGTGGTCTCGGCGATCTCATGGGTGATGGCGGGCTTGGGCGGCGGCTGCTCGGGCGGTGGTGTGCGCGGACGCCCACACCCAGCAAAGGTGAGGAGCACAACGACTGCTGCCAGCCTGGCGCGCCGCCCGATCATCATGGAGCGGACCCGAGTGCCATTGGGGCAGGGAGGTCGCTATGAGAGACCGCGGCAGGGAGAGCTTTCATCCCGCTAAGGATACCGGTTCGCCGGCAAGGTGGGAAGAGCGCAGCAGGCCCAGCGCTCAACGCGGCGCCGACGGCTCACCGGCACCTTCACTCTGGTCAGGCTCAATTTGCCATAGGGCGAACGAGTCGAAGGAGGCGATCGGCCTAAGCCAGCCCGCCTCGGCGAGGTCAGAGAGCCGGCTCTCGAGCAGACCGGACCGGTTCTGCATGTTCTCGATGGTAGATGCCCCGAGGAGAAGGTGGGTAACGCCCAGGCGCTCTAGCGCGGCGAGGAGCGCCTGTGGGCTGGCGAGGTCGGCCTGGGAGAAAAGCTCGGCATGATTGCCCAGCAAACAGTCGCGGTCGAGGTAGAACGTTCGCGGCTCGTCCCCGAGCAGCATGATCCGCGCCGAAGGAAGGGTCGCCGCCTCGACCTGCTTGAACAGGCGATAGTTCTTCGAGGTGCGGGTAAGGTAGTGCGACTGCGATTCAGCGCCGAGCGCTACACGCACGGCCGGCGCGGCGAGCAGGAAGGTCGGGAAGAGCGCCATGACCGATCCGACGACCAGCACCAGCACCGTCGCCGCTGAGAGCACACCCCTGCGCTGCAACAGGCGGGCAGCGGCGAGCCCCGCGCAGGCCGACAGGCCGGGAAGCACGGCGACGAGATACCGCAGGTTCTGAGTCAGCACGAACCACATCAGCGCGTAGACCAGCGCAAACCACAGCGCCAGCCGGCCTGCACCGCCGGTTCTTCCCGTAAGAAGAAGCGTCGGGACGAGCGCAAGGAAGATCGGCCCCAGAGACACGACATAGATGCTGAACGCGCGGAGCGCCTGCGGCTGGTCGAAGAATGCCTGCGGTCGCATTGTCAGGTTCCATGGCAGCAGGAGGAGACTGAGCGGGCCGCTTCCCAGGCCAAATGCCTTCTGTGCCTCCGCGTATTCGCGGGCGCGTTCGGCCGTCCAGTAGCGGCCGTCAAAGAGCGAGTAGAGGAACGGGTACACGGGGTTGCCAGTCCACAGGTAGGACTTGATGTACCAGGGGCAGGCCACCGCGGCCGCGACCAAGAGGAAAAGGGCAACGTGGTAAGCGCGCGGCCGTTGGGATGAGCGCCGACTCCACAGCAGCGCCGCCAGCGAGAAGGCGAGGGCCGCGCCACCCAGCATCTTGACCCCGAGCGCCCAGCCGCACATGAGCGCCGCCACCCAGAGCCAGCCCGTATTGTAGTTCTTCGACGGAAGCTGGTCCGCGGGCTGCCCCCGTGTTCGCGCCAGGGCGGCGACGGCCAAGAAGCAGAAGAGCGCCACTCCGAGCTCGACGTAGGCAGTCACCATCTGCCACGCGGCGAGCGGCACGGCAGCGAAGATGGTTGCGCCAAGCCAGCCCGCGCGCGGGCCCCACCATCGCCGGCCGAAGCCGAACACAGCGAGGACGGTGAGCCACCCGCAGCCCCAGTGGAAAAGCTTGGCGAGCGACTGACCGTCCAGCAGCAGCCCGAGCGAGTAGAGCATCTCGAGGGTGAACGGGAAGTTAGAGTGGCTGAGCCATGGCACCGGGTGGATGTCGCCCGCCCGGACGTAGAGCTTGGGGATGGTCAGGTGGTAGACGAGGCTGTCGTAGTCACCATCGCCGGCGGGGGCGAGCGCACCGATCAGGGTGAAGACGAGCATCGCCAGCAGAAAGAGGGTGAGGGGCAAGACGCTGCGCCGCCAGACGTCAAGCGCGGAGAGCCCGGCCAGCAGGCGCCGTGCCAGGCGAGGTGTCTCCCGCCACCCGACCAGGGCCAGCAGGGCCATGATGGCAAGCACGCCGGGGAGGCGCAGGTAGCCGAGCAAGCCTATGCCGAGGACGAGATAGGCGAGGAGGCCCAAGCCTATGGCGGCGGCGAACGGAATCTCCTCGGCCACCGTGAGGTCGTCGGTCCCTAGGCCCGCCTCGGCGGGCCGGGATGGCGGCCCTTCGGGCCTAGCCACGCGCAGTAGCTTGAGGAGGCGCGCCCCGGCCCCCGCGCAGACCCAGAGGATGACGATGTAGAGTGCCAGAGCAGCCATTCGTCGGGGGTCTTCGACATGGGGAGCCTTGCCCCTGTCCAGCCACCCCAGGGAGGAGGATCCTGGGCGTGGGCGGAATCGTGAACCGGAGAGGGCGAAAGGAAGAGAGATGGCAGGTCAGGTGAAGGTAGGCTTCGTTGGCACGGGTGGGATCGCGACGGGATTCCACCTTCCGGCGCTCAAGGAGATCGAGGGGGTGACGATCGCGGCGCTTTGCGATGCCGACCGCTCGCGCGCGCAGGCGGCCGCCGACAAGTTCGGGGGGCGGGTGTACGGCGATCACCGTGAGTTGCTCGACAAGGAGCAACTCGACGCGCTCTTCGTCTGCCTCCCACCGTTCGCCCACACCGACGCGGAGCTGCTCGCCGCCGCCAAGGGCGTCCACCTGTTCGTCGAGAAGCCGGTTGTCCTCGACATGCAGAAAGGCCTCGAGATCGCCGAGGTGATCGAGAAGGCGGGGATCATCTCTTGTGTCGGCTACCAGGTCCGTTACATGCCGGTCTCGTCCGCGCTGCGCGACTTCCTCAAGGGCAAGACCATCGCCATGGTGGCGGGCAATCGCTGGGGCGGCGTCCCCGGTGATGAGAGCCACTGGTGGCGGGCGATGGAGAAGTCGGGCGGGATGCTTCACGAGATGGCGACGCACAACGTTGACTTCATGCGCTACATCGCCGGGGATATCGCTTCGGTCTGCGCCCGCTACTCGCTCAAAGCGCTGGTCGGTGTGAAGAACCTCACGGTCCCGGACACGCAGGTCGCGGTGCTTGAGTTCGAGAGCGGCGCGACCGGCTACTTCGCCGCCACCTGCGCGCTCACGCAGGGCGGTGGCTGGGGCTCGACCGACATCATCCTCAAGGACATGATGCTGCGCACCAACTTCTCACAGATCACCGTTTCGCCCGAGGGCGCAGCCACCATTCCGTTGCCGGAGCAGGGAATGAGCATCCAGCAGGCTTTCATCCACGCCATCCGCACCGGCGACCGCTCCGTCATCCGCTCCGACTACTCGGACGCCCTCAAAACCACCGAAGTCACCCTCGGTGCGAACGAGTCGGCGAAGACGGGGAAGGCGGTGGAGATGAAGCTGTAGATCGCATCACACCGGGCACGGGCAAGCCCCTGCCGAACAACCGCCCGGGCATTGGCTGCACACGCTTCGGCAGCTTGCCGGCCAATCACTCGTTGACACGATTCAAGCCCTTGGCTATCATCTCTGCGCGGCTGCCCGTTGGTACCATGGGCGAGGCAGGCGCTGTGTCACCGGCGACGAGATGAAGCAGACATCTCCACAGTCATCCTCTGTGCCTGATCCCCCTTCGGATGTCCCAGAGAACGGCTGGGCAGTCCGACTGGGCATAGATATCGGGGCGGATACGGTCAAGGCCGTCCTTGTCGTTGGGCCCCGCGTCAAGAACCTGGGCCTTGTTCGGGTCCAGGGCAAGCCTCTCCAGCGCGTGCAGGAGATCCTCGCGCGGGCACGCGACGCCCTTCGACTACGCTCAGGACAGGCCGGGCACGAGCGCGTGTTCCTCGGCCTCACCGGATCGGCCGCGCCACAGGTCGCGGCGCTGCTCGGACTCGACCCCGTTGACGAATCGAACGCCATCGCGGCCGCCTGCAACCTCCTCCATCCGGCCGCCCGCACCGTCATCGAGATGGGCCGCGAGACGCAGAAATACCTGCGCTTCGCCTGGGACGACGTCGCCGGCCGACTGCTGCTCGATGAGGCTAGCCTGAGCAGCAAGTGCGCCGCCGGCAGCGGCTCCTTCCTCGACCACATGGCAAAGCGCCTCAACTTCGGCACCGTCGAGGAGTTCGCACGCGTCGCCTACGAGATCGAGAATCCGGCCTCGCTCTCCGGCCGGTGCGCGGTGTTCACCGAATCCGATATCGTCCACCTCTACCAGAAGGGCACCCCTCGCGAGCGGATCGCCGCGGGCATCCATCAGGCGATCTGCCGGAATTACCGCGCCGCCATCGCCCGCGGCAAGGAGTTCGAGGACCAGATTCTGTTCATCGGCGGGGTCTCGCTCAACCCCGCGGTCCGCAAGCACCTCGCCAAGGAGATCGGCGTCGAGCCCGACCGCATCATCGTCCCGGAAAACAACCTCACCCTCGGCGCGATTGGCGCCGCGCTCCGGGCCGAGGGCACGGTCGCGGTGAGCGACGCGCTCTCGCTCATAGATGCCCAGCTCGCAAAGCCGCTGGAGTACGCGGGCACCGAGCCGCTGACGCTGGTGACGTCGCGGGTGCTCGAAGCCACGGATGGCACTGACGATCTGCCGCGCGAGATCCCGCTGGCCGCGCTCGGCGTGGACATCGGCTCGGTGAGCACCAAGGCCGCGCTCATCACCGAGGTGGATGGCAAGGTCCACATCCTTGCCAGCTACTACCGCCGCACGGACGGCGATCCGCTCGCCGCGGTTCGCGATGTCATCGGCCGCATCAAGCAGCAGGTGGATGACACGGGCTTCACGATCGGCGAGATCGTGGCCGGCACCACCGGCTCCGGCCGCTATCTCACCGGCGACTACCTGGGCGCGGATGTCATCAAGAACGAGATCACCGCCCAGGCCCACGGCGCCCGCGCCTTCATGCCGGAGGTCGAATCCATCCTCGAGATCGGCGGCCAGGACTCGAAGTACATCCGCCTCGACGGCGATGTCATCGTTGACTTCGAGATGAACAAGGCCTGCGCCGCCGGCACCGGCGCGTTTCTGGAGAAACAGGCGGCGCGGCTCGGCCTTGACATCACGGCATTCGGCCCGACCGCCTTGAGGGCGACGCGGCCGCCCGACCTCGATTGGACCTGCACGGTATTCTCGGAGTCGGCGGCGGTCTACTATCAGCAGAACAACGTGCCGATTGAGGACCTCTGCGCGGGCATCTGCCTCGCCAGCGGGAAGAACTACCTGAGCAAGAACGTCGCCAACCGCGAGATGAGCGACAAGGTCGCATTCCAGGGCGCGGTCGCCTTCAACCAGGGGATGGTTGCGGCGTTCGAGACCATCCTCGGCCGGCCGATCGTCGTGCCGCCCCATCCTCACATCACCGGCGCGGTCGGCGTCGCCTCGATCGCCTTGCGCGAGCGGCCGGCCAACAGCCGCTTCCGCGGCTTCGACCAGATCGCCTCGGGCGAGTACAAGGTCTCGTCCTTCGAGTGCCACCATTGCCCGAACCGCTGTGACGTGAACGTCTTCCAGATGAGCGGCGGCTCTGCCGCCGCATCTTCGAGCGGGAGCGCGCTGTCGGCGGGCGTGGAAACGCCCTCCCTCAAGTACTACTACAACGATCGCTGCGAGCGCTACTCCGGCGCGCATAAGCGGGGCCTGGGAGACGGTCTCCCGAACCTCTTCGCCGAGCGAGAGCAGTGGCTGATGGAGGGGACGGAGGCGGAAGCGCCCCCAGGTGCGCCAACCGTCGGCATTCCGCGCGGCCTCATGTTCGCCGAGTACTATCCGCTCTACCGCGCCTTCTTCCAGTCGCTGGGCCTGCGCGTGATCCCATCGCCGCCCACCAACAAGGACATCGTGAAGAAGGGGATCAACACGGTGGCGGGCGAGCCGTGCTTCCCACTCAAGGTCGCGCACGGCCATGCGGTTGACCTGATCGAGCGCGGCGTTGACTACCTCTTCCTTCCCGGCGTGTGCGACACCGAGCAGCCGAACGCGACCTTCCGGCAGAGCCACACTTGCCCCTATGTGATGGGCGCGCCCGAGATCATCGCCGGGGCCCTTCGACTGGAAGAGCCGGGGAAGCCCAAGCTGGTCCGGCCGCGCCTCTTCTTCAAGCGCGGCGAGCGACACCTCCGCCGCGTGTTCCGAGCCATCGCGCGGGAGCTTGGCAAGAGCGATGCAGAGGCCGACCGCTCCCTCAACGCTGGCCTCTCTGCCCTGCGCGAGTTCCGGGCGAGGGTCGAGCAGCGCGGCCGCGAGGTGATGGCTGGTCTCGGCGCCGATCAGCGCGCCTTCATCGTCGTCGGCCGCCCCTATACGAGCTACGACGCGGCCGTCAACATGGACATCGGGAAGAAGATCCAGGACCTCGGCATCTTGGCGATCCCGCTGGAGTTCCTCCCCGTTGACGAGGAAGATGTCACCGACTCGTGGCCGAACGCCTACTCCCGCCAGATCCAGAAGAAGCTGGCGGCTGCTCGCTTGATAAAGCGCGACCCGCGGCTGCGAGCGGTGGTGCTGACCTACTTTGCCTGCGGGCCGGACTCGTTCGCCAACCCGTTCTTCAAGGACGAGATCGGCGAGCCGTGCTACGTAATGCAGGTAGATGAGCACACCGCCGATGCTGGTGTGATCACGCGGATGGAGGCCTTCGCCGATACCGCTGGAGGGCGCAATGGCCGCCAGGCCGATGTGCTCATTCGCACCGACGTTCTGCCGATCGCCAGGATCGAGAACCGGCGGTTGTGGGTGCCCTGGGCCTCGGATGCGGCGCAGGCGATGGCGGCGGTGCTCCGTTGCTGGGGGGTGGATGCGGCGGCGCTGCCGCGCTCGCAGGACCCGGGCCTGAACCTCGCCCGCCGCGAGATCTCCGAGGACGTCTGCCTGCCCATGCTCGTGACCACCCAGGACATCCTCGAGCGGGTGCAGGCGCCCGACTTCGACCCGGGGCGCGAGGCCTTCTTCCAGGCGCAGTCCTCCGGGCCGTGCCGGCTTGGTATGTACTACATGATGCAGCGGCGCATTCTGGACAAGCTGGGGCTGGGCGAGGTGCCGATGGTTACACTCGGCGCCAACTTCGCCGAAGCCGGCTTCGGGCACGATGCACTGCTCACCGCCTGGGGCGGCGTGGTCGCCCAGGACATGCTCGAGAAGCTCCGCACGCGAACACGACCATACGAGGCGATGGCGGGCGCGAGCGATGAGGTGTACCAGCGATACCTGCGCGAGCTGTGCGATCAGGTCCTGCCCGAGCAGGCGCGGCTGCTCCAATCATGGGCGGGACGGCTGCGCGCAGTGGTCGGGAAGCACACCGGTTCGCTGGTGGATCTGCTGCGCCGCGCCCAGCGCGACTTCGCCGCCGTGCCCCGGCGGGACGGCGACGGCGATCGGCCGCTCATCGGCGTGGTGGGCGAGTGGTTCGTCCGCATTCACGACGGCGCCAACCAATCGGTGCTGCGCAAGCTTGAGCGCGCCGGCGCCGAAACCTGGCTCGCTCCCGCCAGCGAGTTCTTCAGCTATGCCATCTACATCGAGTGCCTGCTCGCCCGCGACCGCTATCTGGATACGCAGGACAATGCCGACAAGAAGACGGCATTCGGTCGCTCGGTGCTTACACGAGTCGCCATGCGGGACGAACACCACCTCTTTGCGGCGACTCTTCCCTATCTCGAAGGGCGTGAGGACATCGGGCCGCAGGAGATCATCGCGGAAGGCTCGCGCTATATCCACTCGTCCTTCGGCGGCGAGCCCATCTGCTCCCTGGGCAAGGCGCGGGACTTCTGGAAGCGCCGTCTCGATGGCATCGTCAACGTGATCCCGTTCAACTGCATGCCGGGCAACGCCGTCTCGATGCTCTCCCACGCCTTCCGCCGCGACCACGACAACATCCCCTTCCTCAACCTCGACTACGATGGCTTCGTTGACGCCAGCCGCGACGCCAAACTCGCCTCCTTCATGTCGCAGGTCAAGGAACGCAGGGCCGCGCGGAGGCAACGGGAGAAGGCCTAACCGCAGAGACCCGGAGAGGGAGGGAGCTGGCGCTTCCCCCCTACCTGAATTCCGGCAGGTACCCCTTCTGCAGCCCCAGCATGTCCTCCATCAGCCGCTCGGCATTCCCGACGGAATCCACCACCGGGTCGAGCAGCAGCGTCTGGAGCAGCAGGTTCTTCGAGCGCTCCCGATAGGCCTCGACCAGCAGCTTCTGGATCGAGCACTGCGTCCGGCAGAAGGCGGCCAGACCCTCGGGCAGCGGCCCGATTCGCTGCGGATGCACACCCTTACCGTCAACGATTGCGGGCACCTCGACCACCGTGTCGCGCGGCAGCTCAGCAACGTAGCCCTCGGTGTTGGGCACGTTCACCGCCGCGGCCTGGTACGGGCGGTCCAACTCGATAGCAAGCGCGATCGGCACCGCCAGCTCGCCGCTTCGTGACAGCGCGCGCTCGTCCAATGGCTTCGCGCCCGACACATAGGAATCGAGCCAGTGCTCTTCCGTCGCCTTCTCCTGCCGCGCGACCGGCCGCACCTCGCGGCCGTAGTGCCACTTCAGCCCCGTGAACTCGGTGGCGAACGACAGGTACTCGCCGATGTGGTCATCCGAGGGATAGGTGTAGAGCCCGAACACCTCCACCATCTTCTTCACCAGCGGCGGCGCGTCCGGGCCGGGCGGATTGGCGAGGATACGACGGCGCAGCTCAGGATATAGGTCCTTGCCCGTCTTCTTGTCGGCGAGCTTCGTCACCCAGAAGAAGTGGTTTAGCCCTCCGGAGACGAAGTCCAACTCATCGGGCTTCTTGCCCAGGAGGTGCGCCGCCCCATCGAGCGAGCCGAAGATGCCGTGACAGAGGCCCAATGATCTGATCTTCGTGAGGTCGGTCACCGCACGGATGATGCGCGATTCGGGGTTCGTGTAGTTGAGCAGCAGCGCTTCGGGGCAGAGCGCCTCCATGTCCCGGCAGATCGGTATCATCAGCTCGTAGTTGCGCAGCGCGTGAAAGGCCGCGCCCGGCCCGCCGTTCTCGCCAAGGCAGTGCTTGAACCCGTAGGCGAGTGGCAGACGGAAGTCCTGTTCCCAGAGCGGGTAGCGGTGAATAGCCACCGAGGTGATCACGTAGTCGGCTCCGGGTAGCGCCTCCCGCCGGTCGGTCGTCATGCTGATCGCGATGTCGGAGCGGTAGTGCTCCTTCACCAGCAGCGCGTAGCGGTACATGCGCTCGAGCGAGGCCTGATCGGTATCCACCAGCGCGAGATCGAGACTCAGGTCCTTCGATTCCGGCGAGCCGATGAGATCGGCAATGGTGCCCCGGCAGAAGAAGCTGCCGGCGCCGATTGAGACGAGCTTGACGGCCTTCCTGGGCATGGTGTCTCCTCTGAGGTGAAGGGCGGGAGTCTAGCTCCTGCCCAATGCTGCTGCATAGCGTTCGGTCGCCGCGGCAAGTGACGCCGCGTCTCTTCCGGTCACGATCGCGCCGACCATGACGGCGTTGACGCCCAGGCCGGCGAGCATCGGCACGTCCTCGGGCTGGATGGCGCGTTGGGTCGGCACGATCATGGGCAGCTTCGTCGCTCGTCGCACCCGGCGGTAGACCGCGACGTCGGCCGCCGTGAGCGGCTGGCCATAGCCATCGTGCGGGATGATCGCCGCCTCGAGCAGCTCGAAGCCTACGCCATCAAACTCGGCGATGCTCTCGATGGGCGTGGTGTGTGAGGCAGCGATGCCCCTCGTCATGCCCTGCCAGCGGGCGAGCCAGAGCGGCATGTCGTGGTCGTAGAGGTCGAAGAAGTCCACCCCCATCGCCTCCAGTTCGTGCATGTCGTCGGGGGATGGCAGCGACGCGGCAACGCCGGGAACGATACCGGTGGGCAGGCCGAGGGCGAGTATCCCCTCTAGGTTGTCCTTCTCTTCCCCGAGCGATCCAAAGATGGTGCCTGAAGCCTCGTGCCTGACGTTTATGTGAACCTTGAGGGCGTCAGCGCCCGCCTCCACCGCGGCCCGGGCCAGGGCGGGCGAGTTCACCGGAAGGCTTACAATCAGGCGGGTGCGGTCACGCAGCAGGGCCAACAGCCGTCCACTCACCGGCTACCCCTCTCCCCCCCGCTTCATGTTCTCGAGCTGTAGGGCGACCAGCAGCGGAGGCAGATCGAGCACGGCCGACAGCCGCTCGATCGCCCGGGCGAGTGCGCGTTCGTGTGCATCCTCGTCCACGTCGCCCTGGTAGCGGAGCTCCTCATCGGTGGCAGCGATCCAGGTGAGCGCCTCGCGCATATAGCGAGCCTTCGCTTGCGGGTACTGACGCTTCGGTATCTGCTGGTACTGGCGGTGGATGCGCTGGATCAGCTCGTCCCAGGGCCCCTCGCCCGGGGCTGCGGCTGCGCGGGGAGCTACCCCCGCCTCCCGTCGGCCCCGGGTTGCCGTCTCGCGGGCACGCTGCTCGCCCTGCTTGAGCGCCTCCCAATCATCGGCCGACGACCCCTCGATGATGCGGAAGTCGAGCCGGCGGCCGCAGGTGAGCTCGAGGGCGTTGAGGATGGCATTGCGGTTCGCCGCCGTCTCCATGTGGCCGGCAAGATGGCGCTCGGCCCCGGGCAGGCTCAGCACCAGCATGCTCTCGTCGAGGGTGATCGGTATCGCCGCCTGCATCGCCTGGTTGAGTGGGCCGAAGCGGTCCGAGCGGAGCAGCACCACGTCGGTCGTCTCGCGCCAGATCTTCTCGGGCGTGGGGTGGCGGAGCGGGTAGCTCTTCTGCGGAAGAGTGCGATCGTACTGGTGGCGGCGCT
>Ga0315275_10001140_pt1 | contig 23044 bp, 15 predicted proteins | sample YL17G03_0_MG_FD_205557 | JGI IMG/M metagenome (GOLD analysis project Ga0315275, IMG submission 205557) | Sediment microbial communities from Yellowstone Lake, YNP, Wyoming, USA - YL17G03_0 | ecosystem: Environmental > Aquatic > Freshwater > Lake > Sediment | place: USA: Wyoming | collected...
TTCGCTCGGCTTTCCGCCGCGGGTGGCGCCGATGGGGCCCCCGTGCCGCGCGCAGCCTGCGAGCACGGACGGGAAAATCGGCGACGGGCCCCGCGGCGGACGATCCTCGCTCGCTCCCGCGAAAGGGCCCGCGATCACCCCCCATCCCGTGAGGCGGCAGCCGGCGGATGGCCGCCATCCGCGCGAAATGGGTTTGATTCGACGGGGAGGCGCGTCGTATGTTTCTACGACGTCGGGTATTTGCACGAATACGGAGGCGCCCCTAAGTGAAGAGAACCATCGTTTCGGTTGTCGTCGCATGTTTCGCGGCGACCCAGACGATCTTCGCTGTGGCGAGCGGATCGCGCACGGTGGAGTTGCCGTACCGTCTTGTCTTTGTCCAACGGAACCTCTCGCGGGACGAGCACGTCGCGGAGATACGCGACATCGTCCGCCGGTCGTCCCGGCTCGGTTTCAACGGCATCGTGCTTTCGGGATCGTTCGACCGGATCGACCTCCAGGGGAAGGACTACCTTGACCGGTTGAGAGAGGTCAAGACGACCTGCGACGAGAACGGTGTCGAGCTCATCCCGCTCGTTTTCTCGGTGGGTTACGCGGGTGGCGTGCTCGCCCACGACCGGCACCTCGCCGCCGCGGTTCCTGTAAAAGACCTGCCGTTCGACGTCCAGAACGGACAGGGTGTCCTCGCAAAAAATCCGGCCGTCGGGATCGCGAACGGCGGCTTCGAACGATTCGATGGCCAGAGGGCCGTGGGGTTTGATCTCCAGGATGGTCCCGGCAGGCTGAGTTTCGCCGATGCGGTCGAGCACAAGGAGGGAAAATCGTCGCTCCGCTTCGAAAACGTCGGGGGGACGCGGGGCGGGAAGGGTCGAGTGGTGCAGAAGGTTGCTGTCCATCCGTTCCGGTGTTACGAGCTGACGTTGTGGGTGAAGACCGAGAACTTGAACCCCCCGAGCCAGTTCCAGGTCGTCGTCAAAACGGCCGATGACCGTGTCCTCATGACCTGGCGCCCGTCTCTCGACGCGACGGGCGACTGGCGGCAGGTCACGGTCGGCTTCAACAGTCTCGCGTACGAAAACGCGGGAATATACGCGGGGGTGTGGAACGGTCCATCAGGGCGCTTTTGGATTGACGATATGCAGTTGCGCGAGGTGGGGATCCTCAACGTGGTCCGTCGGCCGGGAACTCCCGTAGAGGTGAAAAACGCCGAAACGGGTCTCGTCTATCGCGAAGGGGATGACTTCGAGAGAATCGAGGACGAGAATCTTTCTTTCGAGTTCGACCAGGAGGAAACGCCTCTGGCGGTGCGTTCGGGTGGCCGCATCCGCGACGGGGATCGGCTCCTCGTCAGCTACTACCAGGCGCTCGCTCTCAAAGGCGAATCGGGGCAGATCGGCGTGTGCATGTCGGAGCCGCGCGTGTACGAGATTTGGGAGCAGATCGCACGCGCGCTCCACGAAACGATCGCGCCGAAGCATTACTTCTTTTCGATGGATGAGATCCGGGAGGGCGGATGGTGCCAGACCTGCGAACGCCGCGGGCTTTCAGCGGGAGAGATTCTGGGGGACTGCATCACCCGGCAGGCGGAGATCGTCCGGGCGGTCAGCCCCGACGCGGGGATTTTCGTCTGGTCCGATATGCTCGATCCGAACCAGAATGCCGGAGACAACTACTATCTTTTCAAAGGGGACTTTGCGGGTTCGTGGAACCACATCCCCAAGGATCTCATCATTGCCTGTTGGAACTACGATACGAGGGATAAGAGCCTTCGACATTTCGACCATCTTGGATTCAGGACGATTGGGTGTGGCTACTACGACATGGACAGCAAGAATGCCGCGGAGGATTGGCTAGCGTCTCTGGCAAAAACACCGGGGGCGTGCGGCATCATGTACACCACATGGAAAAACCGGTACGGGTTTCTCGAGACGTTTGCCGGCGTTGTGCCTCGCGGTCGCGGCACCGCTTCGAATCCGAGGTAGATGCTTGTGGAAATCGAAGCGGCTGTATGCGGCCGTTCGATCTGGTCTTTCCGGAAGAAAGGAATCATCATGCGTGACGGTTTGACGCTGCTTGTCATCGTGGGAGTGGTCATGGTCCTCGGCGCGTGTGCGAACTCGTCCGCCGAGGACCCCAACCGGGTTTTCGTCTCGCTCGCCGACGAGTACATCGAGACGTATCTCAGAATGTATCCTGAGACGGCCACCGTTCTCGGGGACCACCGCTACGACGACCGGTTGAACGACTACAGCTTCGCCGGCGTGAAAGCGTCTATCGAGCTCGATAAGACCTGCCTCGAATCGCTTCTCGGGATCGATCCGGCCCGGCTCGACCGAGTCAACCGGATCGACTACTACATCCTCAAGAACCATCTCGAAGGAACCATCTACCGGCTTGAGACGCTCAAAGAGTACGAATGGAACCCGCTCGCGTACAACGTCGGAGGAGCGATCTACAACCTCGTGGCGCGCGACTTCGCGCCGCTGGATAAGCGTCTCCAGAAAGTGAAGGCGCGTCTCGAGACGATCCCGCGAGTCGCCGCGCTCGCCAAAGCAAACGTCAAGAACCCGCCGCGGGTGCACACGGAAACGGCGATCCTCCAGAACGAGGGGACGATCAGCCTCATTCGCAAAGGGCTCGACGAGTTCGTCGCGCAGGTCCCCGGGTCCGAGGGCGACCTCAAAGACGCCCGTGAGAAGGCCGCTGCCGCGCTCGAGTATTACGGGTCGTGGCTGCAGAACGATCTTCTGCCCCGGTCCAACGGGGAGTTTCGCCTCGGCGAGGACAGGTTCCGGAAGAAGCTCGGTTACACCCTTGACTCGAACCTGGGGATGGAGGAAATCCTGCAGCGCGCGGAAGCCGATCTCGCCGCTACACAGAGCGACATGTTCGAGACGGCGCTCCCGCTCTATCGGACGGATTTCCCCGGCGAGCCGGTCGAGGACACCGTGGAGGGGCGAAAGAAAGTAGTGAAGGCGGTGTTGGACAAGCTCGCCGAGTCGCATCCCACGAACGAAACCATCGTGGACCGCGCACGTTCTTGCCTGGAGGCGTGCACTGATTTCGTTTCGAAAAACCGCCTGGTGCGGGTGCCCGACGAGCCGATCAAGCTCATCGTCATGCCCGAGTTCCAACGAGGCGTCGCGGTGGCCTATTGTGACGCCCCCGGACCGCTCGAGCCGGATGCGGAGACCTTTTTTGCGATTTCGCCCACGCCCAAAGAGTGGCTGGAGACGCGCGTGGTCTCGTTTTTCCGCGAGTACAACGACTATATGCTCCGCGACCTGACGATCCACGAAGCGATGCCGGGACACTATCTCCAACTGGCCCACGCGAACCGTTTCAAGGCGCCGACCATGGTGCGGGCGATCTTTGCGAGCGGTCCCTTCGTCGAGGGGTGGGCGACGTATTCGGAACAGCTCATGGTCGAAAAGGGTTTCGGCGGGCCCGAAATCGCGATGCAGCAGCTCAAGATGAGACTGCGGATGATCATCAACGCGATCATCGACCAGAAGATCCATACCGCGGGAATGACGGAACAGGAAGCCATGGCTCTCATGATGAACGAGGGGTTCCAGGAGGAGGGCGAGGCGGCGGGCAAGTGGCGCAGGGCGTGTCTGACGTCGACGCAGCTTTCCACGTACTACGTCGGGAATCTCGAGGTGACCGGTATCCGGCGGGCCTACGAAATGAAGCACGGGCCCGGGGGCAACCTCGAGTCGTTCCACAACAAGTTGCTCGAGTTCGGGTCGCCGCCGCCGAAGTACGTCCGCGAGCTCATGGGGTTGTGAGGGTTAAGCCGGTGGTTGTGAGGGCTGCGCTGCCCCGACCGATTCAAGAAGAAGACGCGGCCAACTGGCTCGGGGAACGTCTGTTGGGGTCGCTGGACATACGGCCATTTTTCGCTTTCTGGGGGTGGTGGGTCGTGATATGGTTACGTGTCCTTTCAACAGTTTTTCAATAGACAGATTTTGCAGGGACATCTTGGTTTCAGAAGCGTGGGTCGCCGCGCTGTACATGTATCCGTTTGGGCGGCTGGCAGACCCCGGTGACGCCGCCGGCGGGTGTGAAGAGAGGAGGCTGCAGTTTCGATGGCAGAGCAAGGCAAACCAATTGTCGTGGGTGTTCCGAAGGAGACGTTCCCCGGCGAGCGTCGGGTCGCGCTGATCGCCGACGTCATTCCTACAGTGATCAAGTCCGGAGCCGAAGTCCTCGTCGAGTCGGGTGCGGGGGTCGGAGCGGGGATCATGGACGAGAGCTACACGCGTAAAGGCGCGAAGATCGTCAGCAGAGACGAGATCTTCGCGAAGTCCGACGTGATCTTCCAGGTCCGTACCTTTGGAGCCAACCCCGATGCGGGGCGCGCCGACCTGGGGAAGGTGCGACAAGGCCAGATCGTCATTGGCCTTACGGAATCACTCAGCGACCCGGCGCTCTCGAAAGAGTTCGCGAGATGCGGGGGCTCCGTGTTTTCGCTCGAGCTGGTGCCGCGAATCACGCGCGCTCAGAGCATGGACGTGCTGTCGTCCATGGCGACGATTGCCGGCTACAAAGCGATCATCCTGGCGGCGGAGGTTCTGCCGAAGTTTTTCCCGATGTTTATGACCGCCGCGGGGACCATCGCTCCGGCCCGGGTTTTCATCGTCGGTGTCGGCGTCGCGGGTCTTCAGGCAATCTCCACCGCGAAGCGCCTGGGTGCCGTGGTCAGCGCCTACGACATCCGCCCGGCGGTCAAGGACCAGGTCAAGAGTGTCGGCGCCAAGTTCGTCGAGCTCGAGCTCGAGGCGGGAGACGCAGAGGACAAGGGCGGTTATGCAAAGGCGATGGGTGAAGAGTTCTATCGGAAACAGCGGGAGATGATGACGAAGATCGTGAAAGAACACGATGTCGTAGTGACCACCGCTGCGGTTCCCGGCAAAAAGGCGCCAATTCTCGTCACCGAAGAAATGGTCAAGGGTATGATCCCCGGGTCGGTCATCGTCGATCTCGCCGCCGAACGGGGGGGCAACTGCGAGCTCACGCGGCCGGGGGAAACGATCCAGGCGCACGGCGTGACCATCATGGGGCCTCTGAATCTCCCCGCGACCGTCTCGTATCACGCGAGCCAGATGTACTCGAAAAACATAACGGCGTTCTTCCAGAACATGGTGAAGGACGGCGCAATCAATCTCAACATGGAAGACGAGATCATACGGGACACCCTGATCACCAGGGGTGGGGAAATCGTATCGCCGCGGATCAAGGAGTTGTTGGGAGTATCCCAGGCAGGAGTCTGACGAGAGGGATGAAAACGAAACTCTGCAGAAAAGGGGACGTGCCGAGGAACACGATGAAATCCTTCGATATCGAGGGGGAACCGCTCCTTGTCGCGAACGTCGGCGGTGAGTACTATTGTATCGCGGACACCTGTTCGCACGCGATGGCGTACCTCTCGGAGGGCGAACTTCTCGAGGGCTGCCGCGTCCAGTGCCCGGATCACGGGGCGATCTTCGATCTCAAAACCGGAGAGGCGCTGGCTCTTCCGGCAGTCTCTCCCGTGGAGACACACAAGGTTGTGGTCCAAGGAGACGAAATCTTCGTCGAAATCACACAGGGTTAGACAATCCTGGATCGCTGAACGTCCAATTCAAACCGCTGGATCTGCGACCCGTTGACGAGGCGCGCGGGACCGGCGGTTCGTTTTTCCGGCGCTCAAAAGGATCGATGCCGTCATGAACATCGGAATCATCGGCCTCCCGCAGACGGGCAAAAGGACGCTCTTCACGCTTCTCGTCGGCAAAGGGGCGCTGGAACACCGGGGGGACCCCGCCAAAACGGCGCGCGGCGTCGCCGAGATCATGGACCTAAGGCTCGACACGCTCGTGAAAACCTACTCGCCGAAAAAGCACACCAGGGCGCGTGTCGATGTCCTCCTCCCGCAAAAAATAGAAGAGCAATCCGTTTCCAAAGGAGACATCTTTCACGATCTCGCCGAGGTCGAAGTCTTCTGCCATGTCGTGAGGGTCTTCCAAAACGATTCGATCTATCACATCTGGGGATCCATCGATCCTCTGCGGGACATCGACTACGTCAACACGGAATTCGTGCTTCATGACTTGATCTTCGTGGAGAAGAGGCTCCAGCGAATCGAAAAGGATCTCAAGAAAATCAAGGATGAGCACGCCGTCAAAGAGATGGAGCTTCTCAGGAAGTTGAAGAGTCACCTCGAAGAAGAGCGTCCCCTTCGCACACTGGGCATCACCCCGGACGGCCGCAGGCTCGTCGCCAGCTATCCTCTTCTCTCCGCGAGGGAAATGATCGTCGTTCTGAACGTGGCCGACAGCGACGTGTCGGATACGAAAAGGGTGAGCGAGATCAACTCGAGGCATGCCGCGTCGGGAATCGGGTGCGTCCAGATCGCCGTGGAGATGGAGGCGGAGATCGCGGCGTTCGAATCGGATGAGGAAAAGCGGGTTTTCATGGAGGAGATGGGGTTGGAGGATACAGCGCTCCACATCCTCACGAGGCAGTGTATTCGCGCGCTCGGTCTGGTGTCGTTTTTCACCGTGGCGAGCGCCGAAGTGAGGCAGTGGTTCGTCAGGCGGGGGGCGACGGCGGTGGAAGCGGCGGGCAAGATCCATACCGATCTGGCGCGGGGATTCATACGCGCCGAGGTGATCAAGTTCGACGACCTCGAACGGCTCGGCACTGAGGACAAGGTCAAAAGCGCCGGGAAACTTGCCGTCAAGGGTCGTGACTACGTCGTCGAAGACGGCGACATCCTTTTTATTCGTTTCAGCGTGTAGCCCAAATGGCGGATGTCTCAACTATCTGGCTTCTGAAAGACCGCGACCGTTCGCTCAGACGCCGGCACCCATGGATCTACTCGGGCGCGATCGCACGCATCGAGGGCGACCCGGCCCCCGGCGAAGTGGTTCGTGTCGTCGATCACAAGGGCGGGTTTCTCGCGTGGGCGTACCACAACAATCGGTCGCAGATACATGCGAGGGTTCTGGACTGGGGCGAAACCGCCACGATCGACGAAACGTGGTGGCTTTCCCGTGTGAAGGAAGCGGTCGAACGCCGGCGTGATCTGCCCGGTCTCAAAGGGTCCAACGTCTGCCGTCTCGTCCACGCGGAAGCTGACGGGCTTCCCGGCCTGGTCGTCGACCGGTACGGCGACCACCTCGTCGTCCAGGTGCTTACCGCGGGAGTCGAGCGGGTCAAGAACGCGATCGTCGCCGCCCTCGTCGACGCCGTCTCGCCCAAGGGGGTTTTCGAGCGCAGCGATCAGGAGACACGGAAGATCGAGGGTCTCGACGCGGCGTCTGGTCTTCTTACCGGCGAGGCTCCACCTGAGCGGCTGGAAGTCTCCGAGGGAGGTTACCGCTTCGCCGTCGATATCAAGACGGGTCAGAAAACGGGGTTCTACATCGATCAACGGGATAATCGCCGGTACGTGGCCGAGTACGCGCCCGGAAGAGACGTCCTCGATCTCTTCTCGTACTCGGGAGGGTTCAGCGTTTACGCGCTCGGCGCAGGTGCGTCACGTTCCACACTGGTCGATTCCTCTTTCGCCGCCCTCGAGCTTGCGGAACACAACCTCGCGGCGAACGGGATCGATGACTCCCGCGTCGAGATCATCCACGGGAATGCATCCGAGGTGGCCCGTTCCTTTCGCGATGACGGCCGACGGTTCGACATGGTGATCGCCGACCCGCCTAAGTTCGCCCAGGCGAGGGCGCACCTCGAGAAGGCCGAGCGGGCGTACAAAGACGTAAACCTTCTCGGGATGAAGCTCTTGAATCCCGGTGGACTGCTCGCCACGTTTTCGTGCTCGGGCGCGGTGGACATAGAGCATTTCTCGAAGATCATCACGTGGGCGAGCGTGGACGCCAACCGACAGGTTCAAATTCTCCAGCGGCTCTCGCAGAGCGCCGACCACCCGGTCATGCCGTCGTTTCCCGAATCCGAGTATTTGAAAGGGCTGATTTGCCGGGTACTGTGAGGGGTGGGGGAGGGCTGTGGCGGGCCCTTTCGCGGGAACGAGTGAGGATCGCCCGCCGCGGGTCTGGTCGCCGATTTCCCCGCCCGTGCTCGCAGGCTGCGCGCGGAGCGAGGGCCCCATCGTCGCCACCCGCGGCGGGAAGCCGAGCGAAGTGGAGCGAGGGCCCGCCACAGCCCTCCGCCCCCCGATCCTCCGTGGAGACGCCGAGAAACTGCTTGACGAAAAGGGGAAGGGGGTCGTACATTCCCGCCGACGTATCGCGTTCCTTTTAAACTAGCACCGAGAGGCTGGAAAGGGATCCGTGAAGAAAAACGCACGATCGGAATTTTTGTCTCCCGCTTCCGCGGGAGATTTTTTTCGCGCTGATGTCTGGTTGACAAGACCGCCTGTGGCGGTCTTTTTTTTGCCCCGCGGTCGTTTCGATCGTATCCGGCACCGCGGCGTTGTGGCGGAAAGGGGGGCGTCCACGTGAAGCCATCGGAGAGAAGGAAGGGTAAACTCATTCTCGCGGATGGAACGCGTTTCGACGGCCGTCTGACGGGAGGCGGCCGGGTCCCTGTGTGGGGCGAGGTGGTTTTCAATACGAGTATGACGGGGTACCAGGAAATTGTGACTGATCCCTCGTATGCCGGTCAGATCATCGTGATGACGTACCCGCAAATCGGCAACTACGGGGTACACGCCGGCGACAGCGAAAGCGAGTTCGTCGCCGCGCGAGGGCTGGTCGTAAGGGAACTCTCACCGTTTTTCTCGCCGGGACCCGGCCGGCGGAGCCTCGAAGAATTCATGGTGGAACGGGGGCTCGCGGGTCTGACCGATGTGGACACGCGCTCGGTCGCGTTTCGTATACGAAGCGAAGGGGTGGTGGTGGGGGTCATCGGATCGGAGGAACACAGCGACGAGCAGCTTCTTGCCCTCGCCCGTTCGGTCGGCAACCGTGTCGGTCGCGGTCTCGTCCAATCTGTGAGCGGAAAAAGTGCCCGCGCTTACCGGGGAAATGGGGGACGGGTCGCGGTAGTCGATTTCGGCGTGAAGAACAGTATCGTCGCGTCCGTCCGGAAGCTCGGCGTCGAAACCGTCGTGTTGGGCGCGCGGAAGTCGCCCGCGGGGGACTTCGACGCCGATTCGATTCTTGCGGGGAACTTCGATGCGGTCGTCATCTCCAACGGACCCGGCGACCCCACCGATATCGCCGGCGCCGTGGAATCCGTACGAAAGCTCATAGGGAAGATCCCTGTTCTCGGCATCTGTTTGGGGCACCAGGTCACCGCGCTCGCGCTCGGCGGAGCGACGTACAAACTCAAGTTCGGGCACCGCGGGGCCAACCAACCCGTCGTGTCCCGCCGGACGGGTCGTATGTACATCACGAGTCAGAACCACGGTTACGCGGTGAGCCAGTGTATCGCGGAGAGGGATACGCGAATCCGTGTCACATATACAAACCTCAACGACGGAACGATCGAGGGGTTCGCCGATGAGAAACGTCTCATCGAGTGTGTCCAGTTCCATCCGGAAGCGTCTCCCGGGCCCCACGACACCTCGTTTATCTTCCAAGAGTTCTTCGCTCGCGTGCGTGCACTCAAGACGCCGCTCGAGCCCGACAGCGCGTGGGGCGATGAATATGTCAACCCCGGAGCGAGGGGTGATGCGTGTGTGAACGCAAACGCACGGGACAATGCGTACGCAAACGCCGAGGTGGAGGATGCCCAAACGATCTGACGTGAAAACCGTGCTCGTCATCGGATCAGGACCGATTGTGATCGGTCAGGGTTGTGAGTTCGATTACTCCGGAACGCAGGCCATACGGGCGCTCCATGACGAAGGGATCCGCGCGATCCTTCTGAACAGCAATCCCGCGACGATCATGACGGACCCCGACCTGGCCGATGCGACGTACATCGAGCCGCTCACCGTCGAATCGTGTGTTTCGATCATCGAAAGGGAACGGTGCGACGCGATTCTCCCCACGCTAGGCGGGCAGACGGCGCTCAACCTCGTTTTTGATTTGTCTTCGAGGGGTGTGTTGGACCGGTACGGGGTACGGCTTCTGGGCGCGGATCTCGATGCGATCCGCAGGGCGGAGGACCGGCGGAGTTTCCGCAGGCTTGCCCGCGAGGTGGGGTGTGAAGTGCCCAAGAGCGCTGTGGTCAAGAACCTCGATCAAGCGTTCAAGGCCCTCGAGAAACTGGGGCTCCCTCTCATCGTACGGCCGTCGTTCACCCTCGGTGGGAGTGGAAGCGGGCTCGCACGCGACCGAGATGCTTTCGCGGACGTTGTGACGAGGGGTCTGCGGCAGTCACCTATCGGAGAGGTCCTGCTCGAGGAATCCGTCGAGGGGTGGAAGGAGTTCGAGCTCGAGGTGATGCGTGACAGCGAGGGGAACTGCATCGTCGTCTGCTCGATCGAAAACGTCGATCCAATGGGAACGCACACGGGGGACAGCGTTACCGTCGCGCCCGTCCAGACGCTGCGCGACAAGGACTATCAGCCGATGCGAGACGCGGCGTTCAGGATCATGAACCGCGTCGGAATCGCCGGAGGCGCCAACGTCCAGTTCGCCCTCGAGCCGATGAGCGACCGCCTCCTCGTGATCGAAATGAACCCGCGTGTGTCGCGCTCGAGCGCTCTGGCGAGCAAAGCGACGGGATATCCGATCGCGAAAGTCGCCACCAAACTCGCCCTCGGCTACACGCTCGATGAACTCCCCAACGACATCGTGGGGTCGATCCCCGCCTCGTTCGAACCGGCGCTCGATTACTGCGTGGTGAAGATTCCCCGGTGGGATTTCGCAAAGTTCAAGGGGGCGCGGGACGAACTCTCGCCGCAGATGAAGTCGATCGGTGAAGTGCTGGCGCTGGGAAGGACCTTCATCGAGGCATTGCAGAAAGCGATGCGGTCGCTGGAGGCAGGGTTGGACGGACTAGACGACACGGGTCTCGCCGGGTGCAGCGACGAACTTTTGCGGGAGAGGATCTCGATCCCCAACCCCGAGCGTTTGCTCGCGACGAAGGCGGCTTTCCGGCGGGGCTGGCCCCTGGAGGAATGCCACAGGCTTTCGAAGATCGATTCTTGGTTTCTCGACAGCATCCGGCGGATGACTCTATTCGAGAAAACGCTCGCCGGCACCCCTTTCCCGTGCGATGCTGAGAATCTCATGGAGGCTAAACGTCTTGGGTTCGGCGACCGTCAGCTCGCCGCGATCTGGGGCGTCGCAGACGCGGAGGTCGCCGAGCTGAGAAATCGCTCGGGTGTCCGTCCGGCGGCGCGGATGGTGGATACCTGCGCGGGCGAGTTCGCCGCCGAAACCCCGTACTTTTATCTCACGTACGGCGAGAGCTGCGAGGCGAAGCGTTCAACCCGGAGAAAGGTCGCCATACTCGGGAGCGGTCCGAACCGCATCGGACAGGGGATCGAGTTCGACTACTGCTGCGTCCACGCGGCCGACGAGCTTCGACGTCTCGGTGTCGAGACGATCATGATCAACTGCAACCCGGAAACGGTGAGCACGGACTTCGACGTGAGCGACAAATTGTACTTCGAGCCCGTCACGTTCGAGCACGTCATGGCCGTCGTCGAGAAAGAGAGCCCCGAAGGAGTGATCGTTCAATTCGGCGGGCAGACCCCTCTCAAACTCCTCCGGCGGCTCCACGAAACCGGCGTGAAGGTACTGGGCACCAGCGCCGAGTCGGTCGATCGCGCGGAAGACCGCAAACGCTGCAGCGATCTCCTCCGCACGCTAGGAATTCACCAGCCCGATTCGGTATTCGCTTCGACGCTCGAAGACGGGATCGCTGCGGGGCGCTCGCTCGGATTTCCGCTTCTGGTACGCCCTCCCTATGTTCTCGGCGGGATGAGCATGGAACTCGTATACGACGACGACGAGCTCCGCGGGGCGCTGGACAAAGCGTTGAGCGCGAGTGAGGGGCGGCCGCTCATGCTCGACCGGTTCGTCGACGCGGCCACCGAAGTCGACGTCGATGCCGTATGCGACGGGGAAGAGGTGATCGTCGCGGGAGTCATGGAACACATTGAAGAGGCGGGGATCCATTCGGGCGACTCGTCCTGCGTGCTCCCTCCCGTGAGCCTCGAGGACGAGATGGTCGAGCGCATCCGCGAGGCGACGGTCCGCATCGGTCGCGAGCTCGGAGTCATCGGGATGCTCAACGTTCAGTTTGCCGTCAAGGACGACACGCTCTTCTGTATCGAAATAAATCCGAGGGCCTCGAGGACCGTTCCGTTCGTCAGCAAAGCCACCGGGATCCCCTGGGTGAAGGTCGCCACGCGCGTCATCATGGGGAATCGTCTCTCATCGCAAGGAGTCGATCCGCCTCGGCTCGACTTCGTCGCCGTGAAAGCGCCCGTTTTCGGTTTCGACCGTTTTCCCGGGGTGGACTCACTCCTCGGTCCCGAGATGAGGGCGACGGGGGAAGTGATGGGTGTGGCGCCTTCGTTCGGCGAAGCGTTCATCAAAGCGCAGATCGCCGCCGGTTTCCGTGTGCCCGGCAAAGGACGGGTGTTCGTGAGCGTCGCGAACAGATACAAACGCGAATGCGTGTTTCCCGCGAAGGCCCTGCACGAGATGGGCCACGGGCTGGTCGCCACGCGGGGGACAGCGAAGGTTCTCCGTTCGCACGGGATCCCCGTCGAGGAGGTGCCGAGGGTCAGCACCGGAGATTCGACGGTCATCGATCTCATCGAGGAGGGAGAGATCGTGCTCGTCGTGAATTCACCGGTGGGAAGAGGGTCGGTGGAAGACGAGAAGGCGATCCGCCTGGCGGCGATAAGAAAGAGGGTACCGTGCATCACGACGATGTCCGCGTTCCACTCGCTGGTGCTAGGGCTTGCGTCGCTCGGTGAGAGAGCGTTTACGGTGATGCCCATCCAGGGCTACACGGGGAAACCCGCGCGCGGGCGCGCGGTGGGCGCCGGGATCGAGGGGGTGATCGATTGACGGTGAAACTCTCGGCGGTGATCGTCACACAAAACGAAGAGAGAAACATCGAACGGTGTCTCGGCAGCGTCCGGTTCGCCGACGAAATCGTCGTTGTGGATGCGTTCAGCGAAGATCGGACGGTCGAGATCGCCAGCCGGCTCGGCGCGCGCGTTGTTACGAGAAAGTGGGACGGTTTTGCCCCGCAGAAACAGTTCGCCATCGACCAGGCGGGTGGGGAGTGGGTCCTTCTCGTCGATTCCGACGAGGAGGTGAGCGGCGAGCTGGCCAAAGAGATCCGCTCGGCCGTTGCGCAGAACGCCAGGCCACCGGCAGGGTTTCGCATCCGTCGGAGCAATTACTTTCTGGGTGAACCCATGCCGTTCGGCCCGTGGGGAAAGGACAACACCATCCGGCTGTTCAGGAGAACGCTCGGCGCGGTCGCCCCGAGACCCGTGCACGAGGGGGTTCGAGTGGACGGCGATGTCGGAACCCTCGATGGGCCTCTTTTTCACCACACCCACCAGACGCTCTCCGACAGCTTCCGGCGTCTCAACCGCTACACGACCCTCGAAGCGGTCGAGCGGGTGGGGCGGAGGCGGATCCGCCTCTTCGACGTCGTCGTTCCGCCCTTTGGTGTTTTCTTGCGGTACTATATAATCGGGAAGTGCTGGAAGGCCGGCACCCGAGGGTTTCTTCTGTCGGCCATTACGGCGATCTACAGATCCGTTCTCTACCTGAAGATGTACCTGCTCCAGAGGGAAAAATGTGATCACACGGTCCCGTGAGCGCCGCTGCGTCTTCGTCGTGTCGGCCCTGCTCGTACTCTCGCTCGTTGCCGTGTCGTGCGACTCGGGCCGGACACGCGGGAAACCCGCGGCCGGCGGGACGGTTGTGATCGGTCTTCTCAGCGACCCCAAGACGCTAAACCCGCTTGTCGCTGCGTCCATCGAATCCAGAAACATCATCGACCTCCTGTTCCTCAAGCTCCTCGACGAGCAAAGCGACTTTGTGAGCTTCGAACCGGAGCTCGCGGACCATTGGGAGTTCAGCGCCGACAGCCTCTCGATTACGTTCGTTCTGCGGAAGGACGTTGTGTGGGCGGATGGCGTGCCGGTCACCGCCGACGATGTGCGTTTCACGTGGCAGCTCGAGATGGACACGCTCGTTGCCTGGCCGACTCGCAGCGTGAAGGAACGAATAGCGGATGTCGAGGTGATCGACGATCACACCGTCAGGTTTCGTTTTTCGAACCGATACCCGTATCAATTGATGGACGCCAACGATGGCGTCATTCTTCCAAAGCACGTCCTCGAAAGCGTTCCGCGGGACCGGTTCGGGGCGTCGGAGTTCGGCCGTCACCCGACGGGGAACGGCCCTTTCAAGCTCGCCCGATGGGAGTCCGAGCAGTTCATCGAGCTCGAGCGAAATCCCCGCTACCACGAGCGCGGGCTGCCTCATCTGGATCGCGTGGTGTTCCGCATCGTTCCGGATATGACGACGCTCGTCACCCAACTCAAGTCCGGGGAGATCGACTGCCTCGAGTCTCTCCCCCTGGACGCGGTCTCCGACATCAAAGCGAACCACCCGGAAATCAGGATCTACACGTACATGTCGAGGCAACATGTTTTCGTCGCGTGGAACCTCCGCAATCCTCTTTTTGGCTCGCCCGACATACGGCGGGCGCTGGCGATGGCCGTCAACACGGACGAGATGATACGGACCTTGTGGGGAGGGATGGCTCGGGCAAGCGACAGCCCGATGCACCCGATCCTCTGGGCCCACGATCCGTCGATGACGCCGATCCCGTTCGACCCGGAAAAGGTCAGAGCTGTGCTTGCCGGGAACGGCTGGGTCGACCGCGATGGCGACGGCGTGTTGGAAAAAAACGGGAGACGGTTCGAGTTCGAGATGATCAGCAATCAGGGGAACCAGCTTCGAGCCGACATCATGACGATGACCCAGGAGTACCTGCGGCGGGTCGGAGTCAAGGTGACTCCGCGAACGTTTGAATGGAACACCTTTGTCCAGAGGATCACACGAGGGGATTTCGATAGCTGCGTGCTGGGTTGGAAGGCCGCCACACGGGCCGATCTCACCGATCTGTGGCGGAGCAGTTCGTCACCGCCCAGCGGTTACAACATCCCCCGCTATCAGAACGCGGCGGTTGATTCGTTGATCGATCTGGCCAAGAATTCGCTCGATATGCCCACGGCCCGGCGTCTGTGGTATCAGTGTCAGAGAATCATCTGCGACGACCAGCCGATCCTGTTTCTCGCCGTGCCCTATGAAGTCGTCGGGTTGCGAAGCCGCTATTGTGACGTCAAACCCGATGCGATCGGGTTCTTCGTCAACCTCCCGGAATGGTACGTGGGCGAGGAGTGTCCGTGACCGGTTTGAGGGTGAACCTAGCGGGGTGCCCGGGGTTTTGCATAGTACAATCCGCCCTTCTTGAGGATGACCACCTCTTCCCCCGGATCGGTTCCGATCTCGCCTTCGATGATGCAGAGCGTCTGAGCCCCACATGCGACTCTCGTGAGCCCGAGTCTGAACGGCGCCCCGGTGGGGCTCACCCTCACCGTGGTGTGACTCACCAGCACCCCGTCGGGGGGGCTTTCGGTTTCTCCGAGGTTCGCCCCGCAAAGAGGGCAGGTCTTGTGCGGGAAGAAAAAGGCGTGGGAACTCTCACAGCTGTAAAGCGTGAGGAGCGGGGCGGAAGACCGGCCCGCGGAAACCCTGTTGCCCGTGTCGTGGTCCGTCACGTTGTGCCTCGTTTTCAAGAAACCGAATCGACGACAAAGACGAAACTCTCGTTCGACACCCCGCCGGCGCTCTGAATCATACCCAGGCGGGCGCCCTTATGCTGTCTCGCCCCCGCCCTCCCCGTCAGCTGCTCGCAAACCTCGACGCTTGCGGAGATCCCGGTGCAGCCGATGGGGTGGCCTTTCGCCTTCATCCCTCCCGAAGTGTTGACGGCGAGGGCGGAGTTGATCCTCAACCCTCCGGCCTCGAGCGCTCTCCAGGCCGATCCCATCGGGTAAAAGCCCATCTCCTCGAGGTTGATGAGTTCGAACGAGGTGAACGCGTCGTGGATCTCGACCACGTCGACGTCGACGGCCCGAACCTGCGCCATCTCCCGCGCGCGAGAGCTTGCTTCCGCCGTGGCCGTGAAACGCGAGATGTCCTCTCTCTCTTGAAAGAGCGGCACATCCGTCCCTTTCCCCCAGCCTCTGTACCACACGTCGCCATCCGCCGTGCTGAGCAGCACCGCGGCGGCCCCGTCGGACGTCGGCGCGCAGTGGAGCCGTCTGAGAGGATCGCAGACGAGCGGACTGGACGCCACTTCGTCTACTGTGACCGTGTTCTGGAAATGCGCTTTCGGGTTCTTCGATCCGTGTTCGTGGTTCTTGACCGCCACCCCATGGAGGGCCGATTCGGGGACCCCGTACGCGCGGAGGTACGTCCGCGTCACCAACGCCCCGAGCGCGGGGAGCGTCGCCCCGTACGCACGGTCGTGAGGGTTCTCCCGTTGCGACAGTAACCCCGCCGTCTTTGCGGGCGGCAGGTGGGTCATCTTCTCCACTCCAAGGACCATCACCACGCCGGGGTCGGATGACGGCGCGCCGTTCATCGTGTCCAACGCGGTGAAGAGCGCTTCGCCTCCCGTCTTGAAGACCCCATGGTAGGTCGCCCGTAGACGTGGAAAGTCCGTCTGGATCGCGTGGCTCAACCGCTGGAGGGGGTTCGATATTCCGCACAGCTCGGACGGCGCGTACGAGGCGAGGTAAATGTCGGTGACGCGTTTGGGGTCTGTCTCCGAAAGAACTCCTCGAGCGGCTTCGACCGCGATGGCGACAAGGTCGGCATCGAGACGTCCGATGCGTGTCAGATACGAGGATTGGATCTTGATTTTTTTCACGGTCGGTTATGGTATAGTACCCAGTACCGTTCTGTCAATTGGCGCAGTTTGTTGTTTTTCACCGCGACTTGCGGCGCGCGAGTCCACCGCCGCGCGGCCGCGCCAAAAACCAATGCTCCATACGATCGGCATCGCATCCCTGTTGAGCGGTGTGCTCGCCCAGCTCATGAAGGTGGTCCTCGCCTTTCGCCGGACAAAGCAGCTCCGCTTTGAACGATTCTTCGACACCGGCGGGATGCCGAGTTCCCACGCAGCCCTCGTCACGACGCTTACGATCGGTGTTGCGATCACGAGCGGGATCACCTCGCCGATCTTCAGCGTCGTACTGATTTTCAGCCTCTACGTCGTATTCGAGGCGGCGGGTCTGCGTCAAGAGGTGGGCAAACAGGCGCGTGTGCTCAACGAGCTGGTCGACGATCTTCGCGTGACGCATCACCTGAACAAATCCCGTCTGAAAGAACTCGTCGGACACACCTGGGGAGAGGTCATCGTGGGTTTCATGATCGGGCTCATCGTGGCGATCGTTGCGTACCGCTGAGCGGTGCGTCCCTCCCCGCGGTGGTGACCCCGCTACTTGGACGGTGTCGCGCCGCAGTCCGCGTTCTGGGCGGCGTGAGCCGGAGTGATCCCGCCTCTCCGCATCTCCTCGCAACACTCTGAAAATAATCGCGTTGAGAAAACACCTCAGGTCAGACGGCGGGTGAGCGCGGACCTTGGCGTGAGAGCTCGCCGGCGGACGTGTTCACGATCCCCGACCCCGCGGTCGGGAGGTCGGCGGCACGGGGGGCGGAACCCGCAACGCTCGCAGCCCGCGTTTTCACTTGCCACCCGCTCTGGAATTCGCCTAATTAACGATGGAGCCCCCACATTGACAACGCGCTGATCTGTACAGGGGAGACAGTGATGAGAAGATGTCTCTACCCGGTCTCGGCGGTACTGATTGTGTGCCTGCTGGGCTCCTTCGCCGCCTGCGACCTGGAGGAACCTGACCGGTACATACGCGCGCCTATCATCAAGAGCTTCTGGCCACGCGCGTCCACGCTCACAACCGCCGTCGGCGACTCGTTGAGTTTCTCCGTCGCCGCCATGGATCCCGACGATCAGGATCTCGAGTATTGTTTTGTGCTCGGCGACAGCATCACGGGAAGGGAAGCGGAATGGACGTACGTCGTGGACGACACAGGGAATGTCGATGTGCAGGGAAGGGTGTCCAACGGTCACTCCGAGTCGGCGATCCGATGGCATTTGAGACGTGTCCGGCCTGTAAATCTCCCCCCTGAGATCTCCAGCGTGGATCCCCCGGAACCGCAAATCACCGTCGTGCTCGGGGGCTCGATCGACTTCGCCATCACCGCGATCGATCCCGAAGGCGAACCGGTGAGCTACGTGTACTCGATCGGGGATTCCATCGTGAGCGTCAGTCGCAGGTACACGTACCATTCGACGGCTGTTGGCACGTTCGATATTCGCGCTGTCGCTTCCGACGGCGAGAGCTTCGTCTCGCATGTGTGGGCCGTTCGCGTGGTCGCAGAGCCCGACGCGATCGCCCCGGCGCAGGTCGCCGTTGTGTCGGTGGGGCCGGGGACCGAAACCGGTGAGGTGGATATCGAGTGGACCGCGGTGGGTGACGACGGGATGACGGGATTGCCGTCCTACTACGTTCTGAGGACGTCGCCGATGCCGATCACCGACGAGCACGCGTGGAATTCGTCGAGCGAGCGTCCCGGTGAACCCGCGCCGGATCTTCCCGGAGAGGTCATGCGAATGACGGTCCGCGACCTTCCCCCGGCGAAAACCGTGTTCGTAGCGGTGAGAGCTATCGACGACTTCGGGAACATATCGCCGATTTCAGAACTGGCGAGCACGAATAGCCGGGGAATGAAGGTTTTCGGAACGGTGCGCGATGCGGTCACCGCTCTCCCCCTCGAGGGTATCTTTGTGAAGCTCTTGAGCATAATCGACACGACGGCGGCGGACGGATCGTTCGCATTGACCGAGCTTCCCGCTGGAGTGAGCGCCATCGTGGCGGAGGATGAGAAGTTCCGTACGGAGCTTGGGGACTATTTCGACAACCTCATCTCACCATACACGATCAGAGACAAAGAGGTTCTCGACATATGGATGCTCCCGAACACCCCTCTCGAGACCGACCTCTATTCCGGCTTCCTCGAGTTCTATTGTCTGATGACGGCTCTGCCGGGTCTCACGAAAGACCTGTTGCCCAGCTGGGATACGCCGTGCCGTGTATACGTTCCTCCGCTCGTGAAAAACAACATCGACTACCGGCAAACAGTGAAGGATATGTTCCTGGGGTGGGAGGAGGACGTTGGGATGAGCCTCTTCGAGTTCGTCGAATCGTTTCCTGACACCGGGCTGTACGTCGCGTGGGTGGACTCGAGCGACCGCGACGCCTACCAGATCATGCGGCAGGACGGGAACGCTCTACCGATCCTGGGGCGGATCGGAATCCGGTCTGTCTACACCGAAGCCGACTTGCTGGTCCTCCAGGTGGTCATCCGGCACGAGATCGGTCATGCTCTCGGGATGAACCACAGCATCGACGAAGGTCACCTCATGATCGAGGCGCGGTTTCCGGCAGTGAGCCACCCCACCAGCGACGAGATCAAACTTGCGAGGGCGATGTACCACATCCATCGCGGAACTCCTGCCGAGTGGTACCGATCCGACTGACGGTTCCCGGGGTCATTCCCGGCGAAGCTCGTTTCCCCGGTGGGGCTCGTATTTCCGGCCTTTTTCAGAAACGGACACCCGGTCCTTTCCTCATGACACCGCCGTCTCTATCATGTCATTGCGGCGTGTCATTGTGGTATGGAAGGGGACGCCGCTCAGCGGCGACGGAATCAGTCGTCGCAACGTATTATTTAATAGTAAGTTAAATGCAAACATCCGGAAGTTCGTTTGGCATCGGTTGTGCAGAACGATGCCCAAAGACAGCCGGTGTGGGTTGAAGCTGAAGGAGACGGAAACACGATGATGGATAGGTTCACAGAAAAGGCGAGAGCCGCGCTCAACGCGGCGAGTGAAGCTGCTTTCTTGAAAAACAACCCCGAGGTTACTCCGTGGCACCTGCTGAAGGCGCTCAACGGACAGGATCAGGTTCTTGTGCGTGGCCTTTTGGATAGAATGGGAGTGTCAGCGGCGCACGTGGCGGAGATCGTCGACAAGCAGATCGAGAGCTTGCCCGCGCAGGAAGGCGGGGGAGACGCGCACATCTCGCCGCACCTGAAGAAAGTGATGCAAGGGGCATTCACCGAAGCCGAGGCGTTGAAGGACACATATGTCTCGACCGAGCACCTTTTCCTCGCGTTGATCCGGGACCGTAAGACCGACGTGGGCCAATGGCTCCACAGCTTGGGGATCGATCGGGAACGCGTCCTCTCTGTGCTGCAGGTGCTCCGGGGGTCCGAACAGGCCGGAGACGCCAACGCGGAGGACAAGTATCAGGCTCTCGATCGGTTCACCGTCGATCTCGTCCAAGCGTCGCTCAAGGGCAAGCTGGACCCCGTGATCGGACGCGACGATGAGATCAGACGGGTCACACAGATTCTTTCCCGCCGGACGAAAAACAACCCGGTACTCATCGGCGATCCCGGCGTGGGAAAGACGGCCATCGTGGAAGGTCTCGCCCAACGGATCGCGAACGAGGACGTCCCGGACGGGCTCAAGAACAAGAAGGTGCTCGCGCTCGACATGGGCGCGCTCGTCGCGGGAACCAAGTACAGGGGCGAATTCGAAGAACGGTTCAAGGCGGTGCTCAAAGCGATTCAAGCGGCTGAGGGGAAAATCATTCTCTTCATCGATGAACTCCACACGCTCGTCGGTGCCGGCGCCGCGGAAGGCTCGCTCGACGCGTCCAACATGATCAAACCGGCGCTCGCCAGGGGGGACCTCCGGTGCATCGGCGCGACGACTGTCGAGGAGTACCGCAAGCACATCGAGAAGGACCGGGCGCTCGAACGTCGCTTCCAGGTTGTTCCCATCCATCAACCCACCGTGGATGAAACCATAGCCATCCTCCGTGGACTCAAAGAACGGTACGAGGTCCACCACGGCGTCCGGATCACCGACAAGGCCCTGATCGCCGCGGTCAGGCTTTCGGATCGCTACATCACCGACCGCTTCTTGCCCGACAAGGCGATCGACCTCATCGACGAGGCGGGATCCAAACTGCGGCTCGAGCTCGACAGCCAGCCGGTCCGCATCACCGAACTGGAAGAGAAAATCACACGGCTCCAGATCGAAAAGAGAGTCCTGGAAAAAGAGAGCGACGAAACCTCGAAGAATCGGGTCGACGAAATAGAGAAAGAGATATCACGGCTCGGCGAAGAAAAATCCGCGATGGTGCTCGAGTGGCAGAGCGAAAAAGAGGCGATCCAGCGGATACGAGACATCAAACAAAAACTCGAGGAAGCAAAGAGGGAAGAGCATTCCGCCGCGCGGGAGAGCAATCTCGAGCGGCTCGGCGAGATTCGTTACGGCATTCTTCCCGCTCTCGAAAGGGAACTGGGTGACGCAAACGTGGCGCTCACCGCCCTGCAAACGAAGGGAGCCACGCTCAAGGAAGAAGTCACCGAGGATGACGTCGCCGAAATCGTGGCCAAGTGGACCGGCATACCTGTGAGCAGGGTGTTGGAGGCCGAAAAGGACAAGCTTCTCAGCCTCGAGAGCCGGATCGGGTGCCGTGTGATCGGCCAGACCGAAGCCGTCAAGGCCGTGTCCGAGGCTGTGCGGCGCGCCCGGGCGGGGTTGAGTCCTTCGACCAGACCGGTCGGGTCGTTCTTGTTCGTCGGGCCGACGGGTGTCGGCAAGACCGAACTTGCAAAGGCCCTCGCTGAAACGCTCTTCGACGATGAACAAAAAATCGTTCGTGTGGACATGTCCGAGTACATGGAAAAACACTCGGTGGCCCGTTTGATCGGGGCTCCGCCGGGTTACGTGGGGTACGAAGAAGGGGGGCATCTGACCGAGGCGGTGAAACGCGATCCGTATTCCGTCGTCCTTATGGACGAAATCGAAAAGGCGCATCCGGACGTATTCAATGTGCTGTTGCAGATCCTCGACGATGGGCGGCTGACGGACGGGAAAGGCCGGACCGTCGATTTCACCAACTGCGTCGTCATCATGACGTCCAACCTGGGCACGTCCCTTCGCGATTCTTCCGTCGATTACGAGGGGATGCGGTCGAGCGTGATGGACGCGGTTCAGTCGCATTTCAAACCGGAGTTCTTGAACCGGCTCGACGACATCATCGTCTTTCACGCGCTCAGCAACGACGAGATACGCAGGATTACGGAGCTTCAGATCGAGGACCTTCGGAAACGCCTTGCCCTCAAGGGTCTGGACATCGAGGTGTCTTCGGAGGTCGTGTCCGAATTGGCGCGGGAGGGGTACGATCCCGTGTACGGTGCCCGTCCGCTCAAACGATTGATTCAGCGGAAACTGGAAAACAGAATAGCGACTGCGTTGCTCAGAGGTGTCGTCAAAGAGGGCGACACGATCGTCGTTTCGGCTGGAGATAGGGAGATCGAAGTCCGCGCGAAATAGCGGGTGGGGACCGTAGTGGGTCGAGAGGTAGATCACACCTTGACTTTCGGGGGGATTGGGTTTATACTACCGGCCTAGGATGGTGTGTCGCGTTCGCCTTTTCTTTCCCGCACTTCTGAGGAGCGAGAGATTCACATACTGCTACTGCTCGTTAATCGTTTTTTAGCACTACACTGATTTTTGGATCTTGGGTCTACCATTCTCAAATGCCGTCACTGAAGAAAAGCTCTAGATGCGGCGTCGAACGCGTTGTTTTGAGGCGCGTCGCGCGCTCTCTATCGTAGTCCGTCGTAGTTCAAGGAGGAACCCATGGCGCGTAAGCCAGCTTCGTTTCCTGCTGCTCTAGTGTCGTTGCTCGTTGGTTCTGTCCTTCTCGCTTTGTCTGCAACGAGCGTTTTTGCCGAGAAGCTGACGTTCACGTTTGAATTGCCGCGGCAAGACGTTCGTGTGGCGACCGAGCAGGGGGTGTCGGCGGTTCGCGTGGACGCTCCGGGATACACGCGACGGGTGGAAGAGGGGTCATGGGATCTTCCGTATCGTGTGGTGAACGTGCTGCTGCCGCAAGGGGAGAAGGTGGAGAGCTTCACGTTCGATGCGAGCGCGGGTGTGACGGTGGCCCAAGGGATCGACGTGGGTCGAGTGG
>Ga0315275_10001143_pt1 | contig 23019 bp, 17 predicted proteins | sample YL17G03_0_MG_FD_205557 | JGI IMG/M metagenome (GOLD analysis project Ga0315275, IMG submission 205557) | Sediment microbial communities from Yellowstone Lake, YNP, Wyoming, USA - YL17G03_0 | ecosystem: Environmental > Aquatic > Freshwater > Lake > Sediment | place: USA: Wyoming | collected...
CGCCTCCGGGTACCCGGGCAACGCGATGGTTCTCCAGGAGGAGGGCTTCAACATCAAGTTCGCGATCGCCAAGGAGGGGCAGTTCCTCTGGGCCTGCGGATACGGCATCACCCCGAACATCGACCCGAAGAACCTCGACGCCGCGTACGCACTCCTCAACTGGTACACGAGCCCGGAGGCCGAGCTGTTCGAGGCCACCACGTGGAACTACCAGGTGGCGAACCAGAGGGTTCTGGACATCGCGCCGCCCGAGGTGATCGAGCGGGCATCGCTCAAGGCGCCCTTCAACTTGGAGAACGCGATCCCCGCGGCTCCGCCGGAGAACCGGGCCGCGTGGGTGGCCGCCTGGACCGAGGTGAAGGCGTCCTAGATGGCGCAGATGGCGCAGCCGGCCGGCGCCGGGACTCGCCCATCCTCAGTCGTCGTCGCCGCGACGTAGCCTCTTCGTCTCCCCACGCCTTCGCTTGTCTTCCAACCGGCGTTCGACGGCCCCACGGCGGGCCCGAGTGGGTCGCCGACGGGGTGGCGGGGGCGCGAGAGCCGCGGCGAGGATGTCGGCGAGCCGCTCTAGGGCGGCTTCCCGGTTGCGGAGCTGCGACCGGTGCTCTGAGGCGGTGACCGTGAGCACGCCGTCTGTGAGTCGATCACCCAGCCGCTCCAACACGCGGGCTCGTTGCACCGGACCGAGCGCCGTCGTCGTCGTGAGGTCAAGGCTGAGTTCCACTCGCGAGTCGGTGGTGTTGACCGACCGACCACCCGGCCCCGACGAACGGCTGAACCGCCACTGCAGCTCCCGCTCGGGCACGACGACCGAGCGAGTCACGCGGAGCGGACCGATCATCACGCCACGGACGCTTCCCCGTCAGCCGGGCCGATAGGAAGGGCTCCTCAAGACGCGGCCAGCCACGGCGCCGGTGGGCGCCCCCTCCTCCACCGCCACCTCGCCGTTGACCAGCACCCAGTCGATCCCCTCCGGGAAGTCGTGAGGGTAGTTCTCGGTGATCGGATCGTGGGGGAACAGGTTGGTGGCACGGTCACGTACCCGCTCGGGCTCGAAGACGACGAGGTCCGCCGCCATCCCCGGCGCGACGGTACCCCGGTCGGCCAGTCCGAGGCGGGAGGCAGGCATGGAGGTCATCTTCCGCACCGCCTCCTCGAGGCTGAGCACCGGCTCGCGCACCACGAAACGCTCGATCACCCCCGGGAACTCTCCGTAGGCGCACGGGATGTACGGGGGCGGCTCGGCGCGGTTGGCCCCGCGCGGCAGCACCGACCCGTCCGAGCAGAGCATCACCATCGCGTGTCGCGCCACCGCCTTGATCACGTCGATGTCGATGTAGTCGAAGAGCCCCGCCGCCGCTCCGCGTGTCGCCGCGATGCGATCGAGATAGGCGGTCCAGCCGTCGGTCCCCATCCGCGCCGCGACCTCCGCGATCGTGCGGCCGGCGTCTTCCCCTATGCCGGGGCCGGGCAACAGCCACACACGGTCCCACACGCCGTGCTTGAGCAGGCCCACCGGACCGTAGGCGGGCCGGCGGTCCTCGACGGTCTCCGCGATCAGCTCGCGCCGGCGCTCGGGTGAAGCCAGGAGGGCGAGCAGGTCGTCGGGGGCGAACTCGTGCGTCCACTGCGGCAGGCCGGCGCGCAGCGGCCACCCCAGGTCCGTGTGGATGTCGTTGTCCACGGCCAGGTCGAGGCCGCGCTCCCGCGCCCCTTCCCAGAGCGCCATCACCTCGGGCAGCAGGTGCGACCCGCCGTACTTCGGGGCGTTGTGGCTGATCTGCGTGCGGCACCCTGAGCGCTCCCCGATCTCGATGCACTCCCGGACCGCGTCCACGACGCTCTCCCGCTCTCCGCGGACGTGGCTCGCGTACACCCCGCCGTGACGCGCGGAGACCTCCGCCAGGGCGACGATCTCGTCCGTCTCGGCGAAGCAGCCCGTCGGGTAGACGAGCCCCGTGCTGAGACCGAACGCGCCGGCGCGCATCGCTTCCTTCACGTGCGCCCGCATCCGGTCCAGCTCTTCGTTCGACGGCGGGCGCTGCTCGTACCCCAGCACGGCCATCCGTACGTTCCCGTGCCCCACCAGCGGCGCGACGTTCACGCCCACTCCGCACCGTTCGACCTCGCCGAGATACTCGCGGAAGGTCGACCACGTGTAGGCGACGGGGTGGCCGTAGTGGGGGAACTCCTGCTCGGCGAGGTGCCGCGTCGCGTCGGCCACCGGGGCCGGCGAGACCCCACAGTTGCCCGTCACGTGCAAGGTCATGCCCTGGCGAACGGCGTTCTCCGCGCTGGGATCCTGCAGGATGCCGACGTCGCTGTGGGAATGGATGTCGATGAACCCCGGCGCCACGCACCGCCCGTTCGCTTCGACCAACCGGCGGGTCGCGGCGTGGGCGAGGTCACCCACGGCCACGATACGGTCCCCGACGATACCGACGTCGGCATCGCGTGACGGAGCCCCGGTGCCGTCGACGACCTTCCCCCCGCGGATCAAGGTGTCCAAGCTCTGCACGCGTTGCAGCCTATCCGCCAGCGGCCTTCGCCAAGGAACTCCTCGCGTTCCGGACTGCGGACACACAGTTGGGCCCGACCGTGTGTCATCGAAGATGGACCGCGGTGAAGTGCAGATCGTGAACGGTTGAGGTGACCGCTCGCGCGTCGACGGAGGCCTCGCGACGCAGCTCGTGTCTGACTCACCCGCCAGGCTAGAATTATCTCTCATGGTTAAGGCGTGGCTGGTTTGGCTTGAGTTGGCTAGGGATGATGGCGGATCTCTGAGCGATGAGGCGATCCGCGAACTGGCTGATCTGCTGACCAAGAACCGCGTGCTTCCCGTTCTCACCCGCCGGGACTCAGGAACCGTCCTCGTTCAAATGACGCTTGATGCCACGAACGATATGGCAGCTAGGGCTGCGGCGGAGAGCATGTTGCAGGATCGGGCACATAAGGTGTGGTTGGCACTCGGCCTGCCTCCCTTCACGGTCACGTTCGTTGACGCGAAGCTGGAAGGCGACCGCTAGCCCTTCTTCTTGAGCGGAGGAAGGGGCGGGGTGATGTTGCCGCTCTCGACCCTACGGCAAGTGGAGGGACGACCGACAGGACCCGAGCGTCAGGATGCGCATCACGCTGGCGTCTCCAACGTCCGCGCTGGGTCACGGGAACGGGCTGACGACCGATCGCCGTTCACACAACCGAGACAGGGGGCGTTCGACGCCCCCTGTCTCGGGTCACCTACCTGTTGACCACGGACTCATGCTCGACGGTCCGCGTCTCCTCTCGCCTCAGCTCGCCTTGGCTTCCGCAAGGCGAGCCACGGTCTCGATCACGACCTTCGTGATCGCCACGGCGAAGGGGAAATTGACCTTGTCCGAGGTGTCGCCCATGTCGTGATAGGCAGCGCGCATGAGCCTCGTGTAGTAGTTGAGATGCTCGTTGATCAGCACGACCGGGTAGCCGTTCTCCGAGAAGATGATCCCGTCGGTGTTGTAGAGGTAGCTGCGATCCGAGTAGCGGCTCTCCAGCAACGGGGTGAGCTGTGGCGACACGTCGGCCGCGGCGTCGAGCACCACGGACGCCATCTGCAGCGAGGCCGCCTGGTTGCCCGGATTCACCTGGAACTGCGACTCGCCGACGCCGGCGAAGCCGATCATGTCGAGCAACACCAGGCCGTAGATCTCCTGGCGGTCGGTCAGCATCTTGCTGACCAGCGCCCGCGCGCCCAGGTCGTCGGCCGGGAACTCCTCACCAGTGAAGTGGACGAGCCAGATCGTGCGGCGCGGCTGCCGGTCCTTGAGCACCTCAGCCGTGCGCAGCAGCGCCGAGGTGGCCGTCGCGTTGTCATCCGCTCCAGGGACCGCCAGGTAGAGACCCTTGTACGCGAGGTCCTCATCGAACGCCGTATCGACGTGGTCGGCTACCAGCAACGGCGCCAGACTGCGGTCGCTGCCCGGGATCTCGGCGAGCAGGTTGGTCTGCGGCATGCCGCGCCAGACGAAGTCCTGGCGCCACGTCCGCAGCCCGAGCTGCGCATACCGTTCCTCAAGGTAGGCGAAGACGTCCGCGAGCTGGTTGTCGGCGAGCGCGTTGTTCTTGACCGTGAAGGTCACCCGCCGACCGCTGATCGGAAACACCGCCTCCGCCTCGCCGTCGAGGGCCAGAAGATCGGCCCGGTACCGGTCGTCGAAGCCGGCCGGCCAGGTATCGACGACGACGGAGCCGGCCGCGGGACCGGGATCGGTCGGCGCCGCAGTCCACACGATGCTGCTCGGCCACGTGACCTTCGTGGCGCTCGCTGCGATCAGGTAGCTGATCGGCTTGCCGTTGAGCCGGGCCGGCGGCGGCAGCACGAGAGCGAGGCGGCTGGCCAGGTCGGACCGTTGTGCGTACGTCGCGCTCTGGGACGTGGGCAACCACGCCTCGATCGGCCTGGCGAACGCCGGGTCGGCGCTGCGCTCGACCCAGATGGAGTTGCCGAAGGCCGGCTCCACGTTCCAGCCGTAGTCGTTCGGGTCGCCGAAGATGGCCGTGAAGTCGCTGGGGACCGCGGGGTCGAGCGTCGTTGGCACGAAGGTGTTGGGATCGGTGTTCTGGATGTCGGCGGGGGAGAGCCAGCGCCAGGGGCTCGCCGAGCTCACGCGCCAGCGGGCAAGGGCCCAGGTGAGACGGCCACGGTCGTCGCGCACCGGCCAGGCCTCGAGGGTGAGCGTCTGCTTGCTGGTGATCCACTTCTTGGCGATCAGACTCTGGCGGATACCTTTAATCTGCAGCTCACCGAGGGCTTTCAGGGTAGCCGGCAGCTTGGCGACCTTGCCGTCGACCGGCGTCAGGCGGAGTGCAAGCTCGCGCGGCGTGGAGCCCATGTAGACCGGCGACCGCTGCAGGGAGTTGGCTTCGAGGTGCAGCCACGGGCTTGGGTCGGTCGCCAGTGCCGCAAGTGACGCGGGAGGCGCCGGGCTTGGGCTCGGCTTCGCCGCCGGGGCTCCGGCGGCCTCTGGGACCGCGAGCCCTGAGAAGAGCGGAAGAGCCATCAGCCCCGCGACGACCGCCGCGAGCACCGCACGCCGGACGATGCGTCTATCTTCGATCAAGGTGGTCACCCCCGTGTAGACGTAGACGTGTTCCGACATGCTCTACCGCGACGACGTCCCCCGGACCAGGGCCAGACGACCCAGGCGGGCCGGGACCGCGTTGGATCGTGGCGACTAGTGCCTGACCACGAGGCAGAAGTGGTGGCGCACTCATGGCCTCTGGCGGCGCGAAGTGCTGACGACACGCTGCTGGTCGGATGAACGGGAAAGACCGAGAGACCCGGATGGTCCAACCGCTCCCTCACCGAACTCGGACAGCGGCTCATCTGGTCCGCCCTACAATGACTCCCGTCCACGACAGCGGGGGGATCAGATCCGTTACCGACGGATGCCGATCGAAGCTGAATCGCCCGAGCAGTTCGGCTACGAGCGGATCCGGTTCAACCTGGCCGAGAGCTCGGTCTCGGACGTGCTGCTGCGCGAGCTTGCGGTGGACCTCGGCGGGTTGATCCTCCGATACGGCGACCATCTCGGCACGCCGGCCCTGCGAGCGGCGATCGCAGCCGACGGTCCGGGCCTGGGTCCCGATGACGTGATCGTGACTCCCGGTGCCGCCGCCGCGCTCTTCATCGTCGCGACGTCGATCGTCGAGCCCGGTGACCACGTTGTCGTCGCTCGGCCGAACTACGCGACGAACGTTGAAACGCCGCGGGCGATCGGCGCCGACATCAGCTACCTGGATCTCACCTACGAGGAGGGCTGGCAGGTCGACCCGGCTCGGATCGCCGCCCTGATGACGCCCCGGACGCGGCTGGTCAGCCTCACCTCGCCGCACAACCCAACAGGCAGCGTGATGAGCGAGGCGGCCCTGCGGGATGTGATCGCACTCCTCGAGGGATCCGGCGCCCGGCTCCTCCTCGACGAGACGTACCGCGAGATGACGTTCGGTGAGCCGCTCCCCGTTGCAGCGTCGCTCAGCCCGCTGGCGATCAGCGTGTCGGGCCTGTCGAAGACGTACGGGCTGCCCGGGATCCGGATCGGCTGGCTGGTGACGCGGGACGGCGAGCTGCGCGACCGCTTCCTCGCCGCGAAGGAGCAGATCCTCATCACGAACTCGGTGGTCGACGAGGCGATCGCCCTGGAGGCGCTTCGCCGCCGCCCGACCTGGCTTCCGGCGATCCGCGGGCGGATCGACGCCGCGCTGGCGACGACCCGTCGCTGGATGGCGACCGACCCGACCTTCGAATGGATCGAGCCGGCAGGAGGCGTCGTCGGCTTCCCGCGGATCCGGCCGGCTGTCGACGTGGACGTCGACCGCTTCTACGAGATCCTGCTGGAGGAGTACGGCACCGTGGTCGGGCCGGGTCACTGGTTCGAGCAGTCGCGTCGCCACTTCCGCCTGGGATACGGCTGGCCGCAACCGGCGGAGCTCGAAGCCGGCCTGGCCGGACTGTCGTGGGCGGCGCGCGAAGCGATCCGCTAGATCCCCTAGGTGGTTCCAGTCAAGCGGATCCCACCGCTACGTGTCGTTCCGTGTCATCGGGTGTCGGTCCGTCGTGAGCAAGCCATGGGCGAGCAGGGCCATTGCCGTTGAAGGTGGCGTGCCACAAGCACCCGGCGTCGGTCCCGCGTGCACGTTCTTCCGGAGACGGGAGAGCACTACCGCTGCTTCACCTCGAAGGAGTAGCCAGCGGCCTGCCATGCCATGTACCCGCCTTCGAGCTCGTAGAAGGCCGGCGCGCCGGCGGCAACCATCGCTTTCGCGGCCTGCTGCGATGTCACGCCGCTACGGCAGTAGATGACCACGGGCTGCTTGTCGAAGGGCAGCTTGTCGAGTTGAGAAGCGATCTCCGTGTAGGGGATGAAGGCGTCGGTCCCGGCAATCTCGCCTTCGTAGGGGACGTGGACGTTCACCAAATAGACGTCCTGGCTAGCCATCATGTCGTGCAGTTGCTGCGGTGTGAGCACCGTGAAGCCCTGGGCGCGCCCGGCGCCAGGGGTGTTGCTCGCCGCCGTCTCTGTGCTTCGCGAGCACGCCGCGAGCAGGCAAGCCATGAGCAACAGAGCTGCCGCCGCCACAGACCACTTCCGTTCCGTCTTCGACCCCCGATCTCCTGAGGAGCCCCGCCCGGGGCGAACCTCGGGGTCTTCCAGGGCCGAGCCTAGCGTTCAACTTGTGGGTCCACCATCCAGTCAGGCCTCCTCGGCGCGCTAGTGCCGTTGGGGGCTAAGGCGCCAGCTCCCAACGCACCAGTGACCCGACCGCGTGTCGGGAGCGGCTGCTTGTCAACATGACGGGCTGGGTGGGGCGGCGCGCCCGCCGTGGTCATTCCGTGGACACTGGTCTACTGAGTGGTCTGGCGGCCCTCAAACGCTTGCCGGGATAGGAGTTGGGGCCCTCGAAACGTAACGCGTTCCCACCCCCAGTCGAGCCAGCGGAGATGGTCGGCGTCTGGAAGCAGACCGTTATCGCCGAGGGGCGCCGGGCAGGAACACGCGGAACGAAGCGCCGCCGCCGGGACGGTCCTCCACCCACGCCCGGCCGTGCTGCAACTCTGCGAATCGAGCGACGAGCGCGAGCCCCAAGCCGACCCCAGGGGAGTGGCTGGAGGCTGCGGAGCCCTGACGGAAGGGCTCGAACACGGCTTCGTGGAGTTCCTCGGGCACGCCGGACCCCTCGTCCTCGACGGTGATGAGGGCGCCACCGGCGTGCGCCTCGATCCGGACCCAGACCCGGCTTCCCACGGGGGTGTGCCGCACGGCGTTCGCCAGCAGGTTCTCGACGATGCGTTCGACCTTGGACGCGTCGACGGGAAGGACGACCGGCTCCGCCTCCACGATGGCCCGCCGGCCGTCGGGCATGTCAGTCTCGTTCACGAGATGGCGGACGAGCGCGCCGACGTCGGTGTCGCTCAGCTTCGGTTCGATGATGCCGCGCGTCAGCCGGTCGAGGTCGAGCAGATCGGCGACCATCCGGTCGAGCTTGCGGGAGTTCGACACGATCCGCGTTGCGAGGTCGCGCATTTCCGACTCGTCGAGCTCGACTTCATCCCGTTGGAGCGTGAGCGCGAGCCCGAGGATCGCCGCGAGCGGCGTCCGAAGCTCATGCGACACCGCCTGCAGGAACGTGTTCTTCATGTCGTCCAGCGCCCGCAGCCGCTCGGAAGCGTCCATCTCGCGCTGGAGGGCGTTGTTCAATTCCTCTTCGGCGCGCTTCAGCCCGGTGATGTCGATGTAGATCCCCTGCCAGAACTTGGGACGGCCCTGCTCGTCCCGCACGAGCGAGGACTCTTCGCGGATCCACACGATGCGCCCGTCGCGAGCGATCATCCGGTACTCGGCGCTGAGCTGCGTTCCCGCGGCGAACGCGCGGTGCGCTTCCGCATCGATGGTCGGAAAATCATCCGGGTGGACGACCTCGTTCCACATGTCCGGGTTGGCTATCCATTCCTGTGGGAGGTAGCCGAGCAGGGTCTCGATCTGCGGGCTGATGTAGACGGGCGTCAGGTCGCTGGGATCGTCGTCGTCGGGGACCTCGTCGATGTAGGTCACCGCGGGGATCTGCTCGACGAGCGTCCGGTACTTCTCCTCGCTCTCGCGGAGTGCCTCCTCGGCCCGCTTGCGCTCGGTGATGTCGGTCGCGATCCCGCACGTGCCGGTGACTCGCCCGTCGGCTCCTCGGATCGGCAGTTTTATCGACAGGTAGGTGTGCAGTCCGTCGGCGAGGGCAACATGCTCCTCGAACTCGACGCCTTGCCCCGTCTCGATTACCCGGAGGTCGTTCGCCCGATACTCATCGGCGCGCTCCTTCGGGAAGCAGTCGTGATCCGTCTTCCCGGGCGCAGCGCCCGCGAATCCCCACCAGCGTTCGAACTGGTTGTTGACGAGCACGTAGCGGCCTTCGAGGTCCATGATCCAGATCGCAGCGGGGGAGTTGTCGAGGATGGTCTGAAGGCGCACCTGACTCTCACGGAGCGCGCTCCGGATGCCCTGCTGCGCTCTGGATTCCTGTGACCCTGCAACCCGCCTGTCTTCCACCCTGGTCACCCTCGAAGGCGTTTGTCTGGACTCCTCCCTTATCGGAGTCATCGGACGATCCGGATGACCCTTGAGTTGGCAACACACCGGGCCGCGCGAGCACCTCGAGCTCGGCATCGGCGCGGCCTGGTACGAGCTCGGGAGTCGCGGCGGGCCTCGGGGTCGGCCGACGCTAGCCCGGCTGCTGGTCCACGACCACGTCGTCCCAGTTGGCCACGATGGTCTTGGCGGCGGTGTCTCCGATCTGGACGCGGGCGAACCCGGAGGCGCCGGTGTTGGCGAGCCAGCCGTCGACCACCTTGGTCCCGTCCAGGTAGAGGTCCCATGCTTGGCCCGTGCCGGCGCTCCCGCAGAGCTCGACGTTGTGCCAGCCGCTCGGCATCGAGGTGGTCGAGACCTTCTGGACCGAGGCGAAGTCCGAGCGGATCGCGAGCTTGCCCGCCGCGGTGAGGAACGCCTTGGTGGCCGCGCCGTTGCCGGGAGCCCGCAGCCACAGCAGGTCGAGCCCGGTCCCGTTCTGGGCGGCCACGTTCACGTTCGCGCTCACGCAGATCGAGGTGTAGGTGGCGGCCAGGTCCTTGTACGCCGAGGCGCTCTGGGCGGTGGTGTTCATCCGCGCGCTCGGAGCCGCGGCCCGCCTTGCGAGGCGTCGATCGTCATCCGCGTGTTGCTCGTCCAGGCGGAGAAGTCCCCCGAGCCGAACGCGTCCGCGAAGATCGGCGGGTTGTCCGTGAGGACCGTGATCGGGTCGGACGGCGGACTCTGGGCGCTCGGGTTGCCGGCCTCGTCCACGGCGTCGACCGAGTAGGTGTGGGTGGTCCCGGGCGACAGGCCCGTGTCGGTGAAGCTCACGGTGCCGGTCGAACTGCTCACGACCTGGCCGACCGGGGTCGATCCGCCGTCGCGGAAGACGTCGTACGTGATGGTCGAGCTGACGTCATCGGTCGAGGCGCCCCACGTGAGGTCGATCGAGCTGGAGGAGTTGCTCGCTCCGACCGGCTTGCCCGGCACGGCGGGGGGAGTGGTGTCGGCGGCCACTTCAGGCGCGATGAACATGGCGTTCGTACGCCAGTCCCTCCCGTCGATCCCGGGACCGCTGATGACGACGTCGGTTCCCTGCACCGGCCCGCCGTTCGCCACGTCGATCCGGTGGAGATTGCCGTCGGTCGTGGCGAAGTAGATCTCGTTGCTGGCCTCGGTCATGCCCTCGACGTTGCTCCAGTCGAGTGCGTCGACACCCGGGCCGCTCGCCACGTACTGGATGCTTCCGACCAGCTCGCTCGCCGGCGAGAAGTACCGGTAGAACAGGTGCGGGTCACCGGACCGCGTGTAGTAGAGCCTGCCGTCGAGCCAGAACATGCCGGTGACGTCGGTGAAGCTCGTCCAGGTCCTGCCGTACACGTAGTTGCCCTGCTCCAGAACGTCGGCCCTCGGCCCGAGGCTGGAGCCGTCGAACGTCCACGAGTACAGGCCCCCGTCGGACCAGCCCGCGTAGACCTTGCCGTTCAGGTAGAAGGCGCCGGCGGCGTTCGCCCAGTCGGTTCCGCCGGTGTTCAGGGCGTCGTCCGGCCCGAGGGTCGAGCCGTCGAAGCTCCGTCACCAGCACGGGTCGTCACGCCGGCCGGCCCGTCGATCCGGACAGCCCGCACCTCGAGGGCCGCTACGGGCCGTGGCGCGCCTACGGTCAATCGAAGCTGGCGAACCTGCATCTCGCGCTCGAGCTGCAGCGTCGGCTGCACGCGACTGTGGTGTCGGCGCAGAGCCCCGTGGTCCATCCGGGGCTCACCCACACCGACCTCCAGGCGAGGAGCGTGCGCGAGACGCGAGGGGGAGCGAGCCAGCACTTCTGGCACACCGCCGTCCGTCTGTTCGGGATGTCCCCGGCCCGAGGGGCGCTCGCGCTGCTGTGGGCGGCCACGGAGCCGGATGGCGATGACCACGTTCTGGCAGGTCTCGGAGCGGGAGACGCGGATCGCCCTGGACGTCGCCGCCATCCGCGACGGGCTGGACCACACCCCCCGACCGAAAGCCCCCGCGGACGGGGGATGGACGGGCGGTCTCGTCCTCCCGGTCCGTGGCTAGAGTTGCGGGCACTGCCTCCTCGGAGACGACGTGAGCGCCATCAACCTCCTGCGGGACTCGGCCTCTTCCACGGAGACCGGTGCGCGGGTGCTCCCGCTTCGGCGCGGACCCGCGGTGGCCGTCCTGTCCGAGGACGACCTGGAGCGCATCCACGTGGCCACGCTCCGCGTGCTGGAGGAGACGGGTGTCGAGATCGGCGCCGGCGCGGTCCTGGAACGGCTCGAGGCCTCCGGCGCCCGGGTGCACACCGAGGCGCGGCGGGTCCGCTTCCCCCGGTCGCTGATCGAGGAGGCTCTGCAGCGGTCCCCGCGCGAGCTCCTGCTCGCGGCGCGGGACCCCGCGTGCGACCTCCACGTGGACGGCACCGCCGGATGGCTCTCCCCCGGCGGGAGCACCGCCGAGATCATCGACCTCGCGACCGGCGACCGGCGGCCCTCCACGGAAGCCGACGTCGCCGCCGTCGCTCGCCTCGCCGACGCCGTTCCGCAGATCGGGTTCCTCGGGCCGTCGGTGGCCGCCCTGGACGTCCCTCCCCTCGCCCGTCCCCTGCACGAGCTCCGTGCCCAGTACGCCAACACGTCGAAGCACGTGCAGCTCATGAGCGCGGTCGACGCCCGCTCCGCCGAGGCCGCGACCCAGATCGCGCGGATCGTCGCCGGCGGCGAGGGGCAGCTGCGAGAGCGGCCGGTCCTCTCGGTCTCCCTGCGGAGCCGGTCACCCTTCGCCTACGACGATGGCGTGCTCGAGGCCGCCGTCACGTTCGCGGAGGCGGGCGTGCCGTGCGGGTTCGTCGCGACGCCGATCACCGGCGCCACCGCGCCCGCCACGCTCGCCGGATCGCTCGTCGCGTCCAACGCCGAGGTCCTGGCGGGGATCGCGGCGCTCCAGCTCCTCGTGCCCGGTGCGCCGACCTTCCACGGGACCCGCGGCATGGTGGCGGACCCGGGTGGTGGGGAAGCGACCTCGGGCGGACCGGAGGACGTGCGGTTCCAGATGGCTTCGATCCAGCTGGCCCGCAGCTTCGGCCTTCCCGCCTACGTCGGCGCGTTCGCCACCGGGGCGAAGGCATCCGACTGGCAGGCCGGGATGGAGGGTGGGCTCTCGGGGGTCGCCTGCTGGATGACGGGGCCCGACCTCCTCTCCGCGGCGGGGTTGCTGCACGGCGCGCGGGTGTTCTCGCCGGCCGCGATGCTGCTCGACACCGAGCTGTTCGACCTCGTTCGGCAGATCCCCCTCGGCTTCGACGTGGACGAGGAGACGCTCGCCCTCGACGTGATCGAGAAGGTCGGACCGGGCGAGCACTTCCTCGGCGAGCCGCACACGATCCGCCACATGCGTGAGGCGTGGATGGCTCGCTTCATGGACAAGGACACCTGGGAGGCCTGGGAGGAGGCCGGCCGGCCACAGCCGCCCGACCGAGCCGCGGAGCGCGCCCTCGAGCTGCTCGCCTCGCGCGAGCCGGCACCGCTTCCACCCGGTGTGGAGGAGCGCATCCGGGAGGTGATCGCCGAGCATGAGCGCGACCACATCGGTTGAGCCGACCGCGCGGGCGATCCGAGCCCTCCGTCACCCGTGGACCGTCGAGGTCCTGACCGAGGACCAGGTCGAGCGGATCCACGTCGCCACGCTTCGGATCCTCGATCAGGTGGGGCTCCAGGTGCGCTCCGAGAGCGTGCTCGCCGAGCTCGCGGCCGCCGGGGCCAAGGTGGACGAGGCGACGATGCGCGCCCGCTTCCCCTCGGCCATGGTCGAGGAGTGCCTGGCGCTCGTGCCGCCGACCTTCCTCATGGCCGCCCGCGACCCCGCCCTCGACCTGCCGATCGACGGCAGCGCCGGGTTCCTGTCCGGCGACGGCACCTCGGCGTTCGTCGTGGACCTCGAGACCGGCCTGCGCCGCCCCTCGAACCTGCAGGACCTGGTGGACACCACCCGCGTGGTCGACGCCGTTCCCGAGGTCGGCTACCTGTGGCCGACGGTGGCGCCGGCCGATGTTCCACCGCACGCGCAGGCCGTGCACATCACTCGCGCGATGCTCGGGAACTCGACGAAGCACGTGCAGCACAACGAGACCTACAGCCGCCGCGACGCCCAGGCGGTTCTCGAGATGGTGCGGGCCGTGACCGGGGGCGACCGGGCGCTCCGCGAACGGCCGATCGTGTCCACCTACCAGTGCTGCATCAGCCCGCTCGTGTACGACAAGGGACCGATCGAGGCCGCGATCGAGTTCGCGCGAGGGGGCCTGCCCTCGGGCTTCATCTCCATGGGCATCCCGTGCGCCACGGCGCCGTCGACGCTGGCCGGCACCCTGGTCTCGATGAACGCGGAGATGGTCGGCGGCATGACGATCGTCGAGGCCCTGGCGCCCGGCACGCCGACCTTCTGCGGCCCCTACCCGACCTTCATGGACCTGCGCACCGGCGGGTACCGCCAGGACTGGGGCCCCGAGGACACGCTGCTCAAGCTCGCGTTCGCGCAGCTCGCCCACCGCTACCGGGTGCCCATCAACATCCTGTCCCTCGACACCGGGGCGAAGACCCAGGACTGGCAGGCGGGCGTGCAGCACGCCGTCTCCCTGATGGCGGTCGCGGCGGCCGGACGCGCCGAGATGATCACCGGCACCGGCACGCTGCACGGCGCGGCCGTCTACGACAACGTGAACGTGATCCTCGACGCCGAGCTGTTCGACGCGATCTGCACGATCCTCGAGGGCATCCCCGTGAGTGAGGAGACGCTGGCGCTCGAGGCGATCGCCGAGGTCGGCGCCGGCAGCGACTTCCTCTCGCACCCGCACACGCTCCGACACCTGCGCGAGCTCTGGACGCCGCGCACCTCCGGCCGCGAGACCTGGGAGGCCTGGGAGGAGGCCGGGCGCCCGGATCCCCGCGTCCGGGCTCGCGAGGAGGTCCGGCGGATCCTGGCCGACCACCATCCCGAGCCGCTCCCCGAGGACGTCGACCGGGAGTTGGTCCGGATCATCGAGGCCCGAACCGCCGAGGGCTGATCCGCGACGTGAGCGGGTAGCTTGTCCGTACGCGCGCGGACGCCCGTCCGGGAGGAGTGGTCATGCCGCACACCGCCATCACCGACGCCGCCGAGGTCCTCACGATCCAGGCCGGCGCCGTCGTGTCCAAGGTCGTCCATCGCGACGAGGATATCGATGTCACCGTGTTCGGGTTCGACGCGGGACCCGGGTTCTGGCTGCACATGACGGCGGGCACACCGCACGCGCTCGAAGCGGTGGAGCCGACGCTGATGCTCCTCACGCTCGTGCGCCCGGCGTGAGCATCTGACGGCGGCTACTCCTGGTGCGCGTGTGGGGCGCGTTTGTTGCGATCGTGGGCGTGACCAGCGATCCCGACAGGGTGGGCATGGTGAGCACATCCGCGGATCCCGTGAGCAGGAATCGGCCGGGCTTACGTCGGCGGTCTACGGCGACCTTGATGGCGGGGAAGAGCTCCGGCGCCTTCTGGACCTCGTCGATGACCACGTACTCGCCGAGACCGTCGACGAATCCCGCCGGATCCGTCTGCGCCGCCGCGAGCGTCGCCGCATCGTCCAGCGTCACGTAGCGCATCTCGCTCTTCCCGGCGGCGATCGGCCGTACGAGGGTCGTCTTACCCGTCTGCCGGGCGCCGTTCACCAGGACGACCGGCATATCGCGAAGGGACCGGGCGACGATGCTCTCGAGGCGGCGGACGATCATGGCCGAGATCGACCCACTGACCGGTGGATCATCAACCACCACACCGTGTGTCGTTCCAGAACCGCGGGCTCGCTGGCCGAGCTACGGTGGCCTCCCACCTCTGCTCTCCAGCAACACAGCAAAGGGGCGGAGCTTCGTGACGATTGCTCTACCCTGTGCGTGACGTGAGATCGATCTTGGGGGTGAGCGGGATGAAGATCTCCCCGATCCGTCTCCGCGGCCGGCGTTCGGCCTGGGTCCTCGGTGCGCCTCTCCTGGCCGTCGGGATGCTCCTGCTGTTGCAGCTCGGGCTCGGGGTCCCGGCGCTCGCGGCAGGAGGCGACCTCGATCCCTCCTTCGGCGTCGACGGCCAGGTGACCAGCACGGCGTTCTCCTCCGACGGGGGCGGGAACCCGATCGCCTTCCAGGCCGACGGCAAGATCGTGGTGGCCGGCTACGTGTTCAACCCGGTAAGCGACCGGAGCCGTTTCGCCGTCGCGCGGTTCGACGCCGACGGCACACTCGACCCCACCTTCGGCGGTGACGGCACGGTCAGGACGGTCTTCCGCACCGGTAAGGGCTGCTACGACTCCGCGAAGTCCGTCGTCGTCCAGAGCGACCAGAAGATCGTGGCCGTCGGCGTTTCGTCCTGCAAGCGGTCGGCGCCGGTCGACGCCATGCCGGAAACCGACTCGTTGTTCGCCCTCGCCCGGTACAACGGCGACGGGACATTGGACACCACCTTCGGTGACAACGGCACGGTGATGACGAGCTTCGGCGACCCCGCGCACTGCAACGCGCAGGCCGCGGGGGCGGCACTCGAGCCCGACGGCAAGATCGTCGCGGCCGGCGTGGCGGCCTGCGCGAAGGGGTGGGACGACTCCCGCTTCGCCGTCGCCCGGTACGACACCGATGGGACGCTCGACACGAGCTTCAGCGACGACGGCATGGTCAGGACGAACTTCACCCCTCAGTACGACAAGCTCGCCGACGTCGCCGTTCAGCCCGACGGCAAGATCGTGGTCGCGGGCACCGCCGCCTACTGGATGGTCGAGCTCCCCGACGCGCTCGAGGAGCGCGCGGCGTTGGCACGCTACAACCTCGACGGCACGCTCGACAGCACCTTCGGCGGCGGGGACGGCAAGGTGACGACGTCCTTCCACAGCCGTCGGTGCGGCGGCTCGAACGAGTCCTACGGCCTGGCGATCCAGCCCGACGGCAAGATCGTCGAGGGCGGCAGCGCGGGCTGCGCCGCGAGCGTCGGCGGTCTGCCTCACCCGAGGTGGGCGCTCGCGCGGTACCGACCGAACGGGAGGCTCGACCCGACGTTCGGGGGCGACGGCCGGGTCGTGACGATCTTCCTCGCCGAGGAGGGGGCCGACTGGATGTACGCGGGCGTCGCGATCCAGCCGAACGGGAAGATCGTCGCGGCCGGCACGACCGGCCGCATGAACTTCCGGTTCACGCTCGCCCGGTACCGGGTGAACGGACGGCTGGACAAGACGTTCGGCGACGACGGGAGGGTGCGGACCGTCTTCGAGTGTTCGTGGCCTGGGGGCGCCAGCGGCCTGTGGGACGGCCTGGCGATCCAGGCGGACCGGAAGATCGTCGCGTCGGGCGGCGGCGGGTGCCTGTCGAGCTTCGTCATGGCTCGCTACCTGCCGTCCTGACACCGCCACCGATCCCAGTGGCGTGCGGACCGCAGCACGCTTGGCGACGATCAGCCGCGAGCGCGGGCTGTACGTCGCGCCGGGCACCCTTCGCTTGAGAGGAGGTCTCTCTCGCATGCGAGAGCGTGTCGGAATGTACCTAGGACGGTATCGGACCCCACCGCGCCGCCCCCCGGCCCAGGTTCGGGCCCACCGATTCACGTCGGCGGCCGCCCACAGGTCGCCCCGGCTGTAGGGATCGAACGGTCAGCCCCGCAGCCGACGGAATGCACGAACCACGGCGAACACGAGAACCACGATTAGGACGAGCCCGCCGACAACGACCCACTCAGGTCCGAAAGCCACAGGAAGTCCACCCTCCCGCGAGATTGCTCGGGCGAGCCTACATCGAGCGACAAGATGTTCGCGTGCGGGAACACCCGCCTGCGCAAGCCCCTAGTTCCTCGAATGCCTGGAGAAGGACATCTACGCGTAAGGAGCCCTATCGGCGGATCCAGAAGGTGGCGTCTGGAGAGGTCTCGCCGGGGTGCGTGAGCCTTTGGGGAATGTTCCTGGCGGCCTTGGAGGTCGTCGCCCGGCCCCGACGCGTCATCGCGCTTCCCGCAGCATCCCGACGAGCACCGCCCGTAGGAAGTGGTTGGCTTCGCCTTCCCCCAGTCACGCCGCAGCCGCAAGCTCGCGCAGGGTCGCGCCTCACACCGTGATGACGATCTTCCCTCGGGCGTGGCCTCCTTCAAGGTGCCGGATCGCCTCGGGGGCCTCACTCAGCGGGTAGGTCCGGTCGATGACCGGCGTGACCTTGCCGGCTTCGATGAGGTCCTTCACGACGTGCAGGTCCTGCTTGCTCCATCTCGTAAGGAACGGGTGCAGCCTCTGGCTCACGAACGGTGACAACACGCGCGCCTTGTTCGCGCGACCCAGGCCATCGATCCAGCGACCGGCCGATCCTCCGATGACTACGAGAGTCCCCTTGCGGGTGAGCGCGTGTCTGCAGTCGGACAACGAACGATCCCCGTTGTCGAGGATGAGATCGTAACGCTGCCCACTCTTGGTGAAGTCGTCCAGCGTGTAGTCGATGACCTGATCGGCGCCGATCGATCGGACCATGTCCACGTTCCTCGTGCTGCACACGCCGGTCACCTCAGCGCCGAACGACTTCGCGATCTGCACGGCGAACGTGCCCACGCCTCCCGACGCACCGTTGATCAAGACCTTCTGCCCCGGCCGTACGTTGCCCTTGTCGCGCAGAGCCTGCAGGGCCGACAACGCGGCCAAAGGTACGGCCGCCGCCTGCTCGAACGTCAGGTTGGCCGGTTTCAGCTCCAGCAAGTCATCCGAGACACATGCGTACTCGGCACAGCCACCCGTAGCGACCGCAGCGCGACGATCTGGTCGGTGGGCTGCCCGCGTCCGCCCGAATACCTCATCACCTGGGCGGAACCGCGTCACGTTCTTGCCGACCGCTTCAACCTGCCCCGCCATGTCGCTCCCCAGAACGGTGGCTTTCCTTGGTTTACGCAGCCCGAAGATCAAGCGCGCGATGTACGGCAGGCCGCGCATGAAGTGCCAGTCAGCGGGATTGACGGAAGCTGCGCGGACCCGTACCAGCACCTGATCGTCTCTGACCACCGGTTCGTCGATCTCCGTGAGTTCTAGGACATCAGGCGAGCCGTACGTGTCGTAGACGACCGCCTTCATCGGTTCCTCCTGATTCGTCGCCGGGTTTGGTGGGGGTCGAGCCCTTCCGCATATCTCGCCGGGGGAGCGTACACCCTCCGATACGACTGAACAGGACGAATCTCGTCTCCGGCCTCGCCATAAGCGTAGGGTCGAACGTCCCCCGGGCGTCAGGAACGCCCCGGTGAGCGAGCGATACCTCGCCCGGACACAGGTACGCGCTTCTCCCACCGAGGAGCCCGGGGCGTTACGGTTCCGCTGATCCCCTATGTCTCCTCAGCTGCCTGGTGGCACGCTGCTAGCCGGATCGACCCGAGCATCGGTCCGAACCTGGGCTTCGCTACGGAAGACCGTCCAGTTTTCCGCCGGCGCAAACTGACCAGTTTTCGACCGGCGTTGACAAAGCTGAGTGGTCCACGACCCCGATGGTGTGGTAGCCGGCAGGCCAGACCCCTGAGTGGCACGCACTCAACTTGGCCTGGGCCACCTCACGGCCTCACTGCCCTTTGAACGCAAGACGGTAGGGCTTCTCCAGACCGCCCCCCATCATGGGGAAGCGAAGAACTCGCTGGTCACGCCCACGATCGCAATAGACGCACCCCACACGGTCGTGTCCGAGATCCGCGATCTGCGACGGGCGGGGTGAGAGCGCGAGGAGCTTCGATGGCGCGCCCACAGGCCGACCGAGGCATCGGCCTCGGAACCTTGTAGGTCGTCGTTCTGTGGGATCGCCGCCGGGCGATTTCAGACGGTCTTGATCGCGCCCTTTATCTGCTCGACCGCCTGGGGAGTCAGCTCGAGCTCCGGATGAGCTGCCTTAGCGTGGATCTCGAGGTGCTGCATCAGCTCGTCCTCGGTCTCGACCGTGAAGCTTCCGGGACAGTCCATCCCCATGTCCGCACACGCCGCAGACTTGGCCATCGACTTCTCCTTCCTGCACACAACCTCCGTCACTGGATCGAGCTTCCGTCGGGGGCTGAGATATGTCAACTTCCGCGAGGTGGACGTTCGGCGAGGAAGTCGATCCGAAGGCCAACCCGCGGGTCATCGGGCGTCGAGTACCTGCCGCTCGAGGCGTCGGCCGGGCGGTGCGAGACTAGGCCTCCCGGCCCGCTGTCTCTTCGTTCTCATCGGCGCCCCTGGGCCGCGCGCGCGACCGACGGTGATCACGACCGTGCGTCAGGTTGGCCTCTCGCGAATCTCGGTTACGTCGCCCGTGCGTCTCGGCTGAGCCTCCCGATTGGAGCGAGGCGAAGCCAGATTCGGACACACGGTCCAAGCGGTTTCCTAAACGCCGTGTCCGACTGGGTCCGAAACGGCCCCATGCCCCGACCATGCTCCTGCGATCGGGATCGTGCATCCAGTGAAGTAGTCGGACCCGGTGGACAGCTTGGGCGCATCCAAGAAGCCCGCCGCCAACGGGAGCGTGTGCAACTCCGCGCAGAGCGGGAAAGACGGTCGATCTGAAGGACGGTTGAAAACGGTAGCGGGGCCGTCGGCGCGGCTAGGCAAGCAGCTCGGTCGCGTAGGGATAGGGTGCCAACACCTCGGCCCCGTCGGCGGTCACCAGGATCTCGTCGCCGAACTTGACACCGAGAGACCGACCCACCTCCCCGACGTAGATCTCGACGACGAGTGCCATGTTCTCCTGGATGACGCGGTCCCCGTTGGATTGCACGTCCTGTGGGTGACACACGCTGGGGCTCTCTTCCTCCAGCCCCACGCTGTGCATCATGAGCTCATAGCGCTGCGGCAAGAACCGCTCGGGGATCTTGGGGGCCGTCGCAGCGAGCTCCGCGCACGTGACACCCGGGCGCACGAGGGTGGTCATCTCCCTGACCCAGTCGTGCGCGACCCGATAGGTCTCACGCTGCTCGGGGCTCGGGGCCACATCGCCACAGACGAAGGCGCGGGAGACGCAGAAGAAGCATCCTTCGACGCCGACCGTGTCGGTATCGATGTAGACGAGGTCCCCCGCCTCGATCGCGCGCTCGGTCGCCTCGGCGCGCCATGGATTGGTGTTCGATCCCGAACAGACCGTGTTGGTCGCGAAGTATTCGGCTCCGCGTGCAAGCATCCCCGAGGCATACACGGCGAAGAGCTCACGCTCACTGATGCCGGGGGTTAGCGCGGCTTCGAACTCGCCCAGCGCCTCCACCACCAGTCGCCCGTTGAGCCGGAACAGCGAGACCTCCTGGGATGTCTTGATCTCGCGGGCTTCCTGCGTCGCCGGCGAGGAATCGACCAGCGTCAGCCCCTCGGCTTGCAGCGCCAGGAAGCCGGGCATCCCCAGGCGATCCACGCCGACGCGGTCGCCGCGGACCCCGAGTTCCCGCAGGGCAGCGACCGCTTCCTGTGCGAAGGCCCGCGCCTGGCCGGCGGCATCGTCGAAGAACTCCCACGCGTTCATCCGGCGGACGTCTGTGGCCCGTAACGCTGAGCGGTGGATCGAGTTCCCGTGTTCGAAGAGGATGGGGTCGCCCTCTGCGGGGACCACCGCGCATCGCGTGAACGTGCTCATGCTCCAGATCGGCATCGCCGTCGCACCCGTGGCATAGCGGGCGTTGGGTTCGCTGAACAGCAAGCAAGCCTCGAGCTCATGCGCACGCATCGCGTCCTGGAGCCGCGCGAGCCGCTCGGTGCGCAGCAGATCCAGGTCGATCGCGTCGAGACCGTCGGGCATCAGGGTCATCGGATGTCTTCCTCCTATGCGAGATCGGACCTACTGCAACTTACGTGGCGTCACCGTCTCCCAATGCCGTGTGGAGATCAGCTGGTCATCCTCGAACACGTCGAGGGTGAGGTCGAAGTAGTAGGTCGTGGAGTCGCTTCTGAGTTGGAGCCGCGCGCTCGTGCGGGCCGTCACCTCTGGCCACACGACCTCCGACTCGGTCGCGGACTCCACCCACGCGAAGCCGGGCGTCAACGCCTTGACCCCCGCTCGGACATCATCGGTTCTCCGCGCGCTCCACGGGTCTTCCACAGCGCTCATCGACTGCTGATGAACCACGACTCGCGTCTCCCTCGCGTAGATATCGTGCTCGATCTGCCAGGTCGGCTCCACACTCTCCGGATCCCCCGCCGACGGCGAGGCGTCGTCCTCCTCGATGGGGACGAAGCTGGGCCGCTCCGTGATGGGTGGTTCTCCGGCCACCTTCGGGAGGATAAGTCGGGTGCGACCCAGGACGACCGTTAGCTCCGAAGCTTCCGGTGGAGGCCAGGCGTTGGGCCAATCGGAACCCGCGATCGTCAGCCGGATCCGGTGACCGACCTCGAACACCCACGAAGTGGCATCCAACTCGATGGAGACTTCATACGTCTCGCCTGGAACCAGGGGCTCCGGCGTCGTGTGGGAATCGCGATGGGTCAGGTTGAGGATCCCGCGGCTCACCATCACCGAGGTGCCATCTTCCAGCACTTCGCACAGTTTCGCCGACACGAATGCGACGGGTTGGGAAGAGCGCAGCGTCACCGCCAGCACGGGATTCCCGAGGATCTCCAGTTCTTCCTCGACCGGCCAATCGTAGAGCAAGGAGTAGACCTCATCGGGTCGTTGATCGATCGGCAAGCCATAGGGAGGGGGATAGGATCCCCGGATATGCGCGGTGGCGCCAACGTCACCGCGCACCGGGAGAGTTGCCTCGAGTGGGCGACCGGCGCGGCCTGTGAGGTTCGCGGTCTCTAGGGGAAGTGCCAGCTCCCGGCCTCTCGCGAGCGGCCATTCGGACTCGAAGCGCCACTCGCCTCGAACCTCGCTGAGATCGGGTTCCGGTGGCGTCGATCGCTGGATGAAGAACGCCAGAGGCGGCTCCGTGTCCACCCCGTTCTCTACCCCGCGAAGCCACCGATCCCACCAGCGGATCATCTCGGGCACGAGGTCGATCCGCGGCCCCGGGATCGAGTCGTTCGGCCACATGTGGCACCACGGCCCCATGAGGAGGCGCTTCGGAACCCGGAGATGCTCGATCACCCTCAGGAGGGCGTTCCGGTACAGGTCGGCCCAGCCAGCGACGACCATCGTCGGCACGGTGATCAAGTGGTAGTCGGGGCGAAGCGACCCCTGTCTCCAGAACGGACCGTCGTTCTGCTCTTCGATCGACCCGAACCAGGGAACCAGTTCGTCGATCCGCTTCAGCCAGAGCCGACGCCAGTCTTCACCGGCAAGGGATGGAACGGGGGGGAGCGCGTTCATGGACACCATGGACAGCGGGTAGCCGAACTCGATCGCCTTACGGATCCCACCACCGAAGTGGATGTCATCGGTGTAGCGATCGTCGGTCGCATATATCGGGATGATCGCTTTCAGGGCCGGAGGCTGACGCATGGCGGTCTGGATCGTGTTGAACCCAGAGTAGGAAGTGCCGAACATCCCCACAGAGCCGGTACACCACTCCTGCCGAGACAGCCAATCGATGACTTCGCACAGGTCAACCGGTTCCTGCGGCGGGTACTCGGCTGTGGCGACCCCTTCGGAAGTTCCTGTGCCGCGCAGATCCAACCGGCAGACCGCATAGTCTCCCTCGTCGCGCAGCCGCCGGTAGTCTTCGGCCCACACCGAGAGGTCGTCTTTGCGATACGGATAGGCCTCGAGCAGCGCCGGCCAAGGGCCTTCGGACTCCGGTAGGTAGAGGGTTGCAGCGAGCTGTATCCCATCTGACATGTGGATGAAGACATTGGATCCGCGCATCCCACGTGACCTCCGGTCCCACTTCCGCAAAGGGCCCTATCGGGTCGATCCGGAGTAGACCTACTGACCGACCACCCTTGCCGTCGCCCTACAGGTAGCGCTCGACGATCCCCTTGATGAACGGATTGAGGACGTCATGCGTGTGACCGT
>Ga0315275_10001144_pt1 | contig 23006 bp, 23 predicted proteins | sample YL17G03_0_MG_FD_205557 | JGI IMG/M metagenome (GOLD analysis project Ga0315275, IMG submission 205557) | Sediment microbial communities from Yellowstone Lake, YNP, Wyoming, USA - YL17G03_0 | ecosystem: Environmental > Aquatic > Freshwater > Lake > Sediment | place: USA: Wyoming | collected...
CCTGCTCATCAATCCGGAGGGTTCAGGTTTCCTGCCGCCGCTTCTCCAGCTTGAAGCGATTGATTTTGCAGCCTCTAACCTCTCTCTCTCCTCGTCCATTCCCTTTTCTTTTTCCGGAAAGTTTAAGGGGATAGAATCTGATCCTCTCAGGATAAGGGGTTTGATCAGCCCCCGGGAAAAGTCCGGAGAAATGAATATTGCCTGGGAGAAACTTCAGGTAAAATCTTTGAATAAGGCACTGCGCGCGACACATCCTTTCCTTACTCAGGGAGAGGTTGATCTGGAATTGAGGCTGAACATCAAAGAGGCATCACCTCTGGTTTCAGAAGGCAGAATTAAAGTAGCCGGTGCACGGTTAGCCCGGTCTGAACCTGCCGGGAAAAAGGGAAGAGGTAACAACGATGATGTGGATGCGGAAGCCATCTATCACCTGACGGTGAATCCCGGGAAAGGGGTGGAGGGTAAGATTGAAAAAGCCAGACTTGTTTACCGCAATCTGGAAATGAAAGAAGTCGAGAGTACATTTTCCTGGCAGGAAAAAACGCTGAACCTGACTCAGGTAAAAGCGAACGTAGGGAAAGGACTGATTCAGGGACAAGGCACCATCACATTTGATAAAGAGGCGCGGCATTTTTCAATTGATTTAAAAGGAGATCGAATCCCCATTGACAGATTGCTCTTATTAACAAAATCTGACCCAAAAAGGAAGATAACCGGGATACTCGCAGGGGACTGCAGGTTTGCAGGGATGTGGGAAAAGAAGGAGTTGAGCAAAGAAGATCTTCAGGGTGATGGTGAGATTCGATTGCAGGAAGGAAAGATTAGCGGCGTTAAGTCTTTAGAGAAGGCATCAGCCCTCCTCGGATATGAAGGGTTGAGTCCCCTTACCGTATCTGAAGGGAAGATGGGTTTTCGATTGGAAGAGGGGAAGGTAAAGACTGAAGGATGGCTGAAGTCACCGGATTTAGAGGTTTCATATAAAGGAAATGTAAAACTCGACTCCAGCTTAAACCTCCATATGGAAATCATGTGCTCACCACGTATCTTTGCGAACTTTAAAGGATCGGGAATGACTGATTTGCTTAAAGATGAGCAGGGAAGGGTAATAATCCCTTTAAAGCTGAAAGGGACCTGGAACGAACCATCCGTAAGCCTCGACACTTCTGAATTCAAGAAGATGATAAAGGATAAGTTCCAGCAGTTTTATGAAGGGTTTAGGGAAGGAAAGTGATACAAGGGGTCAAGGGTTCAGGTTAAATATCAAATTCCAAAATCAAAATTCCAAATGAATGTCAAAACAAAAAGTCAAAATTGACATTTGAGCTTTGACATTTGGGTTTTCCTTATCACCTGTTATGTCTTCTGATTGCTATAGCTGAGTTCAGGGGATTTGAGGGTTACCGTAGTGCTGGGAGGAACCGATTCCACCAGCCATACATTTCCCCCGATTACTGAATCTTTCCCAATGAGCGTGTCTCCTCCCAGAATAGTAGCCCCGGCATAAATGATTACATTGTCCTCGATGGTGGGATGCCTTTTTATCCCTTTGATCAGCTTGCCGTCTTTATCCTTCTTGAAGCTCAGAGCGCCGAGGGTTACCCCCTGGTAAAGCCTCACGTTGTTTCCGATAGTGCAGGTTTCTCCAATCACCACCCCGGTTCCATGGTCTATGAAGAAATATTCTCCGATCTCTGCGCCGGGATGGATATCAATGCCGGTCTTGGTATGGGCAAATTCAGTCATTATCCGGGGGATAAGCGGTACGTGCTGGATGTGAAGCTCATGGGCTATCCGGTAAATGGCAATGGCCTCCAGCCCCGGATAGCTTAAGATTACCTCATTGAAGCTCTTCGCTGCCGGATCTCCCTCGTAGGCAGCCTCCACGTCCTTGCTCAGTCTCTCTCTGATCTTTGGAATGCTGTGGAGCAGGTGAATGGTAACTTCAATGGACTGCTGGGAAAGGGATTCATCATCAAGATTCTTTCTCTTCGGGTCATAGCGCAGGCTTTTAAAGATCTCGCGAGAAAGGTTATGATAGACAGCAACGATCTTCTCCCAGATGTAAAAGGTCACATCGGCCTTGGAGAGTTCCTGTTTTTCGTAGTAGCCCGGGAAGATCACATGGATGAGGTTGGTGACAATCTCCGTAACACTTTCTCTGGAGGGCAGGTTAGGACCTTCGATATGGTTGATCCCCCCATCCTTTTCATACGTGTTCAGGGTGTCTTCAACAATCCGGGCAATGAGAGTCTTCTGCATGGCGGTTGATCAGTAATACTGTACGAGATTCTGGAGGCGGCTGAACACCACGCCGGCCAGGTTATCCATGACCACCAGGCCGATATTCTTATATCTCCTGCCTAGCTCAAGGAGTTCACGGCCCTTCATGCTTATCAGGTGACAGTCCTTTTCGCAGATCGCATCTGCTTTAAAGCGGTGAGGATTTATGAGTGCTGACCAGCCGATGATCTGGCCGGGTTTGGAAATATCAAAGGTATAACCGTTCTTGAATTTGATAATGATTTTACCGTCCTCAAGGATGTAGAGTCTCTCAGCCGGTTCTCCGTCCTGACAGAGAACCGTCCCCTTTTTTGCCTCTTCTAAATGGCAGATATTGGCGATCTCGTGCAGTTCTTCCTTGGTAAGCCCTGTGAATATTTCCGCCTTTCCAATCCTCTCCTCGTTAACCATATCTCCCCCGTATAGTTTAAGGGTCTTATTTGAATAATTTGTAACACAGATTTCGCCTTCAGACAAGGTTGAAATAGTTGAGAAGTTGATTGTCAGGGGTTTGTGAGCGGGTAAATGAATCAAGTCTTCAGGGACTGATCATCCGCGCAGGGCTTTCCCTGTAAGAATTCAAAGATATCTTCAATCTCTTTTTTCTGGGTATCAAAAAGATTTTTTAAAGAAATATTTCCTTTATTGCGGCAATCGCAGGTTGGTTTAAAATCTTCTGTAATCCGTATAATCCCGTTGTCCCAGGTCAGGGGATATAATCTGCAGATTGACGGGATAATCCTCCTTGGTATTTTCATCTCCCCTGCCAGGATGTACAGCACACACCCTTTGGCGTTTGCTGCATGGAAGACACAGAAACCTGAGTTGCCTTTATGGGCCCTGATTGAGTTGCCTCCCAGGTATTCCGTGTCGGCAGACCAGTCTTGTTCAAAGCAATCCTCAAGTATCATGCCTACAGCGGGTTCAATGAGTTGCCTGTTTTTAAAAATTAAATTATAGGATTCCCTGTCAACATCACAGCCATAAACACAGCAGGCATCCTTACAGGAAGAGCCATAGCACCCTTCGCTCGCAAAACCTCTTTGAGTAAAGACATCTTCTGATACGGATGATATTCCGATTTTGTTCATACGCTCCTGAGCAAACACCCGCGTCAAACCATCAAAAAGTCCCGTGGTGCATCTTCTCATGCCTTTCACCTAATAAGTAGCCTATTGCCTGATAGCTTGACGTTGAATTATGTAACCAGCTTAAAAAAAACCCCTGCAAGCGGCGGCAGGGTCAGGGTAAGAGAAAAGGGCCATTCCTTGCAGGGAACCGGGGCGGCTGATACTCCTCCGGCATTGCCGAGATTGCTGCCCCCGTAATAACCAGCATCGGTGTTAAGAATCTCACGGTATAACCCTTCCCGTGGAGCTCCCAGCTTATAGTTGAGTCGCGGTACCGGTGTAAAGTTAAAGACGCAGAGTATAATATTGTCAGAATTATACCCTTTTCTGATAAAAGCGACAATGGAATTATCAGAATCATGGAAGTCAATCCATTGAAATCCGTTCAGATCAAAGTCCACCTGCCAGAGGGCTGGCTCCTGGCGGTACATGGTATTTAAATCCTTTATAAGAAACTGGATTTGACGGTTTTTGATATTTTTTAGAAGGTGCCAGCGCAGGCCCTGCTCATGATCCCATTCCCAGTCCTGGGCAAATTCTCCTCCCATAAAGAGGAGCTTTTTGCCGGGATGGGCATACTGATAGGCAAAGAGGATGCGGAGGTTGGCAAACTGCTGCCACTGATCTCCGGGCATCTTGGAGAGGAGTGACCTTTTTCCGTGTACCACTTCGTCATGGGATAAAGGCAGAATAAAATTTTCGTGAAAGGCATAGAGAAGAGAAAAGGTGAGATCGTAGTGTTGAAACTTGCGATGGACAGGTTCTTTCTCCATGTAGGCCAGCATATCGTGCATCCAGCCCATGTTCCATTTAAATCCAAAGCCCAGTCCGCCCAGATAGGCGGGACGTGAAACCATGGGCCAGGCAGTGGACTCTTCTGCGATGGTAAAGCAGTCAGGATGATAGCCATAGAGGATTTCATTCAATTCTTTTAAAAAGGAGATGGCTTCCAAATGTTCTCTGCCGCCATATTCATTGGGAATCCAGGAGCCTTCTGTCCGGGAATAGTCCAGGTAGAGCATGGAAGCCACTGCATCTACCCTCAGGCCATCAACATGGTATTTCTCCAGCCAGAAGAGGGCATTGGAGATGAGAAAATTCCTGACTTCATTGCGGGAATAATTGAATACGAGCGTTCCCCATTCCTGATGCTCGCCCTTTTTCGGATCTTCATGTTCATAGAGGCACGTTCCATCGAAACGGGCAAGACAGTGCTCGTCCTTCGGGAAGTGGGAGGGAACCCAGTCCAGAATTACACCGAGGCCGTTCTGGTGGCATGCGTCCACAAAAGCCATGAAGTCCTTGGGCGTGCCGAACCTCCCTGTCGGCGTATAGTAACCGGAGACCTGATAGCCCCATGAGGCGTCAAAGGGATGTGCCATTATTGGAAGCAGTTCTATATGGGTATATCCCAGGTTTTTGACGTAGGGGATGAGTTCATCAGCCAGCTCCCGGTAACTCAAGTAGCGGTGAGGACGGTCCCCGGGTCTGCGCCAGGAGCCCAGGTGGACTTCGTAGATTGACATGGGCTGTTCGTAGGCCCGGTGTGAGCGGCGTTCTCCTATCCACCCTTCATCATGCCATGCATATCCTTCGAGGGAGCAGACTATGGTTGCGGTATTTGGCCGCATCTCAGCACTGAAACCGTATGGGTCTGCCTTGAGAAGGATATGGTCAGCCTTTGTTTTTATTTCGAATTTGTAGATGACCCCTTCACCCAGACCCGGTATAAAGAGTTCCCAGATGCCGGATGATCCGAGAGAACGCATGACGTGCCGCCTGCCATCCCAGCAGTTAAAATCACCTGTCACACTGGCTCGCTTTGCATTCGGCGCCCAGACTCTGAACACAACTCCCTGTATTCCATCAACTTCACAGAGATGTGCACCGAGTGTTTCATAAGCTCTATAGTGTCGTCCTTCATTGAAGAGATGCCGGTCAAAATCGCTGAGGAGCGGCAGGAACGAATAGGGGTCAATCCAGGTACATTCACCTTCCGGGTTAAAGGTGGCACGCAGGCGTGGATGCAGGGGAATTTCCTGTTCCGGGAAGATGGCGGTGAACAATCCGGAAGGATGAACCTGCTGCAGAGGCAGCCAGACGTCAGGATTGTTTGTCTGAACGCATACAGAGAGGGCATCTGGGAAAAGACAACGGATTTCTATCATTTTTCCTTTCCCGTCGGATTCAGCAACAGCATGCCGCCCCAATACTGAGAATGGGTCGTAGTGGTCTGCATGGATTATCTGCTGCCATGCCTCGGGAAGAGACGGTATCCCGCCTATGTCTTCATTTACTGTGCGCATGTTCGCATTGAGTGGCTATTGTCTTGCGCTTGCCTTCGTCCTGCTGTTTCTCTGCGGCTTGTTTTCAGGTATACACAGGGTTCTGAAGCAACACATAAGCTGGTCGCAGTGACCGTTTGCAGTTCCAAAGCAGTCAAAATTCCCTTCTGCCTTCTGGATTTCGCGGATGAGGCTTGCCTTGGTCTTGCCAAAAGGATTGATGCCAAGCTGCTTTGCCTTTGCGTTAATCTCCTGCATTTTCATAGTATCACCCTCCTTGTTTAACAGGTGACTGATAAACCCCACAAATATATCTACGGAAAAAATTATCTTTCTTCTCGTTACGTTTGTCAAATACTAAAAGGGATTAGAATGCTCATGGTAGACAGAAATAAACACATTTATATAAAAGGAAGATGGAGAGAGTTCATTACTCATCGGAGTTGGGGATAAATTGAGTCAATTACAAATTCGGAAGCGAGCTAAATGATTTATTTTTCTTTGTTTTATGAGGGATGGGAATCTCCTTGACAGTAAACAGTGATAACTATAATATAACCTAAAAATTTCATAGGTTACGGTTCATTAAGAAGGGGGCTATGTGAAAAACAGGAACACTCCGATTGACCTGAAAGGTTTGAAGACTTTCCCCCTTAAAAACAGAAAAAGTAAGGTAAGCATTAAAGATTTTGGTAAAGTCTATGCAGCAAAGGAAAGTTTTCGTAACTTCTGGGAAAGTCTCCCTGATATCCTTGCGGGAAAAGAGTTGAAAGAGGTGGTCAGCCGTATGGCCGAAGCCAGACGCAAGGACCGCCCCATTGTCTTCGGGCTTGGCGCTCATGTAATCAAGGTTGGTCTTAACCCCATTATCATCAATTTAATGGAGAGGGGTTTTATCAATGCCGTTGCCCTGAATGGTGCGGGCATTATTCATGATACTGAAATTGCCATGAACGGCGAGACCTCGGAGGACGTTGCTGCAGAACTTGAGACAGGTACTTTCGGTATGGCGGAAGATACGGCCAAAATGGTTAATCAGGCAGTCATTGAGGGTATTGAGAAAGGGTGGGGTACAGGGAAGGCGGTGGGAATGACAATCCTGGAAAGTAATTTTCCCTATAAGGACTTAAGCATTCTTGCTGCCGGTGCAAGGCTTGACCTGCCGGTAACTGTCCACATTGCCATTGGGACAGACATCCACCATATGCATCCGTCATTCAATGGTGCAAAGGCCGGGGAAGGAAGCCACCGGGACTTCCGTATCTTTGCTTCAGTGGTTTCGGACCTGGAAGGCGGTGTCTATGTGAATGTGGGTTCTGCTGTGATTCTTCCCGAGGTTTTCCTCAAGGCACTTACCTTAGCGCGGAACCTGAATTATAAGGTAGAGAATTTTACCACCGTAAATATGGATTTCATCAGGCATTATCGCCCCTTCACCAATGTGGTCTCCAGACCGGTGAGCCGGGGAGGGAAGGGTTACAATTTTATCGGCCACCATGAGATCATGCTCCCCCTGCTTGCAGCAGCCCTGATAGAAGAGATAGAAAGGTGACAGAAGTATGGCAAGGGGAATTACCATAACAGCAGGGGCTGTCTCAGCCGAAGGAGAGCTATTCGATACCCCCACTGCCGATGCCATCTGGCAGGCATTGCCTTTTGAAGCCTCTTTTGATTTCTGGGGTGATGAGATTTACTTCACCGTGCCAATAGCCCTCAGTCTGGAAAAGGATGCACAGGAGACAGTGAAGAAGGGGGATCTCGGATACTGGCCATCAGGTCCGGCATTCTGCATTTTCTTCGGTCCGACCCCGATGAGCAAGGGGAGTGAGATCCGGCCGGCAAGCAGGGTGAATGTGTTCGGGAGGATAAAGGGAGAACCGGAGGTTTTTAAGAAGGCCTCTTCCCGTGAACGGATCAGGGTGGAGAGGTCTTGAAGCTTTTTTTAGAAAAGCTGGCTGTTTTTATTTCCACCGGGGTATACACGGGGTATTTCCCTTTTGCTCCGGGCACCATAGGAACAATTACAGCAATTCCCCTTGTTCTCCTGCTCTCTTTCTTCACACCGTTCACCTATGCGATTGCTACGGTAGCCATATTTTTTTGCGGGGTGTGGAGTTCAGGGATTGCTGAGGTCTTCTTCCAGAAGAAAGATGCATCTCAGATTGTAATTGATGAAATCGTAGGATTTCTCATTGCCATGTTCATGGTACCCAGGGGGGCAAAATATATCATTCTCGGATTTTTTCTCTTTCGTTTCTTTGACATTGTGAAACCCTATCCGGCCAGCTTTATGAATGAGCAGGTAAAAGGGGGATGGGGAGTTGTCCTGGATGATGTGTTTGCCGGCATCTATGCTAACATCAGTATCCAGGTGATTCGCCTCTTGTTTTCTTTCTAACAATATAACAGTTTGCTGAGAAAGCAACTGTTTGTAAGGCTGATCAAAAATGTCCAGATGCAAGGCGCCCGAAGTTCTGAGGAGTGAGGCGTACTTTGATGTACGCTGCAACGACGAAGGACGAGGGGAACGACGCAGATGGGAGTTTTTCAGCAGCCTGCCAGTAAGCATTAGGGAAAGAAGATGAGATTAGAGGAAGAGGCAGGAAAACTTCTCCGGGAACAGGAATTAACCCTTTCAATTGCCGAATCCTGTACCGGCGGTCTGATTACCCACCGCCTGACCAACATTCCGGGAAGTTCAGAGTATGTGGAGAGGAGCGTAGTGGTTTACAGCAATCGCTCCAAGACTGAACTGCTCAGGATACCTCAGAGAATGATCGGGCTGTACGGGGCGGTAAGCGAGGAAGTGGCGAAAGCAATGGCACTGGAGGTCAGGACACTGTCAGGGACCTCCCTCGGTCTTTCAGTAACCGGGATTGCCGGCCCTGCAGGCGGGAGCCCTGATAAGCCGGTAGGGACTGTATTCATGGCTCTTGCCAGCGCAGATAAAATTTTGTGCATTAACCACCGCTTCACGGGAAGCAGGGAAGAAATAAAATTCATGAGCTCAGAGAAGGCACTGGAGATGCTGTGCCGGTATTTGAAAAAAGACAAAGGGGTCGAGGGGTCGAGGGGTCGAGGGGTCAAGTGAGATACTTAAAAAATCATATTGAATATTTTATTCTAACCCTGGAACCCTCGAACCCTTGAATCCTTGAACCCTGTACTATGATCCGTTCTTTTATCGCTCTTGAGCTTGAGCAGGAGATAATTGAGAAGCTGAGAGGAGTTGAGGAAAAACTCAAGTCAGCGAGGGCAGAGGTGAAGTGGTTAAATCCATCTTCCATTCACCTTACCTTGAAATTCCTGGGTGGAGTTGATGAGGAGATGATCGGGAAAATAGCTGGGAAGGCTGAAAGGATTGCCAGGAAGTACGAACCCTTTAACCTGAGCGTGGAAGGTATCGGCACCTTCCCTCCCGGGAAGAGTCCGCGGGTGGTCTGGGTGGGGGTAAAAGGAGATACAAACAGTCTCTCTCAGCTTCAGGAGCAGATTGAACAGGAGATAAGCAGCCTCGGTTTTGAAAGAGAGGCGAGGGGATTTACGCCTCACCTCACTCTGGGAAGAGTCAAGTCTCCCGGAGGAAAAGAGGAATTGCTGCAGAAGGTAGAAGAGGACAAGGGCGTCAAACTGGGAGGATTTACGGTAAAGAGTTTTTACCTCTTTAAGAGCGATCTTCGTCCTCAGGGAGCCGTCTATACTAAACTAAAAACTTTTGTGTTAAACTTACCGTCAAGATAAGGAGGCCTTTATGGGAGGGGAATTAAAAAAGGATAAGGCGATAGATTTAGCCATATCCCAGATTGAAAAACAATTTGGGAAGGGTTCCATTATGAGACTGGGCGGAGACACGGTTATCCGTGATATTCCTGCCATCCCCACCGGCTCTCTGAGCCTGGACCTCGCATTGGGAGTCGGCGGGATACCGAGGGGAAGGGTGATCGAGATCTTCGGGCCCGAGTCATCAGGAAAAACCACCCTCACTCTCCACATCATTGCCGAAGCCCAGAAAAAGGGTGGAATAGCTGCATTCATCGATGCAGAACATGCCCTGGATGTCACTTACGCCCGGAAGCTGGGAGTGAGAACCGATGACCTTCTCATCTCACAGCCGGATACGGGTGAACAGGCGCTGGAGATTGCCGAGGTGCTGGTGAGAAGCGGGGCAATTGATTGCCTGGTGATTGATTCAGTTGCTGCACTTGTCCCGCGGGCTGAACTGGAAGGTGAAATGGGTGACGCCCACATGGGACTCCAGGCACGGCTCATGTCCCAGGCCCTCCGCAAATTGACAGCGGCAATCAGCAAGTCGTTGACCTCTGTAATTTTTACCAACCAGATACGCATGAAGATCGGGGTAATGTTCGGCAACCCTGAAACGACGACAGGAGGGAATGCCCTGAAGTTCTACGCCAGCCTGCGGCTGGACATCAGGAGGATTGGAGCGATAAAGGATGGCGAAGATATCGTGGGAAACAGAACCCGGGTGAAAGTGGTGAAGAACAAGATGGCGCCACCCTTTAAAGAGGTAGAATTTGATATCCTCTTTGGGGAGGGGATATCCAAGGCTGGTGATCTGCTCGATCTCGGTGTATCTGACAATATCGTTGAAAAGAGCGGGGCATGGTACTCCTACAAAGATGAGAGAATCGGCCAGGGCAGAGAAAATGCCCGCCTTTTCCTGAAGGAGCACCAGCAGGTCATGGAAGAGATTGAGAAGAAGATACTGGAGAAACGCGGAACATCAGGAGGAGCGCGAAAAGACGAGTGACGTTAAAACCGCCGGTGCAGGCTGACAGCCTGAAGGAAACGATGGAAGCCGCTTACCGGATTCTCTCTATCCGTTCCCGGAGCGAAGAGGAATTAAAGGAAAAATTAAAGCAGAGGGGTTTCAGAGCAGGCACCATCGATCAGGCCGTTTCTTCATTGAGAGAGAAAGGCTATCTGAACGATGCGGAATTCTCCCTCAATTTCGCCCGGCATCTCATACGTACCCGCCGCTATGGACTGATCAGGATCGAAGAGGAGTTGCGGAAGAAAGGGATACCGGCAGGCATACTTCGAGATACCATAAACAACCTCACAGGCGAGATAGATGAGAAGGCAATGGTCGTCAATGCCCTCGAAGTACGATTACGGAGGAGCAATTTCGCAAGTATGGATGAAAAGGGGAAAAGGAAGATTATGCAGTATCTCTTCCGGAAAGGATTTTCCCTCACTACCATCTATGAAGTTTTAAAGAGCAGAAAGTGGAACATCATTGAAAATGACAGGAACTGAGATCAGAGAAAAATTTCTGCATTACTTTGAGGGAAAGGAGCATGTGCGCGTGGAGAGCTCTTCCCTCATTCCAAAACAGGACCCCACACTCCTCTTCACCAATGCCGGTATGGTCCAGTTCAAAAGGGTATTCCTCGGGGAAGAGGAGAGGTCCTATAATAGGGCCACATCATCTCAGAAATGTCTGAGGGCAGGCGGGAAGCATAGCGACCTGGAGAATGTGGGGAAGACAGGCCGTCATCACACCTTCTTCGAGATGCTGGGAAATTTTTCTTTCGGCGATTATTTCAAGAGAGAAGCAATTGAGATGGGGTGGGAGTTTTTGACGGGGGAACTGAACCTCCCCGTGAGTAGATTGTGGGTTTCTGTTTACAGAGAAGATGATGAGGCACGCGCAATCTGGCGGGAAGTGATTGGTATTCCTCATGACAGGATTATCAAATTGGGCGAAAAGGACAATTTCTGGTCTATGGGCGATACCGGGCCGTGCGGTCCCTGCTCTGAGATTATCATTGATCAGGGCCCAGAGGTTGGCTGCCGGAGACACGAGTGTTCGGTTGAGTGCGGTTGTGACCGCTTCCTTGAGCTCTGGAATCTTGTCTTCATGCAGTTTAACCGGGACAAGTCTGGCAAACTCACACCCCTTCCAAGGCCGAGTATTGATACAGGAATGGGACTGGAGAGGATTACAGCAGTCGTGCAGGGGGTAAAGAGCAACTATGAAACCGACCTTTTTCTCCCTGTCATTCGCGAAGTAGAAGAGATTTCCCGGAAGAGATTCAGGGAAGATGAAGAGACTAACACTTCAATCCGGGTGATCGCCGACCACAGCAGGGCTATAGCCTTTTTGATAAATGACGGTATTTTGCCAGGTAATGAAGGGAGAAATTATGTCTTAAGGAGGATTTTGCGACGTGCCTCCTATCATGGGAAGAGGCTGGGGTTAAACGATCCCTTTCTCTACCGTACCTCTAACCTTGTGGTCGATATAATGCAGGGAGCATACCCTGATTTAAAAAGAAACCGGAATTACCTTGTAAGCGTTGTTAAGAGTGAAGAAGAACGATTTTCAGATACCTTAGACAGCGGACTTAAAATATTGCATGAGGAGAAAGAAAGGCTCATAAGCACGGGGAAGAAAGAGATACCGGGAGATCTGATCTTCAAACTCTATGACACTCATGGATTTCCTTTTGATCTCATTGCCAATATCGTCTATTCAGAAGGCTGGACGTTGGACGAGGCTGGATTTAATCGGGCAATGGCTGAACAGAGACAGAGATCCCGCCAGTTCTGGAAAGGGTCAGGTGAGGAACAAACCAACGAAGTCTATAAGGACCTGGTCAAACAGGGGATAAGGACTTCATTTGTTGGATATAAGACCCTCGCCTCACAGTCACCGGTGCTTGCTCTGATATCGGATGGGACAAGATTTGTTGAGGTGGCAAAGGCAGGCGACAGGGTTGAGGTTGTCACCGGGATAACACCATTCTACGGGGAATCCGGTGGACAGATGGGGGATAGAGGGGTGATCGAGAGTACAACCTGCAGGGTTGAGGTCGAAGACGCCGTAAAACCTTATCCTGACCTTGTTATGCATCGGGGGGTAGTAACAGAGGGAGAATTGAGAAGAGGAGATGTCGTTACCTTAAAGGTTAAAGAGGAGAAACGGACGGCAACTGCCTTAAATCACACGGCCACACACCTCCTCCAGTATGCACTGAGGAAGGTTCTCGGGGATCACGTACATCAGGCTGGCTCGCTCGTGTCGCCTGAGCGTCTCCGCTTCGATTTCACCCATTTCTCAGCCATGTCTGAGAGAGAGCTGGACAGGGTTGAGGAATTGATTAATGAGAAGGTGAGGGAAAACGTCCCGGTGGAAGTGTTTGAGGAGATACCCTTTAAAGAGGCTCAAGAGCTTGGTGCTATGGCACTCTTTGGCGAGAAGTACGGTGAAAAGGTTCGGCTCGTGAAGGTCGGTGAGTACAGTATGGAGCTGTGCGGTGGCACCCATACTGCAATGACAGGAGACATTGGTTTGATGAAAATAATCAGCGAAGGGGGTGTTGCTGCCGGGGTACGAAGGATCGAGGCCCTGACCGGTCAGGAAGCCTTTACCTTTATCAAGGATGAGGAAAGGAAGCTCATTGAAATAGCCCGGAAGGTTAAGACATCGCCATCGGATATTGTTCATAAGATGGAGAAGATTCTCAGCGAACAGAAGGAACTTCAAAAAGAGATCAGTATTCTCAAGGGCAGACTTCTTACCAAGCAGTCCGGCGATATCCTTGAAGGTCTGCAGGAGATCGGTGGGGTGAAAGTACTGTCCAGGAAGGTTGAGACAACCGACACGAAGGGAATAAGGGATTTTGCTGACCGGCTGAAGGACAAGATGGGTTCCGGCATAATCCTCCTCGGGGCAGTAAATGAAGATAAGGTCATGCTCCTCGTCAGAATAACCGATGACCTGACCTCACGATTCCACGCAGGGAAGATCATTTCAGAAATGGCGAATGTAGTGGGAGGCAGCGGCGGAGGAAGGCCTGATATGGCGCAGGCAGGGGGGAAAATAGTTGGAAAGCTGGAGGAGGCACTGCAAAAGGGGATCACGATGATTGAGGGAAAAAAATAAGAATGCGGATTGCCGAATGCGGAGTGCGGAATAAAATAAGTGAACAGTCGTCAGTTTATTTCTTTACTATTCACTGTTTTTACTCGCGAAACCCGAATTCCTAACACCGAGTCCCGAAATCAGAATAAGATGAATTTCTTGTCTGCCTTCTCTTTTTCCTTTTTGCTTTCTTCCTTCTCCTTCTCAGTAGCGATACCGAGGAGAATCCGTGCTTCCCGGGCATATAGGCTGTTGGGAAACTGTTTGAACAGGGTGGAGAAGACTTTCTCGGAATCGGGTTTGTTGTTCGTGAGCATATACGCTTTGCCCAGATGGAATAGTACCTTGTCTTTTTCTGTATCAAAGGGATGTTCCTGCAGGACAAAGGTGAACCGATCAATTGCTCCTCTATAGTTCTGAGTTTTAAGATAGTAATTGCCTATGATGAATTCATGTTCAGCTATGCGTTGGTTGCAGTATTTAATCCGGCTCAGAGCCATCCCCGTATACGGACTCTGAGGGTACTTGGAGATGAGAAACTCGAATTCATCAACGGCCTTTTCCGTTTCGGTCTGGTCCCGGTCAACGGTGAGGAGTTGCTTGAAATGACACAAACCGGTCTGATAGATGACATAGGGGACAAGGGCGTTGGCAGGATGGAGTTTGCGGAACTCTTCATACTGGTAGATCGCCTCGAGGTAATTCCTCAAAAGATAGTTGGAGTCCGCAATCCTGAGTTCCGATTGAATTGCGTAGGGGCTTAAGGGAAATTTGTCTTTGACATTTTGGAAAAGAGGGATGCAGTCATAAAAAAGCTTTTTCCGGTAGAGATTCATTGCCTCATTAAAGAGCCCCTCCTCAGTTTCTGCTTTTTTGCTGACAGGGGAGAAAGAGGAACAGCCTGATAAGAGGATTAGTGCGAAGAGGAGAATAGTTAATCTTTTCATCATAATTATTTCTTGATCAGAAAATAGTAAATGATTATTTATCAAGAAAGATGTAAAAAGTCAAGGTACAGATGAGACGAGAGATGAGATTAGCAGTCATTATTTTAGCTGCCGGCAAGGGAAAGAGGATGAAATCGAGGAAAGTAAAGATGCTTCACCTGCTTTCCGGCTCGCCGATGCTCAGGTATACAGTTGACCTTGCCAGCCGTCTGAAGGCTGAGCGGGCCATTGTGGTAATCGGGCATCAGGGTGAGGAGTTAAAGCGTATATTCCATGGAGAGGGGATCGAGTTTTGTCTTCAGAAAAAGCAGTTAGGGACAGGAGATGCAGTAAGGTGTGCTCAAAACATCCTGAAAGATTTTTCCGGGACTGTCCTGATCCTCTGCGGAGATGTGCCCCTTACGAGACTGGAGACCTTGAAGCAGTTGATCGAGCTCCATACCTTCTCCCGCGCAACGGTGACGGTTCTTACTACCATGGTGAAAGATCCAGCAGGATACGGGAGGATAGTGAGAAATAAGAGGGGGACGGTTGTCCGGATTGTTGAGGAGAAAGATACCAGCAAGCGGGAGAGGATCATCTCTGAAATCAATAGTGGCATTTACTGCATTGAAAAGAATTTTCTCTTTCAAGCCTTGCCCGGGATCAAAAAGGAAAATGCGCAGGCCGAATATTATCTGACCGATGTGCTGAGCATGGCAGCCAGGGAGAGAAAAAAGGTATCAGCCCTGATAGCAGTGGACCCCGATGAAGTGATGGGGATTAACGATCGGGCTGATCTGGCGAAAGCTGAAAGGATTATGCGAGAAAGGATTAACACAGATCTGATGAGAGAAGGGGTGACCATTGTCGATCCCGCTTCTACCTATATTGATAAGGGAGTAACGATAGGGAAAGATACCATTATCTACCCCAACTGTATCATTCAGGGGCATACGGTCATCGGGGAAAACTGTACCATTGAATCCGGTGTAACCATAATAGATTCAAAAACCGGCAGTGAAGTTGTTGTGAAGTCTTGTTCGGTAATCACCAAGTGTACGATCGGGAATCGGGTAAGCATAGGTCCATTTGCCCATCTCCGTCCTGAGACACACCTGGAGGAGAGAGTGAAGATCGGAAATTTTGTTGAGGTAAAGAAGTCCAGGATCGGTAAGGGTTCGAAGGCCTCTCACCTGAGTTATATCGGTGATACCACGATGGGCGAAGGAGTGAATGTCGGTGCAGGAACCATCACCTGCAACTATGACGGGGAGAAAAAGCATCACACGCATATTGAGGACAGGGTTTTTATCGGGAGTGACACCCAGTTTATTGCGCCGGTCAGAATAGGGAAAGATTCTGTCATCGGAGCAGGCTCCACGATAACCAGAAGCGTTCCCCCTTTCTCATTGGCGGTAAGCAGGGCACGGCAGGTCAATTACAAGAGGGTGTTCATCAAGAGGGGAGAGAAGAAAAAATAGCGTATGTGCGGGATCGTCGGATATCTGGGGAAGGGCAATACGGTTGATGTTCTCATTGAAAGCTTGAAGCGCCTCGAGTACCGCGGTTACGATTCGGCAGGGATTGCAGTATTCCATAAGGGTAGGATAGAGATCAGGAGGTGTCAGGGAAAGATATGGGATCTCGAGTGCTCGATCCGGGGCGAACGGCTTGACGGTCATCTGGGAATTGGTCATACCCGATGGGCTACTCATGGTAGGCCGTCAGAGGAGAATGCGCATCCACACAAGGCTGGAAGAGTGGCAGTGGTTCACAACGGAATTATAGAAAATTATATAAGCCTGAAAGAGATTCTCATCAGGAAGGGCCACCATTTTCGCTCAGAGACAGACAGCGAAATCATCGCTCACTTAATTGATAAATACATAGAAGAGGGGCTGGGTTTTGAAGAGGCAGTAAGAAAGGCGATGAAGCGGGTGAAAGGTTCATATGCCATTGCAGCCCTTTATGAAGGCGCACCCGATACGCTGATCGCCGTGCGAAAGGAAAGTCCGCTGGTCGTTGGCATCGGGACAGAGGACCGTTTTGTAGCCTCAGATATTACCGCTCTCCTGAAGTACACCAGGAAGATGATTTTCCTCGAAGACGAGGAGATGGCAGTACTTTCACCGAAGGGGGTAAAAATCACAACCCTGGAGGGAAAGAAAGTATCCCGTGAACCGAAGGAAATCCAGTGGGATCCGGTCCTTGCTGAAAAGGGCGGCTATAAGCACTTCATGCTCAAAGAGATCCATGAACAGCCCAGGGCGGCTGTTGATACGATACGGGGGAGGATCTCACACCAGAAGGGCGAAGTGTTCCTGGAAGATATACAGATTACACCTGAAGCGCTCAAAACATTGAAGCGGATTGTTATAGTAGCCTGCGGTACTTCCTGGCATGCTGCCCTGGTTGGCAAGTTCATGATGGAGGAACTCTGCCGGATTCCTGTGGAGGTAGATCTGGGGTCAGAATTCCGATACCGGGATCCAATTCTTGATAAGGAGACATTGCTCATCCTCATCTCCCAGTCAGGAGAAACTGCGGACACCCTCGCTGCATTGAGAGAGGGCCGGAAGAAAAAAATAAAGTGCCTCTCGATCTGTAATGTGGTGGACAGCAGTCTTGCCCGTGGCTCCGATGGGATTATCTATACCCGGGCAGGGCCGGAGATCGGCGTAGCCTCGACCAAAGCATTTACCACCCAGATCATTGCCCTCTGCCTCTTCGCACTCCATTTAGCTAATGTAAAAGGGACGATCAAGAGGGAAGCTGCAAAAGGGTTTTTAAAAGAACTGATAAAACTTCCCCACCTGATGGAAAAGGCACTTGCCAGTGAACATGAAATTGAACTGATAGCAAGGAAATATGTAAACTCCAGGGATTTTCTCTATCTTGCACGCGGTATCAATTACCCCATCGCTTTGGAAGGCGCATTGAAACTGAAGGAAATCTCCTATATCCATGCCGAAGGCTATCCGGCCGGCGAAATGAAACACGGCCCGATTGCTTTGATTGATGAGGATATGCCGGTCATGGTACTGTTCACCCGCGATAAGACGTGTGAAAAGGTGCTCAGTAATATGGAAGAGGTAAAAGCGAGGGATGGCACGCTGGTTGTAATAACTTCAGAAAAGGACAAGGCTGTACTCAGGAAGGCTGATGATTTTGTCGTCATCCCCAGGACAATCCCCCTCCTTGCCCCTGCTGTATTCGTGATTCCTCTCCAGCTCTTTGCCTACCATATGGCAGTGCTCAGGGGAACGGATGTTGACCAGCCCAGAAACTTAGCCAAGAGTGTTACGGTAGAATGATCGGAAATTGTATTGCAACCAGCATCGGGAGCCTTCCTTTCAGAGACGTGCAGCAGGCAATAGATCTCATCTCACACTACACTCCTCATATCCCTGCCTGGCCACAGCTTCCTCAATTCTCCGAAGAGAGGATGCTGCTGCAGTTTACCGAGGGGATGCCGGGTCTGAAGAGAGAGGGCGGTAAGGTTTATTTTGACACATCCTCTCCTGCGTTCGAAGCCGAACTCTTGAGTTTTTATGAGGATTATCTTGCTGCTATGGAGAATGATTCACCTCTCCATCTGGAGAAGTTCTCTATATCACCGGATTACTCCCGTGGGATCTACGCCTTTTTAGAGCATCTTCCGTCAATGTCTTCCCTGCGGGCAATCAAAGGGCAGGTCACCGGTCCTTTTACCTTAGCGACAGGAATGACTGATCAGGATAAGAAGATTGTCTACTACCACCGGGAACTGCATGATGTGGTGGTAAAGACCATCTGCCTCAAACTCAAATGGCAGATTCGCCGGTTCAGGAGATTCGGTCTGCCGCTGCTCTTCTTCATCGATGAACCTGCTCTGGCGGGTTTCGGCAGCTCTTTTTTTCTGAGCATTTCGGTTGAAGATGTCAGGAAAGATCTGAACGAGATCATCGGATTGATCCACAGAGAACATGCCTTGGCTGGTGTCCACTGTTGTGAAAATACTGATTGGTCAATCATTCTCAAGACTGACATTGATGTAATCAACTTTGATGCGTATGGATTCTTTCACCGTTTGATACTCTATGAAGAGGAATTGAAGAATTTTATAAAGAGGGGAGGAGTTCTGGCATGGGGCATTGTTCCAACCAGCAACCCCGACGACGTGGAAAGGGAGACCGTTGATTCATTGATTAGCAGATGGCACGCGCACGTTCGCCAGCTTCAGGATAAAGGGATGGACTTTCGCCAGGTCCTTCATCAATCACTGATTACACCGAGTTGTGGAGTGGGCTCTCTTACCCCCGATCTTGCAGAAAAGGTCTTTCAGTTGCTCTGTGGCATATCAGAGAGATTGAGAACGGTTTATGTGGAAGAGAAAGGTTGAAGATATGAAGACCAGATACGTTGTTTTTCTCGTTACGATTTTCCTTTTCTATATGATATCTGTAAGTTGTGGAGAGAGCAATCCATCCCTGTCCCGACTCCCCAGTGCACCCAATTTCGTCCTGAAGGACCTGAACGGAAAGAAAGTTACCTTAACTGATTTTAAAGGCAAGGTGATAATCCTGACTTTCTGGGCTACGTGGTGTCCGCCTTGCCGGGCTGAGATTCCTCACTTTGTAGACCTCTACTCTGCCTATCGAAGTAAAGGTCTTGAAGTGGTTGGCATATCTCTTGATTCATACAATGTCGGTGGGCTCAAGGACTTTGTTAAAAAGTACCAGATCACCTATCCGGTGCTGGTCGGAGACAACAAAATATCGTCTGACTATGGAGGGATAACCAGTATTCCTACCACCTTCATTATTACTCAGGATGCTAAGATCTTCAGGGTTTATGTGGGCTACGTAGAAAAATCAGACTTTGAAAAGGATATCAAGATTCTGCTTCGCAAATAAAGTGGAGGGTTCAAGGGAATGGAAAATGAAAAACCTACCCGCAGGGCGGTCCTTCGGTCTTCTGTAGGGGAACGGCTTGCCGTGCCCATACAGGCTTTGATTATTATACTCCTCGCAAGCCTCCTGGGGATTGGGAGTAATTTGATCCGTAAAGACCGGATACCGTTTATTTCACACCCGTCAGATGTTTCCGGAAAGGAAAAGGCAGACAATGCTGTCACCCTTGCTGAGGCAAAGGAAAGGTTTGACAGCGGAATGGGTTTTTTCATTGATGCCAGGTCAGCCGATACTTACCGTAAAGGGCATATCCTCAATGCGTTAAACCTCCCCGAGGAAGATTTCGAGGCCAGGATTGCAGAGGTCAAGGACTTGATTCCTGATAGCTCAGAATTTACTGTTATAGTCTATTGCGATGGCGAGGAATGTGAAGCCAGTACCAAACTGGAGAAGAAGCTGGAAGGGTATGGTTATAAGAATGTCCGGGTATTTTTCGGTGGGTGGAATGAATGGGTGAAAGCTGAATACCCGATTGAAGGTACGCCAGAATGAAGAGAATATTTGAACACCGGCTGTTGATTTTTGTGCTTCGGCTCTTTCTGGGATTCGTTTTTATCTATGCAAGCTGGGATAAGATTCTTCATCCAGCCCAATTTGCACAGGCTGTTTACAATTACAAAATCCTCCCCGCACCGGTGATAAACCTTTTTGCACTAATTCTTCCCTGGGTTGAGCTGTTTGCCGGACTATTCCTGATTCTGGGGATTTATACCCGGGGCAGTGCACTGATAATTACTTCCCTTCTCTTTATATTCGTCGTAGTTGCTGTGATCAGCGTCTACCGGAATCTGGATATTAGCTGCGGGTGTTTTAATACAGCAGGAGGAAGAAAGGTTGGGATACAGTTGATTCTTGAAGATTCATCCTTACTGCTTTTGAGTTTCTGGGTGCTTATTAAAGAAAAGGGTTCAAGGGGCAATAAAATGAGTGAATAGTCGTTAGTGAATAGTATTTGGTTAGTTTTTTGCTATTCACCATTCACTATGTTAACCTTGAATCATCGAACCCTCAATGTCATAGGAGGAAACAACATGGAAAAGAAAGTCGAAGAACAAAACCTGGCGCTCTTCATCGATTTCGATAACATAGCTTTAGGGCTGAAGCAATCTAACATGCAGAAATTCGATATTGGCCTTGTACTGCAGAGGTTGCTCGAAAAGGGAAAGATTGTCATCAAGAAAGCATATGCAGACTGGAGTAACTATACAGAATACAAGAATGAGCTGCACTCAGCCGGGATAGAATTGATTGAAATACCCAAACGGCAGATCTCCGGCAAGAACAGCGCCGATATCCGGCTGGTGGTAGATGCCATGGATTTGTGCTATGCAAAGGAACACATTGACACTTTTGTCGTCCTGTCAGGGGATTCAGACTTTGCGCCGCTGGTTTCCAAACTGAGAGAGAACAACAAGTCCGCTATCGGTATCGGTGCCCGAAATTCTTCATCGGAACTGCTTATTCATAACTGCGACGAGTTCATTTTTTATGATGACATTGTCCGCGACGCTACCCCAACGACAACTATGGAGACTATTCCCAAGGAAAAGGTTCAGGTCTTCCGTTTTTTGGTTTCAACCATCAGGGCACTGATCCGTGAGAATAAAGAGGTGCTCTACTCATCGATGATTAAAGACATGATGAAGCGCAAACAGCCTTCTTTTGACGAGGGAAGGTGTGGCTATTCCACCTTTGGTGACTTGTTAGAGGATGCACAGAAGTACGGTATTGTTGGGATTACCCGCGATTCAAAGGCAGGGGGAACGTACGTGGTAACAGGATTGGGACCGAAAGCGAGTGGCGGTAGAGGAAGAAGAAGATAACGTAGGGGCGTATTGCAATACGCCCCTACCATGTTTTTACAGAACGCCAAACTGATCCTTGTGCCAGCCGGATTCATAGGGTGTTGCAAACAGGAGGTTCAGTTTAAGTTCCTTGAATAACCACTTGCCGTTTACCTTCTGGTAAACCTCGTCTTCGGTACCGGCAAGCCAGCCCGCCTTGCCATTACCCATGGTGCAGGCCATCCACATATACCAGCTTGCAGTAGCCGTATTCCCCTTCACAATGAGCCTGGTCGGTTGTATAAAGTAGTGGACAGCGAAAACAATTCCGCTGGATACGCCGGTGAAGAACTCCCTAATGGCCTTTTTTCCTTCATAACGTCCGAGTTTCGGCCCCCCATCCCATATTGCATCTTCGGTGAAGAGCGGCATCATCCTGTCAGGATTGTATTTGTCGTCGCAAATCTCAGCATAGAGAGCTTTGAGATCCCGGATCGCCTCTTTATCTTCAAGTATCTGTACTCTTTTTGCGAGGGCATCCTGTTTGGGTGCTGCTTTTACTGCTGCCTTCTTTTTTGCGACAACCTTTTTTTTAGGGGCTGCCTTTTTCTTGGGTACTGCCTTTTTCTTTGCCTTCTTAGCCATACGCCTTCCTCCTTTTATAGATAGTTAAAAATCAAAGCCTTACAGACTCTCGAATCCGCTACAGAATATAGTAAGGTTGAATTTTAGTGTCAATGAAAAACTGATGAAATGGGCCGCTTTTTGCTATACCAGGTAACAAAGAGGTAGAAGTCTTTCTTAACCTATATTTTCTAACTATAAGATATATCATAAGATATCCTATTATCATAAACCATAAATCAGTCTTAACACAATACTCACCGGACCATGAAAAGTACTCTTGCCGTGTTGAAGGCTAATTAAATCTCACCATCTGATCTTTAACAGACCTTCCCTTCACGCTCACAATAACATAGTGGTAAAACCCTCCCTGTTCAGGAGGCAGGTAGAGGGGGGCGCCGCCGCCGGAGGAGTTGATATACCAGATGCCATCTCTGAGAACTTTGGAGTAGACATGTTCATGTCCGGTAAATACTATTTTTACTGAGTAGCGTAAGAAAAGGTTGTGCAGCTCGTTTCTCCTTTTAGGTGGGAAACTTTTATACTTCATAGCTTGAAGCGTGTATTTTGGAAACATGGGGCGGTGCATGCATATAAAGATATTGGTTGCCTTCCGGGCCTTGTTCAGGTCTTGCTTCAGCCAGGCAAGATGTCTGCCTTCGATACTCCCATCCTCTCCTTTCTCTTTTGTGCTAAGGACAATGAAGTGTGAATTCTGATAGTCAAAAGAATAATAGGTCGGCCGATGAAAATTTTGGATGAAATAAGAGAGGTTACCGTTTGCAACTTCATGATTTCCGACAGTGGGGTAGATGGGAATGTTGAACTGGGAGAGCACATTGAAGAGGTCACGGTACTGGTGTTCAATCACCTCTTTCACTCTGCTCACCCCGAAGACGAGGTCGCCGGTATCAACAATAAAAGCCGGCTTAATTTTCTAAATTGACCTCATCTCTTCCGAGAAAACTGCTGGTGGAGGCAGGTTCGCGTCCGCTGGCCGGTGATCCCCAATCACCACGAAGGTAAAAGGCTTCTCCTGCTGAGAGGTGGATGCGATGGTGAGAAGAGAGAGGAAAAAGAGGAGGGCAAACCTTCTGTGAATTATAACTTTTTTTAGATGGAAATACATTT
>Ga0315275_10001145_pt1 | contig 23005 bp, 21 predicted proteins | sample YL17G03_0_MG_FD_205557 | JGI IMG/M metagenome (GOLD analysis project Ga0315275, IMG submission 205557) | Sediment microbial communities from Yellowstone Lake, YNP, Wyoming, USA - YL17G03_0 | ecosystem: Environmental > Aquatic > Freshwater > Lake > Sediment | place: USA: Wyoming | collected...
CATAGGCGCCCGCATCGGGACGTGCGGCGAAATCACCGGCTGGGTGCGCCGGAGCCGGATCCGTCGTCGTCGGCAGGCCAAGCTGCAACCAGCGCCGCATTCCGCCATCCATGACGGCGACGTGTCTATGACCGAGCCATCTCGCCGTCATCCACCAGAAACGCGCAGCCCACATGCCGGTGGCGTCGTCATACGCGAGCAGCAGCGAATCGTCGTCGACACCCCAGCGCCGCAGCCGGGCTGCGAAGTCCTGCGGATCCGGCAGCGGATGCCGGCCGCTGGTCAGCGACGTCGGCCCCGCGAGGTCGTGATGCAGGTCGGCGTGGATGGCGCCTGGCAGGTGACCCTGCCGGTATGCCTCGCGGCCAGCTGCGGGACGCGTCAGTTCGTGGCGGCAGTCGAACACCAGCAGCCGTGGGTCACCGAGCTGATCGGCCACCTGTTCCACGCTCACCAGTGTCTGCCAGGGCATCGTCGCATCCTCCGTGGCTGCCAGTACAATCCGGATGCACCCGCGCCGCAAGGGGCGCAGCGGAGGATTCATGGCCATCGAAATCTACTGGGGCAGCGGCAGCCCGTACTCCTGGCGCGTCCTGCTCGCGCTCGAGTACAAGCGCCTCGCCTACGACTCGCACCTGTTGCAGTTCTCGAAGCAGGAGCACAAGTCGCCGCAGATGCTGCGGATGAATCCGCGTGGCCGGGTGCCAGTGCTCAAGGACGGCGACTACGTCGTGTTCGAGTCGCTGGCCTGCCTGCTCTACCTCGACCGCAAGTACCCCGAGTACCCGCTCTTCGGCACGTCGGCCGAGGAGGCCGGGACGATCATGCGTGTCATTTGCGAATACCAGGCGTACGCCGAACACTTCGTGACGCAGATCGTGTCCGCCGTGTTCCTCGACCAGCTCGACCAGCAGACTGAGGAAGTCACCAAGGCGATGCACCTCGTCGGGGGCGAGGCCCGCACGATCGAGGGTCGGCTCAGCAAGTCGGACTGGCTCGTCGGTGAACAGCCGTCGGCGGCTGACCTGACGATTTTTCCGGGCATCATGCTGCTTCGTCGCGCCATGGAAAAACGCGAGGCCGGCGATCTCCGGTCGCGCTTCCTGCCGATGGAGTCGACCTACCCGGCGATCGCCCGCTGGATTCAGCGCGTCGAACAGCTGCCGGGGTACGAGCGGTCTTTTCCACCGCATTGGCGTGACGTGGCCAATCGGAGCTGAATGCGCTCAAAGGACCCATATCCGACCCCGCAAGGTTTCGCGGTAAACTAGCAAGGTAGCCGTCCGTACGGGATCGGCCAAACAGGATTTACGCCAGAAAAATCATGACCAGCTATCCCGTTCACGTCGTCTTCCCCGGCCGCCTGATCTTCGTGGGCTTCGGCAGCATCGGCCAGGGCGTATTGCCGCTGATCCTGCGACATGTCGGCATTCAGCCCGACCAGATCACGATCATCACCGCCGACGAAGCCGGCGAGAAGGTCGCGCAGGAATACGGCGTGCGTTTCGTGAAGCACGCGCTGACGCGCCAGAACTTCAAGAACGTGCTCGACCCGATCGTGGGGCGCGGGGACTTCCTGCTGAACCTGTCGGTCGACGTGTCGTCGATCGCGCTGATCAAGTTCTGCTGGGAAAAGGGATCGCTCTACCTCGACACCTGCATCGAGCCGTGGCCGGGTGGCTACACCGACCCGACGATCTCGCCGTCGCGCCGCACCAATTACGCGTTGCGCGAAGAAGCGCTGACGCTCAAGGATTCGAAGCAGCGCGCGCCGACGGCGGTGCTCACGCACGGCGCCAACCCGGGGCTCGTCTCGCACCTGACGAAACAGGCGCTGCTCAACATCGCCGCGGACACGGGTGTCGAAACGGCCGAGCCGGGCACGCGTGCCGACTGGGCGGCGCTCGCGCACAAGCTGGGCGTGAAGGTCATCCACGTCGCCGAGCGCGACACGCAGGTGGGCAACCGGCCGAAGGAGCCGAACGAGTTCGTCAACACCTGGTCGGTGGACGGGTTCGTCGGCGAGGGCTGCCAGCCCGCGGAACTCGGCTGGGGCTCGCATGAAAAAAACTGGCCGCGCGACGGCAAGAAGCACGACTTCGGCCGCGGCTGCGCCATCTACCTGATGCAGCCCGGAGCGGCGACGCGCGTGCGCACCTGGACGCCGATGTCCGGCCCGTTCCACGGCTTCCTGATTACGCACGGCGAGGCCATCTCGATCGCCGACTACCTGACCGTGAAAAAAGGTGAGCAGGTCGTGTATCGCCCGACGGTGCATTACGCGTATCACCCGAGCGACGCTGCCGTTCTGTCCGTGCACGAACTCGCCGGCCGCAACTGGCGGATGCAGGACAGCAAGCGAATCATGATGGACGACATCGTGAAGGGCGCGGACGAACTCGGCGTGCTGCTCGCCGGACACAAGAAGAACGCGTACTGGTATGGCTCGCAGCTCTCCGTGCTGGAAGCCCGCCAGCTCGCGCCACACAACAGCGCGACGTCGCTGCAGGTCACGGTTTCCGCGATGGCGGGCCTGATCTGGGCGATCGAGAACCCGAACAGCGGCATCGTCGAACCCGACGACATCGACTACAAGCGCATCCTGGAGATCTGTCGGCCGTACCTCGGTCTGGTCGTAGGCGAGTACTCCGAGTGGCATCCGCTCGTCGATCGCGGCCGGATGTTCCCCGAAGATCTCGACGAAACGGATCCCTGGCAGTTCAAGAACGTCCGGGTGGTGTGAGCATCACGGAGCCGGGGACCGGGGCGAGGGGCGAGGGCGGCTGCCTCTGCGGCGCCGTCCGCTACCGATTTCCGCTGCCACCGCTCTGGGTCGCGCACTGCCACTGCACGATGTGCCGCCGCGGGCAGGGCGCGGGCTTCGTCACCTGGATCGGCACCGACGGCAAGCGCTTCGAGCTGCTCGGCAACGGCGATAACCCGCGTGTTTACCGCTCGTCCCCTGAGGCGACGCGCAGTTTCTGCGGCCGCTGCGGGACGCCGCTGTTCTTCGAGTCGACGCGTTGGCCGGGCGAGCTGCACATCACGCTGGGCAGCGTCGATCCCGGACTTGCCGCGCAGCTGCGGCCACAGGCGCACGTGCATTGGGCGACGCGCGCGCCGTGGATCGGCGAGATTCACGACGGCTTGCCGCGTCACGAGGCGACCGGTTCCTCGTAACGGATGCCGACGACCGCGTACGCGCGGGTTCCGCCCGGCACTTCGATCGTGACTTCGTCGTCGACGCGCTTGCCCATCAGTGCACGGGCGAGCGGCGAATCCATGCTGACGTAACGCCGCGCCGGGTCGAGCTCGTCGGGCCCCACGATTCGGAACTCGGTTTCGACGCCGCTCTCGTCCTCGACATGGACCCACGCGCCGAAGTAAATCCGGCTCCGGTCATCCGGCGGTCGTGCGACGACGATCATGCCCTCGAGCCGCTTGCGCAGGAAGCGCACCCGCCTGTCGATTTCGCGCAACTGTCGCTTGCCGTAGATGTATTCCGCGTTCTCGGAACGGTCGCCCTGCGCCGCGGCTTCCTGCACGGCCTTGGTCACCTGCGGACGCAGCACACGCCACAGCTCGTCGAGCTCGGCGCGCAGCCGGCGTTCGCCGTCGGGCGTCGAATATTTGGAGCCAGGCGACGCGGATTTTCGGTAGCGGGTCATGTTTTCTGCAGGCAGTCGCCGGGTGCCGGAATTGTGTGCACGCGGTCACGGAAAAGGCCGGGGGCGGGCAGTAGCTTGCTGTCCATGGGCATCAAGTTCTACGCGCATTTCCTGGTCGAGCAGCCGCAGCCGCAGGGGCTCGAGGAATTCCGTGGCGTGGTCGAACTCGACGGCCAGCCGCGCCCGAACAAGGGCATGAACGAAGCGACCCGGATCATCGCACGCAACTTCGGCCGCGCGCAGCAGGACGTCAAGGTCCTGCAGTGGGCAAGGCTGCACTGAGCGCCACGGCGCAACGGTTCCCCTGGCGGACTTTTCCCTTCCCTTCGACCAAAGTCCGCTGACTCCAGCCCCGGGCCCAAAACCCGGGGCTTTTTTTGTGGCTTGGGGGCGACCTGACGTTCCGGCTGAGTCATCGGGCCCGCCGCTGCAACAAGTCAGTCGCCGGGTGACTTTGCGCCAAGCGCCATTGTGAGGCCCGCAACGGCCAGCCTGCGGTTCGGGTGCACGGTCAACGCCTTCTGGTAGGCCGCGGCGGCTTCCACCGGCTTGCCGGCAGTAAGCAGGAGGTCGCCGAGCAACTCGTCCAGGGGTTTCACCGAGTAGGGCGGGCCGTATTCGAACGCCATCGAGTCGGATCTGGCGATCGCCTCCCGCAAGCGGCCGAGGCCGTCGTCTCGCTTGCCCTGCGCGAACAGGATCGTCCCTTCGAGCGCAGAGGCGAGGATCCGTCCCTGCTCGAGTTCCTCCAGCGTGACAGAGTCGTAGCGACTCGCAACGACTCCAACAGCGTTTGCGCGTGCCGCGTCGGTCCGGGCTCGCATGCGCCGCATGTAGGCTTCAGCCGCAGCAATATTGCCACTTCGGGCCGCGACCACGCCGCGCGCAAAATCGTATGCCGAAAATGCATAAATCGCCTTGATGCCCGTCTCGTCAACGTCGGCCCACCCCGTCGGGTCGGCACTGCCCGTCTCGACGAGCCACATCGCGCGGTCGTATGCGAGGCTCGTACGATCGCCCTGCGTGGGCTTCTTGACGACATCTGCTGCGACGGACTTCACCAGCTTCGCGGCATCATCACGCATCCCCTGCTGCAGGTAGGCGTATTCCAGCCACTCGAGGGCGTGATAGCCGCCTTGTCCATGGCTGCGCGCCGTCGCGAGTGATGCGACATTGGCCTCGATCGCGTCATCCCACATTCCCAGTGCGAAGAAGATGTGCGAAGGCATGTGCTGTGCGTGCGCCGCTGCCGGCGCGACCTTGCCGTACCGTCGCGCAGCGCGCAGGCCGAGGGGTGCGTGCACGGGATCGTCATAGGCGTGCACGAGGTAATGCAGCGCACCCGGATGGCGCGGGTCGATCTCGTAGACGGCTTCGGCCTCGGCGGCTGCGCGCATGTAGTTGGCCGTGTTGCGCGTGGAACCGGAGAGCCCCAGCCACGACAAGGAATAGAACGCGCGGGCGTCCAGATCTTCGGGAAACTTCCTGGTCAGTTCGCCGAGCGCCCGGTTGAAGCTGGCGTCGCGCTCGACCTTGTTGCCATCGCCATAGAGTGCCTCGACCGAAGCCAGGTACCCGCGCTCGCGTTCCGTTGCCGCTTTGGCCAAGCGTGCCTCACGCGTCGGGCCGAGGCGCTGCAGGACGGCGCGCGCGGCCTCGAGGTCCTGCTCGCCCCAGATAGGCATGTTGTGGCTGAGCGCCTCGCCCCAGTATGCCATGACGAAGCCTGGGTCTTGCGCTTGCGCCGCACGAAAGGACTCGCGTGCCGCGTCGAACTCGAAACTGTGCAGTAGCAACAGCCCGCGCATGAAGTCCGGCTGGGCCGCAGCGGCGCCGGAGTTGGGAAAGTTCGTCTCGCCGAGGCTGCCGGCAACCGTGACCGCGTCCGGCGCCGGTGTCTTCTGATGGGCAACGACGGGTGTGGTGCAGCACAGTGCGAACAGCAGCGTGGCGGCACGAGCGAGCAGGTCGGTCATCTGGTCAATCCCCCGGATCCGTGCAGTCGCCGATGCTTATCGCACGTTTGCCGGCGGGCCGCAGCCTCCGGCGATTCACGCCGGAGATCGATGCCTTGACGGCGCCGATTTGCGGCACCGTGACGGTGCCGGGAGTGTTGGCCATGTCGATGTTCCAGCTGCGCACGCGGCAGCTGCGAATGGTCTTGTCGTGAGCAATAATGCCGACCAGCGTCGACAGGAACGAAAAGGGGAAATCCATGCGTCTCGGCTGGATCGTCGCGATGAGCCTGTCCTGCGCGATTGCGCCGACCTTCGCCGCACCGCAAGCCGCCGCTACCGTTTTTCTGAATGGTGCCGTCTACACAGTCGATGCCGCGCGCCCGAGCGCAGCGGCTGTCGCGATATCGAATGGCCGCATCGTCTACGTCGGCGCCGATGACGCTGCGCGGCAGTACGTCGGCGAGAAGACTCGCGTCATCGACCTGCAGGGACGGACACTGCTGCCGGGCTTCCAGGATTCGCACCTGCATCCGGGCCTGGCGCCGAATCCCGACACGACGCTCGACCTCGATGGGCTCAAGACCCGCGAGGCAATCTTCGAGCGCATCCGCAGATTTGCAGCAGCGCATCCGCGCAAGGAGTGGATCGTCGGCACGGGCTGGGATGAATCGGCCTTCCTGCCGAGCGGCCAGCCGACGCGAGAGATGCTCGATGCTGCCGTGCCCGACCGGCCCGCGTTCCTGACCAGCAACTCGCAGCACATGGGTTGGGCGAACTCGCGCGCGCTCGCGAAGTCCGGCGTCGTACCGGTCACGCCCGATCCTTCGAACGGCCGCATCGAGCGGGACGCGACCGGCCGGCCCACCGGCGTACTGCAGGAGGCGGCCATGGACCTCGTGCGTAGTGCCATCCCGCCGCTATCCACGGATGAGATTGCCGAAGACCTTACGGCGGCGCTCAACGAGCTGAAACGCAACGGCATCACGGCTTTCGTGGACGCCGCGTCACGTCCGCCGGTCACAAAGGCGTACGCGGCCCTGGCGCAGGCCGGACGCATCGACCAGCGTGCGCACATCTGCCAGTACTACGACCCCGCCGGGGATGACGACCTGCAGGTGCGCGACCTGGCATACCGCCGCAAGGCGTTCGTCGGCACGTCGGTCGATGCCAACTGCGTGAAGATCGTGCTCGACGGCGCGTACGGCTCGCACACGGTCGCGCTGCTGGAGCCTTACAGCGACGAACCGGAGAAGTTCGGGCACGGTCAGCTGTTCCTCGAACCCGATCGTCTCAAGCGCGTCGTCGCTCGACTCGATGCCGAGGGCTTCCAGGTTCATGTGCATGCGCTCGGTGACGGCGCGGTGCGCGCATCGCTCGACGCGTTTGCGGAAGCCCGCCGCGTGAACGGTGTGCGCGATTCGCGCCACACGCTGGCCCACCTCGCCCTGATCGACGCGGCCGACTTGCCGCGCTTCAAGGCGCTCGGCGTCGTCGCGAACATGTCGCCGCTCTGGAATCGCGGCGATCCGTGGGAGACCGTGTTCGCGCCGAAGATGTTCGGCCCCGAGCGCAGCGCCAACCTGTACCTGACGCGCTCGCTGCTCGACTCGGGGGCGACGCTCGTCTGGGGGTCCGACTGGCCGGTGACCGGCGTGGATCCGCTGGACGGCATCGAGACCGCAGTCACGCGGCGCTATCCGGGTGGCAGGAACCCGGACGGCGTCGAAGATGCCTCCTGGGTTCCCGCGCAGCGCGTGACGCTGCCAGAAGCCGTTGCCGCGTACACGGCGTCGGGCGCTTACCTGCTCCACGACGAAGCCGCGCGCGGCACGATCGCCGTCGGCAAGCTCGCCGACCTCGTCGTGCTGAGCCGCAACCTGTTCGCCACCGATCCCCTGGCCATCCACGCCATCGAGGTCGACATGACACTCGTCGGCGGCCAGGTCGTGTTCGAACGTCGCTAGACGTCGCCGATCCTGAGCACCGCGATGGCGAGCCGCACTTCGATGAGGAAACTGACGAACGCGGCGACCAGCGCGCACATCGCGAGCACGAACAGGAGCGCGAGCGGCGGCGCGAGATTCAGCGGAATGAACGTGCTCGAAAACAGCAGCGCGATGACGATGGCCACCAGCAGCGCGGCGACGGTGCCGAGCGTGATCGCAATGTTGATGTAGCGAGCGCGTTTCGACAGCGCCTGCAGCTGGCCGCGAATGCGGTCGGCGTCGCGCGCCTCAGGCAATCGCAACTCCTTCTCCATGTTGCGCGCGCGGTCGACGATGCGCGCGAGGCGGCTCGCCAGCACACCCAGGAACACCCAGATACCGGACAGCAGGAACACCGGGGCGAGCGCGAGCTGGATCGCGTGGGCAATGTCGACGACCTTGATTCCATCCACGGCGCTGTTCCTTGCACGATTCAATGCGTGATTGTAATGGCTCGCCGATTGCAACGCGTCGTGGTTCGCGCGCACCATCGCGGCGCATGGCGACGACCACGACTTTCAAGGACCACTTCTCGCGGCAGTCCGCGGAGTACAGCCGCTTCCGGCCGGGGTATCCCGCCGACCTGATCGCATGGGTCGCGTCCCGTGCGCCGGATCGCACACTGGCGGTCGATTGCGCCACCGGCAACGGCCAGGCGGCGATCGCGCTGGCCGGCCATTTCGATGCGGTCGTCGCGGTCGACGGCAGCCGCGCACAACTCGAGCGGGCGCAACCGCACCCGAACGTCCGTTACGAGCTGGCGGTGGCCGAGCAGCTGCCGGTCCCGGACCATTCGGTGTCGCTGGTGACCGCCGCGCAGGCCGTGCACTGGTTCGACTTTGAGCGGTTCCACGCCGAATGCCGCCGCGTCCTGAAGCCGGGCGGGGTCATCGCCGTCTGGACGTATGAAAAATTCCAGGCCGGCTCCGCGATCGACGCGGTCGTGGACCGGTTCTACGAGGACGTCGTCGGCGACTACTGGCCGCCGGAACGCCGCTACGTCGAGGAGGCGTACCAGACGCTCCCGTTCCCCTGGGCTGAGGAGCCCGTGCCGTCGTTCCAGCTGCGGAACGAATGGTCGCTGGAGCAGGCGATCGGTTTCCTGGCGTCGTGGTCCTCGGTGCAACGCTATCGAGATTCACACCCCGGCCAGGACCCGCTGCCGGCCGTCGCGGCAGAGCTCGCAACGCTCTGGCCTGTGGGCGGCACGCTTCGTCTCAACTGGCCGATCCACCTGCGGTTGGGCCGCAGCTGATTCCTTTATAATCGCCGGCCTCGTGGCCTGCTGCGGCCGCACCCCGTCTCAGTTGCGGAGTCATGAAAAATGCAGTTCCGTTGGTTCTTGCCTGTTGCCCTGACCCTGACGGCCCTTGCCGCCCAAGCCGCACCCAAGGCGCCCGAGCCGCTGGCCGCGCCAGTTGCGCCCGTCGCCGCCGCTGCTCCGGCGCTGACGTCCGGTTTGTTCCTGCAGAACTTCGACCGCAGCTTGCGGCCGCAGGACGACCTGTACCGGTTCGTCAACGGCACGTGGCTGAAGACCACCGAGATTCCGGCTGACAAGTCGAACTATGGCGCCTTCACGCTGCTGGCCGATGAAGCCGAGAAGAACCTGCGCGTGATCGTCGAAGAGGCTGCCGCGGCCAAGGCGCCGGCCGGCTCCGACCAGCAGCTGATCGGCGACTTCTACTCGAGCTACATGGACGAGGCGAAGGCCGAGCAGCTCGGCCTGACGCCGCTGCAGCCCGAACTCGACCGCATCGCGGCCATCAAGGACCGCAAGCAACTGCTCGCGTACCTGTCGCGCGCGCAGCTGTTGTTGATCGACAACCCGATCGGCGCGCAGGTCATCCCCGACGCCAAGAACCCGGATCTGAACGCGTTGTGGCTCACGCAGTCGGGCCTCGGCTTGCCCGAGCGCGACTATTACTTTTCCCAGGAACAGCGTTTCGTCGAAATCCGCGCGGCCTATGAGAAGCACATCGAGAACGTGTTCACGCTTGCTGGCCGCAAGGATGCTGCGGCGTCCGCCGCGAAGCTGATCGCATTCGAGACGCGCCTGGCGCAGGCCAGCTGGCCGGCCGTCAAGATGCGCAGCCTCGAGACGCTGTATCACCCGGTCACCGTCGCGGCGGCCGAGCAGGCGACGCCCGGCATCGCCTGGACGAAGTGGCTCGCGGACCAGGGGCTGCCGACAGCGGGCCAGATAGTGCTGTCGCAACCGGACTACTTCCAGGAAGTGGGCAAGGCGGTCAACGACGTGCCGCTCGCCACGTGGCAGGACTACCTCACGCTGCGCACGATCGACGCGTATTCGCCTTACCTCAGCAAGGCGTTCGTCGACGAGAACTTCGACTTCTACCAGCGCACGCTCTCCGGCACGCCGCAGATCAAGCCGCGCTGGAAGCGCGCCCTCGGCGAGCTCGAAGGCTCGACCGGCGACCTGCTCGGCAAGGAATACGTGAAGCGGCACTTTCCGCCGCAAGCGAAGCAGCGCATGGACGTGCTGGTTGCCAACCTGCTCAAGGCGTTCGACGTCTCGATCGACGAGCTCGCCTGGATGGGCCCGGAAACGAAGCAAGCCGCGCATGACAAGGTCGCCAACTTCACCGTGAAGATCGGCTATCCGACCAAGTGGAAGGACTACACCGGCCTCGTCACCCGCAAGGACGACCTGCTCGGCAACGTGCTGCGCGCACGCGAAGTGAACGTGCAGCGCGAGCTGAAGAAAGTCGGCCAGCCGGTCGACAAGACCGAATGGGGCATGACGCCGCAGACAGTCAATGCGTACTACAACCCACTCGGGAACGAGATCGTCTTCCCCGCCGCCATCCTGCAACCGCCGTTCTTCGACCAGAACGCGGACGACGCAGTGAACTACGGCGGCATCGGGGCGGTGATCGGTCACGAGATCAGCCACGGCTTCGACGACGAGGGCCGCAAGTTCGACGGCAAGGGTGTGTTGCGGGACTGGTGGACACCCAAGGACAATGAACTGTTCATGGCGCGTGCGAATGCGCTCGTGCAGCAGTACAACGCGTTCAGCCCGATCCCCGGGATGAACGTCAACGGCGAGTTGACGCTCGGCGAGAACATCGGCGATCTCTCCGGCCTCGCGGTGGCGCACAAGGCGTACCAGATCTCCCTTAACGGCCAGCCGGCCCCCGTGCTCGACGGCTTCACCGGCGAGCAGCGCTTCTACCTCGGCTGGGGCCAGGTCTGGGCGCGCAACTACCGCGAAGACGAACTGCGCAAGCGCCTGAAGACGGACCCGCACAGCCCGAGCGAGTATCGCGCGAACGGCATCCTGCGCAACATGCCGGCCTTCGCCAAGGCATTCGACGTGAAGGAAGGCGACAAGATGTACCTCCCGCCTGACCAGGCCGTCCGTATCTGGTAATGCGAATCTGGTAATGTCGCGTTCGATTCAGGGGTGGGTCGCGCGGTAATCGATATTCAAGGAGAACGTTTCGATGCGAACCTTGCAAGCGCTTCTGCTGGTGGCGGCGGCCATGCTGCTGTCCGGTTGCGGTTACAACACGATCCAGGTGCAGGACGAAGCGACGAAAGCGGCATGGTCCGAAGTCGTCAACCAGTATCAGCGCCGCGCCGACCTGATCCCGAACCTCGTCAACACGGTGAAGGGGTTCGCCGCGCAGGAACAGGCCGTGCTGATCGGCGTCACCGAGGCACGCGCCCGGGCGACGCAGGTGCAGGTCAAGGCCGACGACCCGGCATCGTTGCAGCAGTTCCAGGCCGCGCAAGGCGAGCTGTCGAGCGCGCTCTCGCGCCTGATGGTCGTGGTCGAGAAGTACCCCGAACTCAAGTCGGACCAGAACTTCCGTGACCTGCAGGCGCAGCTCGAAGGCACCGAGAACCGGATCACCGTGGCGCGCAATCGCTTTATCCAGGCGGTGCAGGAGTACAACGTCACGATCCGCAGGTTCCCGACCAACCTCACGGCCATGATCTTCGGCTACAAGGTAAAGCCGAACTTCGCGGTCGAGAACGAAGCGGCGATCGCGAAGCCGCCCTCCGTGGACTTCAGCGCGCCGCCGGCCCCGGCACCCACGCCCGCACCGGCGACCAACTGAGGCACTCCTCGCGTCGCGTCTCCCACGGAGCGTGACGCGGGGTGATCCCATGGTCGCCGCGTCGCTTCCGCTCGAATCTCACCGGCCGTTGCGAGGCTCGTGGCTGGCCGCCCTGCTGTGGCTGCTGGTTGCAGTCGCTGCGCCGGCAATCGCGCAGCAGGGCCTCGTTGCCGTTCCTGCGCTCACGGCGCGGGTCACCGACCTGACCGGCACGTTGACGCCCGACCAGTCCTCCGCGCTCGAAGCCAAGCTCGCGGCGTTCGAGCAGTCGAAAGGCAGCCAGGTCGTGGTGTTGATCGTGCCCACCACGCAACCGGAGGCCATCGAGCAGTATTCGATCCGCGTCGTCGAGCAGTGGAAGCTGGGCCGCGGCAAGGTCGATGACGGCGTGCTGCTGCTCATCGCGCTGAACGACCGCAAGATGCGGATCGAAGTCGGTTACGGCCTCGAAGGCGCGCTGCCCGACGCGACGGCCAATCGAATCATCCAGCAGGACATCGCGCCCGCATTCAAGCGCAACGATTACTACGACGGCATCAGTACCGGCGTCGATCGCATCATGCGGGTGATCGAGGGCGAGCCTTTGCCGGAGCCCGAGTTCAGCCCGCCGGCAGCGGGTATTCCCGGCCTGGTGCACCTGCTGCCGTTCCTGTTCATATTCGCGCTGGTCGGCGGCTCGATCCTCAGGCGCCTCTTTGGTCGCATCGGTGGTGCGCTGGCCACCGGTGGCCTGGTCGGTTTCCTGACCTGGATGCTCATCAGCATCCTCGGCATCTCGGTCGTTGCGGGCGTCGTCGCCTTCATCTTCGCGCTCATGGGCGGCATGGGGGGAGGCCCAGGCGGCGGCTGGGCCAGTCGTCGTCACGGCAGCGGCTGGGGCTATGGCGGGGGCTTCGGGGGCGGTGGCGGGTTCGGTGGGGGCGGTTTCGGCGGCGGAGGCGGCGGGTTCGGGGGCGGCGGCGCCTCCGGCGGCTGGTGATGACCATGGACTGGAGTCGTCTGTTCCGTCATCTGTTTTCGACGCGCCGTAAACTTGCGCGTGTTTTCCCGGTCCAAGCGCTCGAGGCCATCGAACGCGCGGTCACCGAGTCCGAGCTGGCCCACTGCGGCGAAATCCGGTTTGCGATCGAGGCCTCGCTCGAGCCGCACGAAATCCGGGCGGGCAAGACCCCGCGGCAGCGGGCGTTGGAAGTCTTTGCCGTACTGGGGGTCTGGGATACCGCAGTAAACAACGGCATCCTGATCTACGTGCTGTTGGCAGACCGCGACGTCGAAATCGTGGCTGACCGGGGTTTCAACGGTCGCGTCAGCGCGGCGGAGTGGTCCGCAGTCTGCAACACGATGGAAGAGAAGTTCCGCGCCGGGCAATATGAGCGGGGCGCGGTGGAAGGAGTGCAAGAGGCCGGCCGGTTGCTGGCCCGTCACTACCCGCCGTTGCCCGGCGGGCGCGATGAAGACGAACTGCCGAACCGCCCCGCCGTGCTGTGAACGGCCGCGGGCCGTTCGACACTGACGAGAGGTGGAAAGTGATCGGAACCGTGAATATTCCAGGCACTAGGTCGACGCGCCGCGTGGCGCTCGTCGCCGTACTCGCAACGCTTGCGGGCTGCAGCATCTTCGCCCCGCAGCAAGAGCCGCCACCGCCGCCACCTGAACCGCCCAAGCCGCAGTACGCGGAACCGCTCGCGACGCACACGTTCCCGTACGACCCGCAGACCACGGCGGTCGTCGGCACGTTGCAGGCGACGATCGCGACCGAGGAAGACACGCTCCCTGACATCGCGCGTCGCTTCAATCTCGGCTACGACGAAGTCATCAACGCCAACCCGGGCGTCGACCCGTGGCTCCCGAAGGAGGGCACCCGCATCGTGTTGCCCACGCAGTTCGTGCTGCCGGACGCGCCGCACGAAGGTCTGGTCGTCAACCTCGCGGCGTTGCGGATGTATTATTTCCCGAAGCCCGCGAAGGGCGAGCAACGCGTCGTGGTCACGGTGCCGATCGGCATCGGCATGGTCGGCTGGGCGACGCCCGAAGGCAGCACCAAGATCGTCTCGAAGCGCAAGGATCCGGTCTGGACACCACCCGCTTCCGTGCGCAAGGAACACGCGGCCGAAGGCGACATCCTGCCCGCGCAGGTGCCGGCCGGTCCCGACAATCCGCTCGGCGCGTTCGCCATGAACCTCGGCTGGCCGAGCTATCTCATGCATGGCACCAACAAGCCCGCCGGCGTCGGCATGCGCGCGAGCCATGGCTGCATCCGGCTGTATCCGGAAGACATCGCGACGCTGTTTCCCCAGTTGCCGATCGGCACCAAGGTCACGGTCGTCAACCAGCCGCTGCTCTATAAGGCGCAGGACGGCCAGTTCTACGTGCAGTCGTTCCCTCCGCACGAGGAACACCCGGAAGCGAAAGCGGCGGCCAAGGGTCAGCGCTTCAACAAGAAAGTGCAGGAAAAGATGGGCCTGCGCGCCCAGCCGGCGGACGTCACGGTCGACTGGGCGCTCGCGGAACAGGTGGTGAACGCGTCGAAAGGCGTGGCCGTGCCCGTCTCGCAGCCGGCCGTCGGTCTCGACCAGTTCCTGGCGTCGGCGCGGCTCGTCGCGAATCGCATCCCGGCAGGCGCGACCTGGGACGGCAGCGACCGGCCCGTGCCGATCCGCGATGAGGCTGAGGCACCCGTCGTTGCTCCGGTCGTCGCCAGCGGCGGACGCTAGGCGGCCGTGCGCGGACTCCCCGCCAGCTGCTACCTCGACACTGCCCGCGCACCGCTCGAATACTCCGCCATCTTCGCGCCGAGCTGGCAGTTCGTCTGCCACGTCTCGGACCTGCCTGCTTCCGGCACTGCTGTGCGATTCGACTGCGGTGGGCGTTCTGCGGTGGTGCTGCGGACGAAAGCAGGCGGCCTGCAGGGTTTTCGCAACGCCTGCCGTCATCGGGGCGCACGCCTCGTCGAAGGCGATGCGCACACCGGTCTCGCATTTTGCATCGACGGGCGCTTGCGCTGCCCGTACCACGGCTGGACCTACGACGAATCGGGCGCGCTCGTCAGCATTCCCGTCGGCCAGCACTTCGACGAGTTCGACGCGGAGGCTCACTCGCTGCACCCGCTCCACGTCGCCCAGTGGCGCGGCCTGGTTTTCGTTGCCTTCCAGGCGCCGCCGCTTGCGCTCGAACACGTGCTCGACGCCGTGGTCGGAGCCTGGCCCGACCTGACATCGATGCGACGTGTGATCGAGCCGCGCGCAACGCCCTGCGCGGCCGACTGGAAACTCGCGTGCGAGCACACGCTCGACACCGCGCACTTCGAAATTGGGCGACCTGCCCTGAAGCCGCGGTTGTTCGCACCGCTGGTCTTCGAGCAGGGCGAGGGTGATGCCCTGCGTGCGACAGCCGAAGTCGCCACGGGCGCCCTCGGCGACACGTGGTCGTCGCGCGTGTACCGCCAGTTGCTGCGCGACAGGCAGTCAACCCCGGCACGCGCCGAGTATGTCTACCTCTGGCCGAACCTGCTGCTGCAACTCGCGCCCGACGGCCTTTCCATCCTGCAGGTCCTGCCGGGCGCCACTGGTCACAGCACGTTCCGTGAACTGCGCTACGCGGCACCCGATTCGAGCCGCGAGATGCGCCTGCTGCGTTACACGCATCAGCGTGTGCGGCGCCAGGCTCTGGCGGCAGACGCACGCATGCTCGCGCGCGCGCAGCAGGGGATGGGGATGCTGGACGCCGATGAAACGGGCCCGATTGCAACCGGCGAGATCGGGTTGCGCTGGTTCGCCGCGCGCTGCCGCGCGCGCCTGTCGGCACCCGCACCGGTGTCCAGTACGCTGACCATTCGCGGCCGCAGTCGCCGCAGGGCGACGCCGTCCGCTGGAACCTGAATTCGACCGCGCTGCCATCCGCTGGGTCAGGGGTCGCTTTGAAGCCCAATAACTTATGGTACTTTAAGGCAGTTTTTCGAGGCGGGGCGTGGCTTTGCGCGATATTGCCCACACTGGCATCACGGTGACTGAAGCGGTTGGCGCAGACCTGCCGATCGTGCGTTTGCCGACGGCGACGACGGGTTTCGTCGGCCGTGCGTTGCGCGGTCCCGTCAACAGTCCAGTGCGTGTGCGCAATTACTCCGAATACCAGCAGGTGTTCGGCGGGCTGTGGCAACCGAGCATGCTGTCGTACGCCGTCGAGCAGTACTTCGACAACGGCGGCCGTGAAGCGGTCATCGTGCGCGTCGTGAACGGCGGAGCGCCGGCAACCATCAGCCTGCCTTGTGGCGACGAAACGCTGGTGCTCGAAGCGCTCAGTCCCGGCACTCGCGAAATTCTGCGAGCCTCCGTCGACTACGACAACATTGCACCCAACGAGGAAGATCGCTTCAACCTCGTCCTGCAGCGCGTGCGCACGCTCGGCTCCGAGCAAATCGAAGACCAGGAAATTTTCCGGCGACTGTCGACCGAGCCGGGCACGACGCGATTCGTTGCCTCGGCGCTGCAGGAATCCCTGCTGGTGCGGGTGCGCGGCGCTGTGCCGAATGCACGTCCGGACCGCACGTTCCGTGCGGGCGCGCGGCACCCGATCGGCTACGTCGATTCGAATCCCGACGGTGACGATGGCTCGCCGCTCACGGATTACGACTTGATCGGGTCGGCTGAACGCGGCACCGGCCTCTTCGCATTGCGCGATTTCGACGACCTGCATTTCGTCTGCATACCGCCCCCGGCGCGCGACCGCGACATCGGGCCTGGCGTGCTGCTCGTCGCGGCGCAATTCTGCCGCGATCACCGCGCGCTGCTCGTCGTCGATCCGCCCGCTGCCTGGCAGACGGCCCATGACGCCTTGCAAGGCCTGCGCGAACTCGCATTCCAGAGCGATTCCGCGTTCATCTGCTTCCCGCGCGTGCAGGCGTTCGACCGGCTGCGTGGCCGCTACGAGCCGTTCGCCAACAGCGGCTCGGTCGCCGGTGCACTCGCGCGCATGGATTCACACAATTCACCCTGGGACGGCTTGCCCGACGAGCAGATCCTGCTGCGTCCCGGCACGCGTCCCCTGCACACACTGACGGACGTCGACTGCCAGAAGCTCACCGCGCAGGGCGTCAACCCGCTGCACGCCGTCCGCGCAAGCGTTGCCAGCACGGCGCAGCTCAAGACGCTGGCGCGGGGCACGGGTGCCGGCCCCGAGAGTTCGCTGCTCACGTGCCGTCGGCGGCAGTTGCTGACCATCAACAGCATCGAGCGCGGCACGCGCTGGGCGCGCTTCGAAGGGCGCGACCGCAACACCTGGCCGCGCCTTGCGCGGCAGGTGCATACCTTCCTGCTCGGACTGGCCGCGAGCGGCGCCTTTGGCAAGGGCGCGGATTCGCAGCATTGCGCGGTCGTCTGCGACGAACGTGTCAACACGGTGGACGACGTCAGGAGTGGCGTGGTGAATTGCCTGGTCTCGCTGCCCACGCCGCGCATCGGCGCGCACCGCTCGTTCATGTTCACCCACCGACTCGAGGGCAGCGCCGTGCGGGCCGTGCAGCCGCGGCAGTTGCCGCCGGGCACGCGCTTCACCGTGCGCGAGCCACCGCGTTCCGCGATTGACGGCTCGCTCGAAGACACCGCGCCACGCCGGACCCTGGCACAGGTGTTGTTCGCGCCGCCGCCCGATCAGCGGCCCGCCGTGTCGTCAGGTGCCCTGCGCCCCGAAGCCGCCGCCGCCCGGCGTCTCGATCTGAATCTCATCGCCCGGCTCTACGGCGAGCCCGAACGTCGCGGCGACCGTTTCTGAGTCGGCGCAGCCGCGGCGCCTGACCGTGTTACGCCCGAGCGCCCCGGGCGCGCCTCCCTCGAGACCGAACGGCGCGATGCGCCGATGATTGGCGAGCAGGTTCGCTGTCATCGCCTCCCGGAATTCCACGCGCCGCACGAGACCGTCACCACCGCGGTGCCGGCCTGCGCCGCCGGAGCCGCGCCGGATCGAGAACTCGCGCAACAGCACGGGGAACCGCGTTTCGAGCACTTCGGGATCGGTGAGCCGCGAATTGGTCATGTGCGTCTGCACCCCGCTCGCGCCATCGAACTCCGGGCCGGCTCCTGCGCCGCCCGCGATGGTTTCGTAGTACTGGTAACGCTCGTTGCCGAACGTGAAGTTGTTCATCGTGCCTTGCGCGGCGGCCTGCAGTCCCAGGGCTCCATACAGCGCGTCGACGATACACTGCGACGTTTCGACGTTGCCCGCGACCACGGCCGCGGGCGCGATCGGGTCGAGCATCGACCCGTGCGGCACGACGATGGTCAGGGGTCGCAGGCACCCTGCGTTGAGCGGAATCGGCTCGTCGATCAGCGTGCGGAAAACGTAGAGCACCGCCGCAGTCGTGACCGCCAGGGGTGCGTTGAAGTTGTTTGCCCGTTGCGGCGATGTGCCCGCGAAGTCGACGGAGGCCGTGCCGGCTTGCGGGTCGACGGCGATGCGCACGGCAATCACCTGGCCATTGTCCATCTCGTAGCGGAAGCTGCCGTCGCGCAGCCGGCGGATCGCGTGGCGCACGCAGCGTTCGGCGTTGTCCTGCACGTGGCGCATGTATGCGAGCAGCGTGGCGCCGCCATGGTCCGCCGCGGCGCGCCGCAGTTCCCGCTCGCCACGGGTATTTGCCGCCAGTTGCGCCCGCAGATCCGCCAGGTTCTGCGGGAAATTCCGCGCGGGCCAGGGGTTGCCGCAAAACAGCTGACGCAATCGTGCTAGATCGAGCACCCCGTCTCGCATGATGCGCGTCGGCGCCACCAGCGCGCCTTCGTCGTCGATGGTGCGGCTGTCCGGCGGCATGGAGCCGGGCGAGATCCCGCCCACATCGGCGTGATGCGCACGCGAGGCCGTGAAGAATTCGACGCGGGCGCCACGCTCATCGAAGACCGGTGAGACGACCGTCATGTCAGGCAGGTGGGTGCCGCCGGCGTACGGCGAGTTCACCAGGTAGGCATCGCCGGGGCGCATTTCGTCGTCGAACGTTTCGAGCACGGCGGCCACGCTTGCGCCCATCGATCCCAGGTGCACCGGCATGTGTGGCGCATTGGCCACGAGGTTCGCCGCGGCATCGAAGATCGCGCACGAAAAATCGAGCCGCTCCTTGATGTTGACCGAGCTGGCCGTGTGCCGCAGCACCGCGCCCATCTGCTCCGCGACGTGCATGAACAATGCGTTGAATACCTCGAGCCGCATCGGATCGGGCCCGGTGGCGGCCGCGTCCGGGTGAGCGAGGCCCCGTGCGGACTGCGACCGGTTCAGGACAACCAAGCCGCTCGGTGCGACGCGGCCCGCCCAACCGGGAGCGATCCAGCTCGTCGCACCGTCTTCGCAGAGCAGCATGGGACCGTTCAGCTGGGCGCCTGGTGAGAGATCGCGACGTGCGACGACCGGCACCGTGCGCGCGGCCCCCTCGATCCATACCGAGGCGCTCGCAGCCGGCATTGCAGCGTCGGCGAGCGACTGTTCCTGGTCGGGGGCCAGGTTCGCTGCTGCGGCTGCCACACGCTCGATGGCTTCGGCCATGACCGAGCCGATGACCAGCAGCGCCGTTTCGTCGGCAAAGCCGTAGAGTTGGGCGTGCGCCTCGAAGAACGCGCCGCGAAGCGTGTCAGCGGGCTGCCAGGGAAGCTCGAGCGTAGTGTCGGAACCCGCGAGCCGCACATGCGCACTGATTCGCACCTCGACCAGCGACTCGGCGATGCCCTGGCGCAGCAGGTCGGCACGCGCCTCGGTTTCGAGCGCGCTCAATGTCTGTCGGCCGGCCGCGTGCCCCGGCGCATCGAGTGCGGCTTCGACAGTGCGGCGGCGTATTGCGCGACGACCGGTCAAGCTGATGCCATAAGCGGACAGCACACCCGCCAGCGGATGCAGCAACACTTCGTCGGCACCGAGCAGCCCGGCCACGGCGCATGCATGCTGCCCCGCGGCGCCACCAAAAGCGAGGAGGCCGAAGCGTGCCGGGTCTTCGCCGTGATGCAAGGCAAGTTCACGGATCGCGTTGGCCATGCGCGCGCAGGCGACCTGCAGGAAAGCTTCGGCCAGAGCCTCCACGCCGTACTTGAGTCCCGATTCGTCACGGGCCGTTGCGACCAACTCGGTAAGTCGCGCGCGTGCGGCAGTCGGATCGATCGGTTGATCGCCCGTCGGGCCGAAGACTTGCGGAAAGCGATCCGCTGGAATGCGTCCCAGCACGACGTTGCAATCCGTGATCGTTGCGGGGCCGTTGCGGCGGTAACACGCCGGCCCTGGATCCGCGCCGGCGGAAGCGGGACCCACCTGCAGGCGGCCGTCGGCGAACCGCAGCACCGAACCCCCCCCCGCGGCGATCGTGGTGACGTCGATCAGCGGAGTCTGCAACCGGACCCCGTCGATCTCGGCGGCAAACCGCCGCGGGATGTCGCCGGTGGACAGGCTGACGTCCGTCGACGTGCCTCCCATGTCGAAGCCGATCAGTCGTCGCGGGCCTTCGGCGCTACCGGCGGCAATCATGCCGACCACGCCTCCGGCGGGACCCGATAGAACGCCGTTTACGCCGCGAAAACCCTCGGCGTCGACGAGCCCGCCGTTGCTCTGCATGAAGGCTACGGTCGCGTCGCCGTGCGCTGCACGCAGGCTCGCGCGGAAGTTCTGCGTGTAGCGCAGAAGAATGGGCGAGAGGTAGGCGTCGGCCACCGTCGTGTCACCGCGCGCCACGAAGCCGAGGAGCGGCGCGGCAGCGTGCGATGCGATCACTTCTGCGAAACCTGCTGCGCGTGCAATTGCCGCGGCGCGGATCTCGTGGGCGGGATGCCGGAACCCGTGCAGAAACGCGATCGCGACAGCTTCGATGCCCGCCGCTCGCGCCGCCACGAGTGCACAGCGTAGCGCGTCTTCGTCCAACGGCAGCAGCACCTGCCCCTGGGCATCGACGCGCTCGGGCACTTCGACGACGTCCCGGTACAGCGGGGATGGGCGACGGATGGCGCGCGCGAAGATGTCGGGCCGATCCTGATAGCCGATCAGCAGCGCGTCGCGCATCCCCTGCGAGGTGACCAGCAGCGTCGGCGCGCCCGCGCGCTCCAACAATGCGTTGGTGGCAACGGTCGTGCCGAGCCGCACCGAAGTCACGCGACGGCCGCAGGCAGCGCCGTGCTGGTCGAGCAGCAAGCCGATGCCGCGCAATGCCGGGTCGGCTGGCCGCCGCGGGTCCCGCGACAGGACCTTGCAGGTGTGCAACGAACCATCCGGCGCTTTGCCGACCACGTCGGTAAACGTGCCGCCGCGGTCCACGGCGAACGCCCAACCGACCTTTTCGCGATGTTCAGCGTGGGGCAATCGCAACCGACTCCAGTTCGTCAAGATCGATGGACCGCGGCTCCCGGAAACCTCGTCCGGGGCCAGCAAATATTCTGTCAGATCGGCGGCCACCCGCGCGGACCTGAGCGGCCGGAACCCGGCGCGGAACCCACGGTCGCGCCGCCTGGGCAGGCTGCAACGGGAGGCGTGGCATGATGTGACCCATCATGCCGCGGTCTGCACGTCCTGCACTTTCCACGCGCGCACCCGCCGACGTCGCGGAGCGCGAGCGTCGAATCACAGCGATCATCGGGGTCGTGCGCAAGATTCCTCGTGGCCGGGTGACAACGTACGGCTCCGTAGCGACCCGCGCCGGACTCCCGCGCCAGGCACGGCTCGTCGGCAAGGTGCTTGCCGGTCTGCCACAGGACAGCGGAGTGCCGTGGCAGCGAGTCGTCGCGGCCGGCGGGCGCATCGCCTTTCCGGCAGGCTCGCCTGCGCGCGGGCGGCAGATTTCCCGGCTGCGCGCCGACGGCGTCGATGCTGCGTGTGGTCGCGTGGACCTGGTCCGGCACGGCTGGGGCGCAGCCGCGGGCGACCTCGACCAGTTGCTGTGGTCGGGCGAATGAGACCCAGGCCGCGCTACGCAGTGCGCGAAAGCCTTATCATGCGCCGCATACGGACTGGAGCACTTCCCGGATGACCGAGCGATACGTCGTTTTTTCCCATGGCAAGGACAGCGAGCCGTGGGGCAGCAAGATCGCAGCGATGGCCGAGATTGCGCGCGAAGAGGGGTTCCACGTCGAATCCGTCGACTATCGCGGCATCGAGGATCCGCAGGCGCGCGTGACGCGACTGCTCGCATTCTGCAAGGACTTGCGTGGCTCGCTGGTGCTGGTCGGTTCGAGCATGGGCGGTTACGTGTCGGTGGCGGGCTCTTCGCTGCTGCAGGCGCGCGGCATGTTCCTGCTGGCGCCGGCGCTCTACATGCCCGGCTACGACAAATTCAGTCCGCGACCCGCGCACTGTCCGACCACCATCGTCCACGGTTGGCGTGACGAGGTGGTCCCGGTCGACAACAGCATCCGTTTCGCGAAAGAACAGAAAGCGACGTTGCACGTCGTCGATTCAGACCATCAGCTGCTCGACCAGATCCGCGCGATCAACCACTTCTTCGCCTACTTCCTGTTTCAGATTGACGAGTTTCACTGAGGAAGGGCAGGAAGGGCAGGAAGGGCAGGAAGGACAGGAAGGACAGGAAGGGCAGGAAGGACAGGAAGGGCAGGAAGGCGTTAGTCGAAAACGCGCTGCGCGTGGAGAAGGTCAATCTTGCGCCGATGGCGCCTCCTCCCCTTCCTCCCCTTCCTCCCCTTCCTGTCCCCTTCCTATAGAATCCCGACTCGGGCCCGTGCCCGGGGGAACCATCATGTTTGTTGCCGCCAGATTGCCTCTCGCCGCCCTCGCGTTGTTGACGCTGGTCGCGTGCGGCGCGCCCGCGCCGGAACCGAAGGACGATGCTGCAGCTGACGCGAAAGCCCGGGAGCTGGGCCGCGATACGGACAAGACGGTGCTGGACGACATGATCCAGACCCAGGACAGGGCGCGTGCCGTGGAAGGCGTGACCATGGACGCCAAGCGCAACCTCGACCAGGCGATCGACGCCCAGACGGGCGGCGCGAGCGACGAGTCGGGCGGCAATTAGCTCCGCGCCGCGACTGCGGCGGAGCGAGACCATGCAGCGCATTCCCGAGCCCGAACTCATGGACGAGGCCGAGCAGGCACGCGCCTATGCGATGGCCGACTTTGCCGAGCCCAATGCACGCTTCGTCGGCTATTTCGAGTCCGAGTTTCCCGACCTGAGAACAGGCTCGGTGCTCGACCTCGGCTGCGGCCCGGGCGACATCGTGCTGCGCCTCGCGCAGCGCTTTGCGGGGCTGACCGTGCACGGCCTCGACGGCGCCCGCGCCATGCTTGCGCACGGCGAGGCCCGTCTTGCGTCGATGCCGAACCTGCAGGGCCGCGTGCAG
>Ga0315275_10001147_pt1 | contig 22976 bp, 30 predicted proteins | sample YL17G03_0_MG_FD_205557 | JGI IMG/M metagenome (GOLD analysis project Ga0315275, IMG submission 205557) | Sediment microbial communities from Yellowstone Lake, YNP, Wyoming, USA - YL17G03_0 | ecosystem: Environmental > Aquatic > Freshwater > Lake > Sediment | place: USA: Wyoming | collected...
CCGGCTTTTTTTATCCTGGAAACCTGTAACTGGTATGACCCGTGCGGAGCATAGACCCTGACCGTCCCGGCCACTATGACCTCCATCCCCTCAGTGGGATCAAATGACAGATTTTCTGCATCAGATCGCCACATCACGCATTTGATGACCGCGGCGGTATTCCCCCCACCTTTTTCCGAAAGAGAGAAGTAGCGATGCCCCCGTGCATGGTGGGTATAATTGGTTATTTCTCCACGAACCCGGATATCCCGGAGAAGCTGATTGTCAAGGAGCCCTTCAATAATCGCTGACAACTCGGAGACCCGGTATGGCGTATCAACACTATCAGTAACCTCAGTGCGGTTAAACCAGTCCATCAACAATTATTAGGCTAAAACCGCATATGAAGTAGTACTACCATGGTATCGTTTTCCGTCGCCAGTATGTTCTTTCATGAGTACACTGTCAAAGAAATATTCTCGTTTGTGTCCCGTGCCGGCTTAAATGCAATGGAGTTCTGGCTGGAGACACCACATTTCTGGCTTCGTGACCTTCCGGTGAATGAAGTGATCGCATGCAGGAATGAGCATCCTGAACTTGCCACCCTGAATGTCCATGCACCCATTCTCGACCTGAACCCCTGCTCCATTAATCCTGATGTGGCTCAGGTATCCGTCGAATATTCCGTCAGGGCTATCACGATAGCTGAGCAGATAGGAGCACATATCCTTACGGTTCACCCGGGACGCAGAACGGCAAAACGACCCCCCGGTCCGGCGGACTTTAAACGATTTGATCACTTTGTTTCCGCGATCCGCGAGGTGGCGACCAGCAATTCGATCAAAATCGGTATGGAAAATATGGAACCAACTGTCAATTCGCTCCTCTGTACACCTGAACGCGTGCGTTCACTGCTTGATGAAGAACCGTGGTTGTTCTTCACACTCGATGTTGCACATGCAATGGCAAAATCAGTTGATGAACCTGTCAGGTATATCGAACTCTGTTCCGATCGACTGATTAATGTGCACCTCAGCCGGTTCGATAACGGTAAAGCCCACTACCCCCTGGACCGGCATACATCAATGGCGACGGTCATGGAATCTTTAAAAGTACACCGTTTCAAAGGAAGCCTCACGCTCGAGATAGAGGATCTGAACCTGCAGCACCCCTTGTCTCATGAAGAAAAAATTTCACTGCTTGCACGGGATTGTGCCTTTATGAAGGAATGCATGGAGTAAAGCGCTGGTTTTATTTAATTCCTCCCCGAATAGGTAAGTGTATTTTTATTTATGATCCACAATAATCTGCGTGCACCAGCACAGCGTGAAATGCGATGATCCAGGATGCCATTTCAATCCTGCTCTTTGTCATCTGTGTCCTGCTTTCGGCGTTTTTTTCGAGTTCGGAAGTCGCCCTTATCTCTATAACCCGGGCAAAAGTACGGACGCTGGTGAACGAGGGCCGGCCGGGATCAAATGCTGTGGCGGCATTGAAAGAGAAACCTGACCGTCTGCTGATTACGATCCTGATCGGTAACAATATTGTAAATATTACCGCAGCTTCACTTGCAACTGCCATTGCGATAAGCATATTTGGCGATGTCGGTGTCGGGATCGCGACCGGGTTTGTTGTCATTGTTCTGCTGGTCTTTGGAGAGATAGGGCCAAAGATCTATGCGACACGTGCATCGGATTCATTTGCACTTACTGTAGCTCCCGTCATCTTTTTTCTCTCCCGTATTCTTTCACCGGTTATCTGGCTGGTCGAGCGGGTGAGCCCGAGGTTTGGCATTGGCAAGGAGACTATTGAACCGTCAGTGACTGAAGAGGAGATCAAGGAATGGATCGATGTCGGCAAGGAGGAGGGCACTATTGAACAGGCGGAGCAGGATATGCTCTACTCGGTACTCGAGTTTGCTGACACCACCGCCCGCGAGATCATGACGCCCCGGGTAGATGTGATCGCCATGGAAGAAACGGTCTCTTTTGAAGAAGCGATCCGGGTCTTCAATGAGTCCGGCTTCTCCCGTATTCCTGTATACCACGACCAGGTAGACAACATCACGGGCATCCTGAATGTCAAGGATGTCTTCTCCGCAATGGTCTCGCACCGGAAAGATTCGACGATAAAGGAGGTCATGTATGACCCGATGTTTGTACCCGAGACAAAAAAGATTGACGACCTGTTAAAAGAGCTCCAGGTAAAACGGGTGCAGATAGCGATCGTCCTTGATGAGTACAGCAGTTTTGTCGGGATCGTGACGGTTGAGGATATTCTTGAGGAAATCGTCGGCGATATCATGGACGAGTATGACAAGGAGGAACCCGAAGTCCAGAATATCTCCGAGGGTGTCTATGTAGTCGATGCCCAGATGTGGGTGGAGGACATCAACGAGCAGATGGAGATTAACCTGCCCGTCGATGAATCCTACGAGACCATTGGAGGCCTTATCATCGACCGGCTCGGGCACATCCCCCTCCACCCCGGAGAAAAAGTTGAGGTCAATGAGGGAAAAATAACCCTGGTTGTGATGCAGATGCACGGACGGCGGATTGTGAAAGCCAAGATTGTCAAACATCCCCCAACCGTGAACGGAAATTCCTAAAGATCCCGACAGGTTAATCAGAATTTTGAGGGAGAGCACGATGAAAAAGCGTATTGCGGTGCTGGCATCCGGCAGGGGTTCGAACTTCCAGGCAGTGATCGATTCCATACAGGAAGGAAAAATTCCGGCAACCTGTATTGCTCTTATTACCGATAATCCGAAGGCATATGCAATCGAACGGGCAAATATAGCAAAGATCCCGGTAACGGTAATCGATTATGCTTCGTTTCCCTCACTCGAGATGTACGAACGCGCTCTCCTTTCGGCAATGCATAAGGCCAATGCGGACCTCTTTGTGCTCGCGGGATACATGCGTATCGTTGGTGCAGATATCGTCCGCTCATTTCCGGGGAAAATGATGAACATACACCCGGCCCTCCTGCCGAGTTTCAACGGGCTGCATGCTCAGCGGCAGGCAGTACATTACGGGGTGAAGGTATCCGGGTGCACGGTGCATTTTGTTGACGAAAGCCTTGATGGCGGACCAATCATCATCCAGCATTGTGTTCGCGTTGAAGATGATGATGACGAGGATTCGCTTGCCGGGCGGATCCTCCAGCATGAGCACGAGTGTTTCCCCGAAGCCATCAAACTGTTCTGTGAAGGCAGGCTGGAAATTGTGGGAAGACATGTTATAATCCGCTGATTTTTTGCTCTGCTGTATCCAGGACTTTACGAAACCGACTATTAAAATCCGCTCTCGCTCTGCAGAAACAGGCATGATGCGATTCAGTTCACTCCTTACCCATGAAAATCGCATTACATACGAAGACCTCCCGCCTCAGAGCCTCTCCGAGGCACGGCGGGCAGCGAGATTTTTTTTGAATTTTTAGTTACTGATCCGCCGCGGGGGTGCCCCGTCGGGGGCGGCGGTATTCATCGTACCTGATGGGTAGTGTGTGGTTACAATTTTCGGATCATATCTGAAAATAGAAACGGATTACCCGGTAAGACATAGCATCCCAAGAGACAGATTCACCTGCATACATGGGAGAATTCCGCATGAGTGTCCATATTCCTCCACTCACTTTTTATTCAAACCGGACTCACCGTTCCTTTTATATTCCATACGCAGATAGATTACCACATCAAGGAGCAGAATAACGAGAAAATGAAGGAGAAATCACGCAACCCTGCGACCAAAAAAATCGCCCGGGAGCGTATTGAGGTCCTGTTCGAACAGGCACGGCAGGAATTTTGTGCACATCCTGAACGGAGCAATCGTTACGTGGATATCGCACGAAAGATTGCTATGCGCCAGCGGATCCGGATTGATCGGGAGCTCCGCCGCAAGTTCTGCCATCACTGTTATTCATTTCTCGTGCCTGGAAGGAATATGCGGGTGCGGGTTCACCGTGGCAATGTGGTTGTAACCTGCCATTCCTGCAATAAAAAGACCCGTTACCGTTTGGTGAAGATCCATGTCCAGTCAACCTGACCGATCGATGCAGGACCTCAAACCGACCGTATGGATTGGTAAACAGGGCTGTACCGAAACCATGATTGATGAAATTGTAAAACAACTCAAGAAACGCACGATGATCAAAGTAAAATGGCTCCAGAATACACAAATTGATCCGCACACGGTTGCTTCTCAGGCACATGCAACGCTTGTTGAGGTACGTGGAAGGACGATGGTGCTTGAAGAAAAAAAGAAAACAGCCAAAAACTAACCAGCGTTTTTCTCCTGGTATGGCGGAGAACTGCTGCCAGAAACGTATAAAAACCTTATCCACGAATATGTATAGACTGTTAGCAAAAAATGAACAGTGAGGTCTCTAGATGACAACGGTATTCGATGCCTCGGCTGACCACCTTATAAGGAAGGTCGCAGAGGAGCTCAGGAAACGGAAAGAAATTACTCCACCGGCATGGGCTTCCTTTGCAAAGACCGGGGCACATAAAGAAATGCCGCCAGAAGATCCGGACTGGTGGTTTGTCCGGGTGGCGGCAGTGTTGAGGCGTGTCTATGTCGATGGCCCGCTGGGTGTCGAGAGGATGCGGAGTTTTTATGGCGGGAAAAAGAATCGTGGATCAAAGCCGAATGCCTTCAGGAAAGGCAGTGGATCTATCCTTCGCAAATCCCTCCAGCAACTGGAGGCTGCAGGACTTATCATCCATGACAAGACCGGCCGTAAAGTTTCACCCGCCGGTATGGCATTTCTTGATAACATGGCACACGAAGTCAGGATTAACCCCCCTGCACCGGTGCCCAGACGCGTAACGGCAACAGCTGAACCCGAACCCAGGAAGGCAGAAGGCAAGAAGTCCGATGCCAAGAAGGAGAAGGTCGAGAAAGCCGGTGGCGCAAAGGGTGAAAAGTCCGAAAAAGGTGAGAAGACCGAGAAGAAACCGGCAGCAAAGAAAGCTGAAAGCAAGAAACCGGAAAAATCCGAAGTATCCCCGTGAGGAGATTGTATGGGAGACGACGAGCTGAGTGAACTCCGCAAACGCAGAATGGCGCAGCTGCAGCAGCAGGCCGGCGATCAACAGGCGGTGCAGGAAGAGCTCGAACGCCAGCAGCGGGCAAAGTCTCAGATCCAGATGGTGCTCATGTCGATTCTTGAGCCTGATGCCCGGGAGCGCCTGAATACTATCAAACTGACAAAACCGGATTTTGCCAGTGCTGTTGAGCAGCAACTCGTCCAGCTCGCCCAGAGTGGGCGTCTCAAGAAGAAGATCACGGATTCGCAACTTAAGGACCTGCTCAGGCAGCTTACACCCGCGAGACGTGACTATACAATCACCCGGAAGTAATGAAGGCAGGAGTGCTCTACAGCGGCGGAAAGGACAGTTCCCTTGCAGCAATAATGCTGGGTACGTATTACGAGGTTGAACTCAATGTATTTGTGTTTGACCCGTCCCGCCAGGTCCCTTCGGTGGATGCTGCGGCACAGGAGCTTGGGTTTCCGTTAAAGAAACGGGTGTTCCGGGAAGGATTGCTGAACGAGATGGTGGATCTGGTGAATGCATGCGGATATCCAAACGACGCAATCAATAGAGTGCACCAGATCGCTGTCGAAACTCTTTCCGCTGAATATCAGGTGGTCGGGGATGGCACCCGGTTTAATGACCGGGTACCGATGCTCTCGAAGGCAGAAGTCCAGAGTCTTGGCAACCGGACGGGGTGTTCGTATGTACGACCCCTGCTTGGATATGTCAGGGCAGAAGTTGACAGGCTTGTCGACCGGTTCTTCGTTGTAAAATACGGGGAGACGGGGACGATCAGGAATGGTGATTACGAGACCGAGATCAGGGAGGCGATATCCGCTCGCGGTATCAATCCCGCAACCCTGTTTCCTGCTCATCATGACCAGTCGCTTGTCATCGGCAGAAAAAGCAATGTTATTATGAGGTGAAGGAACATGAGCAAATTAAGCAAAGGCAGAAAAATACGGCTGGCAAAGGCATGCGACCAGAACCGGCGTGTGCCCCAATGGGTAATGGTACGAACCAAGCGCTCGGTTGTTGCGCACCCGAAACGACGCAACTGGCGCAAGAGTACGCTGAAGGTGTAGGATAATGGCAGAAAAGATGCAGGAGCATGTTTATGTCATCCCCCTGAGGGATGCCCGGAGGATGCCCCGCTGGAAGCGGAGCAACGGCGCCATAAAAGACATCAGGAAGTACCTTGCGAAGCATATGAAGAGTGACGATGTGAAACTCGACAAGGGTATTAACGAGAAGGTGTGGAGCCGGGGCAGTACAAAACCGCCGTCAAAAATCCGGATTCGCGCCATGAAGATGGAGGACGGGCAGGTTCAGGCTGAACTTGCACCGGAATCATAAGATGGAACGCACGATCACGCTTGCAGGCGATCCAAACATCGGGGTTTTTTCCCGCGTACTTGGTAACATTGCCATAATTCCTCCGGATGCTCCGGAGGATTACAAACAGGCACTTACCAGGGCGCTCAATGTCGAGCTTGTAGAAACGACGATCCAGGGAAGCGCCATCATCGGTTCGCTCGTAGCCGGCAATAACCGTGGTATTGTCATGAGCGGGCTTGCAACAGAAGACGAGATCGCGAAACTTGAAGACTACAGGAAAATACTGCTCCTCAAGGAATCGATGAATGCAGCGGGCAACGTGATCATGGCAAACGACACCTTTGCTGCAGTCCACGAGGATATGCCTTCAGATCTTGCGCATGAAATTGGCGAATTTCTTGAAGTTAAGGTGATCCACCTGACCCTTGGCGGCGTGAAAACTGTTGGTATGGCCGGCGTTGCCACCAATAAAGGGATCATCGTCCACCCACGGGCGACCGCACACCAGATTGCGCGACTTGAAGAAGTCGCAAAGATCCCGGTCGGGACGGGCACTATCAATATGGGCAGCGGCCTTGTTGGCACGGGTCTTTTAGCCAATGAGAGTGGTTACATTGCAGGCAATGCGACAAGCGGGTTTGAACTGGGGCGGATTGAGGACATATTTGGATTTCTGGAGTAAGTATCATGGAGAATCAGAAGTTTGAGGTTAAGGGGACATTCAGGATGGGTGAAGACTGGATGCCGTATACGAAAGTGATAGAGGCACCCAATGAGAAACAGGCGCAGGAGCGTACATTTGCCGTCATCGGCAGCAAACATAACCTGAAGAGGCGGTATATCAAGATTGATGCGGTCAGCCCGGTAAAGGCTGAGTAATTTTTTATTCTCTTTTATTGCGGTATTTCTTCAAGTCTTGACATAGATCGCTCATTTAGCTATCACTGACAGGAAGCGGAAAACCTCTCTTGTCTGTCTGTGTGGTGCGGACACGGGTTCTCATTGATTGACGGACCCGGAACCGGATTCGTACCGAGGCAGTCGTCAATTGCCGGTAACAGAGATCCTAACCTCAAATCCGACCTCCTGAAAAAACCCCAAACGGTCTAAACCTCATCCGGCCCTGACTTTTGCCTTCCAAATGTTACTAAATATGGCCTCAATTATTCCCGTCGATAATCATCTGCAAATTCCGGGCTTTGTTCCACGTTTTTGCGAATTATGACCTCAATTCCGGGTGATTTTTGGAAAAGAGGTACAACCGGCACCGTTCCGGGCTCCGTTGTACCAGAATTCCTTCAGACCCTCCCCAGTAGATGGTAACCGAGTGGGAGTTCTACGACGGAGACTCCCGTTAGTGCGAATGGGTCGGGACACATGCGTGTGGTGCGGACCCTCCTCTCAAGGTTGACGGACCCGGAACCGGATAGGTACCGAGGCCGTCGTCAATCTCCGGAACCGAGGGCTCTGCAGACCCCAGGTCCCCGACAAATTTCTCACAAAAATATGACAGTAATCCTGAAAGTCCTTCTACCGAGATCCGCGTTTAAAATCCTCGACTTCGATCCCGGCCTGCTTAAGAATACCGGTCAAGGTTCCTTTCTTTAGTTCCCGGTGGAGCGGAACAGAAAAGACCCGCCATTGTTTCTGCATGATAACGTGACTCGAGGTTTGCCTCTTGGCCTCGAATCCCTGCTTCGCGAGGTACTTGACCAGATCCTCTCCAGATATGACCGGGAGTTTATGCGACATCCGCCACTTCAATCTGGGAAATCTCGCGACGAGCGGGAGATTTCCGGTGAAGTTCTTCCCGCTGAACTTCTAAAACAAGTTCTATTGCTTCCTTGATATTGGCAAGCGCTTCTTCCCGTGTCTCCCCCTCACTGATCGCGCCGGGGATCTCGACACACTGGACGGTGAATCCGCCTTCATCCTGGGGTTCGAGCACTACCGTATATTTCATATGTACTAGATTATTCCTGGAGACTATACAGTTTTTCTCTGGCACAAAGTTTCAGTTGACCCACCTTCACACCGGTGCGTGCGGTGCGGACCCGGAACCGGTTTGATACCGAGTCCGTCGTCAATTGCCGTGAGGGCACTGAGCAATGACGGCACTGACGGGTCGGGAAGCATGCGTGCCCGGTCGGCTGGAACGGGAGGCAGGTTCCTATCGAAAGGTTCGTGTCTGGGTCGGAATAACTGAGGCTCCCGGGGGATTTCGGTATCCGGGATCAAGCTGAGCGGCTCTCCGTTCGCATTCCGCAGCTTCCTCCGGTTTTCCCCAATCCCTAAGTGTTATGGCCTTCACGGACCAGGTACCCGCATCGCCCGGATTTATCTCAAGAGCCTTGTCATAGTTTTGGATTGCTTCATCATAGCGCTTCATGTTGTGAAGGGCGACTCCCTTTGCTATCCAGGCTTCAGAAAAATTCTGATCGATTGCGAGGGCTGCATCAAAAAATGCCAGCGACTCATTGTAGCGGGCGTATTGCGTCGAGTACACCAGTCCTTTGATGAACTGTTCCTTTGCCACGGGTGAGGTTGTTGATATCTCGTTAGTCTTGAAAGCAATTGCTAGTGCCAATCCCCCAAAATGTAAAGACTGGTCACCAGGATTTGGGGGAGACGGGCCGGTCATAAGCGGCGGGTTTGTAGGTGGGGAAATGCAACCGGCAACCAGAATAAGAGAAACGAAAAGGATGCTGATAAAAATCATCCGTCTCATGATGGAGTATGAGGTTCGGGAAGATAATATCCTACGCTTTTCGGACCCGTCCTCTCTTTCGATTGACGGACCCGGAACCGGATTTGTGCCGGACCCTTTCGTCAAAATGCTGGTGCGTTGATCCAGACCTCAAATCCGACACCCTGGAAAAACCCTAAAATCCTGAACTCCATCCGCTCATACTTTCGCGATACAAATGTGGCTAAATATACCCTCCCGGATTCCCGTCGATAAACTACTATAAATTCCGGGCTCTGTTCCGCGTTTTTGCAAATTATGACCTCCGATTTTTGTTATTTTAGGAAAATAGGGACAACCAGCAACGTTCCAACCTCAGTTGTACCAAAATTCCTTCAGGCACCTCTAGATCCCACGCGAGGAAGGTCTCCGACGAACGAACCCCCATGGGGGGAGGGGGTAACTTTTTGGAAATTGATAGAAGAGGAGGGGGGGTAGCTGGAGGAATAATTTTGGAATCTGCAGGATTTTCGGGAGGTTGCGATGTGGAGATTTATCGCCGGAGGCCTGCGGGAAAATGCGTGAGGGAGGTGCTGGCCCCCATTTTGATCTCTTGGTTATGATGCTGGTTTTGGAATAAAATTAATGTTTCACAATTCGAAGGAATACATTTTTTTGATTATCTAGACCCTGTTTGAATTCGGCTTCGTCTCGAATATTACCAAGATCATAGATGAGAAAAGCCAGCATTGCATAACTCTGACTATAAGCATGGATATCTGCATTGATTTCATCGATCAGACTACTACGCTGTGAACTTGTTTTAAAAAGTTTTATTTCAAGCGCAAGCCCTGATTTTGGGAAAATGAAGTCGGGAATAACTTCTTTCGCAGATGTTTTGACACGCCCAACCTCTCGATCATAATCATGCCCCTTAGTTAAGCCTCGCCCAATCAGGAGTTGTTCTACGACATTTTGAATGTCTTTTTCTTTTTTTGGCTCCTCTAGAACTGCGGAACGAACTTTTGTTTTAAGAAAATCTAAAATTTTAAGAGGTTCAGGAGTTTTTTCATCCGGCTCAAGGATCTGCAACTTTACTTTTATAGCGGATAATATTTCTTGCTGAGCTATGAAATCATTAATGACGGCATCAAGAATGTTTTGTTTATTTACGGGTCCAGTAAATTCGTTCTCTAATTTTATTGTATGAAGAATCCCATCCTGCAATGAAGATTTTTCACAATATTTTTTAAATTCTTCTTCTCTTTGAGATGTAAATTCATGAACGAGATCGTAAGCTTGACTATACCATTTTAGATATCTTTGGATCAAAATTCGATGTTGATCTTTTAAACTAGGAGCTAAAGGTAGCCATCGATTTCTTGCTGGTTGAGAAATGAAGGCATGCTCATTTCGAATCATACCATTTAATGTGGGTATTTCATCAGGACCAAATGATATTTGAACTCTTTCCGAAGGATTATTTTCCACCTTTGCATTGTTAAAAAGTGCCTGAATCTCAGTTTCAAGCTTTTTTGCATCGACTTCAAGGCGATCGATTTGTCTGATTATTTTATCCACAGACATACAATAATATACCTCAATTCAATCTATTAATGTGATTCTCCAAGTTTTTTCATGGATTTTCCAAAGTTTCGCATCAACCTTCTGAGGAGTCATAGCAATGTAGAGGCGCCAGTGACACATGCGTGGTGCGGACCCGTCCTCTCAGAGATTGACGGACCCGGGACCGGGTTAGTACCGAGGCCATCGTGTTTCTCCGGAACCGAGGGCACTGAGGAGTGCCGGTACTGACGGGTCGTGACATAGTTGTGAAGGAGAACAATGTGACCCGGGTGGATAAAAATTACGTTTTCAATTCTGTAATTATGAACTTTTCACGAGATAATTTATCAATAATTTTTCTTGCTTCTTCACTTTTTGGATTTCCATCAATGTTTATAATCTGTTCATAAGACGAGAAGGCTTCGATGAATTTATTTTGAAGCTCTTCTGATTTTTCTAATTCAATTCGATATCTTTGAATGGACTCCTTCAAAATTCTGACTAATTCGAGACTGTTGAATGAAATAAGAATAGGAGTTTCGATTTCTTTGATCTCATCCCATTCCCTTATGTTTGATTGTGCTTTGCGATCCTCAACAAAAAAAGATAATCCGATAATTTTGCCGCCATATTCAAAATATTTAGGAAAAAAACTATGAGTGATTCCATTTCGAACGCCATCCCAAAAAATCAGAGGAAATTCGGTATAAAAGCCGGGGAAATATCTTATTACAAATTGTCTTACATTCTCGGTTGCATTGTAGGCTCTTCCATCTTTCTGCCTAGTAGTGCCTGAAAATAATGCACTTACCAATTCAAGTGCGGTACAAATTAAAATCGGTAGTGCAAGATTGCCTCCACCCCGAGGGGGATCTTTCGGCAAGGTATCCTTGTGTGAAAGATAATTTTCTATCCCATCAACAAATGTCTGGATATCTCCGAACAAAACTTTTTCAATCCAGTCAAAACGTGTAATTGGATTTGGATGATCTGGAGTAGATAGCGCAAAAATATAATCAGATTTTTCCTTTGTTGACATCTGAGCAATATCTACCATATTTTTTAATATTTTCTTTGTCGAGTTTTAATTCTACCCTCAGTAAAAGGGATGAAGATTTTGAAATGGTTGAGATGAATCGTCATCCAAACCAGATATGGTGTGAACCGGCTTCTCTTTGATTGACGGACTAGGAACCGAATTGGTACCGAGGCCATCGCCAATTGCTGGTACTGAGGGCACTGATGAGTTCTGGTTCAGGGGGGTCGGAATGCAAGCATATGAATTTAAGACAATTTTTTAATTAGTCGATATTTATCCCGATCAATCTTTTTAAAATAGTCATGAGGCGTTTCGTGCTCTCGAGGACAATTAATACAACATCGCAACATTTCGGGGTGGATTGTAGTAATCGGATAATTTGAGCCTGCACTGCTAAGAACTGAAAATATTTCTGCCGAAGAAAATTCGTTTATTCCCTTAACCGCAACCAACAAATTGGCTGCGATCAGCATTTGTTCGTGAGCTGTCATACTGTCAACCCTTTAACAGAATTGTTATTGAATTCAATTGTTGAAGGATCCTCTCCTCTAATTGCGTAACCCTCATGAATCAAAATGGAGCCGACGTATGATGCAATCGCGGTTTCTGTGACATTATCTTTCAACCAGTTGCCGACGCTCCCATTGGGAGGTGACGTTCTTGAGGTTCCCATCTTAAAAGGAGTGTTTTTCTTGAAATCTTGAAAAATTTTCAGGTATTTGTCCTTTGAAACGGTTACAATCGAAGATTCTCCGTAGAAAATTTTTGTCCCTTCTTGAACTGATCCCTCGTATTCGAATTCACTAACATTACACCAATCATTGCAGACCACTAAATGACCTGACTTATTTTTCCATGCACCCCAAGTGGGTAATCTTCTTCTCATGTTATCGAATCGAGATTTTGCGCGTTGAAATGAAGAAGGTTTCCGAATTTCGAAATTCGCTGAACCGGTCGGTGCGTGGTGCGGATCCTGTCTCTCTGTGATTGACGGACCCGGAACCGGATTGGTACTGAGGCCGTCGTCAATTGCAGGTACTGAGGGCACAGAAGAACGTGAATTCGGATGGGTCGGGCGAAGTGCAGAATGAGCGATAACACTCTCGCTTTCAGGAATTATTCCAATTTGCTGAAAGAAGACAAAGCGGGGGCGAAACCGGCCGGAGAAAAGGAGGGTAAAATGGAAAATATTCCAGCCGCGGGAATCTGAAAAATCATTGGTTGATCTTCTTCAGCAGCCACGCCATGTTGGAGCCGAGAGTCTGCATGGTCATCAGGCCTTCCGTATCCCCTTGCGCATCACCCGGGTCGTGCCCTCCTATGCCGATATTCCAGTATGACGAACCGGGGACTACCATCTGGCCGATGAAGAAGAAATGGTTCATCGTGTCGAACGCATGGATGGCCCCGGCACGGCGGACCGCAACCACTGACGCTCCGACTTTGCACCGGAACATGTCCCCGTTTGCCTTCGCAACAAGGCCGGACCGGTCGATGAGTGCTTTCATCTCGGTCGACACATCAGCAAAATATGTGGGCGAGGCGAGGATGATCCCGTCGGCATCCAGCATCTTTTCGATACAGTTGTTGAGAATATCATCGGTTATTCCGCACCGTTTGTCCTGGTCCGAAAAGCACTTACCGCATAAATTACAACCACGGATCTCCGATCCTGCCAGCTGGACAAGTTCTGTCCTGATGCCTTCCGTCTCCAGTTCCGCAAGCACCGCGTTGACAAGGATGGCGGTGTTGCCGTTCTTCCGAGCGCTGCCGTTGAATGCGACAACCTTCATGATCCCTTCGTCCTGGGTTTTTACCGGCCGGCGGTTTTCTTGACCGCTGAGACGGTTATGCTGGCGATGCTGGTATCGAGGGTTGCAACGATCCCGGTCAGTTCTTCCTGTGGTATGTCAACCTTGAACCCCAGGTCCCGTATCGCAGACGCAAAGTCGATGGCGGAATCTTTCACGATCTCGGCCTTTGCAAAGCCGGCAGCCCGGAGCATGGACACGTACTCCTCTTTCATGAGTGCCCCGGAAACGCAGCCCATGTACGCGGCCACAGATTTCTGGATCGCTGCGGAAAGCGGCCGCGTCATCACGGTATCGGACACCATGAACCGGCCACCAGGTTTCAGGATACGAAGTGCTTCCGCAAACACCCTGCCCTTATCCGGTGCCAGGTTGATGACGCAGTTCGATATTATCACATCTACGGAATTGTCCTCGACCGGTAATGCTTCGATCTCCCCGAGCCGGAATTCTACATTGGTATACCCTCCCGCCTTCGCATTGGCCCGTGCCCGTTCGATCATATCCGGCGTCATATCGATACCGATGACCCTGCCGGTCGGGCCGACTTTTTTTGCTGCAAGGAATGCATCGAAGCCCCCGCCCGAACCGAGATCAAGAACCGTCTCTCCTTTCAGGAGCGAGGCGATCGCTACCGGGTTCCCGCAGCCGAGGCCCATGTTAGCCCCGGCCGGGGCTGCAGATATCTCGTCATCTGAATAACCGACTTTTTTTGAAGCGACGGCAGCGGGAGTACACCCGCACGATGACGGAGTACCGCAACACGATCCACCGGTCCGGGCAATTGTCCCGTATTTGTCCCTGATCTCTTCCCTTATGGTTTTTTCCGGAATGGTTTTTGTCGTCATGATTTTCTCTCTGGATTCGGACAGATGTTTTCCAGGTATCCAAATCTCCAAGACAATGTGAGAATTCAGATTATTTAAATGTATCAGATTAATCAGATTGGTAAGATTACACTGAACAAAGCGGGCGTGAGCTGCTTGGGGGTGCAGGGCTGCACCCGGTAAGTTTAACCGGCATACGAAAAAGATCCTGACTTTTTCTGATTTTTCTGAAGAATTAAATAGGTGGAAAAGAATCAATAGTGCACGAGAACATGACAAAGAAAAAAGATGGTATTCCCGCCGGGATCTCCGGGGATGTATCCTGTGGATGCGTTGCCGGATCGGCGTACAAGATGGAAGCATTGCTGAGTGTCGATGAACGCGGCCAGATGGTGCTCCCAAAAGACCTGAGGGAGAAGGCAGGTATAAAGCCTGGCGACAAACTTGCATTGTTCACGCTTGAAAAAGACGGAGTGTTTTGCTGCATGGCGCTCGTGAAGGCAGAAAACCTGGGCAGCATCATGACAACGATTCTCGGGACTCCCGGTGGGAATGTCCCGGAAAAATAAGTTTTGTTTTGTGCGGACCTGTCCTCTAACGACTGACGGACCCGGAACCGGATCCCGTACCTAGGCTGTCAGGCTACTCTGGTAATGAGGGCAATGAGGGATGCAGGTCGGAAAAATATCAAACGAAGAAGTGTGTGAGATTTTCTTTTTTCTTTAGAAAAAGAAAGTATTTTATCGAGCCGGTATAGATAATCGTCTAATGGCACATATTCCTCCATTTTTTTTAGATACTGTGATTGCTATAGGTGCAAAAAATGATAAAGATGAGTTAGTGTGGATAGGAACCGGATTTATAGTTGGCAGAGAATCTGAACCGGACTCAAATAAATTTCACACATTTCTAGTTACAAATAAACATGTTCTTAAAGATCAAAAAATCGCATTTTTCCGAGTTAATCCCCAATCCAATGCAAAAGCAACGGATTATCCAATCGTCTTAAAAAATGATCAAAATAATGTTTTCTGGACCGGCCATCCCAGTGATGATATCGATGTAGCAGTCTTACCATTCAGCACTGGATTTTTAAAAGCGGAAAAGATGCAATGTGCCTTTTTCGAACCGAAACACATAATTTCAAAAAAAGAAATGATTGAATCTGGAGTGTCTGAAGGAGATTTTGTTTACGTCCTTGGATTTCCGATGAACCTTGTCGATAATGAAAGAAAATATGTAATTGCTAGGTCTGGGGTAATTGCACGGATAAAGAATTATCTTGAAGGATTTTCAAAGGATTTCTTAATAGACTCTTTTGTTTTCCCGGGCAATAGTGGTGGTCCTGTTATTAATAAAACTGAGATCTCTGGAATCCAAGACACGAAATTTTTACAAAGAGCATGTTTAATTGGGATGGTTCAGAGTTACATTCCTTATCGAGATGTAGCAATAAGTCTCCAAACAAAAGAACTTCGAAGTATCTCTGTTGAAAATTCTGGACTGGCAAGTGTTATTCCAACCGATTTTATCTTAGAAACAATCGAAATCGCGTATTCAAAAATTCCTCTAGATAAAAAATAATTTTTTTAGAAATTGTAATCTCCGTATCTGCCGGTTGGCAATAGGGAAATCCAGATTATCTCTTAATTGACGGACCCGGAACCAGGTTGGTACCGGACCCGTCGTCACTTTTCTGGTACTGAGGGCACTGAGGAACTCGTCGGTATCGAACGGGACGGGACACATGAAGGTGGGGACCCGCCCTCTCTTTTTATTGGCAGACCTGAAACCAGATCGATACTGATGCCGTGGTCAATCTCCGGAATCAAAGTTTCATAAGGAAATGCACAATCTGTAATTATGATGATATTCCTTAATCAGGAGTTTTTTATAAGATATTGTTAAAATTCTCTATGGTCTGAAATTTTTCTTACTGTTTTTGTTGTGACTTGCTTTATTTTACGTATAAGAGCTGGGAAATTATCCATTGAACAGACAACAAATTGGGTGAAATAGTCTTTATCAGCCCCTTTGTAAAGAAAATTACGAACGCTAGAAGGCAAATTAAGATCCCATTCACCGTGATCTTTACGAAATTTATCTAAATCAGTTAAATCTCTCTTTAGTGATTTCGTGAAGATATTATTGCAATGTTTTTCGAAATCGGAGTTACAGTCGGAACTAAAAAATAGATATGGGACCTTCTTTGCAATCTCTTCTAAAGAAGTCGCGTCTTTTACGTCGTTAATTGTAACTCTTAGATTCATAACCATTAAATCAGAAGTTGTCAACAGGATAGGGCAATAAAAAAAAGGGCCTTCACAGATATCTATATTATGAGATATCAATCTCGGAATTGCATATTGCAATTGGGAAATTCCATGTTTTATTTCTGAATCTCTTACGCTACCATTACTCTCATCAATTTCTATCCCCTTATAACAGAATGGTCCATTTTCATCAAATTCAGTTGTTGAAAAACGGTGAATAAACTTACAATTAAATTGGTCTACCACATGAAGAGTGCATCCAATGCGATATTCAGGGAAGATTTCATCTTCTCTATTGAGATTAGGAAGAAATAGCCATTTTATATTCGGACTTCGTTGTTTACATTCAACTAACAATTCTAATGATGCTGTCATTTTATTTTGATTTGTGAATGGTGTATGTGCTTGAGCATTTAAATCAACGGAAAAATCTGTTGGCACACCGGAGATCTCTCTGGAATAGGTATAATCAGAAGTAATCCAAAATTTATTTGATACAAGAATTTTCGCTGCTTCGAATTCTAATGGAAGACTTGATGAAATAAGTTTATCCTTCCAATTGTGACTCTTATTTTTTGAGGATTTATCCATTGAAAGGTCATAAGATGATTAAGTTAAAATTTGTTTCCAATTTTGCTTTTATTCTATGATTTTCTGGTCGCAGGAACCTCTTCACTGAATCGGTCGAGCCGGGTTTTACAGGCTGGCCGCAATTCTTACGGTGTGTCGGCAGCATGCGTGGTGCGGACCTGTCCTCTTTCTTGATTGACGGACCCGGAACCGGATTGGGAATGGGGCCGTCGTCAATTGCCGGAACAAATGTGCGATTAGTGAATGCTTAAAATTGATTACTATGAACGAAACATGGCGAGTCTTGCTAACCCCAATTCTCGGTGAAGCTCCTGCCAAACAGAAAATAAAATGAACACCCTTATGATGTAGAATCCCGAAATTGCAATCAAACAGGTGACAAGATGGGAACGGAACGACAGGAATTGTCATGGTTAAATAAGTCTCTATGGGGAACTACTCGGAAAGCTATAATCACTGGAATTATCGTATCAATTGCTATTCCAATTTTAGTTAGCTACATTTCATTCAACTACCAATATTCGAACACTGTATCAAAAGAGCGAAAAAATATCGCAGCCGGTTTTTTGATAGATTTAGAATTTGTTAATCAAAGTTTATCTACCCCAATATCCGCGATAAATGATCCCACAAATCCAGACTACCAAAAAAGTTTCTTGCGAATTACAACGAGTCTATACCCTTCTTGGGGTTTGTACTATTCGAAAAATCAGGACATTGAAAAGCTTGGCCAACCCGTGTCAACAGATTTGGCGAATTTTTATTATGAAATTTTGACAGCCGAAGACGAGAGAATTTTGTATCTCAATTACGATACTTTGTTCCCGATAGACCCGACAGCCAATCTCACGATGCAAAACGAAAATAGACACATGGTAAAAAACTCTTTGGCGACGGGGCAGTACAACTTTATCCGAGATTGTTACTATAACCGGATTCCGAAATTAAAAGCAGAGTTACAAAAAATACGAGACGAATAGTTGATTAAGGCATACCACTGTTGCAGGAAAATTGGCGTTTCGGAAAATTCCACTAGTATCCGGCAAAAAAATTTGCACCCAAGAAAATTGTGAAGACTCGTGTAATGGGAAGTGCCCTTTGAAATATTAAAGAGATATTTCCAGATGAGATGATCACATGATTTCTGAAAAAACTAAATTAACTTTAGAATTATTCGCAATTCTTGTTAGTCGCCCCGTAACGGAACATAAAAAAACCCAAGTCACTACCGTTAATAACAACTCTCTAGGAATAATCGAAGTGAAGGATATTTCGGGAGGACATAGATCAAAACATCAGTTTGTGATAAAAGATACATCAGTATTAGGTATTCCAGAGCCGATTAAGGAAGAAAATTCAAAATATTTCTTGGCTCTATTGTGCTCATTAACAAATCCTGATGTTTTATTCAGCCCAATTGATTTGGATTATGGGGAATATTTGATCGAATATGGAAAGCAAACGTCCGATCCTGTAGTATCTAATAGCAAAGTGCAACTCTGTACAACAACCAAAGTAACGACATCGTTAAATTTTGTTGTTAGCATCGAACACAAATTTTCTTTAGAAGAACAAAAAATACTCGATCTCACCTGTCGTTTGATCGCATTCAATCCCTTTTCAACAATTAACAAATGTTCTAATGAGATGAATATACTCGGTGCAATTCAATCGTACCGGCGTGCCTTAACGGACACAGATATTTTCGAATGTTTTAGCTCTTTATACGAAGCATTCGAAAAGGGAGTTTTGGCTGATAACCCACAATTAACAGGAGATGCTTTCGATATTTATGCCAAAGGGAAATGTGGGTATCAGGTTGCAGATATCAAGGAACTTCGTGAATTTAACAATAGACTTAAACATGCTCTTCGTGGCAATGATGATTTGAAAGCATTACAAATAGGAGAGAAAAACATAGAGAATTATATAAAGAAAATAAAACTTGCAACAGATACTGTGATCTTATCAAGATTGCCCAATTAAAATCTTTTCAACATCCCAAGGTAGAATCTCATCGTTTTGTTGCAAAACCAATAATAGATCATCGGTGAGCGATTCCTTATCACCTTTCATTGCTTCCCCGAGTGTTTTCAGTTTGCTCTTCCCGGTTTTATGCCGTTGGATTTCGGATTCCGTTTTGAATTCCCGGCATTAGATAAAGATTTTTCAAAATATCATCCGATTAAGGAGATAATATGGATCGATCACCATCGTTTGTTGCTTCTGCTTTCGTTCTGTGCCTATCGCTCAAGTTGTTGACTGTTGCCAATTCCTATTCAGAAACCTACGAAATCCCCCCTTCAAACTTTCACCTACCCCAATCCTCACTACTTAAAATACCGGCATCAACCTGTACCCTACTAAAAATGAAAAATATCATTATCCTGGGTACCCGCCAGCGCAACTTCAAAAATATCAGCGTCACGATCCCCGGGACAAGCCCATGGTGATAACCGGGGTCTCCGGGTCCGGGAAATCGACGCTCGCGTTCGACACGCTGTACGCCGAAAAGCAGCGGCGGTACGTCGAATCGCTCTCCACTTACGCCCGCCAGTTCCTCGGGGTCATGCACAAGCCGGACGTCGACCCCATCGAAGGGCTCTCGCCCGCTATCTCCATCGAGCAGAAGACGACCTCCAGGAACCCCCCGCTCGACCGTCGGACCATCACGGAAAAGACCTGGAAAGATCTGGAAAACATGCATAATAATACTGCGAGTTAAAAAAGATATTAGTGGTGAAAAAATCTTTGACTCAGGACTCGTATAAAGAAAATTACAGATCCTTAAATCTGTGTGAAAAAAAATGAAGCCTGGTGCGCCCTCATATTCTATATTGTTGATCCTATTAGGAATTCAGTCAAATAAACGAAAAGTTGGGAATGAGCATGAGTCTTGATACAAACCAACCAAATATACAAGAATATTTTGGCATTGTTGCGATTGTCGACGCACTCGGTGTTTCAAACTATACAATAGATGATTGTAGAAAACTTCTCGCCGATCTTGAGGAAATAGATTCTCAAAAGGAAAGATTTATCGCAATTTTTAATTCTGAACCAAAAAAAAATGAATGGATTGGATCTCAAACATTATCAAACGCAATAAAAAATGTAAAAACCTCCCAATTTGGAGATACAATAATTTTGGCATTCCCAATTGAAGATCAATATAATTGTGAAAATTTAACAATAACGTACTTTATCGCAGCTCATTTGTGTTCACTAATCGTTCAAGGATTAGTCCACAAAATACCATTTCGCGGATCTATTTCAGTCGGAAAATTTTTATGGGAGGATTCCAATGAGAGAATACTTGGTCCTGCCATTGCTGATGCGAATAATTGGTGTAACGCAACAGAATGGTTCGGAATTATTTTCTCACCAAAAGCAAATTATTGGCTTTCCACACTCATTGAAAAAACCAAAACCATTCCCGAAGGGGCTCTTCTTCTGACATGTTTTGATAACTTTATTTGTAAATATAAAGCTCCATTAAAAGTTCCTCTAAAAGAACCACCCAATTCATATGATAATTTGGAATATTTTTTTGTTGTGGCATGGCCGAGTTTACTTCACTATTGTCAGATCGAGAATAAAAAAAATCAGAAATCAGAACAACTATGTGGAACATGGCTTTTCGAGAAAATTTTATCTGATATGCCAAAACCAAAAGGAACTGAGTTAAAATATAAAAATAGTGTCGAGTTTTTCAATTGGTATGGAACCGTTATAAAAAAATCACATAACCGTTAATAGGTGTTTCCCTTCCCCCCTCAGTTCACTTTCACCTACCCAAATCCTCACTTCTCTAAATACCGGCATCAACCTGTACCTCACTAAAAATGAAAGATATCATCATCAAAGGTGCCCGCCAGCACAACCTCAAAAATATCAGCGTCACGATCCCCCGGGACAAGCTCGTCGTCATCACGGGCGTCTCGGGATCGGGCAAATCGACGCTCGCGTTCGACACGCTGTACGCCGAAGGGCAGCGGCGATACGTCGAGTCGCTCTCCACCTAAGTCCACCAGTTCCTTGGGGTAATGCACAAGCCGGACGTTTACCCCATCGAGGGGCTCTCGCCCGCCATCTCCATCGAGCAGTAGACAACCTCGAAAACCCGCCGCAGCACGGTCGGGACTATTATTGAGATCTGCGATCAACTCTGCTCCTCATTGGAAAGGGATGCGGTGATCCCTCATCTCCTCCTTCGCTGATCGGTGCGACTTCTCCAACCCACAGATAATCATCAAAATCCGGCGACCCTCAGTTCACTGGAGCCTTGTCTAAAACAGGAGATGATCACCCGAAAACCCTGTAAAATGCCCGGTTTGCAGATCCGGGCCTTTTTGAAAAACCCCGCAAAAGGCTGGGATTCCATCAGGGCATAATAAGGAGTTATTTCATCAATCCGGCCATTTTTTGCACTTTTTTAAAGTGCCGTTTTTTTGGTCACGGGAAATTACCTTAGACCAAATGGCGAGGAATAGGAATACATGCCCTTAGAACGCATCTACGTGGCGGCAAAAGGCACTATAATCTCTCCAGATTGAGCCCTGTTTTGAGAATTGCGGCAGGAAATTGGCGCAAATCTGTCATGATCTATTATTTTTCCTTTGGGACAAGAATCTACCCGAAGAATTTTAAAATGGGTAGTGGGAAACGGTGACCGTGAATTTTTTCACTCGCACTATGGACGACTCTTATGGCATAAGAATCAAACAACCGTTCAGCCGATTGGGTCTCGCGGCCGAAAAGTTTTCCGGACAGATCGTGATCGCGCCGGAAATTTTTCCGGTCCAATCCCGTTTGAGCCGAAATAATGGTGGTCCTTCCTGAGTTATGAGGTTTTAATTTTTTGGAGAAATCTGGAATCCAGTCCAATGCCCGAAGAGGATCGTGTAGGGAGCAATCTTGCGGAATGATGATCAACATGTTTTGAAAAAAGGACGCGAGGGAGTCTGCGGGAGATCCCCCTTCAAGACGTAAGCCGGGATTCCAGGATAAAAACCGGCACACCGCGAATTCCCGGGCTCACAATGATGTATTTATGCTCACACATGACATACATATCAGGAGAAAAATTTATCAAAATTTACCTTATTGAGGGGTGATGGATTTTGGCAGATACGACGCAACAGATGACCCAGAGTGAACTGATGACGCTCCAGCATTATATGAAAGAATACGGGCAGCAGGCCGAGATCTTTGTCAGCCAGCTGGAAATGCTGGAGAACGGGAGAATGGAGGCTCATGCAGCGATAGAAACCCTCGAGGCAATGCTCTCGGCAGATGATGGGATTGCTCTCCTTCAGATCGGCGGTGGAGCAAGCGTCAGGGCAAAGGTTCTCGAACCCGACAAAATACTCCTGAGTATTGGCGCCGAAGTTGTTGTTGAGCGATCGAATAAAGACGCCGTAGAATTTTTAAAAGAACGCATCATGGAGATGGAAGCCTCGCAAAAGAAGGTTGCAGAGACGCTCGATCGCCTGCGTTCACAGATGAATGAGATAAATAAGAGACTTGAATCCGGGTACCAGCAGGCAGCAGCGGCAGGACAGGATCAAGAGTAACGGGGCTATTTTTCGCATGTTCGGGGGACTTAAAGAGAAGCTTCAGGCGGCCCGGGTCCGGCTGGGAAGCAGCATTCAGGGAGCTGCAGCTACTCAGCCACCGGGACCACTAGAAACAGCACCTGATGCAGCAGCTGAAAAAATAATCTCTCCCGCGGGACCAACGTTTGCTGACAAAATTAAAGTTTTAGTTATCGATCGGGAGCTGATAGTTTCTGAAAAAGATATATCAGATGCACTCTCTGAACT